>PVBE010948818.1_pt1 | contig 12779 bp, 10 predicted proteins | sample 1631181 | NCBI WGS metagenome assembly PVBE01 (sample SAMN08397723, study PRJNA350692) | Marine metagenome, whole genome shotgun sequencing project. | isolation source: water | place: Pacific Ocean | collected 2012-04
CGGAAAGATATGGATCTTAATGCTTCGACAAGAGCTTTTTTTAAAGTTTCAATATCTATAAGTTGCTAATTTTATTGGTGGCGGGGGAAGGATTTGAACCTTCGACCTTCGGGTTATGAGTTCTATGTTCCCCCATATTATTGGTTAATATCAACTTATATTAACTGATACTATCTATATAATAACAGTACTTTATGGAATAATCAATTGTTACTCAGTTATAGCAATTTATAGCCAAGTTATACGGCTTATAGACACCTATATGGACACCTATATGGACACCTATGTGGACATCTAATTATTGTATTCAGGTCTAGCCACTAATTCTTCACAGTCAGACACCCTCCAAGTCAATTCCCCACCTTCTTGTAAACCTCCCCAAATTCTGGTATATATTGGGTTCTCCTAAAACACTAATGAGAAAACCTATGAAACATCTACTCCTCATCCTCTCATTCCTTCTTCTGATTCCCCCTCTGTTTGATTCTCTAAATATGCTTCATTCAAGAGAAATGACTGTACTTGATTCGGAAGTACTTGAAACACAACAAATGTTTGAAGAACTTGTATTACAAGCAATCAGAAAGGGAAATCTATCCAGCAACAAAGTGGTGGGTATCCTCAATGCAGAAATTGAAGGAAACGTCAGTGATCCTCGATATATACCGGTAATGGATAATGCCCTAGGCATGATTTTGGCTGCCCACACCAGTTTAGCTGAACGTTCCTTGCTGGAAAACATTGATAAGGAGCAGAAACTAATGCTCAAACGTGGAGAAGCGAGTTTTGCTGGCGCTAGCATTGGGGTTTTGGCAGAACTTGATTACTTTGCATGGGCTAGTTTCTCACCCATTGGTAGACGCAACACCAACGTCCGGGTAACTTTGGCTGATGCTAAGACTGGTGTGGTAAGGAGCATGTCGTCTAAGACCCTTAAACTGCCTATAGAACTCATGCTTTCTGAGCATACAAACACCGAAGAGTTTCATGGATGGAAAGAACAATGGGAAGACTCAATCGAATTGCTCGAATTCAGTCGTAACACTTTCTGGATTGGAGCGGGATTGCTCACTGCTGGTGTAATTGCTGCTCCATGTGAAGAGAAAAACTACAAGGATGATCGTAAGTACGATAATTTCATTGAATGCAATCGTCAGGAAGCTGGCCGGTTATACAGTACTACCATGTTCGTGGGTTTTCTATCCTTCGCTGTTGGAGGAATCACCATGCTCGTAGAGGAATCAAACCTGACTAGATTGGAACAGAAACGTAAATCTAATAAATTCCCTGCCATCAGCTTATGGCATCACAATGGGCGGACTGATGTCCAATTGGTCTACCATTTCTGAGTACATCATCGACTACTTTATTTTGTTCAGTTTCATAAAATTGTAACTTTGACTCCCACTAATTCTTCACATAGTCAGACAACTTCCAAGTAAAATCCCCACATTCTTGTAAAATCTCCCCAATTCTGGTATACATTGGTTTAACCTTAAATACTTATAGGGAACCAAGTGAAACACCTACTCATCATCCTCATCTCAATACTTCCTCTTTCTTCTCCTGTGATTGGTCAATCCTAATTAAAGATAGTAATGTTTAGGACAAAACTAACACGATTGTTCCAGATAGTTCTTTTGTCAGGGATGATGTTTATCCACATTGAAATTGCAAGTGGGCAGTCTACTGGAGGCGGTCAAGCACAGCTCGTTGAAGGACGATCCTTCATTGTGAGGCAGGGCGAAGAAATGGAAATAAATTCCTATCCCATGGATTTCAAGGATCAGGATTTAATCCAAACATTTGATAAAGGGAAAGTTCATTTGACACTAAAGGGCGGTGATGAGATTTTTCTTGCACCAAAAACTAAGATTCTATTTGAAGAAAAGTTGGAAATAAAGGGATCGAAAAGAATCCTCAATCGAACATTAAAACTCAATGGAAGGTTGCTTGCCATAATTCAGCGTAGCGATGAAACACCAATTCAGATAAGGACTCCAAATGCAATTGTCGGTGTGAAGGGGACAGAGTTCGTTGTAGAATTTTTGAGTAAGGCTACCAACGTAGGAACACTTAAAGGGACAGTTAATTTGAGTTCATTAACAACAGGTGATAGTATAGACTTGGAAGCTGGAACTATGTCTTCCGTTAGTGCTTCTGGAGAGGTGCTTACTCCAATGGAATTTTCTGGAGAACTAATGCGAGACTTTGAATTCGCGGGAGAATCCATGAGTGAAGAAGATGCCGCTGGCAAACCTATCGATCTAGATTAAAGTTTATCAAATGAAATGAGAGTGTAGAGACCACCGACACCGTCCTTTCCGTTAACCTTAGCAAACAATCTTCGATCTCAATTAAAGGGAACTATTACCAAACTATTTTTAGGTGTCCATATAGTTAGAAATTATAGGTTAGACTTAGTGAAATTCCATTATTGGAGGGAAAAATTGATAATGATAAAGGGTAATTTTTCTTTATGCCTTTCTCCTTAATTAAGTATTCATCTATTCCATAAATCGCCCATAATGTCCCTCCAACCATCCCTCCAGCTAAAAAGGTACTGAAAAATAAACGGCCAGTAGGACTTTCAACACTCTGACAATCGTACTCTGTCTCATAACCTTTTTCTATATAATCTGGACATGGACCCACGGTTGAATTTGAAATTAACATACCCCCGATTGAGCCTAAAAACATCCACATTCCAGTTTTTTTCCAAAAAATAGCAGATTGATATTCTTCTTTCCATTTAGAATAGTTGTCTATATTGACGTCAATGCCAAGCAGCAAAATATCATCAATTCTGAATGACTATGAAAATCCCCATCAATCAGCTCAAAACTTGCCCAATCAACTCTGAAATCTACAGAGATAGTGATGTGGGAGACTTAGTAAACTCAATCGGTGAGGTGGGATTACTACAACAGTCAAAGTGATGTAAAACAATCCGTCAATGTTGACGGTTTGTTTGTCGGTTCTTCATTAATAAATTCATGTTCACTACCATCTAAGTAAAATCTCCCCCATCAACCCTATCATCTCCTGTGAGTAACCCCCCACTTAATTCTTCACAGAGTCAGACAATCCTCCACAAAATACCACACTGCACCCTAGTTACACCTGAAAAGGGGCTTCTGTCTACGATATTCACACCATATTTCACTATCCCCTTCTTGAGCTTCTCAATTTAAGGAGGAACTGTGATTCCTAGTGAATACACAGTTTTCAATGAACATACAATCTCTCTCAATTTAGGTTAAAACTTCATTATTTTGGTTATCTGCTCCGGTCTAGTTGTAGATTACGAAGCTGGACAAGACTTAGTCGTAGTATTTCCTTAATGTGTTTACGAAATCGCTTAGCAAATGTGCTCTGTTACGTAGAAGGACTCGAAATGGAATTGAAATTGAATAACGAAGAAAAGGATCAAATTTGAATATTGAAATATGACCAAAGAATGGAATTGGAAACATTAGGACTAGAAAAAGTGCTGTTGCTTGAAAAACGTAAAGAAGTACTTGAAGATGTTTTTCAACTTCCGTTTTTGGGTATTGGTAGTAATCAGCCGGAATTGTTAAAAACTTTCTCTAACTCCAAACATCCTCACCCAAAAATTGTTTGTCATCGTGGTGCTAAAACTTTTGCACCAGAAAATACTCTCTCTGCTATTGATTTAGCCATTGGTCTGGGTTTCAACATTGTTGAAATCGATGTCCGACAAACCAAAGATGGTGTTCCTGTTGTCTTGCATGACAGTTTGGCCAATCGGACTACAAATGGGCGTGGTGCGATCAAAAAAATGAATTATGCTGATGTCTGTAAACTAGATGCCGGCAGTTGGTTTGATCCATTTTTTGCTGGAGAACCAGTTCCCCGATTGGAAGATGTTTTGGCTCATGTGAAAGGATACTTAGAGGTCTACATCGAAATCAAAGAAGCAGAGCCTGAAATCCTGCTCGAGCTAGTCCAAGGATTTGACATGCTTGAACAGTGTTTTTTCTGGTGTGAAGATGTAAAAGTGATGGACCAATTGCGCTTACTCAACAAGGATGTTCGATTGATGGCACGCCGCTATGATTTTCCGACTTTAAAAGATGCTATCGAAAGATATAGTCCTCAAGTCATTGAATTCAACGGTTTGAAATTCACACATGAAGAACTCGAACATTGTCAAGAATTAGACATCCTTTCTATGCCTTTTTACATGGGTTCCAAACTGAGTGTACTGAAGAAACTCATTGATTCAGGTGCAGATATGCTCAATCTGGGAAATCCGGAACTTATCAAGAAAATTTGCACTTCCACAAACCATTATCTGGAGTGATTAATTGCCTAAAGCATCATGAGTAAACTGACTGACGATCATAAATTTGCAGAAGGCAGCAATTTACTTGCTAATTGGCAGGCCGGAGACAACGATGCACAAAAAAAACTGCGCGATCTGTTTGATACTGTAATCGAAGGACAGTTTGACTTCGTTTTTCGAGAACCGGCACCTACTGATTCAGTTTGTGTGACAACCTCATTGCATTTGATGACGCTGACGATTTTGAATCAGCTTTACGGCCTGAATTCCAGTGAGTTCTATAAAGGCGACCCACAACGATATGTGCGTACGACTTTAATGACTCAGCGTTTGTTAGGAATCCGCAAGCTTACTTTAGGCTGGCCGGTCTATGCTTTTGGTGCAGAAGCTTTAGGACAGTTTACAATGTATCCGGAACAGCACGCTCCCGGTGCCGATCCGGGATTACCACTGGTTGACCGGAATAATTGGTATGAACTGGAATCCATTGATTTTGAAGAAGAAATACCGCAAGTTGTGGAATCAATGCTGGATTGTTTTGTAGAACTGACCATGATGGAACCAGTTGCTCATCTTCCGGCGCCTTACAGTCTTGCTGCAGATATTTTCGGGCAGGAAAACCTGATCACAGCCTTGAATCATGACCCGGATTTTGTAGTTGAATTCCTTGACCATTTGACGGACAAAATTTTTGTTCCCTGGTGTGAGCGTCTGGTAAAGCGATATCCGAACATTTGGCTCGAACTCTCAGATGCTTCCGGATCCCCTTTATTCATCAGTCCGTATCTGTGCAAAAAAATTGCTGCCAGGCCAGTCCATAGACTGATCAATGATTTTCCCTGGGGGAATCGAATTTTTGTTGCAAATTACCGTGGTGACATGATTTCTAAATCCTCTGTGGAGGACAGTCGTCGCAGGGCGGCTGGTCGCCGCAGATCCAGAGAACGACAAGTGGAAACAAAATCTAAAATCAGCTCTGATAAGATTGGCGAAAAATCAGTGGCAAATGAACCCAATAACATGATTGATTTCAAACTGAGTCTCTGCCCGGAGTTCATTATCAAACTTGACGCCGACAAGTCCCCGGTTCCCATCTACATCGAACAATCTATTCTTCGTGAAAAACCTCTTTATTTAGGAGTAGGAGCAACACGCATCGACCGAAACAGCATTGCTGACAGTGTAGCAGCAAATCAAGAACTTAAACAACAAGCCGCTGTGAACGCACAGGCCATCAAAACTGTTTCCAAATCTCTGGCCTTCAAAGGAAATCCGCGTTCAAATCTATCATGGCCCGGCGACGTGTACATTGAAGACATAAACGCGGAATCCAATCTTAGCCTGGTGAAAACCATCGTCAATGAGGTGGCAATACATGGTGTGCTTTAGCAAACAGTATTGTTGCTAATCCATGTTTGCTTGAATCATAATCTCCCTCAGGATCATTTTTCTGTTGTCCCAAACCATTCTACCCCTTTTGAACCAGCTTATATTCTGAATAAATACCGGCTTGGAACAAGGAAAAATCCGCCCCCCTATTGCACCGCCCCGATTTAATATATTGCAGCGTATGTCAGCCAGGCTTACTATAATTTTCTGAGCTTCTGGCAATGGTTATGCCTGAAGTTTTCACAACTTTCACTTTCACTAAGCTTGCTGTATTGCGTTTCATAAAATATAATTCAAAAAAACTTGACATTTGTTATTAACGAGAGTAGTAAGTAAGTAAATAAGTAATTTTTTCATTTACTGTTTCCTGAGAGTGGTTCGAAGGATGCTAATAATTATTTAATTAAAAAAAGGAGATGATTATGTCATTATTTAAATCGTTTTCAAAGCGTTTCGCTTTGGGAATAGTCGGTGTTGGGGTGTCCTTCGGGTTGTCCTTGACACCCGTGATGGCGAAGGACATCACGATTCAGGTTTGGGCCGGTGGATCGAACGTTAACGATTCATATCGGGTTGATGCAATTGCGATGGCTGCCGATATTTTGGAAAAAGAAGCCGCAATTCTCGGTGAGGATCTCAATATTACTGTTGAAACAAAGTATGATTTCGACGGTTGGGGAGGCTTCAAACAAGCGGTGACTTTGGCCGCAGAAGCAAACAAAGCACCGCACATTGTGGTGACCGGACATGAAGATATTGCCACATGGTCACAGTCCGGATTGATTCGGCCCATTGAAAATTATGTCGATTTCGACACATGGCCGTTGAGTGATCTGTTTGAAAACCTGGTTGAAATTTCGTCTTTTGAGGGGACGATTTACGGTGTGCCGCAAGATGCGGAATCTCGCCCATTCTTTGCCTGGATTCCTCACTTGAAAGCTATAGGATACAGCAATGCCGACATCCGCGCACTGCCCGGCAAAATCCTAAGCGGTAATTATACGCTCTACGATGTGCTGGATGATGCCAAGAAAATTCAGGATGCCGGTCTTGTCAAACCAGGATACGGTTTTTATCCCCGCGTCTCTAAAGGCGGAGATTACTGGCAGTTCTACCTTTCCTTTGGTGGAGAAATGTCGGATTCAAAATCAGGCAAACTGGTTTTTGACCGCAGTGCCATGAAAAACTTCTATAAGTTTTTCGCTAAAGCGGTTGAAATGGGAGTCACCCGCAAAAACCATATTGGAACTCCCTGGGATCAATGGTATTCTGAGGTCGCTTCCGGAAAAGCAGGGCTTTGGCATGGCGGAACTTGGCACTATTCCCGCTATACCGGAAAAGAAGGTTTGAAGGATTTCTTTGGCAACATTGTGTTCGGCTTGATTCCTGCCGGCGACAAAAACGGACGAGCGAATACCATCACCCATCCGTTGGTTTATTTGGTGACAAATCGTGGAAGTGAAGATGATGCTCAGATTGCGGCCCAACTCGTGGCCATTGCTTCGGAGCCTCGTATCAACACCTTGCATGCGATTAAGTCCGCTCACTTGGGCATTACCAAGTCTCAGCAGAATGTTCCGCTCTACGCCAACAACCGTTGGGCAAGCGAAGCGACTAAACTTTTGTTGCCACATGCCAGTGCGATGCCTAACCACACTAATTTCTCTCCTTATTTTGATGCCATGTGGAAAGGTCTGGAAGCTTCTTGGACGGGGCAGAAATCTCCGGAAAAAGCAGTTGCTGATGTGGAAGCCGAATTGCGAGCCAATTTGGGCAACGACATTATCATTCGCTAAAAATCAGTTCAACCGGCGGGCATTGCCCGACGGTTGCTTACCGAACAACGAAACACAGGACATCAGGAAATTACGTGTCAGCCAAACTCGGATACATCTTTATTGCTCCTGCACTTGCCCTCGTTGTTCTCTTCTTTCTAACGCCCGTCCTCATGACGGGCGTATATTCTATGACCAACATGAGTACGGCCACCGGAATTACCGGTGGCTCGTATCAAATAACGCCCTCCGTTTTAAGCCAACTGGGAGATCAGGGTTTTGATCGCAAAATCTTGAAACGCATTGGTTCTGAAAGTTATTCCATCAGTGAAAAAGGTCTCCTGGCGGCGACAAAAGCCGATGTGAAAACAGAACTCGTTGAGGAATTACGGGAACGGTATCTTGGAGAAAGCTTTGCCAGCCGTCGCCTTTTTGAACGCTTCTTAAAAAAATTGGACAACCGACCTCGAAGCATCCGTACTCTCAAATCCACCTCACCACACTTCCGGAAATCTTTAATTAAAAAACGATTTGCCAGTACAAAGGAATTGCTTCAATCACTGGAAGAAATGGATTTGGGTTTGACACAGGTACAAACCGATGAATTGGTGGACGCAAGTTATACGGGTTGGATTTGGACCGGAGAAAATTTTCGCAAGATGTTTTTGCTTCCGGAAACCAGTCAAATCCTGCTCAATACCGGATTTTATGTAGCCTCAACGCTCTTGCTTTTTAATGTCGGTTTTGCCTTAGTTTTGGCCGTTACCACATTTTATTTGCCAAAGGGACAAGCCGCTCTTTTCAGGGCGCTCTGGTTTTTACCAAGGATTACGCCTTCGGTTTTGTATGTTTTGTTGTGGAAATGGCTGACTTGGGATACCGGATTTATCAATGCGGTAGTGACCAATTTTGGAGTCACGCCCCGTAACTGGATGCTGGATACTGCGGCCAATGCCTGGGTGGCTGTGATCATGATCAATGGTTTCATAGGTGCTTCGATGGGCATGATTTTGTTTTCCAGTGCCATTACCTCAATTCCAAAACAGATGCTTTATGCCAGCGAAGTCGATGGCGCAAACCGTTGGCAACAAATCCGACATATCATTTTACCCCAGCTCAAATGGCCGATTCTTTTTATTACCGTTTATCAAACCTTGTCATTGCTGACCTCTTTTGAACAAATTTTTCTTTCCACTGACGGAGGTCCCGGCTCTTCAACTGAAGTTTGGGCACTGTCCGCTTATCACACAGCTTTGGATAATTATTGGGGAAATTTGCAGTATGGCTATGGAGCCGCTCTTGCTTTGGTCTTAGTTGTGGTTGGAGTCATTATGTCGCTAATTTATCTTCGGTTTTTTCGTTTTGATGAACTCATCAAAACTCCAAGAATTGAGCAATAGGAATCCGCAATGTCGCATAATTTTAAAAATTGGCCCATAGTTACCGGACTGACACTCGTTACGATTCCAATCTTGTTCATGTACGTTTTTCTGTTTGTGGATACGGTCACAGACACGCGTCCGGGTGAAATGATTCCTAACCGCTTCACTTTGGAACACTGGCGTTTTTTGTGGGAAAATATTGAAGGCAAAGCGAGTGTTTGGCTGGCTATGCTTAATACAATGATTTTTGCAAGTTCTGTTACATTGATTGTCTTATCCGTTTCTTCAACTGCATCGTATGCAATTTCACGTCTCAATATCCCTTTTCGAAAAGAGTTTTTGGCAGGAATATTGATATTGCATGCATTCCCATCTATTACACTGATTATTGCGATTTTCCTGATTTTGCAGATGGTTGGCCTTTACAACACGCTCATCGGAGTTATTTTAGTAAAAGCCTCATTGCAGTTACCATTGGGAATTTGGATCATGAAAGGATTTTATGATTCTGTTCCATGGGAAATTGAAATGGCTGGAATCCAGGATGGTGCGAGTCGATTCACGGTTTGGTATCGCTTGGTTCTGCCGCAAGTTCGTCCAGGATTTTTGGCACTTGGTCTTTTTTCATTTCTGGAAGGTTGGAGTGAATACATTTTGCCGGCTGTTTTAGCTCCCGCAAATGAAGTACAGATGTTGTCGGTGTATCTCGCGTCTTTGATTCAGGATGACCAACATTTCGACTTCAATCTGTTCAAATCTGTGGGCTTGTTTTACGCCATTCCGGTGATCATATTTTATCTGTTCTTTCAGGACAAGTTAATGAACATTTACGGCGGAGGAACAAAAGGCTGATGGAAATTGTCCTGGAAAATTTTACCAAGCGTTTCGGTGATCTGACGGTCATCGAAAATATGAACTTGAAGATCAAAGAAGGCGAAATGTTGGCCTTGCTCGGCCCGTCCGGCTGTGGAAAATCAACCACACTTTTTGCCATTTGTGGGATTCATAGAGTTGACGAGGGGCGTGTTCTTTTTGGCGGCCAGGATGTCACGCGGGTTCCAACTCAACAACGCAATATTGGTGTCGTTTTCCAGTCTTATGCTCTATATCCTCACATGACGGTTGCTCAGAATATCGCTTTTCCTTTGACCGTTCGCCATGAAGATAAACAGACAATCAAGAAAAAAGTGGGAGAAATGGCGGAGTTGGTTCACATTGAAGAACTGCTGGGTCGCCGCCCGGAACAGCTTTCAGGTGGACAACAGCAGCGGGTGGCCTTGGCCCGTGCTCTTATCCGCAAGCCCGGCGCGCTGTTGCTGGATGAACCGCTGGCCAACCTTGACGCAAAACTACGGTTGGAAATGCGTTCTGAAATACGCCGTGTTCAATTGGAAACAGGTATTTCGGCTGTGTTAGTGACACATGATCAAGTGGAGGCGATGAGCATGAGCGACCGTATTGCCATTATGAAGGACGGAAAAATTTTACAAGTAGCTCCTCCGGCTGAAATGTATCAATATCCAGAAAATGAATTTATCGCCAGTTTTTTAGGCAATCCACCAATTGCTTTTCTGGATGGAATTGTTTCTGATGATAACGTAGTAATCCAAAGTGCAGACATTAAATTACCATTGCCCGAAAACATTGAAGTACCTACCAGCGGTTCAAGGATTGGATTGGGAATCAGACCGGAATTTTATCAGCCTCATCATCCCCACAAAATTCCGGGAACCGTTTCATTTGTAGAAATTCAGGGGCGTGAAAATCTTTACGATATTAATTTGAAAGATGGAAGCCTTCTGCGTTCTATTCAGCCTGCTGATGTTTCTCCTCTCTCTCCAGGAACAAAAGTAGAATGGGGGGTTAACCCTGAACAACTTCTCTTTTTCGACAGTTTAGGCAAGCGTTTATGAACGAAGCAATTCATAAATCACTCCGGTATTTGCTTAACAAGCGCCTAAGTAGACCCTTGGCTATTGCACACCGTGGAGCTTCAGCATGGGCTACCGAGAATACTTTGGGAGCATTACGTGTCGCAAATTCTTTGGGTGCGGACATGTGGGAAGTAGATGTACACCTCACTCGGGACAGAGTTTGTGTGGTATGCCATGACTCCAATTTGCTTCGTTTGACCGGAAAAGATATTTGTCTGGGAGAAGCAGACTGGAACACAATTCGGAAAATACATTTGCTCGGGGGAGGAACCATTCCTTCTTTTGCGGATGTCGTTACCCTTGCTTTGGAAATGGATTCTGGACTTTACGTGGAAATAAAAGGAAAGGGTGCTGGTTTTGCTGCCTGGCAGGAAATGAAAAAACAAAAATTTAGCTATGCAATTTTAGGCTCATTTGAAAAAGAATATGTTCAAGAATTACGTGATGCTGATTGTGAATTTCCACTTTCGATTTTAATTCCCAAAGGTCACGATCCATTTGCATTAGCTCTAGCAACAGGAGCAAAAATTATTCATCCCTGTTGGGAAAATGCTAGTTCCAGTCCTCAAGAGTTGATCACTCCGGAATTGCTAATCCGGATGCAGGAGGCTGGACTGGAAATGGTGTTGTGGCATGAGGAACGACCGGCAGTGCTTAAGGAAATTCTTCAACTTCCAGTTTTGGGAATTTGCAGTAATCAGCCGGAACTCCTAGTACCTTTTCCAGTTTCCACCAATGAAAATCATTGCCCTAAGATTGTCTGCCATCGTGGAGCAGAAACCTTTGCGCCCGAAAATACACTTTCTGCGGTTGATCTGGCCTTTGATCAGGGATTCAATATTGTCGAAATTGATGTCAGGCAAACAAAGGACGGTGTTCCGGTTGTTATGCATGACAGTCGGGTCAACCGGACAACGAATGGTCGAGGAGCGATCAAAAATATGATTTACGACGAAGTATCTAAGTTGGATGCTGGAAGTTGGTTTGATCCTTTTTTTGCCAACGAACATGTTCCTCGGTTGGAAGATGTTTTGGTTCACGCAAAAGGACGTGGAGAAGTTTATATTGAAATCAAGGAGGCAGAACCAAATTTATTGCTCGAATTTGTTCAACAAGTTGAGATGATCGAAGAATGTTTTTTTTGGTGTGAAGATATCAGAATCATGGATCAATTGCGTTTACTCAATAAAGATGTACGTTTAATGGCACGCCGTTATGATTTCAAGACTTTGGATGCTGCAATTGAAAGACACCAACCCCAAGTGATAGAGTTCAACGGTTTGAAATTCACTCAGAATGAACTAGAGCGTTGCCGGGAAGCAGGTATCCTTTCAATGCCTTTTTACATGGGTTCCGTATTGGATAAGTTGCGGAAATTGATTGACTCCGGTGCGGACATGCTCAATCTGGGTCATCCTGAACTGGTGAAGAAAATTCTCCTCTCGAAAAACAATTCAGAGTAAATATAGACTTAAATTTGCGAGCAATCTAATTAATAATTTCGATTTTTCAGATTTTTCCTATAACATGGGAGCGGTATGCAGAGGGAAAAATTAACAAGTCTGAAGTATCTGAGATGATCGCAGAACGTTAACAACAGGTGATGGATATTTGGCACAACATTTAACTGACAATTTATGGCTTCTTTACTTTCACGCGTACAGCCGATCAATTCTGAAGGGCGCATCCAAAATATCACTCCGGAATCTGCAGATTGGAAATATGTCGGTTTCGATTTTTTTAAACTCAAAGCCGGACAAACCTTAAAAAAAGAAACAGGTGGCCGCGAAGTTTGTCTGGTGCTGGTTACCGGAAAAGCGAGCGTGAAAACTCTTCATGAATCGTGGGGCAATTTGGGAGAGCGTATGAGCATTTTTTCTGAAAATTCAGGAACGGATGGCAAACCGCCTTACGCTGTTTATATTCCGAACGATGATCAATTTTCTGTAGCAGCAGAAACGGAATTGGAACTGGCTGTGTGTTCCGCCCC
>PVBE012331024.1_pt1 | contig 12779 bp, 14 predicted proteins | sample 1631181 | NCBI WGS metagenome assembly PVBE01 (sample SAMN08397723, study PRJNA350692) | Marine metagenome, whole genome shotgun sequencing project. | isolation source: water | place: Pacific Ocean | collected 2012-04
CCTCCTGGGGGCCGTCGACCGTGTGTACGTGACAGGAACACACCCTGCACAGACGCGAACTCACGACCCAGGAGCCGACCATGCGCACCGCAACCCTCATCGCTTCCCTGGCTGCCTTCGCCGCCATCCCCGCCACCGTCGTCGGCGCCATCGCCCTTGACGAAGCCGCGGGCACGCTCGCCGGTACGGGCATCACCCCAACCCACGACTTCCCTGTCAACGCCACGAACTTCGAGGTCACCATCTCCGACCCCGACGTCAAGGGCTACCGCACCATCGAGGTTCGCGTCCCGGTATTGGCAGTGGATACCAACAACGAAGCGCGCAACAAGCACGTGCGGGCCACCATCTTCGACGGATTCGAGACCTCCGGAAAGGACTTCGTGGTCTTCAACGCCCGCACGGACACTCCCCTCGAGGCCGGCTCGGTGGCGCTCGACGGCCGCCTGTCCATCCTCGGTCAGGGTCGCCCTCTCACGGTGACCGCCACCATCTCCGGCACGGATCCACTCCGCGCCCAGGGCTCCGCCATCATCAACCTGGACGACTGGGGAATCGAGACCCCCGGCTTCGGCCCGATGAAGGTCAATCCCGAGGTCACCATGGGCTTCGACGTGGAGCTGCCCGCCTCCGCCGCGGCCGAGCTGACCCTGGTGGACTAATCCTCGACCCGGGCGCACGGACGAGGCCCGGGATGACCGAGCCTGGTGCTCGAGGAACGGGCGAGGAGCGGCCGCACCCCAGAGGGGCCCTACCGGTTCGCATTACGAACCGCTGGACGGGATGTGGCGCCAGATCGGCCCTACCGGTTCGCAGGACGAGCCGGAGCCGGCCACCTCGAGTCCCCGACCGGGGTCACCCTGGTTCGCCCCCGCCGCGTCCGCAGCAAGACCCGGGCGCCGAGGAGAGTTGGCCCACACCCGGATACCCGGGTAAACGACAGCCACCACCTCCAACACACCGCGAACCCCCTGCGATGCGCGACCTCGCCCAGCTCTACAAGGCCTTCTCCGAGCCGGTGCGGCTCGAGATGCTGGTGCTCCTGGCGCGCCATGGCGAGCTCTGCGTCTGCGATCTCGAGGGCGCCCTGGGGCTGTCCCAGTCCGCGACCTCCCGGCACCTCCGGCACCTCTACCGAGCCGGGCTCGCCGAGCATCGCCGCGACGGGAGCTGGGTCCACTACCGCCTGAACGAAGACCTCCCGCCCGACCGCAAGGCCCTGCTCGACGCGCTGCTCGCCCAAGCCCCCAATCCTCGAGTAGGGAACCTCGACGCCGCACTCCACACCTGGCTCGCACGCAAGGGCACCCCCTGCGGGTGCAACGACCAATCCGAGGCCCCATGACCAGCGAAGCCCCCCGTCGTCTCTCCTTCCTCGACCGCTACCTCACCCTGTGGATCTTCCTGGCCATGGGGATCGGCGTAGGGGGCGGCTACCTCTTCCCCCAGGTCGTGCCCTTCCTGAACAAGTTCTCGGTGGGCACCACCTCCATTCCCATCGCCGTCGGGCTCATCCTCATGATGTACCCCCCGCTGGCCAAGGTGCGGTACGAAGAGCTGGGGCGCGTGTTCCGGGACTGGCGCATCCTCGCCCTGTCCCTGGTGCAGAACTGGGTGGTCGGCCCCATCCTGATGTTCGTGCTGGCCGTGGTGTTCCTACACGACATGCCCGAGTACATGGTGGGGCTGATCATGATCGGCCTGGCCCGCTGCATCGCCATGGTCATCGTCTGGAACGAGCTGGCCCGGGGTGACACCGAGTACTGCGCCGGCCTGGTGGCCTTCAACAGCATCTTCCAGGTGCTCTTCTACTCGGTCTTCGCCTGGCTCTTCGTCACCGTGCTCCCCCCCATCCTGGGGCTCGAGGGCATGGAGGTGGACATCACCATCGGCCAGATCGCCAAGTCGGTCTTCATCTACCTGGGCATCCCCTTCATCGCGGGATTTCTCACGCGCTACGTGCTGATCCGGGTGAAGGACAAGGACTGGTACCACCGCGAGTTCGTGCCCCGCATCAGCCCCCTGACCCTGGTGGCCCTGCTCTTCACCATCGTGATCATGTTCTCGCTGAAGGGCGAGATGGTGGTGGAGCTGCCCCTGGACGTGGTCCGCATCGCCATTCCGCTGCTCATCTACTTCGTGATCATGTTCGTGGTCTCGTTCCTCATGTCCTGGAAGCTCGGGGCCGACTACGAAAAATCGGCCACGCTGTCGTTCACCGCTGCGTCCAACAACTTCGAGCTCGCCATCGCCGTGGCCATCGCCACCTTCGGCATCGACCACGGCGCGGCCTTCGCCGCGGTCATCGGCCCCCTGGTCGAGGTCCCCGTGCTCATTGGGCTGGTCAGCGTGGCGTTCTGGTTCCAGCGCAGGCTGTTCCGGCCCCAGGCGGCCTAGGAGGCTCCCCCCAATGCTCACCATCAAGGTCCTCGGTGCCGGCTGCTCCAGGTGCGACGAGCTGCACGCCCTCGCCCAGCAAGCCATCGACAGCTCCGGCGTCTCGGCCCGCCTCACCAAGGTCGAGTCCCTCGACGCCATCATGGCCCACGGCGTCATGCTCGTCCCCGCCCTGGTCATCGACGAAGCCGTGGTCAGCTCTGGCAAGCTGCCCAAGCCCAAGCAGATCGTCGCCTGGCTCACAGCCGCGGCGGCAGGCTAGGACCCGCCCATGCTCCAGGACCTACTCGCAGGAACGGGCGATCTGATCCAGGCCAACCCCTGGCTGGCCGTCCTGGCAGTCTTCCTGGGCGGCATCGCGTCCTCCTGCGCACCCTGCGTGCTGGCCGTCGTGCCCCTGATGATGAGCTTCGTCGCCGGGCGCCGCGAAGAAGGGCTCGGCACGGCGCGAGCCTTCGGCTACTCCCTGGTCTTCGTGCTGGGACTCGGCATCTCGTTCACCTCCCTGGGCCTACTGGCCGCCCTGGCGGGGCGCATGTACGGCGAGGTCCCCGCGGCCTGGACCTGGGTGGTGGTGGCGGTCTGCCTGGTCATGGGGCTCAAGCTCATGGACCTGCTGCGCTTCGAGATCCCCGTGCCCTTCCGCGTCCAGCCCAAGGTCCGCGGCGTGGCCGGAGCGCTGGTGCTGGGCCTGCTGTTCGGCGTCGTCTCCGCCCCCTGCGCCGCCCCCATCCTGGTCGTGATGCTCACCTACCTGGCGGGCTCCGGCGCCTCGCTTCTCTACGGCAGCGCCCTGCTGCTGGTCTACGCCCTGGGCCACAGTGTGCTCATCCTCGTGGCGGGCACCTCCATGGGCGCCGCCCGCACCCTGGTCGAGTCCAAGCGCTGGGCCCGCGCCAGCGTATGGATGAAGCGCGCCTCTGGCTTGGTCATCGTCCTGGTGGGGCTGTACTTCGCCCTGAACTTGCTGCTCTGAACCCCTGGAGCTCCCATGAAAGCTCGCATCTTCTCCCTCGCCGGCCTGCTCCTCCTCGCCCCCGCCTGCGGAGGAGGCCACGCCGAGCCACCAGCCACCGCTTCCGCCACCGCCCCCGCCGCCAGCGTCGCCAGCGTCGTGTTCCTGGGCCAGGAAGAGGCCTGTGACTGCACCCGCAAGCGCATCGACGACTCCTGGGCCGTGCTGGACGCCGCCCTGAAGGACCGAGGCATCCCCTACGAGCGCATGCAGACGGACATCGACACGACGGCCACCGAGCTGTGGCGCGCCAAGCGCACGTGGATGGTCGCACCCGCCGTGTTCTTCGTCGGCACCGACGGCGAGATCGTCGAGCTGCTGCAGGGGGAGATCACCGCCGAGCAGGTCGAGGCGCTGCTGGGCGACCGCTGACCGCTACTGGTTCCGCGCCCCAGGCGTCGGCGATCCGTCGTACTCCCAGTTGTCGGTCCCATCCGGCATCCTAGCCAGCGACACGTCGGTGTCCTGGTCCGCGAACTGCAGGCCGTCCATCAGCTCGCCCGCGTCGTCGAAGAGGTAGACCTGGTCGCCAGCGCGGGTCAGGGTGAAGCAGACGTGGTCGTCGCCCTGGTCGAGGGCACCATCGGCCCAGAGCACCAGCCAGCCGCCAGCATCGATCTCGAGCCCGTCTTCGAGCGGGCACTGATCGGGCTCGCCCTCGTCTTCGCTCACGGACCAGCCGTCCAGGCTGACAGCCACGGTGCTGGCGTTGTACAGCTCGAACCAGTCGTCGTACTCACCCGCCCCGTCGGCATTGACCGCGTAGTTCGAGGCCAGCAGCTCGTTGATGAAGACCTCGATGACCACGTCGGTGTCCGCATCCGAGTCTGCATCGGTGTCGGTGTCGGTGTCCGTGTCCGCGTCGGCATCGGCGTCGCCCTCGCCACACTCGCCCACACCCCAGCAGTCCTGGTCGTCACAGTCGGTGTAGCCGTCCAGGTCGTTGTCCACCTCGTCGCCGCAGTCGGCGGCGTCGTCACCCTCGATGCAGGCCGAGGTGCCCCAGCAGCCCTGATCGGCGCAGTCGGCGAAGCCGTCGCCGTCGTTGTCGTCGCCGTCGTCGCAGTCGGCCGGGTCTCCGCCTTCGTCGACGGAGACGCCGCCCTCGCCGCAGGAGAGCAGGAATGAGAGCAGCACGAGGGGGAACAGGCGTGTCATGGAGACCTCCGGGATTGGCCCCGATGATAGCTCAGCCGACCCGACGACCCTAAGTCGTCCTCCGAAGGCAACCCCTCGAAAGCTGACAGGTCGATGTTCCGTTGGCGGGCGGGATCCGCCTGTGCAGTGCCGAGCGCCCGCCGCAGCAGATCCATGATCTGATCGACCAACATGCGCTGGTCACGAGGCGGGAGCTCGTGCTCCCGCTCCGGATGGGAGCAGAACTCGATCATGTCCATGCCGACCTTGCGCTGGATGGCCAGGTCGAGCCCCTGCATGAGCTGGGCCAGTAGGAACTCCGTGGCCAGGTCCAGATCCAGATCCGCACGCACGTGCCCCATGGCCTGGCCCTGCTGCAGCAGCATGGTCCAGTTGCGCCTGGCGAGGCGCTGGAACTCGGCGGTCAGGGCCTGCAGCTCCGGATCGGCGCTAGGATGCCAGAGCACGGCGGCGATGCGTGACAGCCGCGGGTTGGCCAACCCAAAGCGCAGGCCACCCATGGTCAGCGTGGCCAGCTGCTCCCAGAAGTCACCCGAGACCACCCCGCTCGGCGGCTGCAAGTCCTTCAGCGCTTCAAGCTTGCGCCGGGCGGTCACGTCCATGAGCAGCCAGCGGAACAGGACGATCTTGCCGTCGAAGTACTGGTAGAAGCTACCCTTGGCGATCTTGGCGCGAGCCACGATCTGGGAGATGGAGGCCCCGGTGTAGCCCTTCTCGGCGAACTCCTCGATGGCAGCCTCGGCGATGCGGGCTCGCTTGTCGGGGGGCAGGTTGAGGAAGGTGTCTTTGGGCATGGGGGGTGGCGGGCGGGCACGAAAGCCGCCCCTACGTTCGGGGGTCGGCCTATTTTCGCAACGCTTGGATGCTGAACGTGCCCTCGGGGATCTCCACGTCGAACTCAATCTCGTCGTAGATCACCTCGGTGAACTCGTCGGGCTCGTCCGCCGGGACCAGCTTCATCCGACCCGCGATCATGCGGCCGTCGGCTTCGTGGTAGTCCGTGAACGTCATGGTGCGGACCAACTCGCCGTCCTCGTCCCAGTAGGTGATCTCCGTGGGCCGCTCGTCCGGGCGGAGCTTGACCACGATCTTGCCCCAGACCACGGCTGCATCCTCCTTGGCCACACACTCGATGACATACTCCCCCGTGCCGTCCTCTGCGGGTTCGGAGGTCAGCTCGTAGCTGAAGTCGTCGGCCATGCGGGACTCTTTGACCAGGTCGTCGTTGCTGAAGTGGGAGCCCATCCACGAACCGCCCATCATGCCCGCGGGGACCTTCATGGTGCGGTCTACCTTGGGAAGGTAGTTCCAGATGTTGTCCTCGACCTTGAGGGTGGCCATGCCCGCTTCCTTGGCCGGGGAGAGGATCTTGGTCAGCGAGCGCTCTTCGCCCTCGGACCAGCCTTCCATGGTCAGGGTGCGGTCCCAGCGGGCCGTCTTGACGTGCATGGTGACCTTCGAGTAGCTCGAGGAACCCTTGTGCATGTCGTCCGTGGCGTCGAGCAGCTCTCGGGCTCGGGCCTGGGAAGGGGTCTCCGCGGGCTCTTGGGCGATGGCCGTGGTGGCGAGCAGCCCAAGCGCCGCGATGGTGGTGAAGATGGTGCGCTTCATGTCAGACCTCCTTGCGCTCGTCACTGGATACCCTGCCGTCCACTAGACGCACCAGCCGACGGGCACGTTCCATGACCCTGGGGTCGTGGGTCGAGAAGACGAAGGTGACTCCGTGTTCCTTGTTGAGCTTCTCCATGATGCCCAGCAGCCGCTCGGCTGTCTCGGAGTCGACGTTGGCGGTGGGCTCGTCGGCCAGCACCACCGCGGGGTTGGACGCGATGGCGCGGGCGATGGCCACCCGCTGCTGCTGACCGCCACTGAGCTGGTCTGGACGGCGATCTTCGAGGCCTTCGAGGCCCACGTCCTCGAGCAGCTTCATGATGATCTCGCGGCGCTTCTTGGCCGGGGTGCCCTGCAGGGCGAGCACCGACTCGGCGTTCTCGAAGGCTGTAAGCACGGGCATCAGGTTGTAGGCCTGGAACACGAAGCCGATGCGGTCGCGGCGCAGCCTGCTGCGGCCCCGGCGGCCCAGGCTGGCCAGGTCGTGGCCGTCCACCGTGATGGTGCCGGTGGTGGGTACGTCCAGCGCTCCCACCAAGTTGAGCAGGGTGGTCTTGCCCGAGCCCGAGGGCCCGCAGATGGCGGTGAACTCACCGGCGGCGATGTTCAGATCCACTCCGCGCAAGGCGTGCACGTCGATGCTGCCCTGACGGTAGTCCTTGGTGACGCCGGAGATCTGGATGACGTTGGGTTTGCTCATGATGAACCTCAGACGAGCTTGATGGAGTCGACCGGCTCTACATGACCCGCTTTCCACGCGGGATAGAGGCCGGCGGCCAGGGTAGCGAAGACGACACAGCAGACGATGATGATGAAGGTCTCGGGGTAGAGGCCGCAGGGCATGACCATGTCGAAGCCGACGCCGCCCACGGACACGTCCTGGTTGGCATACATCGCGGACATGTCGATGCCGTTCTCGGACAGCCACTTGTAGGGCGAGGCCGAGATGGCCAGCCCCGCGGCCAGGCCCACGATGGCCAGGAAGATGCTCTCCCACGTGATCATGCAGAAGATCTGGCTGGGTGAGTAGCCGACGGCCACCAGGATGCCGAACTCGCGCACTCGCTCCATGACCGACATGAACAGGGTGTTGAAGATACCCGCGGTGACCAACAAGGCGATGATCACAAGGAAGAAGCGTCCGCCCCAGAGCTTCATGACCACGAAGGTCCTGAGGTCCGGGGCCACCTGTCCCCAGCTGGAGGCGTTCAGCCCCGCGGCAAGCTTCGCCCCGAGTGCAGCCGCCACATCTGCGCTGTTGCGGTTGTCGGACAGGTACACACCCACGTGGGTAGCCTCGTCCGCCTCGTAGCCCAGGGTCTCGCGGGCGGTGTCGAGGGGCAGCAGGAACAGGGCCGCATCAGCGCTGGGGGCGCCGGTGCCGATGGTGCCGGAGAGGCGCCCCATGCCGGCAACGATCTCGCCGTCCTTGTCCATCATGGTGTAGACGATCTTGTCGCCCAGCTCGGCGTCCAGGTTCTTGGCCAGGACCTTGCCCAGCACGATGCCCTGATCGTCGGCGGTGGTGTACATCTCGCCGGACACCACGCCTTCGAGGAAGCGCAGGGTGTCGTCGGTCTCGGCCTGGGGATCGTAGGCGATGAAGGCCGCGCCGAAGCTGTCCCGGGCCGTGGCCACCATGGCCTCGCCCATGATGCGGTCTACCACCCGCTCCACGCGTTCGTCCTGCCTGGCCAGCGCGTGGATGTCTGCGGTACCCTGTACCGTGCGACCCAGAGAAGGCGTGTCCAGGTACTCGTGGTGGTGGACCACCACGTGACCCGAGCCCTGCCGGGCCGCCGTGTCGATGAAGCCCGCGAAGGTCATGTCCTGCATGGCCATCATCAAGATGGCCATGAACAAACCAAACGCGATGGAGACCAGCGTGAGGACGGTTCGGCGTTTCTGCCGCCAGAGGTTGCGCCAGGCGATGGTCGCGAGCCACGGCAGCACGGCGGTGAACAGCTTGCTGGCGAGCTCGAGCGGTTTTCCGATGAACAGCTGGCACAGGCGATCGAGCAGCGGCAGCTTGTCGAACAGGAATGCGATCACCCTGCCGAACAGCCCGACGTCTTCTCCTCCCGGGCCGTAGCGCATGGCGCGGATGGGGTTGATCCAGGCGGCCTTGAGAGCCGGGTAGAGCACGGCGGCCATGGTGAGAAACCACAGCAGGAACAGCGGCCCTGTGCAGCTCTCTACCGAGTAGATGCCGTACCAGATCTCGGAGACGGCCAGCCCCACCATCTCGGTCCCCGCCATGGCGCCGGTGTTGATGCCGTGGGTCTGCAGGTACCACATGAAGGGCAAGGCCAGGGTGAGACCCACCACCGAGGCCACCGCGGCCTGCACCGCGCCCTCCACCATGATGAGGCTCGAGACCCGGATGGGTCCGGCGCCGATGGCCTTGAGCACGCCGAACTCGCGGATGCGCTCGAACACCGCCGTGAGCATGGCGTTCAGGATCAGGATGGCCACCGCCACGTAGACGATCAGGTAGAAGACCCAGATCATGCCCTCGACGGACTGGAACATCTGGGCCACGGCCGGCATCAGTTGCTTCCATGTCTGCACGCTGGGCCCGGGCGTCGCGACGGCGGATGCCATGATGTCCAGCCCACGGTCGAGCTTGGGGCTGATGGCCAGGCTGGTGAGGCCGGCGTTCAGGGGCGCATCGAGCATCAGGCAGAGGTGGCTGGCTTCGTCGGCGCCATAGCCCAGCACCTGGCGGGCGGTGCCCAGGGGAAGCAGGACCAGGTCGAGATCGGCGGTGGCATCCACCCCGTCCACGCCGGTGACGAGGGTGGCCGCCAGGGTACCCTTGGTATCGACGCGCACACCGTCCTTGCCCAGCATGGAGTAGGCGACCTCGTCGCCGACCTTCACGCCCAGCTTGTCGGCCAGGCTCTTGCCCAGCACCAGCGCATCGCTGTCGGCAGAGGCGAGCGCCTCACCCGCCAGTTCGCCCTCGAGCAAGGGCAGCGTGACGATCGGCACGACACCGGGATCGGCGGAGGGTTCGTCGGTGACCTGCTCCAAGGCAGGATCGTAGGCGATGAAGCCCGCTTCGACACTGGTCTCGCCCACGGAAACCGTGAGCGCGCCCAGCACACGGGGCGCCACCCTGGTGACGTGCTCGTTTTCCAGCACTAGCGCCTGCAGGGCTGCGACGTCTTCGACGGTCAGGCCTGGATCGTGGGTGTCCAGGTAGTCTTCGTGCTGAACGACAAGCTGACCCAGGTTCTGCGGGGCCAACAGGGCCAGGAACTCTTCGAAGGGATCTCGCACGATCTGCCGGGCCTCGGCAGCCGCATCGCCGAGATCACGCTCACCGCGACGCAGCACGATCTGGTGGACCCCCGTGGGGAGTGACATGAACTCCCGGAAGGTGGCGGCGTTCATGAGCACCCCCCCCCGATCCGTTCTTTGTCCCACGGCCTCGAGCACACCGCGCACGTTGTAGAGGTCGTTGGCCAGGGAACCGTCGGCGGCCTGCCCCACCACGATGAGCTCGTCCCCTGGCTTGACGTTCAGGGTCTTGGCCAGGTGTTTGCCCAGCACCACCCCCTGCGGGTCGGCGGGATCGAGCCACTCGCCCTCGCCCACGGCTTCCCATAGCCGGCTGACCTCGCGATCCCGCTGCACGTCGATGCCGCGTAGCTGCACGCCGGCGGAGAACTCGCCCGAGGCGCCCAGACCACCGCCCAGTAGTCTGGGCGAGGCGGCGATGCCCGCTTCCTCCAGCTGCTGCACGATGGCATCGGAGTCCTCCATCGCGGTGTAGAGCGAGGGGCTCTCCAGGTAGCCGGGGGCGTGAATCTGGAGGTCGCCGATTTCGAGCTCGGTGACTCCTTCTTCCATGTCCTTCATGTAGCCGGGGACGAAACCCGCATAGAGCAGCAACACCCACAAGGCGAGGGTCATGGCGGTGATGGTGACGGCCGAACGGCGCTTGTTGCGCAAGACGTTGCGCCACCCCATCTTGAACACGTTCACTCGGCACCTCCGAGAGGTGAAGGAGATGGATGTCTAACGGAGTTCGAATACGTTGAATGCCGGGCGCTAGCCGTCGCTGCTCTCCGGGCACTGTCAACGGGGATCGAGTGTCTCGGTTCGGGCGAGGCGATGTCCCAGCAGGAACGAAACCACGGTATGACCGGTCGGTCACATCGGCACTGGAGCCATATGACTGGGTGGTCACATCGTGATCTGGATCATGACCGGCTGGTCACCGTCAGCCAGGCTGGCTCGAGCGAGACGCAGACCTCACACGCCCGAGGACCAGCCCCGCTCGCCCCACACCGTCACCAGCACCGACCGCTGCCGAGGGCGGCGGCGGTGCTCCCACAGGTAGAGCCCCTGCCAAGTGCCCAGCGCGAGCTCGCCACCGACAACCGGGACGCACAGGCTGGTAGCCGTCAGCACCGAGCGCACGTGGGCGGGCATGTCGTCCGGGCCTTCGGCCACGTGCCGATAGATGGGATCCCCCTCGGGCGCCAGCCGGCAGAAGAACGCTTCGAGGTCCCGCTGGACATTCGGATCGGCGTTTTCCTGAATGGTCAAGGAAGCCGACGTGTGGCGCACGAAGAGGTTGCACATGCCCACGGCGACTTCGCTCTCGCCCACCACACGGGAGACTTCACGGGTGACGTCGTGCAAGCCGCGACGGGCAACAGAGAGGGTGAGGGTCTGCTGGAACATGTCCGACTCCCGAGATGGCCAGGATCCGGCAACGCGCTGCACCGGGCAGCGATCGCCACGTGGAGGCAAGGCTGTATCGCCGAAGGGCGGCGGGGCAAAACGGAACCGAGGACTTGCCTTGCCCGGGGTGGTTGTGCATATTATGCAATCTCATGCACTGGCGCGAGATCCTCCCAACGCTGATCCGCGAAAGTTCCTTCCGCACACAAGAGGAGCTGGCCACGGCTATCGGTGAGCGCTGCGGGGAATGGCCCAACCAGGCCACCATCTCCCGCGAGCTAAGCTCCCTCGACGCCCGCAAGGTCGACGGGGTCTACCGCCTGCGGCCCACGGGGATCCACGGCGCCCCCATTCACGCGGTCCACACCACGGCCGCTGGCTGCCTGGCCGTCATCCGCACCGAACCCGCATTCGCCAACGTGCTCGCCCGGCTCATCGATCGGGCAGCCATCCCAGGGATCCTGGGCACCATCGCAGGGGACGACACGGTCTTCGTGGCCACCACCGGGCCCGACACCCTCCACCCCCTGCGGGCCACCCTCGGCCTGCCCCCCCTCCACACCTGACCCCGCCCCAACCACAGGAGCTCGGCATGACGGTCGAAGCCACGACCCCGGCCAGCGCTGCATCCACGCCCCACTTGCTCCTCGAAGACGGCACGGTTGCCAAGGGCCGATCTTTCGGTGCACCGGTCTCTGCCGCCGGCGAGGTGGTCTTCACCACCGGCATGGTGGGCTACCCCGAAGCCCTGACGGATCCCAGCTACGCCGGACAGATCCTGGTGCTGACCTTTCCCTCCATCGGCAACTACGGCGTGCCCAGCGACCAGCCGGGGCCTACGGGCCTGCCCGAGACCATGGAGTCCGATCGCATCCAGGTCGCCGGGCTGATCGTGGCCGACTACGCCCCCGTCTACAGCCACTGGGAAGCCGTGCGCTCTCTGTCCGAGTGGCTGCAGTCCCATGGCGTACCCGCCCTGCACGACGTGGACACCCGCGCCTTGACCCGCCGGCTCCGAGCGCACGGCACGATGCTGGGGCAGTTGGTGGTGGAGGGCGAGCCGGGCTGGGTGGATCCCAACAAGGAGAACCTGGTGGCGCGGGTCGCGCGCTTCGAGGGCCGCAGCTTCGGCGACGGCGGCGATCCCCACATCGTCGTGGTGGACTGCGGGGTGAAGAACAACATCCTCCGCTGCCTGCTGCGGCGCGGCGCGAAGGTGACGGTGGTGCCCTGGGACGCACCCCTGGAAGAGATCGACTGTGACGGCGTGCTGCTGTCCAACGGGCCCGGCGATCCCACCAAGTGTGAGACCACCATCCGCCACACCCAGGCCCTGATGGCCCGGGGCGTCCCGATCTTCGGGATCTGCCTGGGCTGCCAGATCCTGGCCCTGGCCGCGGGTGCGAAGACCTACAAGCTGCGCTTCGGACACCGGGGTCAGAACCAGCCGGCCATCGAGCGGGACAGCAAGCGCTGCTACATCACCAGCCAGAACCATGGCTACGCGGTGGATGCCCGCAGCCTGCCACCGGACTGGCAGGTGTGGTTCCTCAATGCCAACGACGGCTCGGTCGAGGGCATCCGCCACCGCAGCCTGCCGTTTTCTGCCGTGCAGTTCCACCCCGAAGCCGCCTGCGGCCCGGTGGACACGGCGCACCTGTTCGACGGGTTCCTCGAGACCGTCCGGGCCCAACGGGGGGTGAGGCCATGACCAAGCTCGAATGTGTGCTGCTGCTGGGCTCCGGTGGACTGAGCATCGGCCAAGCCGGAGAGTTCGACTACTCCGGATCCCAGGCGATCAAGGCCCTGAAGGAAGAGGGCGTGCGGGTGGTGCTGGTGAACCCCAACATCGCCACCATCCAGACCTCGGAAGACCTGGCCGACCGCGTCTACTTCGTAC
>PVBE012946744.1_pt1 | contig 12777 bp, 11 predicted proteins | sample 1631181 | NCBI WGS metagenome assembly PVBE01 (sample SAMN08397723, study PRJNA350692) | Marine metagenome, whole genome shotgun sequencing project. | isolation source: water | place: Pacific Ocean | collected 2012-04
AGAGTAGATTATGGAAGGCCAAGATAAGATAAGCTTAATGATGATTGTCGGAGCAAGCGTGTTTGTAGCAGCTTGGGTTTTGGCCTGGTATTTCGCTTCTTTTTAGTAGGGGTTAAACCCAGTCCGCACGGAACCTTCAGAGATAGGCGATTTTGAAACCTGATGCGCTGCCTAAGCAGTGCCAGCAGGTTGCTCCTTTCGATCGCTAGATGGCGCTGACACGGCACTCCTGTGGCTGCAAAAGGGAACCCGAATCGTTTGATTAGTCGTGCCTACGCCAGCTTGACGCGTTAGCTTGGTTTGCGTGGGATTTCTGTCTATCCGGAATACGCTGATTCTGAGAGTTACTCCAAATTCTTCAGAGTAAGCAAATACAGGAATTAGCGGTGTCTTTGTTACCAATAGCAAATTCGGCATGGAATGAGCCACTGTTCAAGCCATACGATGTTGCGTGTAGGTAACTTTTCAGGAGTTCAACATGACGCGAATTATTAACAAGGTTTTCCTCATCACTCTCTCCTGCCTGGTCAGCTTGTCCAGTCAGGGACAGACAGTAGACTCAACTGAAGTTGCCACCGCTTATCTTGCACTGAACGGCCCCGCAAAACGCTATTGCTCGGCAATCTGGGTATCGGAGCGAGAACCGGCGGAAGCGCTCGAGAATAGCGTCCTGCTCGGCGCTGGACTGGTGGAGCTGCATAACAGTGGAGAGCTGACGTTTACTGTTGATAGCGAGCGTCGCATTGTCACAGCGACCCAAGCCGGGGTAACCGCACGTGCCCGCCACTTCGGCGATCAGGGTTGCGTTATTCTGCGCCCGGAAACCGTCCAACCCTTGTTTACTCCCCGGTCAGTGGTAAGTTCGCTGCCCGAGGCATCGTCGGTGCCCTGGCCGATGGGTGATCGTCTACCGAATACAGCAATTCCAGATAATATCGATGTCAATCTGCTCGACTAGGCTGCCGAGACCTTTTTCGCCAATGAAAAAGATCGGCGTGCCGCATTTCTCGTGCTACACCGTGGACGCATCGTGAAGGAAGCATACGGCACCGACGCCCATATGCACATGCAACTTGAGAGCTGGTCCATGGGCAAGAGTATGACGGCGACGCTCATCGGCAGGCTAATCCAGATGGGCCATCTCGGAATCTGGGATCCTACCCCGGTGCCTGAGTGGCAACTTACCGAGAACGATCCCCGTGCCGCGATACGCATCGCCGATCTGCTACGCATGTCCAGCGGTCTGCGGTTCAGTGGCGGGGGAGCCACGGAGGAGCAGATGGCTGCTTCCTATATTCCCGGGCAGCAGGACCACCAACTTGGCTACACGGCGCCGATTGATATCTTCCATTTATCTGCCAGCCGTGACGCTGAGTATCCGCCAAACACCGTCGGTCGCTACCGTAATTCCGATCCCTGGATGCTTGGATACGTGGTGCGTCGCATTGTCGAGAATGAGCTTAAAGCGCCCTATCTCACATGGCCACAGCGCGAGCTATTCGACAAGATCGGTATTCGTCGTTTTATTGCCGAGACCGATATCTATGGCAACTTCATCCTCACCGGTTACAACTATGGTACAGCGCGAGACTGGGCACGCCTGGGCTTGCTGTACCAGAATCGTGGTATGTGGGGTGACGAGCGTCTGCTCACAGAAGAGTTTGTGGATTTCGTACAATCTCCCGCACCCGCATGGGATCCACCTGTATACGGTGGCCTGTTCTGGCTAAATCCCGCCGATGAAAATGGGCAGGGAATGCGCATTCCCACTCTGCCGACTGATGCTTACAACGCGGCTGGTGCCGGAAATCAGAGTACTTATGTCATTCCATCCCGCGAGCTGGTAATCGTGGTGATGAGTCATCGTGCCGGCGCAATATTTGCGCCGGATCGGAACGAGAGAGAGTATGAAGCTTTAGGTCTGGCAGTTAAGGCCACCGATCCCTCCTGGACCTGGGATTAGTAAACATCATACCGGGTCAAAGACGTTTCCACGGAAACGTTTTCGGGATTATCGTAGGAATCCATAAAGAGTTTCAGTGATACTCTCTGGAATGGCTGTTGCTGGTCAAAAGCAGAGAATGGGAATAATACACCGACCAGATGATATAGTGCTTTGACAGGAATGGTGAATAATGCGGTGGTTAATCGTCGTTTAACTGCTGTATTCTGGTTGTTTCATAGTGTTCCGTTAACTCAGCATACCTTGCGAGTTCGGTAGCATATTCTTCATTATTTTCCATCAAGGCGAATATTTCAGCTTGCAAAGCTTCCATATCGGCCGCCGCCGCCCTGCGCAAGTCATACTTATCGAAGAGAACATTAGATCCCGCGCGGTAGTCACGTGTATTTTGACCGCGCATTTCAGTCAGAAATTTCGGTTCGCATACCCGTCTGCGGATGTGGCTCCCGATTGGCGCTATTTTTTTGCAGACAATGTCATATTTGTCTGCACTATTGTTTGCATTGAAGAGTTTAAAGATATTCTCTTCGGTTAGCCTGATTCGTTGCCGCAGAACAAACAGATCTTCATCACCAGTCACAATGATTTGTTCAATTGGTCTGTTGTTTTCCGTTGTGGCCGATGTTGAATCCTCGGTCGCAGTAGATTCTGTTGAATCCTGGGCGAGCACCAACCCCGGCAGGACTCCGAAGAGGAGGAAAAGATTAGTAAGCACGGCTTCACGCAATCGGCTCATGGCAGGGACTCGATAACAAAAAGAACCCCGGGAAACACTGCGGATAATCCTACTATATAAATGCATAGGCGAAAAGAACGATAGTTTGGATATAAGTAACGGGGCCTATTTCTGAATTTCAGCCAGAATAAAAAAAGGGTCGGGTCTTTCCTGTTAGTAATTGTCATAAGGCAAGATATGTTCCTACAACCTGTCAAGATTCAAGACCTGACCCCATTTGTTTACAGATCATTCCAGTTAAGAATCGCATTGTAGACGAAGGCATGGTCATGGTGATTAATATGACGGTGCATGGGATTCCAACTGAATAACACGATATGTCCCTGGTCCAGTGATTTACTCACTATTGCCGGCTCACCGTCGATGACATCCGCGCCCTGAACGATTCCACCTGAAAGTACCAGCGGAGGATTGGCCTCGCCATTCTCCTCTTCCTCATCAGCAGGATTGCCCTCCCCGTTGGCTTGCTCGTCCTTATCCCCGGCATCATCGTCATAGGGTTTGACACCGAACTGCAGCGGTGAATATTCCCGGTCGTAATCGGGCACCGAAAAAATCGGTGAATTACCGCGAAAGACATGGGTAATTTCATCGTAGCCATAAACCAGCGGAGAGCTATGGTCGGTTATCTTGGCGGTCAGAATGGAGCCTGGTGTATTCATGCCGCCACCGCCGCGTTTATTAATCCCTCTAAGTATCCCGGAATCAGTGGCCAATACGCCTGCTGACCCCAGGGTAACCAGCGTACCGCCACCCCGAATAAACTCCTCGAAAGCCGCCATACCCGCGAAACCTAGACCACCGGTAATATCTTCTGAACTCAGAATATGACCATGACTACTGGTTTCTGGCGTGTTGGTATAAGGCAGTGGTGACCACTTGGGATCGATGCCACCGATGATGCTGTCAATACTGGTGCCGGCACTCATATGGGGAATCAGGATGACATCATATTCATCCCTCAGATCGCCCTGTCTTGCCCGGTCTTTGGAAAACAGGGTATAGGGTACTTTGGCCTCATCGAGGCTGTAACGCACCCATCCCGCATTCTGCGTTGAAGTCCATGACTGGTAGACACCCAATCTTGGCAGATCCTGCTCATGGGTAGCGACATCCGGCAAGCTTTGCAAACCTTCCACAACAAGGTTGCTGTTCCTCAGCACTGCTCCAACTGTATTGCTGTTCAGTTCGTTCATATCCAACAGCAGGCTGCCAGCAGGATATTGCTCACCGTTTGCCTCGAATTCCTGCTCTGCAATAAGTACTGGAATATTCCCCAGTGCAAAACGTACCGGGCCTAATTCGCGCTGCCCATTATTTGGGATCACCCAAACCTCGCTGTTCTGGGGCAGATCGCTCGTCGCCAGAAATTCTTCGGCCTGGCTAAAATTATTGCTCGCGTGGTCAAGAATTGCCTCATCATCGATAGCCGTTACTTCCACGCCATAGATCAGACCGAAAGTCCAGGACACATCATCGTAAGGCGGCACGTCTATATCGCTGGGGAAGTCCTGGCTTTCAAAAAGCGTTTTGGCCAACGGTCCGTAAGGCTGATTCAGTTTTACCAGTAAGTCACCCCGTTTAACTACCACATCACCATACTCAGCAGTTGCTGTCGCCTGCTGAATCTCAATAGCATGACGACCCAAAGCCGCTACCATGTAGTTGGCCGAACCGGGATCGGACTGCTGCTGGGGAATCAGGTAGGCATAGGGCGCGTCCTCGGTACCCTTCTCCAGGGCATCCACGCCCTTCTGATAGTAATTGGATAGAAACATCTTGCCGCTCTGCGCCACCATTTCCAGCGAAGCGATCACGCCGGTTTGCATGTAATTGGTATTGTTGCGCATGGACCAGGTAAGTTTCTTCGGTGGTGGCGCAGCGCGATACCATTGTCTGCTGGTGACGTCTTTTCCGGCGAATCGCACATTGCCAATATCCCGTTCCATGGTTTCTGCACTGCCGTTGCCAAAGGTCTCATAAAATCGGCCCATGCCGTTGTGATTATTGGTAGCCCAGAGCATGTAGCCTGGGTACCAACCGGTGTAGTAGCCCCAGGTCCAAACTCCTTCCAGCCCCAGTCCCGCCAGTCGGGAAATTTCATAGTTAGCCAGCAGTTGCCACTCACCGATGGTGATAGGGCTCACTCCCTCGTTATAGGGCCCGGTGCCACCGGCGACATACAGTAAGGGGACCGACTCATGCAGATCCAGGCTGACAGTGGGCTTCCACTCGTAAACACCGTTGACGTAGTTCTGGGTAATCGGCTGACTGATTGAGATGCCATCCCGATTGTTATCGTGATAGGTGTAGTGACCCCAGAATGGCACACTGCGTGGTGGCATATCGAAATAGTCGGTATGGCCTGCAATATTGCGCTTGTACCAGTCCACCTGGCGGGTTCGACCGTCCACGTCGAATACGGGGGTAATCAAAGTAATTACATTGTCTCGAATACTGGCGAATGGCTCTCTAGTCTCCACCGCCAGACGATAGGCCAGTTCCATGACCATTTCGGGCGGGCCTAGTTCAGGGGAATGCAGTCCTGCCGTCATCCAGAAAATGGGCAGCGCCTGTTCGATGATACTCTCGGCTGCATCGCGATCAGTTACGCGCGGATCTGACAGCTCATTAAGATAGGATTTATAGGTATCGATGTTCTGCAGATGCTCAGGTTCGGCAATTGCAATAATCAGCATATCCCGCTGTTCAAAACTCTGCCCCAGCTGAAATATCTCTACCCGATCAGAGGCTGCTGCCAGCTCCTCGAAGTAACGATAAATATCCCCTACTTGAGTAAGTTCCCCCGGGGTGCCGATGGTATATCCCAGGACGTCACGGGGGCTTGGAATAGTCGGATGATCCGGTAGCACATCTACCCACCGCGTAAGATATTCCTCTGTGGTGGTTGCCTCCCGAATTGCTGCACTTGCTATTGTATCGAGAGATAACTCACCCGCGCTGTTTTGCGCATTGGCGGCACCATTTGTTAGAAATAGACTAAAAATAATTGTTTTTATATATGCCTTATTCATATTCCTACCTGCTTTCCAGTTTGCAAAATTGAAGCAAACGATTTTGTAAAACAACGCGCTTACGAGAAAAAGGGGTCAGGTCTTTCCTGTTAGCAATTACTAGAGAATAAGTAATTGCTAACAGGAAAGACCTGACCCCGTTATGTTATGGAATCGAATTGACTACTATCGATCAGTCGGGTCGCGGCCGTCTTGTGGCGCGCCGGTACCGGAGGAACCCAAAAAGAACTTGCGACCGTCTGCGAAGGTAATGTCACGCCCGTTAGCCCGAGCACTGCGGTCCTTGCTCTGATAGCCGTCGACGACGATTAACGTGCCGACCGGAATCGTTTCCCGCGAAAGTCCCCGCCGTAACAGTGTATTCGGCGTGCCGCCCTCGACCATCCAGACCAGCTTGCTGCCGTCTTCATTAGTTACTTCGAGATGGATCCAGGTGTGCGGGTTCACCCACTCCACCCTGACCACGGGGCCACGCAGCAGTACCGGGCGGTTTGGGTCGAACTCGGCGCTGAAGGCGTGGTGGGCTATTGCCGGCACGTTTGCCGCTACGACGAGTCCAGCCATAGCGAGCGCTGTTACAGCAGTTCTGTATATCATACGGGTTGGCTTACCCATGGCATTTCTCCTGAAATTGATAATAGTGTCTATCCTATGTAACGGCTATCCATCTAGCGAGTCGGATTCGGAACCCCTGCAGGCTCCTCGCCGCGAAATTCCGCTTCGAGCAAGCGCGCACCCTTCATGATGCCCTCAAGCGCGTAATTCGCCTCGTGACATGCATATTCGAACACCTTGCTATTGTTGCGTGGCCAGGAATACTCACCGGTGAACGGCGCAGTCCAGACCGTTGGATCCTCCACGGTGAAACTGTAGATCAGCTTTTCCGCGCTCTCCATTCGAAAACGCTCGGTCACCTTCATGTCCCTGGAGCCTTGACTAAAGGCCGGCATGTCAGTGAAGTTGATGGTTTCCACCACCAGAGTATCACCCTCCCACCAGCCGATGGAATCACCCAGCCATTTGCGGATATTTGCCGGGTCATGCTCGGCGTTCATCCTGATAATCCTGGCCTCGTGCACCATCTCGATATGGATAAGCACGGTATCTTCGCTCTGCACAATCCTTTTGTAATTGTTGTAGAGCGTCGGCAGCATTGGCGGGCCCGAAGTCGAACCGAAGGTCAACAGGCAGCGTTCTGCGAAAGAACGATCTTCCATGTTGTCATAGGGCCCGGGTGCATCCAGACCGGCATTCAGCCAGTAGGCTGTGCCATCGTTTTGACCTCCCTCGCGCCGTGGGGCGGCTCCCTCGCCAGCACTAAATCTGGCTCGACGAGCGGCACGGGCTTCATCGGTGACCGGCGGCATGCGACCGTTCGGCGGATCGATAATAATCGAAGTGCGATATTGGCCATCGATTTGAAATGCATCGGTGCCATTATCGATCCAGAATGTGTTGTAACCACCGACATTACCCGAGGCGCCAGTCGAGCCATCGCCGCCCTGCGGTGGGGCGCTGCGATTGGGGTCGCTGTCCTGCTGCCTAGTAGTTTTTCGATCCAGGTCCCGCGCGGCGATTACGGCCGCCTCGTCGTTGGTCAGGATCTTCCTGTCTCCAAGTTCCGTCGATCTCTGCATCGGAGTCTGTGTCCCCACGTCGTAGGTACCAGACAGATCTGGATGACCACTGGGTGCACGGCGAATACCGCCGTCCTGCGCCAACGTGATCGGTGCGAGCACCAGACTGACGAAGGCTAGCATGCCGAGGCATACCGTCTTGATTTGATTGCGCATTTTCAACCTCCTCAAACTCACTTAATTAACGCGGCAGTGGATACCTGCGCGACTCGCCATACATTAGTTCTTCAACAAACTCGACACACCGAAAATCCATCAAACGGGCGTTTTCCTCGATGCGACGATAGATCGGCATCTTGATGGTAAAAGGCTCCGTCAATACACCAGGGTCTTCGATCGTCGCCTCGTAGTCGATATGATTCGGGCTGATCATCGTGTAACGCTCCACCACGTGCAGCTGATAGCTGTGATGGCTGCCCGATCGATCCAACCAGGATCCATCATGCAGTCCGGTCACATCGACCACCAGGGTGTCACCTTCCCAGTTGCCGACCGACCACCCCATCCAGGAGTCCACCTGAGATGGGCCCGGGTTATCCAGGTAGATGTCACGCACCGCGCCAGCGTACTGGTAGGCGATAAATAAATCGTTTTCGCTCTGCACGATTTGGAACGGCATTGGCATGTACGTGGCGCGTGGGACACCAGGCAAGTAGCACTTCACCTCGGGATCACGTTCGATCCAGTTCGCCATGTTTTCTTCTTTGAGTGCGCGCGCTTCCGGTGTGTAAGGGATTTCGCCACCGCCGACAATGACTCCCATGCTACCGGGTACGGCACCGACTGCACCAAGACGCAGGGTGGGGATCGCTGGCACCGGGTTCACTGGCCCTTCCCGCATCTGCATCGAGTGACGGGCGATGTGGGGTTCGAGATCGTAATTTGCCTCGTTCAGCACCTGCCAGATGCCACTAAAGTCGGGGCGTCCATTGGACAGCCGTGGCAAATCCTGTGCAGCGACCGGCAATGCCGGAACGAGCAGCGCTAAAACCGGGGCGAGAACACCAAGCAATATCTTCATTCAATACTCCATGAACAGGCTTAAACAGACGGGCATACAATACCACTCCCCACCGGGCTTTCAAGCCATTATTCGAAACTGTATGCTAGCCCGAGATGGAAGCTGTGTACAGGGAGAAATCTATGCTATGCCCTTTTGATTGCGATAAGTTCTGGCGGAAGCAAAAGCTCACCGGCTAAAGACTTTCTGTAGATTGGCCGTAAACAGAATAAGGAGGAACTGATTATGGGCTGGCAATTGATTCTATCTTTTTCAACGACTATATCGGCGTTACTGATAGCCACATTTTTGATGGCTGCCATTTTCTATAGACGGTACAAGGTGTTCCAGTACAACCGGCAGCGGTACCTGGCTGGGCCGACGCATATCGAACACTCCCGCTGTAAATGCCATTGTTGTCTATGGGAAGAAAAACACCGCCGCTAGCTGCACTAATTTGGCATTGCTGACTGCAGACGATGCTGCAAAGCTAATCTTCGTCTATAGTCAGCCAGTAATCGAGACCCTGGGCATTTAGTGCCATATCCCGCCCTATTGATAATTTGATAGCTTCAGTATCGAAGCCGCATTGACTATCCAACAGATAATTGATGCCAGCCTGCAATATGGCATCATGGATTTTTTCTTCTCGATTTTCTGCCTGCTTGAATTCCAGTGCGATTTCAGCGTAATCCTCAATAGTCTGCCGCAATAGCTTTGCCAGCGGTTCCACGCCTTCGTGCATGCCAAAGTGTGTCAGATATATCCGCTCAGGACTCAAAGACATGAGTCGATCAAGTGACTGCATCCAGGCGGAAGGGTCGAATTGTATCGGGGTGGTTGGCGGAAAAATAAAGCGCGCTTTACCTGCGTTTAATTCCGGGTAACTCGAGCCGAATGTGTCGCCGGTAAACAAACCATTGCTCATTTCATCGACTACGCAAAAATGATGGCGTGCATGCCCCGGCGTATCCAGAAACACCAGTCGCCTGCCATTGAAATCCAGCTCAAACCCATTCTCGGCCTCAATGACACGATCAGCCTCCACGGGTATAAGTCTGTCAAACATTTGTCTGAATGCCGCTTCCCCATAGACGGCAAGCGAGCCCTGCTCCAGTTTCGACGGATCAATCATATGTCTCGCGCCACGGGGGTGGATTACCAGACTGGCATTAGGAAATTGCTGCATCAAACCACCCGCCCCGCCTGCATGATCCAGGTGCACATGGGTTGGCATCACGTAGCCGACGCTAGCCGGAGTTAAACCCCGGCGTCTTAGCACTTCCAGCAAAATCGGCACTGATTTGTTCGTACCTGTATCGATAAACCCGGCCATACCCTCGTGTTCTATCAAGTAACATGCTGCCAGGCCGGGCCGGTGTAATTGGGTATCGATACAGCTTATGCCGTTACCCAGATCAGAAAATAAAACGGGTAATGACACGCTTAATCCTCGAACTGCTCAAACTGATAGAAGGCTGTTGCTGCCCGGTACAAATTAAAGACATCAATTTTCGAACTGACAGCGTAGGGGGTATGAATCGACAGCAGCGGTACACCGAAATCGATGACTTCAATATTCTGGCTGGAGAACTCGCCACCTATCGTTCCACCGCCAGCACTGCCTACCTTATAGGTACTGGTTTGCCAGGGCACGCCGGCGTCATCGAGCAGGCGGCGGGTCCAGGCGATAAACTCTGAATTGGCATTATTACCCTGGCCGTATAATTTTATATTGACTCCGTAACCCAGTTTAGGGGCATTACCGATTTCCCATGCACCCGGATTCATTGGATTGATGCCAGGATTTACATCAACTGAAACAAATCGGGTATTGCGCATGGCGCGCCGCAACATCGGTTCCCGATAGTCCGCACCCAGCTCAGCATAGAGCAGCCTTGACAGCAAATCGGCAAAATACTCAGAGCGGGCGCCGGTATTGTTACGATTACCAACCTCCTCGTTGTCCACCAGATAGGCCATGGTGGTTTTCTCTGGATTGTCAACATCGGCAAGCGCGCGTATTGCTGTATAGGCAGCCAGCCTGTCATCCTGCCCATAGGCGGCAATCAAACCCCTGTCAAAACCCATATCCCTGGGCCTCGCAGCAGGCACCAGGGCCAATTCTGCCGATACCAGATCGGCCCGGCTGATGCCGTACTGCTGCCCCAGGTAGGCCAGCACCTGTTCGACCACTTCACCACCTGCCACCTGATCGGGGATATGGCCGACTATCGGATCGAGATCTTCCGGGCCAATGAAATCATCCAGGCGTTGCGCGCCCCTGCCGCGATCGACGTGGGGTGAGAGTTCTGGGATCATGAAGATCGGCTCGTCCAGTTCCAGCCCAATGCTAAGATTGATACTCGTTCCATCCTTTTTATCTATTCGTCCCATCAGGGCCAGTGGTAAATTCGTCCACTGATGATACTTTATCCCGCCATGGAAATTGGTTTGAAACAGGGCGAACTCACTGTCCTGATAGAGAGGACGTCCCTTAAGATCCAGTCGTGGTGAATCAATATGTGCGCCGATCACATGAAAGCCTTCTTGTAGATCTTCCTGACCAATAACAAACAGACTTATGGTGCGATCCCGATTGACCTCATATAATTTTTCCCCCGGGATTATTTGATTCGCGCTGGTGAAAACTTCGAAGCCATTTGCCTCGGCGAAACTGACCGCTTCCGCAACGAAGCTTAACTCGGTTCTGGCCTGATGAATAAAATCCTTATACTCCTCGGCAAAATCAAACACTGCCGCGCGATCTGTAGTCGACAAATTAACCCAGGACGACTCACATTCCAGTGATTCCAGGCAACCAGTTGCAGCTTGGGCGAGTATAATCTCAGGCAGAAGAAAAATGCCGGTTAGTAGTATTTGAATGAAGAGACTGTTATATTTTTTCATGATATTACCTGCGCTATGGAAAATTAAATTGATGGTTGTTGATTGATGATTGATTGAAGGATTAAGCAAAGCGAAACTTTGCCACCTTTAAGTAGTGAACTGTTTACGGCGTTGGGTATTTTTCGAGACACTCGGTTAAGGTATTCCTGTCGATATTTCCCCCGGATAAAATAATACACACTGTCTGCCCAGTGACATCCAGCTTTTCACTCAGCAGAGCGGCTAGTGCTACCGCCCCACCGGGCTCAATGACCAGTTTCAGATACCGAAAAGCATAACTGATGGCATAGGCCACCTCATCATCGGAGACCTGTAAAAATTCGTCGACGGTCTGGCTGTTTATAGACCAGGTAAGTTCGCCAGGGGTAGTCGCTAAAAGCGCATCGCAAAACGTCCGGGCACCCGGGTCTATACTCATGCGGCACCCCGCTATCTTCGATTTGTAATGATCATGGAAGCCCTGCGGTTCCACTCCATAGATCTGTGTGTCCGGACTCATTGCCTTAACTGCAGTGGAGACTCCCGCCATTAACCCACCACCTCCACAGGGGCTGAGCACTGCATCTGCTACCATCTTCCGGCTTGTTAACTGTGCCACAATTTCCGCCCCGCAAGTACCCTGGCCAGCAATAATATCGGGGTCATCGAATGCCGGCACGAGTATTGCGCCTGTGTTCGCCGCTATCTCCTCTGCAATTGCTTCCCTGGATTCTGAACCCCGCTCATAAAAACGGATCGCGGCTCCCAGTTTCCGGGTTCCCTCAATTTTTATCGATGGAGCATCTGACGGCATGACTATCGTTGCAGCCATACCCAGGAGTTTCGCCGCATAGGCGACTCCCTGAGCATGGTTGCCTGATGAGTACGCCACAACACCAAGTGCTTTTTCAGTCTTATCAAGCTGACACATGCGATTGTAGGCACCACGTAATTTGAATGCACCAATAGGCTGCAGGTTTTCCGGCTTGATAAAAACTGTAGCCGCTACCCGATCATTCAAATACGCCGCACTCAATAATGGCGTTTCAACGACGGCTGGCTTGATTCTATTCTGTGCCTGCCTGATCGCTTCAATATCAACTTTCATCGACTCGATTCTTCTTCAGTGCCTGACAAGTCATTGATTTAGGTAGACTTGGACAGCAAGGATGTTTATTCTGCACCAGTCGCCACAGACTGGCAACCATGGTCAATAGTTAACATCAGCAGGGTAATTTTATATTGCATAAATTACAGCTGTTGTTTTATTGCCTCGAACAAAAACTAAGAAAAATGAGGATTACACATGAGCGAATCATATAGTGAAGTGAGTTTTAAGAGTGGCAGAGAAAATTGTTTTGCCTGGTTGTATCAACCGGGTGTACCCCGTCAGCCCCAGTTGGACATAATCACCTGATTGCATAAGAGACACTTTTGGCTCATCGTTAATCCCCAGAGGAAACGATGATGAGAAAGAAAGGAAGTGCCGAGAAGACAGTTCGCGATATACGCAGAGC
>PVBE010995858.1_pt1 | contig 12775 bp, 13 predicted proteins | sample 1631181 | NCBI WGS metagenome assembly PVBE01 (sample SAMN08397723, study PRJNA350692) | Marine metagenome, whole genome shotgun sequencing project. | isolation source: water | place: Pacific Ocean | collected 2012-04
AGGCGTCCTTCGAGGAGACAAAGACAATGATTTACTTATCAATAATCCTGGGACAACTGGGAACTTCTATGGCGATCTTGGCGCAGATGTCTTCAAGCCGTCTGATCAAGGATTGATGACAATTAAAGACTTTAAACCTGCAATCGACTCTCTAGATCTTAGCAATTTAGACACTTTTTTCACAAGAATCAACGGAAACAACACGCTGATTGAAACGTCGTTCGGAGTTGTCGCAGTTTTAGAGAATGTGATTTTATAGATCCGCATTAAGTCGGCGGGGATCATTTGTTTGTCATACCAACAGGACAGCCAACCAAACAGGAACACAAACAGCCATCAAGACCGCGAGAAGATGAACAATCATGCCATTTCTACAGAGAAGTCCAATCCTTGAAAAAAGACATGCAAATCATTCAACAATATTTAACCAACTTACATGAAGTATTTTCGCAATGTTTTAACAGCCATGGCTTAAGCAAAACCAAACAATGCTTATTTCGTCATTATTTCACCTACCTTTCTGATAGTTCATTCCAACTTAGATGATCAATCCTCAGCGAATTGCTCTGGCGATCGTGATTTGCGCCGCAAGTGGCTTGAGTGTTTCATGCTCGCAATCGACTGGAAAAACTCCAACGAACACTGGGCTATCATCAAGTATTTATGATTCTGCGAAAAAAGCATTAGAAGAAAATGGTTTCTCAGGGTACGAGCCTAGTGGCGAAGTGCACATCTCAGGCACACCTGCCATTGCTGAGATTGTTTATTCAAATGGAGAAAAAACAGTTGAAGTGGATATTGAGAAGGATTCAGGTTCAATCGTAAAAATCGAGGAGGAAGTGGATCTTGACTCGATTCCTGCCAATATTGTCGAAAAAGCCAAATCATCTGGCGTAGACTTAGCTACATGTCAAATCTATCAAGCAGCAAAGAGTTCATCAGGCGAACTCGAAGGTTATGAGTTTGATGACTGCGAGTTGAGCAAAAAAGATGTCGACGTAGACGTAGACACATTAGACGTTGATGTTGAGTCAAACGACTCAACAACCAGAGACAGCTAAGTCAAACATTTCTTCAGTCAAGGCAAATTATTTTTGCTTGAGAACCTTATTAGCAAGTCAAGCGGTAATTCGTCGCTTGACTTGCTAATGAGGCCAGACCGGCTCTTCCTACCTTTCCAAAAGAACTAAATTTGAATCGAATTGTAATTGATCAGGAGATATCAATCTCTTTGACATAGATCAGCAGCTCATTGAACTCAAATGATTCGCAGCCATCAATCTGCGTGTTGTCCTCATCAGTCCAGATCAATTGCTTTACGCAAACAAACCTTCTCATCAACTCATCCTGTGTGTTGATTGAGTACTCCATGGAAAGAATTTGGATCAATTAATCGAGATCGTCTGTATCAAACGCATCAACACCAGGAATTTGCATTCGAACTACGTCCTGAAAGCTCAGTGCCGACATCGCTCAAAGTATTTGACACCCATTAAGCATGGCAACGGAAAGGGCACATCGTCACTACGCGGAAAGGATGACCGGCCTTCTCAACAATGGACCAACTCCCGCAGACAGACGCGACTCAACCCATCGAGCAACCCAATATCTACATCAAAATCGGTATATCTTCGATTGCCAGCTGACCGGTCGATTGCCCTCCTCCTGTTGATTGTGCGGGCTGACCCAATCCAGATGGTGGAGTGTTAATGCTCACCTCTGAGCAGGCGATGGCGGATCTTTTTCTGCAGCACAAACGATGCAGGAATCAGAGTGATGCCATTGGCAAGAATCAACGGCCCATTGCCTGTGACCAGACCAAACACTCCCCAGATAGCGATCCCGCTCGTGAACAGGCTGTACATCGACAGGGAAATGGAGCATGTGTCATCCGTACGCAGCGTTTTGATTGCCTGCGGAAAGAAGCTCGATGTGGTGAGAGCCGCAGCTACATAACCGATTGAGTTGCCATCCATCCAAAAAATACCAGGCGCAAAAGTGTTCCACAAACTACTGCCCGATTGCTTCACCCCATCCACATTTGGCGTTGGAATTGGCCATGGCCCCGGTTCTGGGACCATGAGTGCATAGATCTGGCTCAGAAGTCCAATCAAGCTGATTTATTGCATTTGAAGCTGACCTACTGGCGCTTGCAGTCAGTGTGATCTTCGATGCCAACCTGACCCATATAAACAATGATTGCCTTCGATTGTTTAGTGCCATTAATGCCCTTATGACACCAATTCATTGGCTCTAGATAGCTCATGCATTTGCTGAATGTTTTTTCCCCTTTGGATCCATAATCAACAACAAATGATCCTTCTGTCACATACACCCACAAAGGCACATTATGTTGATGCCAATTGGTCTCCTCTCCTGGTCCCAGGATGACATTGAGAGGTTTGACACTGGGTGTTCCCTCAGCATAATCGAAGGGATTACCGAGAACATCAGTGGATTGATTCTGAATCGTGATTGGATCGGCGGTAATACCACCTTCATAGTTGTGAGCAAACGATGTTGATCCGCTTAAGGTGCCCAACGCCAAAAGTCCGATGGCAAAACGATTCATTTGCTGATTGACTAATGTTCAACCAACCACATAGCAAAGAACACAGATTGAGGCCGTCTTAACTTTCAGAACAGGATGAAACAGCCAGACAGAGATTGGAGGGGCATCCATCGCAGGTTGACTGTCAGAAATCTGTAGCAAAGGGTGGATGTTCGGACCAGCGGGAGATTCACACACTTGATGAACCTGTTACTGGATGGTGATGACGCCCATGGAAGCCAGTGCTGATGAGAGACAGACAAGACATCAAAAAGCCCTGCTTTATAGAGCAGGGCTTTTTGATGTCCTGCCTAAATCAGCCCTCAACAGCACTCACAACTGGTGCAACACTGTTCTCCACCTGCATGGCCATCAGCACAGGGTTGTGAACAGAACAACTTGCCATCCTTTTCAACAGCTGTCTGAGGTGAAACGGTGCATCCACAGGGCTCGCATGCACAGGTAGGGGTTGTGTTGACCATCAACAATCCTCGTATCTCCTTCCTATATAGGACAGTCTGGGGACCATTGGCATCACCCATCTGAGTGAATCAGCACCACTTCGAGGGATGGCCGTCAGCAACGCCACAACAAAAAGCCCCTTTCTGACGCTTCAGTGCCGTGACGGGGTGGCAGCCCTCCAGAGCTTTTTTCAAATGCATGGCCGAAGCAGGGCAAGGGCTTCTGCCTGGTGCTGCCCGCGCCAACCCCAGGTCAGCGACCAGCCACTGTCAGACGCAACCGACTCAACCCACCCACATCGTGCCGGCCAGTCACAACGCTGCAGATGATCAATAACGGCATCACGCTGCACGCCCGTGAGACCTGGCCACTGAAGAACCCGCGCGACGTAGCGCTCCAGATAACGAGCTCGCGACTCATGCTCCTCCTGGAACACGTCCGTCCAAACCAGCAGCCCATCGTGGGCAATACGCCGGCGGGCCCCGTTCAGAAAACGAACTTTTTCAGAGTCACTGAGGTGATGAATGGCGAAGGCCGAGTGAATCAGATCCACCGATCTGCCGACATCCTCCTCTGCCCATTGGAGCAGATTTCCACAAACCCAGTGGCAGGGGAACCGGACATGGCCCATCTGACGTTCAGCGAGAGCGAGCACGGAGGCAGCAAGGTCAACTCCTGTGTAAGAACTCAGCGGCAAGGATCGGAACAAAGGCGAGAGGCGGGCCAGATCCCCACAGCCCAAATCCACCAGAGCAACGCTTGGAGACTGATCCCCACGTTGATCGAACCAAGCCCCGAGCATGGCAGCGGTGGCCTCTGCGATCGCTCTGTGCTCCATCGAATCGTGTTCGAGGACAGTTCTGTAGGTCTGCCACTGCTCTTCAAACAGAGACATCAACTCCGTACCATCACACACCCTTCAGGATGACGCCTACCTGGAAGAAATTATTTCTGGTGCGCACCCCTGCTCAGACCCAGCAGGTGATCAGCGAGTTCAAATTGGCGCAACTCCTCGTGACTCTGCGCGCAGTCGATCCCTGGTCGTGCCTGAGGCTTTGTTGAAGCCATGGTGACTTCAGGTGGAACCAGATCAGTCTTTGCAGCACCACGATTCGTTGGAAACGGCTCAGACATGCTGGAAAATGCGCTTTCAGGACCATTTCTTTGAAAGAACACGAAAAGCAGATCTCAGTTGTTCCGGTAGCCACCACGCGTTGAGACAGAGCTAATGGTTAGCGGCAAATAAGTGTGCCAACTCTCCAGTCCCGCAGTGACAGCCATCCTGCGCACCATGACAAGGCTCCATGCTGGGGTGGCCCTTGGCACAAGCCTCAGAACAGAAATGCTGCCCGCCGAGCCTGATTGAACGGGATTCTTCAACACTGCACTTACAGAGAGAACAGTCACACAACAGCAGAGCTTCAGTCATTTCCACATTCGCCTTAACAACTCATTCGGTCTACAACCTCCACAGAATCATTTCGCTGGTGGTGATCCGAACAGTTAGAACCATTGTCCTGAGAATAAGAAGCAGGGGCAAATGCAGACCGGAATTAGGCAAGACCAGTTGATTTCGATAGACCCGAAAGAAACAATTCGGTCGATGCACAGATCATGTCCACGAACCATCAAAAATACGCTGAATCGAGGTACAGGAGACTGTGGGTCAGGCTGACCCATAACAGCCGCTATGAAAATTTCGAAAACTGAATCATCGAGCCATCGGGTGTTTGTGAATGGTTTATCCAGCCAGGAAAGCCAGTATTTGCTTCTCAGCCTCTGCAGAGGCTTCGGGGACCAAATGTTGCTGCATCACGAACCCATGTGGCATCCCCTTGCCGACGTGTGTCTTGATATCAGCCCCTTCACTTCTGGCCTTGCGGGCGTAATCAAGACCGTCATCCCTGAGAGGGTCATGTTCACCCACGATCACCAGTGTGGGTGGCAGGTCATTGAATGAACCATGCGCCGGGCTGGCCAAAGCATTGGTCCAGTAGGAACGGTCAGGGGCATAGAGCGCTCTCTGGAAAGCAAGCAGTTCCAACCCGTTGTAAGGGTGCCCAATGCCTAAATCAATCATGGACCGATGTGCTTCGAGCTCTAGATCGAGAACACCACAGATGAGCAGAATCTTGTCGGTTCGACGCTCTTACCGCCTCCGTCTCCATTGATCACAGGCAGCCGCAAGGTTGGAACCACCAGAATCGCCAACAATGCAAACATTGCCTGAATGGCGCTTAAACACCTCCTCGAGCACGCCCAGACAGTCAAATAACGCTGCTGGGAAGGGATTCTCAGGTGCAAGCCTGTAATGAACGGCATAAACCGAACGTCGGCTGTTGAACGCCAGTGCTTTCGCCCATCCGAGGTGCTTTCCTGCCATAGGCGCAATCCAACCTCCGCCGTGCAGATAAACAACAACATCCTCTGTTGAATTGGATGGAACCAACAGACTTACATTCACCACATTGAGCCTTTCAAGCGATGGCAAATCAATGGAGTGGATCGTCACTTCAGGGAAACAATCGAGACTGGGGTGATTGGGATTACCCCAGCGCGTTCTGATCTCTTTCAGCCATTGACTGCTCATTGGTGGGTCAGGAATCAGTGAGGCATAAAGATCCGCAGCAGCACCATCCGAGATTGCAGACGCGATCAGCGGATGCATGACTTGATGGCCTGTTCAAGTTGATTGATCCGCTGCTCACGTGAGCCCCAGACTTCAATCAATGTTGATTGATTGGTATCCGGCATGACAGAAAAGCGCTTGTCGCGGTAAATCTGTTTGAAAATCGCATCGACTTCGGCACGGTAAGGAAGATCAACAGGTCTGATACCGTCATCCTCCATATCCACCGGCCAACGATCAGTCATTGGCACAAAAGCCACAAGATCAAGCCTCTGTAAAGTTTCCCTGACTCGTGGAACCATGGCAGTTACAAATGGATCATCGATATCCGTTGTTTTCTTATCGGCGGTATATTGCGAATAAGCCAGATAGTCCACCGAAGCACGGTCGAAAATCACACAGTCTCGGGCCGATGAATAAAGATTGATACGACTGGCGTTGTAATACATCTGGATTCCATTGTGTAAGCGGTTACATTCCTGACGAAATCGGATGTCATACATCTCCCCATCAAGTGCCCGAAACGGCTCCTCTTCACGGGTGTAGCGCGAATGTGTCCTGACCCAGTCCCAGACAAGTGTGCTCTTACCAAGAGAATGAGATCCGCTGATAGCAATGCGCATGATCTGTTGAAAAGGAACCGTTAACTAAATTATGAAATGAATTTCGTGACATAGGAATGCTGCAACACTAGTGATCAAGCAATGAAACGGCAACCAACAAAACAACGTTAAACATGGCCAAAACAAATGTCATCAAAGCAGCGATTCAACCAACATCAGAATAAGAAGCAGAGGCAAATCTCAACCTCACAACAGATATAGCGAAACTGTCATTGAAGAGCTGAAAGCAAGTAAACCGTTGAAAGCAAACAACGACAGATGTAAAAACAGGATCAATCAAATCCGACAATGCAGCTCAGCTGAAAAAAGTAGACATGAATGCGAACAGAATTTATGAGACATTCAAGGGGCACCAAGAAAGAAAGCAGAATTCTCGATCCACCATTGACAGATTGATTTTGAATCCTTTCCAGTCAATTTTTTGAAGTCTGAAGTGACTCTGGCAGCCTTACCTGCACGGAAAGCATCAAGATGACACATCACTTCAATATCCACGACAGCCTCCGAATAACCAGCCTCTGAAATCATCAAGGCGCGAAATGCATCCCTTGGCATGTCTTGGTAGGTAATGCACCGGTTCAGAGCATCGGAGGCGGCACATGCAACATCATTGAAAGACACCGCTTCAGGTCCGGTAATCACGTATTCACAGCCAACATGATCATCAGTTGAAGATGACAAAACCGAGACGAAGGCATCGGTCACGTCGTCCAATGCAACAAAACCAACCTTCGCCGACCCAACACATGAGATCAACATGCTTTCGGATTGAATCAATTCCCGGAATGGTTTGAAATTGGTTTCCATTACGGTCTGGGGACCAACAATGGTCCAAGGAAGCCCCGAGGACCGCATGAATCGTTCCGTCGCTTTACCAGCCTGACCAAGGGCGTCATCATGCTGTACACCTCCGGTCAAAAGCACAATCGTTGCTTCTGAGCCCGAACGGATCATCGCCTCGATGACATTGCACTCTCGTTGTTCTTTTCTGTCATCCATGGGCGCGTTGATCAAGACCTTGTCAACACCGCTCATCAATTTGGCCAATGTGGATGGGTCATCCATGTCGGCGACCACACATTCAGCCCCGGGTGCGTTCAATGAGGTCAACGCCGCCTCAGAACGCCCTGTCGCCCTGACTGGCATGCCGCGATTGGCTAAGCCTTCCACAACAGGGCGGCCAAACATACCGGTGGACGCCATAACCAGAATCATTGGAAACCAACAACGCCTAGCCCGGAATTAGCCAACATTCCATGAACGCGCCACGAATCCAGCATGGATCGATCAGCAATCGCATTCAACGAGCCGCACTAAGTGATGGATCATGGCAACACGTAGCAGCTATAAACAAGCACCAAGCAACTGTTACACGGCGTTGAGTCATAGGTATTCAATAAAACAGATCAGACAAAAAGACGGTCGACGTGGATATGAGAAGCTGCAAGGATAAAGATCAAACCAGAATAAGAGTTAAGAAAAAGTGGCAACAGGAATGAATCCAGTATTAAGGTGGTTAACCATTTATCATTTCATCTATTTTGCAGGAAGGAGACAGATTAGTGCACAACCGACTAGACATCAGAGCGCTGCAGAGTGAGGGTGAAACAACTGCCTACACCGACTTCTGATTGCACCTCCACGCTACCACCCATACTTTCCATCAACATTTTGACAATGGAAAGCCCCAACCCTGAACTGCTGTCACCTCTGCGTAAAGAAACACCTTCAGCACGCTGGAAACGTTCGAAAATAAGATCACATTGATCCAGGGGAATTCCCTGCCCATGATCCTGAACATTGAAATAAATACAACGATCATCACCATTAATATGAACATTAATGGTGCTCGATTTTTCAGAATACTTCACTGCATTCCCAATCAAATTTTCTAAACATTTGACGAGACAGTCAGGGTCACCAATAGCCATGAGGGGATCCACATGAGAAGCGTCGCTGAATATGATGCGATTATCTGGAAAAGCAAATTGTGTGAGCCGTATGGCCTCATGACAGCTCAGAAGACAATCAAAAGGTTCACGCAAAACTTTGAGTTGATTATTATCCGCGCGGCTCAGGTCCAGAAGGTCACTCAGCATTCGGTTGAGTCTGAAAGCTTCCTTGTCAGCAATCAACAAAGACTCTCGATAATTGACATCAAGATTATCGGCTCGATTCAGAACAGACTGAATAAAGCCTGAAATTACCGTAAGCGGAGTTCTGAATTCATGCGATATTGTGGAAGCAAATTGTTTTTGATTCTGAGCAGAGATCTCTAAACGTGAAACCATACGATTGAACTCCATTAAAATCGGCTGAAGTTCAAGAGGTTGTCCATCCAAGGGAATAAGTGCAGTATCAAGATTGTTGAGTTGCACCTTGGATATCCGGGAACGGACTGAGCGGAGAGGCCTGAGAATATAAGTAAGGGCAACAGCGAGCAGAACCACCAGAGAGAGCATTAACACTATTTCTGAAATAAGCCTTGCTCTACTCAGTGCATTGAACAAAGACATGCTGTAGATGGGTCTGATATAAATAAGGGAACCGGTCTCTGATCCGCCAGACAAGTTCACTGACTTCACTGCAACTGCATCATCGCTGCGAAAATCAACAAGGGCAAAACGGTTTTGGCTTTCGGTGGCAAGACGCGCAAACTCACGTAAACGTCCGGAGTCGTAAAGCGCTTGAGCTCCCTTACCAGCAACAAGCCCTGCACTGCCGGAAATCATCACTGCTTTACCATCAGCCAGGTTTATTCCGGCCAAGAAATTACGATAATCGTCTTTTGTACAACACTCCATAGCCTCTTGGGCGGAGAGCAAATCTAGTTTATTATCAACAAGATTCAGAGGACTTAAAATCTGACGGGAGAGTACTGAACCTAAAAATCGTGAAGTAAAATTCTTCCATAATGCCCCGGATATTGCCAGGCTAATCCCTGATTGAGCAACGATCAAAACAAATGAAGTTATAAAAAACCTACGAGCAATTGACCAGCGTCGTTTAGAGGGTGGAGATGATCGAGGATCACGATTAAAAGGATTCATTGCTAGCCCTGCTGTACTGACATATTAAACTTTGAAGTCAAGATGATTCTGGTGATTTTCTGGTGAAAACCCAGTGGAAAGGGAAATGGCCAAAAATTATCCTTCTATTCCTTTTCGTTTTTTTTGCAACGTGTCGCGTCACCCAAAACAGCGGAAAACCGTGTGATTTCATTCAGATTATCAAGATCCGTCTCGGGATTTGGCAACTCAAACCCAGTAACACCGAGTTGGTTGAGAATCTCCTCATGCGCACTTGATGATTGATCTAAAGCAAGAAGTGCGTCTTGAATTTTCAGAATATTATTTGAATGCAAAATTGATTGAGGCGAAGCAATGATGAAGTAATTTCTTTTTATTTCACTGACCCAGCCAACCATAACTTCTGATCGCGCTTGATCAGGAACAAATTTGAGAGGATTGCCTTCTGAGCCAGGAACAAAAGCAAAGTCTTGTTTATCGTTATCAGCAATAAACATCGCACGATGACCATGCTTTGGTTCATGCATACAACCTTTTAAATCATTTATATCGACACCTTGATTTTTCATTTCGATGAGTGGCGTCAAGAAAGAAGACCCTGAATAGTTTGAGCCAAAAACAACGTGCCTGCCCTTTAAAACCTGCAGAGGCCTTTCACTCGCAAGCGTATTCTTAACGTTTTTGATGAGCTTACGATCAACAAGCAAAACATTAATAAAAGACTTCACTTCAGTTGCGATAGGCTGGGCTTTATCATCAGCAGCCAATACCTTCGATGCGCCTAAAGAACCTGCCCATAAAAGGTCAACTTTTCCAGACAGAAGAAGTTCATGAGAGTGAGCGTAGTTAATGGCGGGGACATAATCTATTTTCAATCCCGTACTTTGCTCGAGGTAAGCAATTAAAATATCCATTTTTTCATTCATTATGTCTTGAGCATAATAAGGCTCTTCTGTGATCCGAACATCCGCCGATAACGCCGCTGGAACTTCAGTGCTGTTACCAGCAACATTCCTGCCGCGATTACAACCAAGCAAGCAAGACCATAAAAAGACAAAAGCAAGTAAAGTTTTTACCAAACGGATTCGCCGACAATCTATTGACTAATTTTAAAATAGCATCATCAAAAAGATCCAAGACGATCTCTTTATTAAATAAAAAGACTTTTCATCATCAATGGATTCATAATAGCGATGAGAGAAGCTTAAAAATCAATGGAAAACAATGTAATTCTCATTGCCGACGATGAGGCCAATATTTTGATGCTTCTCGAGATGGAACTACAGGCGGAGGGGTTTAAAACCATCGGATGTAGCGATGGCGGCAAGGCATTGGCACAAATCAGAGAATCAACACCGGCAATAGCACTGCTTGACTGGAATATGCCCATCATTACAGGACTGGATGTGTGCCGCAGGCTAAGGGAAACAGGCAATCAACTACCGGTGATCATGATCACGGCCCGTGATGAAATGGATGATCGCATTGCTGCCCTGGAAGCCGGAGCAGACGATTTTATCGCCAAACCGTTCAACATTCGAGAGGTCCTGGCCAGAGTCAAAGCACTGCTGAGACGAAGCAACTCAAAAAGTCCGGATCAGCTGAATTTTGGAGATCTGCATCTCAATGGACCAGAACGATCCTGCGAATATGCAGGGGTGAAAATGAACCTGACAGTAAGAGAATTTGATCTTTTGGAGTGCTTTATTCGCAACCCACGGCAAGCGCTCAGCCGGTCTCAGCTGATTCAGAACGTCTGGGGAGACGATTACTTCGGTGACGAGAATGTTGTCGATGTCTATGTACGTTATCTACGCAAAAAACTTGAAGAAGTTAAAGCAGAACGGGTCATTCAGACCATCCGTGGTGTCGGCTTCGCTCTGAGAACGGAAAATGAATAAAACAATCAGCAACTGTACAAACTGAGTGAATTACCTCATGGATACAACTGCATGGACACTTTATTGAATTTGCCAGATTTAAACCGAGTGCTGAAGTCGGCTACAGTTTTGAAGAGACTGTCTAGACGTTGGTGCCCTGACAACTGAGGTGGTTACGGGACAAGATCTAAGAATCATTTTGCGGATCAAGACTTCGCCAACACACTTCACATGACATTATTTGCACTGAGAGAAGGATTGAGTCACTCAAGCAAAAGCACGACTTAATGATCTTAATCTCTCATTGCCAACAAAGAGAAGCATTCATTGGCAGTTTCCAACTACTATTGATTCTGATTACAATCCAGAACGTTGTTGTACGACAAGAACCTCATCAACACCATGGGTAAAAGAGTAAAGATATGGCAAAGCTTTGATAGTGATAGAAGGTGCAGGACCCTAACAACAAATCCGTGAGCGGAACTGAATTCATCCCATCGGTGCCACCACTGAAAGGGCCATAAGACACACAAAATTATCGGTGAATCCAATTCTCACCTGTGGGGTTCTAAGAAAAACCTGCAGAGCTTGAGATCCAACAACCTGAGGAGCTGGCGGTGATCACATCTCCATCGATGGATCCTTAATACAAGGCAATGGAGCTTGATTCGATTCCCCGGTTGCTCCATGCCAGTAGGAAGACGGTTTAACCATAAGCAAAGCTATAACTCCCGCAGCACTGAGGACCAGCAGGAAACTCACAGATCGCAGCAACTGCTGCGTAATGTCATCTGGATGCGGGTTGTTAAAGGACATTCGGATAAATGGAGTCAACCAATTCTGACCAACCCCACGGAAAACGGGGGCAGCATCGGTGAACTATGAAGTCACAACGAGCAAGCTCAGGGAAATCCCCCGACCAAGAACAAGCGCTAACCATCTTATTCCTAGGAACTAAAAGAAAATACTGACAAACCTAACTGGCATGACTGCACTTCACCGACTTTAATAGAGAAGAATAGTATTGTGAATCGTTAACGTTTTTACGACAATCAACTCAGGCAAAGCAATAAAGAGCACTTTGAGAATCGAATCGTTTTAGATCATTCGGTGACAAGTCGTTAAGAAAACATTTGACAATCGGATAATCTTCTGAAAAATTATTGATGCTGTTAAACTTACGAAAAATACCTCCAAAGAGGGTACATCAGGCAGGGCCTGAGCAACCAGCTAGGTTTTCAGACAAGTTTTGCCCCAGTTGAATATCAAAACCCAGAAGAACACAGCACCGCCTAATGCAACCTTCCAAGTGTGACTTGAGAAAAAACCATCTCTCTCAATCTTCTTGGCCTTGTTTTCATCAGTGCCATAGTTTGCAGCAAGTGTGTGGACGAGGCCATACAACTGCAGACAAATTGCAAGGCCTGCTACTCGGGCAAGCTCATTGAACAACTGATTCATAAGGATCAGAACGATCAGTAAAGACTACCAAGAACCGGTTATGCTCAATAATCGGAAGCCAGCCATGACCACCAACAGACTTTTGATGATTGCTCTGAGTGGCGGGATTCTTGCAGGACTGCTTGCGATCGCTCAGGGAA
>PVBE010531709.1_pt1 | contig 12774 bp, 8 predicted proteins | sample 1631181 | NCBI WGS metagenome assembly PVBE01 (sample SAMN08397723, study PRJNA350692) | Marine metagenome, whole genome shotgun sequencing project. | isolation source: water | place: Pacific Ocean | collected 2012-04
AGCGTGCGCGCCTGGCCGTCCTTGACGTCCTTGAACACGGGGGTCACGACCGCCCGCTTCAGCCGGTCCTTCTGCACCGACTTGAAGTACTCGTTGCTGGCGCAGTGGAGGATGCGGGGGTCGTCGTGCCCCTCGGTCAGCTCGTTGATCCGGTCGGCGATCCGGGTGCCCCAGAAGGCGTACAGCGTCTTGCCGCGGGTGTTGCTCAGCTTCGTACCCATCTCCAGCCGGTAGGGCTGCATCAGGTCGAGCGGGCGGAGCAGGCCGTACAGCCCCGACAGGATGCCCACGTGGTCCTGGGCGTAGGCGAGGTCCTCGGCGCCCAGCTGCTTCACATCGAAGCCGACGTACGTCTGCCCCGCGAAGCTGAAGATCGCCTGGCGCGCGTTGGCCTCCGTGAAGGGCAGCTCGAAGTCCTGGAAGCGCTGGTGGTTCAGCTCGGCGAGCTTGTCGCTCAGCTTCATCAGCTTCTTGAGGCTGCGGGTCGACAGCGCGCGGGTGCGCTTGCTGAGGACGGCGATGTCCTTGTCGAAGTGGGGCTGGCTGTGGCCGACGTCGGGGACCAGTGGGCCCTCGGTCAGCATCTTGGCGGGCGACAAAAGGGTGAACATGCGCCGAACGCTACTCGACCAGGGTGACGGTGTCCCCTTCGACGGCGACCGTGATCGTGGCCGAGTTGTTGGAGAGGTCGAGCTCCGGAATGTTGCCGTCGGGGTTCAGGGTCACCACGAGGTTGTAGGTGCCGTCGGGGGTGTCGGTGATGTCGACTCACTGGCAGGCGAGGCCCGCGCCGTAGATGTCCATGCAGCCGACGCCCACGCCCTGGTTGGAGCAGGTGTAGTAGCCGCAGCTGCTGCCGTACTCGTCGGCCAGCTCCTGGTCGTAGGTGCCCGAGTCCAGCAGGCAGAAGCCGTTCTTGTGGCCCGTGGCGGCGGGGCTGCCCGACAGCGGGTCCAGCAGGGCGTAGTCGGCGTAGTCCTCGTAGTGGTAGTGGCCGTGGCACTCGTCCCAGTGGAAGTAGGGGCCGGGGGGCACGCCCAGGACCATGTCGGCGGTGCCGATGTTGCCGACCTGGGTGCCGAACCGGAGCACCTTGCGCACGCCCGTGCCGTCCACGCAGCCCTCGGCCACGAGGCAGTTGTCATCGCCGACGTCGATGTAGTCGATGCTGATCGTCTCGCCCAGGTACTCGGCGCCGGGGATGATGTCGGGGAGGTTGGGGCAGGACTCGGGATCGCTGGGCTTCAGCCCGGTGTTGCCGCCGACGCAGAGGCCGCACTCGTCCAGCTCCGCGGTGCCGCCGCAGTCGCCGTTGCAGTCGAGGGACTCGCCCGCGGCCAGACCGGTGGTGCCTCCGCTGCACTGACCGCAGCCGTCCAGCGCCGCGTAGCCGCCCCACACGCCGGCGCAGTCCCGGTCGCAGACGCCGCCGGGGGCATGGAAGCTCTGCACGACGCCGCCCGCGGCGGGGTTGAGGTCGTCCCAGAAGGGAGCCAGCAGGGCCGGGTCGATGAGGTTGTTGGGCAGGGGCGAGTTGTCGTAGCCGGGCACGTCGCCCGCGCCGAAGGCGAGCAGCCCGTTGGAGCTCAGCTGCACGCTGTCGTAGCCCGCGCCGAAGAAGCCGAACTCGAACGGCAGGTCCACCGTGATGACCTCGTCGTCCGCGAGCTCGTGCGTGGTGCCGACGTGGAGCAGCGAGTTCCAGGCGTACAGGGGGGCGTCGATCGCGGTGACGTCGTAGGGGTCGTCGCCGCTGCCGGGCCAGTCCAGCAGCGTGTTGAGGTTGGACATAGGCCAGCCGTCGTTGATCGCCAGCGTCTGGCCGACCTCGCCCCCCTCGGCCTGGAGCCCGACGGTGGCGGAGGCGTCGAAGACCTCCTGGTCGGCGTAGCGGAGCAGGATGGAGCCATCCAACTGCAGCTCGACCGACACGTTGAAGGGGTCGCCGTTGCCGCTGTAGTGGGGCACGCCGCCCCACTGGATGATGAACCGCTCCTGGTCGCCGGTGGGGCACTGGTCGCAGACGTCGGGGCGACCGTCGGCGTCCCAGTCGGCGGGCCAGGCGGGCTGCAGGTCGGTGGTGCCGCCGACGCAGTCGCTGCATCCGTCCACCCAGGCGGTGCCGAAGCAGACGCCGGCGCAGTCCTGGTTGGCGTTTCCGCCGGCGCAGACGCCGCACTCGTCGGTGTCGTTGGTGGCGCAGTCGGGCTCGACGTCGTCGCCGTTGGTGACGTAGCCGTCGACGCCCTCGCAGAGCGTGACGGGGAAGCCCGGATCGCCGAGGCCGTCGCCGTCCACGTCCACGTAGTAGACGTCGTCGCACTCCTCTTCGCCGGGCGTGGGATCGCCGCCGATGTTCCCTTCGCCCGGACAGGCGGTCAGGAGCGGAAGCAAAGCGAAGACGAAGAGGGTGTTCCGGGGCATTGCGGCGGACTGTACCACCGCGATGGGGACCGCAAACGGGGCGGCTACGGCCCGAGGACAGTGACCGCGTTGCCGTCGAGGATCACGGTCGCCGTGGCCGTGTTGTTGGTGGCGTCCATCTCGGCGATGTTCCCGTCGGGGTTGAGCGTGACGTTCACCTGGTAGGTGCCGTTGGAGACGTCGGTGATGTCGATCCACTGGCAGGTCAGGAACGCGGTGTAGGTGTCCTGGCAGCCGACCCCGATGCCCTGGTTGCTGCAGTCGAACTCGGTGCAGTCGTTCCCCGCCTCCACGGCCATGTCGTAGTCGTAGTAGCCGGTGTCCATGAGGCACCAGCCGTTCTTGTGCCCAGCGGCCGCGGACAGGCCGGTGGAGGGGTCCAGGAGCGCGTAGTCGGCGTAGTCCTCGTAGTGGTAGTGGCCGTGGCAGGAGTCCCAGAAGAAGCCGGGACCGGGGGGCACGCCGAGCAGGTAGTCGGCGGTACCGATGTTGCCCACCATCGTGCTGAAGCGGAGCACCTTGCGGATGCCGGTTCTGTCGACGCAGCCCTCGGCGATGAGGCAGCTGTCGTCGGCGATGTCCACGTAGTCGACGTACAGCGAGGTGGTGAGGGCGCCCTGGTCGGCGACGAAGTCCGGCAGCGCAGGGCAGTCGCCGGGATCGGACTCGCTCAGGCCGGTGGTGCCGCCCACGCACACGCCGCAGACATCCTCGAACGCGGTGCCGCCGCAGCCGTCGACCTGGGCGAGGTCGCCCCACGTGCCGGTGCAGTCGGCGGTGCAGTCGCCGGCGGGCCGGTGGTACGTGCGGATCGTGCCGCTCTGGGTCGGATCCAGGTCCTCCCAGAAGGGAGCCACGAGGCCGGGCGGGTTGCTGGTGGGGAGGTCGAGGTTGTTCCAGCCGGGGAAGAAGCCCGTGCCGAAGACGAGGGCGCCGTTGTCCGTGATCGAGACGTCGGCGAAGGGCTGGCCCATCAGCGGGAACAGGAACGACAGCTCGACGTCGGCCCGGTCCTCGTCGCCGATCGTGACCGCGGTGCCGAGCTGGGCGAGCGAGTTGTAGCCGTACGCGGGGGCGTCGATCGCTTCGACGTCGTACAGCCCCGCGGCGCCGGGCCAGGTGGCGCGGTACCCGTCGGCGGTCAGGATCGAGGCGTCGCTGGCGATGGTCTGGCCGAGCAGCCCGTCGGCGCGCTGGATGCCGACCGTCGGCGTCGCCACGAACGGGATCATGGTTCCGTAGCGGAAGACCACGTCGCCCATGGGGCTGAGCTCCGCCTGGAAGGTGTAGGGGCCGCCCGCGGTGTCGTCGAAGGCGGCGACGTCGCTCCACTCGACGATGAACCGGTCGGGTCCGTCGGCGGGGCACTGGTCGCAGACGTCGGGGCGGCCGTCGCCGTCCCAGTCGTCGGTGGTGGGGGTCGGGGTCAGGCCCGTCGTGCCGCCCACGCAGAAGCCGCAGGCGTCAGCGTAGGCCGAGCCGCCGCAGACCCCGGGGCAGTCCGTGACCTAGTCGCAGCCGTCGTCGTCGTCGTCGTCGTCGTCGTCGTCGTCCTCGACGGTGTCGTCGTCGTCCTGCTTGGAGGCGCGTCGTCGTCGTCGGTGGAAGCGTCGTCATCGTCCGAGCCGAACGGATCGTCGTCGTCACCGACCGGGTCGTCGTCGCCCGAGCCGTTCCACTGGGCCTCAATGTCGTTGAAGCTCGACCCGCAGGCAGCCAGCAGCAACACCATCGCTGCGGCGAGCGCGGTCGAAGAGATCGCCTTGAACATCCGAAACCTCCCAGCCCCAGGGAGAAAGATGTTAACACTAGGTCAAGTATGTCAACAAATTGTTAATGACTCTGTATATCAACCAGCCCATCGAGCTGGTCGGCCAGCGCCTCGTCGCCCAGGAGCGCGCGCGCCCAGTCGTGGCGGCGGGCCTCGACGCGCACGCCCAGGCCGTCCGCGAGGCGGTTCATCCAGCTGAACAGGCAGACCACCTGGACGATGTCGTGGATGGCGGCGGCGTCGAAGCCGGCGTCCCGAAGGGGGGCGTGATCGGCCGACGTCGTACGGCCCGGCCAGAGCGTCAGGTCGGTGGCGAACGTCGCGAGGGCCCGGTCGGCGGGCTCCAGCGAGGCGAGGGCCTCGGCGATGGCGGGTCGGGCGCGGGTGCGGCCGTGGTCGATGAAGAGTTCGCCGGCGTGGCGGAGCGCGGGGACGAGGGCGCACACCACCCCCTCGTCCATGCCGTGAGCACGCAGCGCCGCCGCGTGGTGAACCATTCAGTAGAAGCAGTCGTTGAGCGCCGAGACCGACGTCGCGATCAGCTCCTCCCGTCGTCGCCCCAGGGTCGATCCGCCGAACGACACCGCCATGTTCGCCTGCATCACCGCCTGCAGCGCCTTGGGGGCCACGAGCATGCAGGAGACCACCTCGGGCAGGTTCCCGTCCGAGCTGATCCAGCGCTTGAGGCCGCGCATCAGCTTGTCGTCGGGCTCCGGCAGATCGATCCACACCATCGGCGGGGACCCTACAATGCGGCCGATGACGGCGTCGCCCCCCAACGAACTGCGCAGCGCGCACGGCCATCGATCCGTCGCTCACCTCAAGGACCACTGGTACGTGCTGTGCACCTCCAGCGAGCTCCGCACCCGCCCGCTGGCGCGCACGCTGATGGGCACGCCGCTGGTGCTCTTCCGCAACGCCAACGGCGAGCCCGGCGCTCTGCTGGACCGCTGCCCGCACCGCAACGTGCCCCTGTCGATGGGGTCGGTGGAGGGCGCCGAGTTGCAGTGCGGCTACCACGGCTGGCGGTTCGACACGGCCGGCACCTGCACCACCGTGCCGGGCCTGTGCGGCGACCCCGTCGACCGCGCCCGCAACGTGGCGTCCCACGCCTGCAAGGAGCAGGACGGCTGGGTCTGGGTCTGGGGCGAGCCGGACAGCGAGCCGACCCGCGAGCCCTACCACCCCAAGGCCGCGGGCCTGAAGGGCTACACCGAGGTGCGACGCACGGTCGACTTCGAGGCGACCCTGCACGCAACCATCGAGAACGCCCTGGACGTGCCCCACACCGCGTTCCTGCACAAGGGACTGTTCCGCGGCGGGCGCGAGCCGGTGGAGATCCGCGCGGTCGTCACCCGCGGCGCCGACGGCGCCCAGGTGCAGTACCTGGACGAGCCCCGCCCCCCCGGCCTCGCCGCCAAGCTGCTGTCTCCGTCCGGGGGTGTGGTCACGCACTACGACCGGTTCTGGATGCCCTCGATCAGCGAGGTCGAATACAACATCGGCACCGAGAACCACCTCGTCACCACCGGCATCTGCACGCCCGTAGACGACTTCCACACCCGCATCTACGCCCACGTCGCCTTCAAGCTGCGCCTCCCCGGCTGGCTCGTGGCGCCTGTCCTCCAGCCGATCGTGATGAAGATCTTCAACCAGGACGCCTGGGTGCTCCGCGAGCAGACCGCGGCGTCCGAGCGCTGGGACGGCGAGGTCTACACCTCGACCGAGCTGGACCTCATGGGTCCCCAGGTCTGGCGCCTCATGCGACGAAGCCAGCAGGGCCGCCCCGCCGAGGACGACGACTGGTCCAAGGAAGTGCGCCTCCGGGTGTGAGCCGGCTGCGAGACATCGTCGACGCTGCCCGAGGCGACGTGCCCTGCGCCGTCGTGCTGGCGGGGCCGGACGGCGAAGAAGCGTGGGCCGCGGGGGAGCCCGTCGACGAGCCTCAGTTCATCGGGTCCGTCACCAAGGTCGTCGTCGCCACCGCGGTCGTGCGGCTCGCCCACCTGGGGTACCTCGACCTCGATGACCGCACCCGCGCGCTCCTGGCGCACCGCGTCGGGGGCTCCTTCGCCTACTCCGGGGCCGGCTACGAGGAGCTCGGCCGCCTCGTCGCCGACGCCGCCACTCTGCCGCTGCTCATGGCGATCCACGACCACGTGCTCATGCCCTGGAGCCTCGTGCGATCCGGCTTCCCCACCCGCGCGCTGCGGCCCCCCGAGCTGCCGGAGACCGCGTTCGCGGCCGGCGGACTGCGCTCCACCGCCCGGGAGCTGGCGCGCTTCGGGCTTCGCCACCTGAGCGACCCGATCTACGCGGTGATGCAGGAGCGGCAGGGCGACGCGGGGGCCCTCGCCGACGGCATGGGGCTGGGCTGGATGATCGATGACTTCGACGGCACGAAGGTGCTGCGCCACGGGGGCCACGTCGCCGACCGGTCGGCGATCCTCGCGGCGATCCCGAGCCTCGGGACGAGCCTCGCCGTGCTCTGCGGCCCCGAGCGGGAGGCCGGCGTCATCTGGGGCGCGGTGATGCGCGAGCGGCTGGGGCTCATCCAGCCCTGACCGATCGGGCAGGGCCGACTGCCCACCCGGGTCGTAGGCCGAACCGGGGCCGGCTCCTAGCCTTGTTCGCATGAGCACCAAGACCCCTTCCCTGTCCGCGATCTCCGACTCCCTGGCCGACGCTGTCGAAGCCGCCGCCCCCTTCGTGGTGGGCGTGCGCACCGGCCGTCGGCGCGCCACCGGCATCTCCGTCGGCGGCGGCGAGGTCGTCACCTCCGCCCACGCCCTGCGCCACTCCGGCGGCTCCGTGTCGGTGCAACTGGCCGACGGCACCGTCGCCCCCGCCGAGCTCCTCGGAGGCGATCCCGCCACCGATCTCGCCCTCCTCCGGGTCAACGCCGAAGGCCTCGAGGCCGCCCCCTGGGCCGACGCCGACGCCGGCCCCCGGGTCGGGCACCTCGTGCTCGCGGTCGGCCGGCCCGGCGACAGCGCCCGCACCACCCTGGGCGCCGTCTCGGCCCTCGGCGGCGCCTGGCGCTCCCGCCACGGCGGCTCGATCGACAGCTACATCGACGTCGACGGCGCGCTCCCGGGCGGCTTCTCCGGCGGTCCCCTGATCGACGGCGGGGGCGCGTTCCTGGGCCTCAACACGTCGCGCCTGACCCCCGGCGGGACGACGATCCCGGCCTCCACCGTGCTCCGCGTCGCCGCCGCCATCCGCGAGCGGGGCGACCTCAAGCGCGGCTGGCTCGGCGTCGTCATCCAGGCCACGGAGCTGCCCGAGGGGACGGACGCCGACTACAGCGCGGGGCTGCTGATCACCGGCGTGGCGGGCTCGAGCCCGGCGGCCGAGGCGGGGGTCGTCTCCGGAGACGTGCTGCTGGCCATCGACGGCGCGGCGACGACGTCGTTCGCCGATCTCGCCGCCGCCCTCGCGGGCCGCATCGGCGACGAGGTTCCGCTGACGGTGCTCCGCCACGGGACCCGCACCGAGCTGAGCGCGACCGTGGGGGAACGCCGCCGACGGCGCGCCTGCTAGGGCGTCAGAGGCGCCTGCACGGAGCTGGCTCCGCCCCCGAACGAACCCAGCGACAAGGAGAAGCTCGGGCTGCTGCTGACGCCTCCCCCGGGGCCGCTGCAGCCGCCCATGCTCTCCTTGTAGGCCGTCATCGCGATGCCCGTGAAGATCGTCGTCTGCGACGGGCCCGAACAGCTCCCCAGGCCCGCGGGGGCCGACAGCTTGAAGGTGCCGCTCTCGACGTACCAGGAGGGGCTCCCCAGCGGGAACGGGTTGGGCCGGGACTCCAACGGCCACTCCGGGTGGAGGTGCTGCTGTCCGTAGTTGTAGCTGCGGAAGGTCTCCTTGACGGAGAAGCCGCCGCTGGCCCCGCCGGCGCCGCCCGGCAGCTTGAACAGCGTGATGCCCGCGTTGACGCCGCCGCCCACGAACAGCACGTCCGCCGTCGTGGAGCCGAGGTCGTTCTTGGCGGTGCCCAGGTAGGCCTTGCCGGTCACCTTCGCCATCGCCGGCAGCGACAGCCCGATGTTGGTCGACGGCCCCTCCCACTTCAGCGGCTCGTACCCCAGCTGGCCGTAGATGATCCGCATCACCCGCTGCAGCGCCATGAGCCCGAAGGTCAGGTCGATCGCCGTGTGCAGGATCACCGTGATCGCGATCGCCGTGCTCATCGAGATCAGCGTGAAGGCGCCGTTGGGATCCATGTAGTGGACCGGGTCGCCGCGGCCGTAGACGTAGCGGTTGAGGGTCAGCGGCGCCTGGAGGCCGCCGCCGATGGGATCCCGACTCAGGAACCGCCCCGAGGCGGGCTCGTACCAGCGCGCCAGCGCGTACTGCATGCCGGTGGCGTCGTCGCGGAGGAAGCCCGTGAAGCCCAGCGGCACGTCCGCGGTGCCGACGCGGTCGATCTCGTTGCCCCAGGCGTCGTACTCCCACGTGTCAGTGAGCACGCCGAGGTCGTCGGTCAGCCCCCGGAGGGTGCCCAATCGATCCGTGTGGGCGGTGTAGACGTCGGCCCCGTCGTAGACCTGCAGCAGCTGGTCGTGGCCGTAGACGAACAGCTGGAGCACCGTCGACGTCACCGGGTCGTAGGTCGCCGCCAGCTTCGGGTTGTCGCCGGAGCGGTCCCACAGGTACCGGGTCTCGATCCCATCCTCGGTGCGCGCCACGAGCAGGCCGTCGACGTCGTAGGTGTAGTCGACCGTCGGGAACGCGACCCCCGAGGCGCCCGCCAGCCGGGTCCCCTCCCACGCGAGGTCGAGCTGATCGCCGTCGTTGCGGCCGGTGATGCGGCCGGTGGTGTCCGAGCCGTAGGTGGTGGCGCCGCGGCTGCTGAGCCGATCGAGGGCGTCGTAGGCCCAGGTCTGGGGCACGCCGTCGAGCATCGCTGAGGCCACGTTGCCGCCGCCATCCCAGGTCCACGTGTCGGTGTAGGGGAGCGACCCGGTGCGCGCCACGCCCGCCAGTTGGCCGGGCACGTCGTAGGTGTAGGTCTCGGTCGAGCCGCCCAGGTCGACCATGGTCACGAGCTCGCCGCCGACCCAGGTGTACTGCCACTCCAGCTGCGTGACCGACACGGGATCGGTGTGCTCGATCGCCGTCAGCCGCGCCTGCGCGTCGTGGAAGAAGTCGGTCCCCGTGCCGTTGGCGTGGTCGATCGACTCGATGCGGCCGGCGGTGTCGTAGCCGAAGACGATGGACCCCCCGTCGGGGTCGGTGACCTCGGTGAGGTGCCCGGTGGGGTCGTAGGTAAACGAGACCACCTCGGTGGAGGAGCCGACCTCGACGCTGCGCTCGGCCAGCAGCCCGCTGGAGTCGAACGTGTAGCCCAGGGCAGATCCATCCGGCTCGGTGATCGAAGCCAGCCGGCCGCCCGAGTCGTAGGTGTAGTCGGTGGTGCCGCGCCCATCCACGACCGTGGCGCGGCGCCCATCGGCGAGGTACGTCAGGTCGTAGGTGCTGCCGATCGGGAGCACCTTCTGGGTGACCCGGCCGAGGTCGTCGTAGGTCCACGTCGTCAGCCCGCCGTCGCCGTCGGTGCGCCCGGTGGGGAGGCCGTTGGCGTCGTAGCTCCACGTCTCGAACGTAGTCGCGTTGGCCCCCAGCGACGTGGTGCGGTCGTTCAGGTCGTAGGTGGCGTTGTAGGTCGCGCCCGCGGGCGGCACGTACGAGGTGAGGTTGCCTCGGTCGTCGTAGGCGTAGGTCCAGACGTTGGTCAGCGGGTCGGTCACCGACGTCATGCGTCCGGCGAGGTCGTAGTCGGGCGAGAAGACGCGGCCCAGCCGGTCGGTGTTGGTCGTCGGGCGGCTGGAGGCGGCCCAGTCCAGCACCGTGGTCGTCTGCTCGGGCGTGCCCGCGCCGTACGTCAACGAGCTCTGGCGGCCGGCCGTGTCGTAGCCGTACTCCTGGATGTTCCCGAGCGAGTCGTTGACCGCCGTGATGCGCCCCGCGGCGTCGTACTCGTAGGTCCAGCTCATCGGCCCGATGGTCGAACTGACCGGCAGACCGCGCTCGTCGCGGGTGATGGAGGCGCTCCGGCCGGCCTCGTCCGTCAGGGTCAGGAGCCGCCCCGCTTCGTCGTACGTCGCCGCGGAGGTGGAGCCGTCGGGGCCCGTGATCTCGGTGATTCGCCCCGCCGCGTCGTAGGTGTTGGTGGTGGTCAGTCCGGCCGGGTTGCTCTCGCTCAGCAGCCGCCCCTCGGCGTCGTACGTGAACGTCATCGCGGAGCCGTCCTCGTACGTCGACGAGGTGATGTTGCCGTGCGCGTCGTACTCGAACGTGGTCGTGCTGCCTAACGGGTCGGTCGTCGTCAGCCGCCGGCCGAACAGGTCGTAGGTGTGGCTGGTCGAGTTCCCCTCTGGATCGATCACCTCGGCGACCTTGCCGTTGGCCGTCCGCACGATGCTGGTCGTCGCTTCGTCCGCGCTCCCGAACGCCGCCACCCGCTCCGTCATGCGGCCGACCGAGTCGTAGTCGAACGTCGCCTCGATGCCGAGCGGGTCCGTCAGGGTGCTCAGCTGCCCGCCGGGGGTGTAGGTGTAGGTGGTGGACTGGCCCTCGGCGTCGGTCCACGAGGTCATCTTGCCGTCGCCGTTGTAGAGCCAACTCTCGCTGTCGCCGGCGTTGTTGGTCATGGCGCTGAGGCGCCCGCCGGTGCTCCGGATCATCGTCAGGGTCTCCCCTTCGGGGTTGGTGATCCCGGTGATGTTCTGGTTGCCGTCCAGCGCGATGTCGCGGGTCAGCGGCGTGCCGCCGACCGTCACAGTCTCGCTCGTGCGGTTGCCGCTGCTGTTGTAGGTGAACGTCTCGACCGTGCCCGTGGGGTGGTTGACCGAGGTGCGGTTGCCGTTGCCGTCGTAGCCGTAGGTGGTGACCTCGCCGAGAGCGTCGGTCTCGGTCAGGACCTTGCCCTCGTCGTCGTACGTCAGCTGGGTGGTGTTGCCGAGGCGGTCGGTGACGACCTCGGTCTGGTTGGCCAGGTCGTGGCTGAAGAGCACACAGACGTCGTCCTGATCGCACTGCTCGACGAGCCGGCCGTCCTCATCGTAGACGTTGCGGGTCACGACGGTGCCGTCGGGGGCGACCACGCGCTCGATCAGGTGGGCGAACTGGTCGTGATAGATGAACTGGGTGACGGCCCCCTCCCGGTCGGTGACCGAGATGAGGTTGTCGTTGGCGTCGTACTCGTAGGTGATGACCTCGCCCGCGGGGTCGGCGATCTCCGTGATGAGGCCGTTGCTCCGGGTGAACGAGATCGACTGGCCGGAGCTGGCGGTCACGCCCGAGTCGGACACGGTCATCGAGTTGCCGTGGGGATCGGTGATGGACTGGAGCCCGTCGGGGCCGGCGATGATCTCGGTGCCGTCGGGCCAGGTGATCTCGTACAGATCGGGGTCGTACAGCTCGATGTTGCCCAGGTCCCACAGCTCGCCGCCGCCCTGCTCGAACAACGTCGGGCCCCAGCCGATCGGCGTGATGGTCGAGCCCGGGGTGCTGATGGGGGTGTAGGCGACGGTGGCGTAGGGGCCGAAGACGTCGGCGATCGGGTCGAACAGGAAGTACTCCCGCACGCCGCCGCCGAGATCGAGCGTGACGATGCGGTCCTCGGGGGAGCCGTACTCGGTGCAGAGGAAGCCGCAGCTGGTCTCGACCCAGCCCTCGAAGCCCTCAACGAGCCCCTTCTCGGTCTTGATGGAGGCGAGGTCGAGGGTCCAGCCGTAGCCGAAGTCACCCCGGGCGCCGCGCCGGCGGCTGTCGTAGGTGCGGGTGACCTGCATCGGGATGCCGACGCTCTGCACGAACAGGTCCTCGAACCCGATGGTGAACAGACCCGGGGCCGCCTGGCCGGTGATCTCGAGCTCGACGCTGGTGGAGACGACGCCTCCGCCGGAGCCGACCGCGTTCAGGGTCAGCGTGTACCAACCCTCCGCGAACAGGGTGGGGTCGATCTCGCCGATGACGCTGGAGGTGACCTCCGTGGTGCCGGTGCCCGCCTCGACCGCCTCGCCGCCCTCGGGGGTGAGGGTGACGTACCACTCGATGAGATCGCCGCCGTCGGTCACGGTGCCGACGATGTCAGTGAGCCAGTCGATGGTGTCGTTGTCACTGGGCGAGCTGATGCTGACGGTCGGGGGCGTCGTGTCCGACGGGTCGAAGACGTAGAAGGGCAGGTAGGCCTGGTCGATGTTGCCGGCCCCGTCGTTGGCGGTGGCGACGGCGAGGTGCTCGCCCGCGGTGCTGGGCGCGGTCCACGTGCCGATGCCGCTGGACAGGGTGACGGCGACGGAGTCGACCTCCAGCTCCAGGGTGGGCACGGAGGTGTCGTCGGTGGCGCTGACCGTGAAGGTGACGACGTCGTTGATGTCGGCGGACGGTGAGGGCAACATCAGCAGGGTGACGACGGGGTCGGTCTCGTCGGTGTCGCAGGCATCCCCGATGCCGTCGCCGTCGCCGTCGGACTGGTCCGGGTTGGGGACGGCGATGCAGTTGTCGACGCAGTCCCCGACCTCGTCCAGATCCGCGTCGGGGAAGCCGTTGTCGCCGATGCCGTCGCAGTC
>PVBE010791038.1_pt1 | contig 12774 bp, 10 predicted proteins | sample 1631181 | NCBI WGS metagenome assembly PVBE01 (sample SAMN08397723, study PRJNA350692) | Marine metagenome, whole genome shotgun sequencing project. | isolation source: water | place: Pacific Ocean | collected 2012-04
GGAGGGCAGTTTGTTGGTCAGATGATGTGGGTCGACTTGCGTAGGCCGCTATCTGCTTGACTTCATGTCCAGCGGCTTCAAGCTCTCTTCGTAAAACGTCACGTCCTCGTTCAGCCTGAATAAGAAGGAATCGCTGCTTCCTCCCTTTCTTGTTAAGAGCGTGTACGAATCCTTCAGAGAGAAACATGTGAGGAACGAGGTCACAGACGAATCCCTGCTCTTCAAGGGCTTTTTCTGTTGCCGGACCAATAGCAGCGAGTCGTGCACTTCCCAATGAACGTGGATCGAGTTTGCGTAGTCGCATCTGCCTGGAAAAATGATCAACGCCATTGACGCTGGTAAAGACGATCCAGTCGAACGACCATGCCTCATCAATTGCGAGTTGTAGTTCACTTGGGTCGCTAGCTGGCACGATATCAATTAGGGGTAAGTGTAAAGCCTCTCCTCCACGCTTGGAAATGTCAGCAATAATTTGCTCAGCCTGACCTGCTGGACGGGTGACTAGAAGTCGGCATCCTTGCAATGGGGATACCCTTTTCTTAGGTAAAGGGCTGTTCATTGGTGGCTCACCAATCATGGCAACTGCTGGTGAGGGGAGCCTTTCTATATCGATATCTGAGGCGCATGAACCCAGAGTCGTCTCAACTATTCGCTGATCAGGCCAACTGCAACGACTGACGAGTGTTACTGGTGTATCTGATGGTCTTCCTGCTTTGAGAAGCGCGTCTGACCAGTTCTGAGCCTGTTCAACACCCATGTATATTACGACCGTTCCTTCTCGGATTGAGAGATTTTCGTAATCAATAGTCTCTTTCTTTTTTTTGGCTTCGTGGCCTGTCACGATCGTAAGACTGGATGAAATATTTCTTGATGTAAGTGGAGTAACTGCCGCTGCTGCTGCTGCCGTTGCCGATGTAATACCTGGAACGATTTCGAACGAAATCGAACGTTCAACAAGTGGCTCTATTTCTTCACGTAGGCGCGCGAAAATAGTGGGATCGCCTCCTTTTAGCCGGACGACAGTGTGACCATCTGCTGCACATTCTGCGAGGTATGTTCCAAGCGTTAGTCCAGTATCACTCCCCGAGGAACATTCTAGGATTTCAGAAAGTAATATTTTCTTTGCATTGGGATGAATAATGTTCAGAACAGCAGGTGATACAAGTTGGTCGTGGACGACTACGTCGGCCAGTTCGAGTGCCCGGATAGCACGAACGGTCAAGAGATCGGGATGGCCAGGCCCTGCACCAACAAAGAGAACATGCCCACCGCGCAGAGCACAGTCAGCCTCGTCTACTGGAAGTGATTCATTATTGTGAGCGAGTGGAGTGACAGGACTTTTCATCGGGTACCTAAGATTTCTTGTCCCTAGCATACCGAAGCAACCCGATGGAGTGTGCGAATTGAGTAAAAAAGGTCGTCGGGTGAGTTGATCTGAGGTGTCTTTGTGCATCACCATAAGATGGAGATGTATTGCGGTTTCGTCCAAAAACAGGCATTCTTTTTTTCTCAGAAGATGGGCAAGTTTTGTTAGTATTTTAGGGGGTGTCGGCTCGATTGTATCTTTTGCTTAATTGTAGGAAGCATGTCAGAGAAACAGGAAGAAAACAGAGCAACTGAAGCTCAAGGTAATGCTGGGAGTCTGTCGCCTCCATCACCTGCAGAGCGTAGTCGACTCACAAAATGTTTCACCACAGGATCAGACAACCTGAGGAAAGGAAATTACGATTATGCTATTGAGCTTTTTGGGAGTTGCGTAGCGGGCGATCCGACAAGTGCAATTTACCTGCAAGGCTTTATGGAGGCTCTGTCCAAAAAATTTAGTGGAAAGAAGAAGGGTGGTTTTGCTTCTCTACTTTCTGCTGGAAGTCGGGGTAGTTTGAAACGTCTGATTGCAGGAGGAAAGACGCGAGAGGCTTTAAAGACCGGACTCGATGTCCTTAAAAAAGACCCCTTTGATATTGCATGTATCCTGAGTTTAGCCGATGCGTGTGGTGAGGCTAATTGTCTTGAGACGCAAGGATTGTTTTTGCGGAGAGCACTCGACGTTGCTCCAAAAGACATTTCAGTCAATAAGCACTGTGCAAATTACAAGGAACGATTAGGTGAGTATGATCAAGCAATATCCTGTTGGCAGCGCCTTGCCGGGACAAAAAGCGTCCGAGAAGAGGCAGAGCGTGAAATTGCTCGATTAAGTGTCGAAAAAACTCGGCAGAAACTAGAGAGTCGCGGAGTCAGTTCAAAAGAATCCAGTGACGTATCACCTCTGGTACAACTCCAACAGAAACTGGCTGCATCACCAACTGATTACGAAACTGCATTCGAGCTAGCTGATCTATTGGAACGAGAAGCCTCGGTAGAAGAAGCAGAAACAGTTCTTCTCGATGTATTAGCGGCATCTGGCAATGAACTGAAAGTAAGGGAACATCTTGAAGACAGACAGATTCGTTGGGCGAGACAGCGGGTTATGCTTGCAGAAAAACAGCTGCAAAATACAGATAGCGAAGATAATAAAAAAACAGTTGCTCGACTGAAAACAGCTTTGCTTAAGCAAGAGATTGATGTCTTTGCGGCACGCGTCGAGAGGTACCCAGATAATGTTTCTTGGAAGTATGAACTTGCTATGCGATTGAAGACTGCCGGTAGTCCTGCAGAAGCAATAAAGTTTTTTCAGCAGGTGCAAATAGATTCACGGCGCCGTGGGGCTGTGGCCCTTGAGCTAGGAGAATGTTTTCAGAAAATAAAGCAATACCCATTAGCTTTGCGAAATTACCAGACGGCGGTGGAAAGCTTGGGGGATCGAGAAGTGGAGTTACGGAAAAGAGCCTTGTACAGAGCAGGCGTTTTGGCTGCCGCAATGAAAGATACGGATGCTGCCTTAAAGTTTCTGTCCAATCTTGCGGAGATTGATTTTGGGTATCGTGATGTGGCGGAGCGGCTTAAAAAGCTGAATGCCGTAGACGCCTGATTCAGTGACCTTTTGTGGTGTAGGTTTTCCGGAAACCCCAAGATTGGGCATGTTTTGTTGGGGTACTGGCAGAATTGTGTTTCGTCGGGTATTTTGAAACTTTGAATTTCCAATGCCTTTTTCACGCCTATAACTTTCAGGAACGATAGAATGCCTCATTCGGCAAGTGCTAAAAAAAGATTACGTCAAAATGTTCGGAGCCGTGACCGGAACAAGGCAATGAAATCGGAAATTAAGACATCGATTAGAAAAGTGCTTGAGGCTCTTTCTGCAAAAGACATAACGGCTGCAAGGGATCTTTTTAAGTCGGTTGCTAAAAAAGCCGATAAGGCAGCTGCATCGAAAACGATTCATAAAAATAAGGCGGCTCGCATTAAGTCGAGACTTTCTGCCAGGATTCTCAGGTTTGATCAGTCACCGGCCAATTAATCAGTTTAAAGACGATTTGTGCAAGAGAAACTGCTAATGTCTGGGGCATATGCTTTTGACATAAACTATAATTTTTGATTAATTATTTTATAAGCAGATGCATTACGGTTTTAAGCTTTGTAATTTAATTTTTCATTACTTGAAAGCAATGTCTTGTTTATTCGAATATTGGTAGTGCCCTATTTTTAATCCGGAAGTTCACCGAACTTACCAATTGCGGCTGAAATATTTTGTAAGCCATGATGTTCTATTTTTTGCAGCAAATATTGGTTGATATTCTTGACCGTATTTGGGCCTCCGTAAATGAAGCCGGTATAGATTTGGACTAAAGAAGCCCCTGCCAAAATCATTCGCCATGCATCGTGACCAGACTGGATACCGCCTACACCGATGATAGGTATTCTATCTCCAATTCGTTTGTATAGTTCCTGCACTAGTGTCCGACTTCGTACTTTTAGTGGTTCTCCAGACACTCCCCCAGCACCGATAGATTCGACCTCAGATTTTTTTGTTTTGAGGTTGGTTCGTGATATTGATGTGTTGGTGGCAATTATTCCGTTAAGTTGAGTAGCCTCGACTACATATTGAAAATCATCGAGTTGATAATCTGAGATATCAGGTGCAATCTTCAAAAAGATAGGTCTCGGATGAGTATTTTGTTGATTGGCTAATTTAGTATTTAATTCGGTAATGGCAGGTATTAGCTGTAGAAGCTGTTCCCTGTTTTGCAGTTTTCTCAAACCAGGAGTGTTGGGCGAACTTACATTTATCGTGAAATAATTACCCATAGGAAATAATAGTCGGAAGCTCTTTAGATAGTCTTCGAGCGCGCATTCGTCAGAGATGGCTTTTGTTTTACCGATGTTAATGCCAAGTGGATTTTCTGCTGGTTTATTTTCAAGTCGCCTTGCCAAATCCGTGGCTACTTCTTCAGCCCCCACGTTATTAAATCCCATTCGATTAATTAAGGCATTGTCGGCAGTTAAACGGAATAGGCGTGGTTTTTCGTTTCCTTGCTGACCTTCCCCGGTGACCGTACCTACTTCAATATGGCCGAATCCCAAACATTCTAATTCGTGAAACCAAACAGCGTTCTTGTCAAACCCGGCAGCTAGGCCGACGGGGTTAGCAAATCGGATACCACAAACATCAATTGCCAAACGAGGATCACAAATCGAGTACCATTTGGAACAAACTCTGGTAAGACCTGGCCATTTAAGCAGGGTGGTATAAGCAGCCATCGACCAAAGGTGGGCAGTTTCAGCGGGCATTAAAAAAAGCAGAGGTTTCGCGATCGAATTCCAAAACAAAATTTTGCTACTCCGGATGATTTCTTACCTTTGAAATAATCAAATAGATGCGTGGTTCTATCGAGATAGTTTATGGACTTTCGATTTATTGTTTGGGTAAATTATTTCCAAGCAATAAATCTAGCTGGTTGATAAGCCGTCATGCACAAATTACGCAAAGTTAACTCAGGAGATAGAAGTGTTTTATTGATTCAAGAGACTGAACACTTTCCCATTCTAACTCGTTGCTTGGTTAGCGAGTGCGTTTTCTCCAAGAGGATGCTTTGCCAGGGCGTTTTGGCCGTCGTTTTCCACTTTGGTCAGTGGATCGACGACCGCCCTGATTTTTGAAATTTTCACGGACTGTTCTTGATCTGCCACCATACGTTCTTTTAGGTGCATTGGTGCGTGGTGTTCGTGTTCGAAAATCGCCCACGGCAACAGTTGCAGATTTACGTAATCGCTCGATCTCCTCCCACGTCAATTTGCGCCATTGTCCAGGCAGAAGATTCCCAAGGGTCAGGTCACCAACCGCTATGCGTTTGAGTTGCTGCACTTTATGACCAAGCGATGCAAGCATTCTCCGTATTTCTCGATTGCGACCCTCGTCGAGAACCATCTCCAACACGGTACTTTGTTTGTGTTGTGAACGGACAGTAACCCTTTTTGCTTGCACAGTTGCTTCGGCAAGGCTAATTCCCTGCCTCAGTGATTCAATTGTTTCAGCTGTTGGAATGCCCGCGATTTGAACAAGGTATTTCTTTTCAACTCCATATCGCGGGTGAGTGAGAAGATTGCCAAGTTCGCCATCATTTGTCACAAGAATAAGGCCCTCACTAGCACGATCGAGACGACCGATAGGGAACAGTCGTTGATCTGCCGGTACAAGGTCAATTACTCGTGGGCGGCCTGAAGGGTCGAAATTAGTTGTTACGACACCAACAGGTTTATTGAGGAGATAGACGGTACGTCGCGGGTTAGGTAATCGTTCTCCATCAACACGGATCTGCTGTCGAATCGGATCAACCTTGCTTCCCAAGGTTGTAATAATCTCGTGATCAACTTCCACTCGACCGGAAGTAATGAGTTCTTCACATGAGCGACGGCTGCCAAGACCCGCTGCAGCAAGAACTTTTTGAAGTCGTTCGAGACCATCGTCATCTGTTCCAAAACGTGAATTCTTTGCGTATCGGGGTCGGCCCGACTCTGGCCGTGATGGTACTTTTCGGGCCAGAGGGCTTCGAGAGGTCTGTCTAGCTGCTTTTGATTGGTTTCGTGGTGATGAGGGCACAGGAGGGGCTTCCAGAGGAAATAGTCGTTCCTCAAGGATACAGCATTGTGCTACCGAACGGGCGCCCACCAGCGAGATCGTGTGACTTCTGGTACCGGATCTGCAAAATCACGTGGCCGAGCTCCGTCCATCAGGGGCAATCTTAATACAGAGGGTGCAATATCATCTTGTAAATAGGGGTCGAAACGGACGGCTCGTCGCTGCTGGTTGACTGCGGGACCGGGTTGAACCCAGTCAGGCCGTCCAAGTGAAGCGCAGCCTGTGCATGCAAAACAGCAAATGACTACTGTTGCGCGAGTTACGTGCATGTGTCCTCACTCCGAAACAACTGTATACGACGTGTGATAAGCCGAGAGTCTAGTGAGCCCCACTACTTTTCCCAAGGTCGAAAACCAGACGTTTTAGACGCACTTTGACGTTTTTTCTGTCATGTTCCGCGATGGCGACGGAACAGTGACCCTGAGAAGGTGAGGATTCTCCTGATCATCTGGTCGGCATGAAAGACTCTGCGGTTGGAGTTCTGCAGGAAAGAGAACACAGTCACCTTTTTGAAGTGTCGGCAGATTCCAGTCAGACGGAAGGCTCACCTCGCCAGATAAAACAGCAATAATTTCACAGCTATTCCCGGCTGTCATCCACGTTGAGTTCGGAAGCACTTCGTCGAAAAAGAAATAGGGGCATTCAACGAGCCGTCGAACAGCTGGGTCGGTTGTAGATTTTTTTGGACATAGCGTGACTGGACCCAAAAAGCGAGTCGCCTCAATCCCCTCGTCAAGGTGGAGGGCTCTTGGTGTGTTATTGTTATCAACACGATTCCAATCGAATAGACGGAAAGTGATATCACTTGACTGTTGGATCTCGGCAATGACCAGGCCAGCTCCTATTGCATGAACAGTACCGGCAGGGATGAAAATGCAGTCTCCCGCTTTTGGTTCTATGACGTGGAGAACTTCTTCGCACGTCCCTGCCCTGATGGCCTGCCGTAGCGAAGCTTCATTAATGCCATTTTGCAGGCCAGCGTATATCTTGCTTCCGGGTTCTGCTTCAACAACATACCATGCTTCGGTCTTGCCTCGGTCGGACGGAGTTCTCTGTGCCGCTGCTTGATCGTCTGGGTGAACCTGTACGGAAAGCACTTTGTGTGCGTCAAGAAATTTAAATAAAAGTGGAAATGTGCTTGGTGTGGAAATACCTGCCAGAGCTTGTGGGTCCTTTCGCATTAACTCACCGAGGCTTTTCCCAGTGAGTGGGCCGTAGCGGACAATGCTCTGGTCTTCCCCATGATCAACAATTTCCCATGATTCGGCGTACGGTCCAGGATGTTCTAATTCACGTCCAAGCAAACTCTGAAAACGACGGCCACCCCAGAGATATTGGCGGTAGAGTGGTTTGAAAATGAGTGGGGTGAACATGAATGCTTTCAAAAGGCAGTGGTTGTAGGAACAGACGTTTAGGTTTGACCGTAGCCCTCCAGAATACGGCCTATGCCGAAAAGACAGACTGAGACAACCAGTATCATTAGCATTTGTCCAAGAGAAATCGTGTGGTTGAGTTCAAGGATAATTGCAAATGCTGGAAGGATTAATCCGAGACGTTGACTAATTTGGCCAATAAGTCGCATTTCTAATGAGTTTTTGAGGCTAAATAGGTTTGGAGGGCGTGTGTTTGTGCTCGGGATGCCCAACTGATGCTGAAAGGCCCGTTAGTTTACAGCGTGGGGTTGTGTCATTGCTGTGTCCGGCAATACTGCACGCACCATATCGAATTCTCACAGTTTAGATCAAGGAGTCTCTTATGACGAATCATCGCACTGGCGCAGTTACTTTCAAAGGCAATCCATTAACGCTTGTTGGCGATGAATTGGTGCCTGGAGCGAAGGCCCCAGATTTTGATCTTTGCTGTTATGGGGCAGACGGTATGCAACACGTGAAGCGGGATGATTTTTCTGGAAAGCCACTTATCGTGAGTGTGGTTCCCTCCCTTGATACCCCAGTCTGTCAGCTTCAAACAAAAACATTTAATTCTCGAGTGGCATCTCTGGGCGACAAGATTTCTGCATTGACGGTGAGTCTCGACTTACCGTTTGCAATGAATCGTTTCTGTGGTGCAGAGTCAATTGAATCCATGAAAAACGGAAGTGATTACATGGATCGTAGTTTTGGCAAAAACTGGGGTGTGCTTATCGATGAATTAAAAATTCTCGCGAGAGCAGTTTTTGTTCTCGATAGCGAAGGCGTGGTCCAGTACGTTCAGGTTGTTCCAGAGGTTGCCGAGGAACCTGATTATGAGTCAGCACTAGCAGCTGTGGACAAACTGCTGACGTAGGTCTTAGGTTGCGGTGTAGTGCGGATGCGTTACAGCCTCGTGGTGTCTCTTAGTCTTCGAGAAAACTTCGTATTTCCTGTTTTGCGTGAGCAAGCGCCTCGGGCAGCTTCGCCGAAAGCTTGCCACCAGCTTGTGCAAGATCTGGGCGTCCACCACCGCGGCCTCCTACCAGAGCAGCAGGCTCACGTATCCATGTTCCTGCCGAGACCCCTTTTTTTTCCAGTTCGTGACTAATTCCTGCAACAAGTGTGACTTTGCCATTATCAGTACTTCCAAGAAACACGGCGATAGGGCTTGCTTTCCGGCGAAGCTGGTCGATGCAATGGCGCATTGCTGCTGCATCAGATCCCTTTGTGTCCGCTACAACTATTCGAACGCCAGCTACTTCCTCTGCTGAACTTAGCAGTTCATCGATAGAAATTTCAGTTCGATTTGTTGCGGCGTGTCGTTTGAGAGTCTTAAGCTCTTTGTTTAATGAGTTGAGCCGTGTTGGTAGGTCAGATACGGGCACCTTAAGTACATTCGCTGAGTCTGTAAGTGTGGCTTCTGCCTGCCGAAAACGCTCGAGGGCCCGGCGGCCCGTTATTGCAACGACTCGGCGTGTGCCGGCTGAAACGCTTTCTTCGTGAATTATTTTTACAAGACCAATTTCACCGGTATTGTCGACATGTGTTCCCCCGCAGAGTTCTCTGCTGATCCCGTCAATGGAAACCATTCGGACAACGTCGGGGTATTTTTCACCAAATAACATCATCGCACCAGCATGCCGAGCTTCTTCCAATGGCAAGAGGCTTGCTGATACCGGTGCCGCTACCAGCGTGCTTTCGTTCACCATTGCTTCAATATCCTGAAGCGTTTCATGACCAACAGGCGTAGCATGACTGAAATCGAATCGGAGTACGTCAGCGTCAACTTTCGAGCCTTGCTGCACGGCGTGCGAGCCAAGGAAATGCTGTAAAGCAGCATGGACAAGGTGGGTGGCTGTATGGGCCCGGCGTATTGCTTTTCGTCGGCCTTCGTCAACTTGGGCGCGGACTTCCTGCCCGAGTTCAACTGAACCTTCGCGCAGGACACCATGCTGAAGGAAAAACTCACCCTCTCTTTGGGTGTTGATAACTTCAAATTTACCACTCGGTCCCTCGATCCAGCCAGTGTCTCCAACCTGTCCTCCTGACTCACCGTAGAAACTGGTTTTGTCGAGAATTACAGTAACGAGTTGATTGGGCTTGTGCTCAGTAGTTGGTGGTACAGCGTCTGTTTCAGTAAGCGACTCGCAGAGCCGATCTTGTGCAATAATGCCGATAATGGTGCCCGTTGTTGTAGCCGTTTCGTAGCCTACGAATTCTGAGCCATGCATGGCTTTCTTCAGTGCATCAAGTGGTCCAGAAGTGAATACTTCAACCCGAGTTCCAGCTCCCGATTTTTTCCCATGGGCTTCCATGGCCTCCCGGAATCCATTCCAGTCGAATGCGCAATTTCTTTCAGCGGCCAGTGTTTCGAGAAGTTCTGGAGGGAAACCATACGTGGTGTAGAGTTCGGCAGCATCCTCACCACCTACAAGGCCACCACCTGACGAACGAATTCCGTCGAAGAGTTTATTGATTCGCGTGAGGCCACCACCTATGGTTGCTAAGAAAGACTCTTCTTCACGTTTTATAACACTCGTGACATGCTCAACAGTTTCAGCCAACTCTGGATACGAGTGCTTCATCTGCGTGACTACTGCTGGAGGGAGTGTATGAAGGAATGGGTCCCGTATGCCCATTTGCCAGCCATCAAGTACCGCCCTCCGCAAGAGACGTTTGACGACATACTTTTCTTCATTGTTGCCGGGTAGCACATTCTCATGAATAGCAAAGGTGCAGGCTCTAACATGGTCAGTGATACGGCGTATTCGGCGGCCGTTGTCGTCGCTGGCTACATACTTTTGGTTGCAGGTGTCGGCGACAATTTCAACGAGCGGTAAAAGAATGTCGATATGAAAGTTGCTGTCGACTCCCTGGAGCATCGCGCATGTACGTTCCAATCCCATGCCTGTGTCGATGTTTCGGCTTGGAAGTGGTCTAAGGTTATCAGGTGGATCACCGACTCTATTGTGTTGTGTAAATACCAAGTTCCAGATTTCGACTTCACTGCCGTCTGGCATTCGGTAGAACACTTCACTGCAAGGCCCGCAGACACCATCAGGGCCACGGGAAGGAGCACCTGCAGGCCAGAAGTTATCATCTTCCCCCATTCGTGTGATGCGAGTTGAGGGTACTCCGATTTCATCAGACCAGATGCAATATGCCTCGTTGTCGTCTTCGTACACTGTTATGGAAAGTAGCTCTGGATCGATATTCAACCAATCTCGGCTCGTAAGGAACTCCCAGGCCCACAGGATCGCCTCTCGTTTGAAGTAGTCACCGAAGCTAAAGTTTCCCAGCATCTCGAAAAACGTATGGTGCCGTGGTGTTCGTCCAACGTTTTCAATGTCTCCTGTCCTTAGGCACTTCTGGCAGGAGGTTGCTCGTGTGAAGTCCAGCTTGCATTTACCGAGGAAATGATCCTTGAACTGATTCATGCCAGCTGGTGTAAATAACACGGAGGGATCCCACCGTGGAACAAGTACATCGCTTGGCCTACGGATGCATCCTTTTGATTCAAAAAAGGCGAGATAGGCTTCCCTGAGATCGTCTGCCTTCATCAGTTTCTTCGCTCCGGAACGTGTCGGGTTTGTTGGGGACATGTCGCACTATACATGCTCTTGGTGTGTGATACAGGCCATTCGTTTTTGCTCGTATGCTGGCTAGTGCCTTGAGTGTCTGTCGCGGCCTGCTTTGCATTTTCCCGAAAAAACCCCCCCAAGAGTCAGAGTCTCCTGAGGGGGGCGATAGAAGCAGGCTTTTCTAAGGAAGGCAGCTACAAAAGGGCTGGACCAGGAATGGCGTTTCAGGTCATGCCTTCTCTTCCTTTTCGGTTTCTACGAGAGGTTCTCGGCTTGCTTTAATTTTCTGACGAATCTCCTCGGCGACGTCTGGATTTTCCTTGAGATAGAGCCTGGCCTTTTCACGCCCTTGTCCCAAGTGTGAGTCGTTATAGCGAATCCATGTTCCTGATTTCTCAATCAACTTAGCGGCCAGGCCGAGATCAATCAGATCACCTTCCGCGCTGATACCATCAGCGTGCATCATGTCAAACTCTGCAATGCGGAAAGGTGGGGCGACCTTGTTTTTGACAACTTTCACACGAACACGTTGCCCAACGACGTTTTCACCATCCTTGAGTGCTCCAATTCGACGGACATCTATTCTGCACGACGAATAAAACTTCAATGCTCGTCCACCCGGCGTTGTCTCTGGACTGCCAAACATGACACCAATTTTTTCACGTATCTGATTGATGAAGATGACGCAGGTTTTGCTTTTCGCTATGGCACCTGTAAGTTTCCGCATTGCTTGACTCATTAGTCGAGCCTGAAGCCCCACGAAGGAATCACCAATTTCACCGTCAAGTTCTTTTTGAGGAACAAGGGCAGCAACGGAATCAACAACGATGACATCAACGGCGTTTGATTTAATAAGCAATTCCGTGATGTTCATTGCTTCTTCACCACTGGTCGGCTGGCTGACGAGCAGTGTTTCGAGGGTTATGCCAAGTTTCTTTGCCCAGCTTGGATCTAACGCATGTTCGGCATCAATAAATGCTGCGACACCACCATTGGCCTGAGCTGCCGCCACGGCGTGAAGAGCAAGAGTGGTTTTACCGCTCGACTCAGGGCCAAAGACTTCGATAATTCGACCCCTTGGAAACCCATTGCCACCAAGTGCTAAATCGACGGAAAGGCTTCCGCTTGGAATGCCTGGAACAACTTCCGTTGAGTCTGCTCCAAGCGGCATGATGGAGCCTTGACCAAACTCTTTTTCGATCTGTGCAACTGCTGTCTTGAGTACGGGATTCTTATCAATAAATGCATCGGCTGGACTAGCCGCACCTTTCTTTTTTGTTGAGCGGCTACCTGTTTGTGATGTTACGGCCTTCTCTTTCGTTTGCTTCGTCTTGGCCATACGTGTTGACGCTCCTTCTTTTTGTGTTGACGATCCAGATGGTATCTTGGGTGATTGTTTTACCGCGCTAATCATTATCGATTCCTTTCAACGATTCTTTTCTGCGCGAATGCCACCATTACGGCGAGCATTGAAACAAAGTGTGACCAATTCTCAGAAAACCGGCTACGCCACGGAGGTCAGTTTTGAATCTTTGCAATAAATTTAGGTTTGCATTCGCGTGTTTCAATGAAGCGACGGGCCCACACCACATCGCACAAACACCCTCACGCACAGAAGGTGAACATGCGTATAGTATCGGCAATTTCCTTGGCTAGCAAGTGGAAAAACTGAGTTTTCTACGTTGAAGTGGGCATGGTGCCTTTCGCACGGCCGTAGAATCGTTAAAAGCTAAGCATTTGTCGATAATCTTTGAAGCGTTGGTCA
>PVBE010667969.1_pt1 | contig 12773 bp, 16 predicted proteins | sample 1631181 | NCBI WGS metagenome assembly PVBE01 (sample SAMN08397723, study PRJNA350692) | Marine metagenome, whole genome shotgun sequencing project. | isolation source: water | place: Pacific Ocean | collected 2012-04
CTGGCTTAAAAAAGATCCTAAAAAGGCTCAAGAAAAAGAAGAAAAGAAAGCAAGGGCTGATCTAACAAAGGAAAGAAAAAAACTATTAGAAAAAAAAGCTAAAGACTTTACAGAAGAAGATAAAATAAGAGAACGAGAAATAAGAAAACTATTGAACTTAAATCATGAGGAACAAGTAAAAGGAATAAACGGAAGAGGTAGAGAACGATTACAACAATTAAAAACTGAAGAACAAAGAAGTAGAACACACCAAAGAAAAATAGATGAAGCTAAAGAAAAAGCAGAAGCACTTAGACTAGCAAAAGAAAAAGGAAAAGATAGTTTTGAATATAAAGGTGTTGATTGGAATATAGGACTAGATGGAAAAGCTACTAGTAGTGTTGGAGATAAATCTACGGATAAAAAACCAGAAAAAACAGATTTCGTAATACCTGAAGTTCCTACTGGACTTGGAACATTAGTAGTACCAACACCTGAAGCACTTACTACACCATCAATTGAATCAACATTAGACATACCAGACATAGGACCTGGCATAGATCTAACAAGTATGTCTACATTGGTTAAAACCGATCCTAACATGGTTAAAGGTCTCAGTCTTCTAGTTAAAGGTAACGATCTTAGAAAAGATCAATTAAATATAGCTATTAAACAATTAGAACGTATCTATACCTGTCTGTATAATATGGAAGATCCAATTGAAAATTTAGATAAAAACAAAGTTGCAGAAAGTATTAAAGAAATAGCTGAAACATCTACAACAGCAAAAGAAGCACAAGAAAAATCTGAACCTATTGTAGCTGAAGTTAAAAAAGCCATTCAAGCAGAAGCAGATGCTACTATGGATTTCTCAGATTTATGGTCAACTACAGAAACAGAACCTGTTAGAGTAAAAATATCAGACGAAATTAAAGATGACAAATTAGAAGCACATCAAAAACAAATCGCAGATCGTACGGCTGCTTTAGCTATAGGCCAAGCACAAAAAGAGGCATGGCAAAGACAACACGCATTAAATGTGGAAGCTGCTGAAAAAAGAAAAACAGAAATACTAGCTTCTACACAAATTAAAGATGAAGTATTACAAAAAGAATTAAAAGAATTAAACCTCACATTAAGTGCAGGAGAAACTAAAGCTGAAACTGAAGATAGTTTAACGGCTGGTTTTGAAGGTTTAACAAGAAGCCAAAACACTAAAGAACTAGTATCCGCCATTGAAAACCTAGAAGAATCAAAAGAAGATAAACAAGAAGCTAAAAGAGATGGTATAACAGCTATTAAAGAATTTGATAAAACATTAGCCAATGCTCCTATAATGAACGATCCAGTTATGCCAGACTTCAATGAAGGATGGGAACCAACATGGTCTAACAATCTAGGAAATACTATTGAAAAAATAAAAAATAATCCTTACCTAAACAAAGGACTAGATGCTCTTGAAGGAACAAAGCTTGGTGAATGGTTAGGAAAACAACAAGAAGGATTTGGTCATACAATGGCTTCTAGTGGAGTTAATTTAGTTCAAGCATTCCAAGATGGTGGTAAAGAAGGATTATACCGAGCAGGAACAGATATGATTGCTCCCCATACTGTTGTAGGAAAATTATTAACCAATAGTAAAGATACAGAAACTAAAGTAGGTAAGGCTGCCTCAATGTTATCAGCTTTCAAACAAGGTGGCAAAGAAGGATTTCTAGCTAATGTTGTAGGACAAGCAACAGAAGTTAAACCAGGCGAAGATAAAAAATGGTGGCAGGCAGGATTACAATTTGCACAATCAACTGGTGCATTAGATAAAGCAACTGGTGATGGAGGAATCGGACAAGCAAAAAAATTATGGGATACCGGGCTGAACTTCTTCAATAGAGACGAAAAACAAATATATGATTCAGAAAAAACTGGTGATGGAGGAATCGGACAAGCAAAAAAATTATGGGATACCGGGCTAAACTTCTTCAATAGAGGCGAAAAACAAATAGATGATTCAGAAAAAACTGGAGTAACAGCTAAAAATATTGGATCAAAATTAAAAGGTTTCATATTAGGAAAAGTTGGAGGAAAAACAGAAGCTCCTCCCGCAGAAGGAACTGTAGATCAAATTCTAAACAAAGATGGAGGAGTAATAAGCGGAATACAAGATAAAGTATCTGGAAAAGTAAGTGCTATAACAGAAAAATTTAGTGGAATTAAAGACTTCTTTAGTAAAATTAAAGAATGGTTCTCTAGTGGTATACTAAAAGTATTTGAAGCAATTGGCAACGTAATGAAGACTGTAGGAAAAGGTATAGCTTCATTCTTAAAAGGAGTTGGAGAAGGAATAGCAAATTTTGTTAAAGCAATAGCCAAAGCAGCTCCATCTTTAATGGGAGCTGTTCCTGTTCTTGCTGTAATAACATTAGCAATCATGGGACTAGGTGTAGCATTAAGAATAGCCGCACCTGCTTTTGAAGCATTTGCAAATATAATTAAAGCATTTGGAACAGCTATAGCTGTAATTATAGGAGCTTTAGCTCAAGGAATTAAAACTGTATTAGGTGGAATAGGAGAATTCTTAAAAGTTTTAGCATCATTCAAAGTAACCCAAATGGTTAAAATTGTAGCGTTTATCTTTGCACTAGGACCTGCCTTTATAGCATTAGGTGTTTCTTTAACTGCCTTTGGACTTGCATCTCTAATTGCTTTACCAGCAATGACCAGACTAGGAAAAATTCTAACAGCAGTAGCAAAAATAACTGAAGGTGGAAAAATATCACAGAAGTTTAACGCTGTTGGTGCCGGAATGTTAAAAATGTCTGTTAATATTAAAAAGGCAGCTAAAGAATTAAAAGGCGGTGAAACTAAAAAAGCAATAAAAGTAATCAACGAAATAATGAACTCATTTGGTGGTGGTCAGAAAAAAGGTGGATTATGGCCCTTCAGTAAGAAAAAGAGTTCCATGCCAAAAACATTTAAAATACCATCAATCAAAATGGGAAGTATAACGGCTGCTAGTCTCCACTTACAATCAGCTATTGTAGCTCCAATTGAACCTGAACAAGAAAAGAAATTAATGGATCAAGAAACATTAAGTAGAGTACACTTATCAGATAGTACACTAAGTACCCTAAAAAATTATACAATGGCTTACGTATGGGATCCACTTAAAAGAATTGCATTAGCAACAGAAAGTCTATTATTACCTATAGAACAATTAGCATATCCTTCAGCACCAGTGGTAGTTCCTCCAACAGCATTGAATATGGATTACGGAACTCCGCAGACAGCCACGCAATTAGAAACTGCAAGAATAGAAAAAGAAACGGCTCAAATGGAACTAAGAACAATGAGTCATATGGAAGGTTCAAGTCAAACTGCTATCAATGCACCAACTGCTAACGTACAAAACAATACTACGTATCAATCAGTGAAACCAACTGTGAGAGATGATAAAAGAATGAGAACTATGTCTATAGTAGGAAGTTAATATGAGTTTAAGTGATAAAGACAGACATGATTTAGAAGATATAGTAGATTCAGATTAAAAAAAAACGGCATAGAAGGTAAGGTGCTACCTTACTACAAATCTATGCCGTTCAGAATAGAGACCCTCTGAGGACTGTTTTCCCAATGAAATAATTCTATGAACGAATCATAGGTTAATCATCGGATTGCTCTACTCAATGTCTTTATTGATTATCCTCTGCCAATCGTGCAAAATAATCCATTTTACCATCACCAGATGTCTTACTCACATTCTCCGTATCAATATTAAGCTGTGGTGATTCTGTTGTTGTTTCCATTCGACTAAACTTAGCACCAGGAGATTCTAAAACTACTTCCTCTTGCTGTTCTACAGTATTTTCTATTGTACCAACATCTCTAGATTGACCTAAAGCCCTAGCTAAAGAAACTTGCAATTCTTCATAAGTTTTAAATTTCTCTGGTGAAAGAAATTCTTCTAATTTATATTGTTGTTTCCACACATCTTCCAATTCCGAATCAGTTTCAAACAATGGCTTTCGTTCATCAAATTCAGAACGATCATAATTTGGCCATCCATCAACTTTACGAATTTTAAGTTTAAGATCAGCACCTTCCAATAAATAAAATGGATTAAAAGCTACTTCATCTTTAAATTCAGGATTCATAGCTTCAGACAACTTATCATAAATCTTTTTACCATAACGATAAAGCATAACTTTACCTTCATTTTGTGGATTAGTAGGATCATGCACAACATAGATATTGGATACATGTCGTAGCCGACGCTTTTGTTTACGAGCTATATCTTTATCAGACTCAATACCCGAATTCCACAAAGATGTATTATGTTCACAAGCAGGACATTTTTGCTGAATAGAAGTTAAACAATTTTCAATAAACCAACCACCTGAACCTTGAAACCCATGATCCCAATACTTAATCCATGGAACTGTTTCCCCTTCAGATTGTGGAAGAAAGCGAATTACAGCAAATCCATTACCGCCTTTATCCCTTTCAGGATACCAGAATCTATCATCTTGAAAGGATTGTGTTTCATTTTGTGATTTTTCAACTGCATTACGAACCGTATCCATCATTGATTGGCGATTCTGTTTCATATTTGCAAACGTAGACATAGTATTACCTCAATATTCTTAATATTTTTTCTTTGTATTTCTTAATATTCCCAAAATCTATAAAATGACTATATCTAATCATTAGATTATAAACTTCAGGCCAAATGTATTCATCCTTAATATAATTTCTCCAGTCTTCTAAAAAATCAATTAACTTATCTAAAATTAGTATAGTTTCTAATGAAAATTCACCTTTCAAATATCTTTTCAATAAAGGAGGATGTTTTCCATTTTCAACTGAGAAAAAAGAATTAAACGATTCATCAGAATCTATCAATCCTTGAACCTCATCTACAACATGATAAGATAAACGTTCTATCTTTGATTTCCAATTAGAATAAACTGAAAAACCTTCTTCTTGACCAATAACTGCACCATCTTGTTGACCATAAACAAAATTAGAAACAAAATAACCCAACATATGTTCAGGTAAATATGTTTCTGCTAGTTTCTCAAAATAATAACGATCCTTACGCTTGGTCAATGCTTCAGGATTAACCTTAACTCCGCCTTTCGCTTCTACATAATTAAACTTCTTTTCAGAAAAATGTAATTTCACACCAAGATACATTCTATAAACTTGTATTGGTTGTGTTTTAATCATAGCGGTAACTTATTTACTTTGTTAATTAAAAAATTTCTCTCCCTAGCTTCCAATTCCAACTTTGCTTTCAATGTATTATCAATAAGTTTCTTTAAAATGGAATAATCAATATCATTTTCTTCACAATAAAATAATACTGCATCAATATATGATGTTTCTTCCTCTTGTACTAACTGTTCTATTTCCATGCCAAATGTTTCTTTATTATTAAACAAAGCGGCTATTTCATTCATATTTCCTCTTTGATTATGGGTATATTATAACATATAATATACCCATTTGTCAAGGTTAATTTAAAAATCGTGTGAAGTATCAACAGATAAAGTGAGACCTGAAAGATCGGCTGGACCTGATCCACGTCCACCAGAACCGCCACCATTACTAACAAACTCATTAAGTCTCTCAGCAACTTCTAACACTTCTTCTACTGTTGGTGCACCAGCTTGTTGTGGAAGTGGGTGTAGTTCACCAATACCACTAGTTCCCTTTTCCCAATCAGCTACTTGTGCAGACCAAATATTATCCAACTCTTGCTGTTCTTGACCGTATTGAAATTCCAATAGACCGGTTGCTTGTTTAATCAATTCCAAACGAATTTGATATGATGTAGAACTTCCTGTATAACTCATAATATATTCTCCTATGTGTGTGTGTAATTATTATTGTCGTCTTCCTCGACGACCTCCTCGGGATCCACTACCCCGTTGAGCCCTAAATTCTTCTATCATCTTCTGACGATCTTCCGGAGAAGCATTTTGCCATTGGTTTATCATACCGGAGACATCTTGATTCGATCTAGAACCTCCTCTAGACCTTCTTCTCTGAACAGATCGTTGATTTTGTCCAGCAGTTTCTGATTGACCACTTTCTGAACCCGAAGTTTGTACTCCAGATCCCTGATTTCCTTTTCTAGTCGTTCTACTTTTTTTTCCAGTTGTCCCTGATAGGAAAACCATCCTGTTTGATTCATAGTTTTTTCCTCCTTTCATATTTATCTTATTTGATTCAATAGAAAGGACTTCAATATTATTAATCAGATCACCTTTCCGAACAATTGTATATCTACCACGACCATTCTTAATAATAGCATAACTATAATCATCATAAGTATCAACTGTTGCAACTAAAGTAAATTTAGGAGTAGTATCAGGCTTAGTCCAACCTAACGGACGAAAAAGATTATTATCTGTTATAACATCATAATAATCTCTATCATCACTATATGCAGAAAAACAAACTAAAAACAATAAATTAAATATCCATATATTCTTCCAATTCTTCACGCCATTTCCTTTTCTCCTGACTCCTATTGTACTTCTTTTTCTGTTTTTCCACTTGTTCTTCAGGAGCAATAGGAAGTCTAATATTTTTAAAATGTTTTTTACTTGATTTAATTTCTTTAAATTTCTGTCTACGTTTCTTCATGACTTTTATGGAGCCGAAGGTGAGATTCAAACTCACGACCTGATGATTACAAATCAACTGCTCTATCACTGAGCTACCCCGGCTCATGCAACTCCTTAAATATTTCTCTAGTTTCCATTAGTAATTTGATATAATCATCTCTATTCCGAATCCATGCCTTAGCTTCATAACTAACATCATCCTTCCTAGAAACCATTAATACCACAATTGTATTTATACTAATTCCCGTCATCTCTTCCCACATTAAACTATAACCAGTAGCTTGACAAAAATAATCTTCAATCCAATCAGTTTTTTTCATTCTTCTTGCAGTCTTAAAATCAATTATAGAAGGAATTCCTTGAAATTCACCTATACAATCAACCCTTCCTGCCATTTTATACTGATCAGAATAAAGAGCAATTTCTAAACCATCTATATTATCAATTTCATTTAAATATGGTTGGAGAGTAAAAAACATGGAAGCAACATCAGGATTAATAGGAGGTCTTTTAAATATGAAAAAATTTTCATTATCTTGTATCTCATTATTTAAATACATCTCCGCTACATCATGTACCTTAGTACCACGCTGGCCAGCAACATAAGTAATGGAATTAGCCTTCTCTAATCCTTCTTTCTTACGCCACTTCTCTAATCCTTCTTTCTTGCCAGGAAACTCAGACAAAACTGTTGTGATTGAAGGATAATAAACACCATCTTTACCATAATAACGTTTATTATCCTTTTCTATTACATCTAAAGGAGAAAAATTATAATTTACATCCTTATGTGTAAAAATTTTCATTTAATCTTTACGCCTACCACCCGATTTTTCTGTTCCAGGAATATCTTCTTCTTGACCTAACAACAAGGACTTTAAAGATTCCTTACGACGATTTTCACGACGCTCAAGACCTTCTGAATAAGAATCATTTGAATCATACAAAAATTGCATTTCTTGATGCTCAAAAAATTCATATAGTCTAGATGGCTGAGTACAAAAACCCATCCATGTCATAACATCAATACCAAATCCCAGTTGAATTGTAGAAATTCGTGATGCTAGACCTAAAAGATTTCCTGTTTTACCACTAAATACACCACCACCAGAATTACCAAATACTGATGGAGCATTATACATCATATAATCCTTTTCCTCGATATCTTCCTTTAGATATGTTAGCGTTCCTGGGTTAGCAAAAGGATCATGTAACAAGCTACATCCGCTTGTCCATACTGGATCAAATAGTCGCAAATTTTCAATATCATCTTTCGAGATAACTGTAGACACATGCTCCATAGGCTTTGTATTGTGCAATTTGACAGCCGCCAAATCATGCCCTTTATCATAAGCAATAACATCTGCCCTAGTTGAATTAGCGGAGAGTAGTTCCGAACCTTCATATTCAAATACCTCCACAATTACTTCTTTAAGTATATCTTTCTTCACTTCACGTTTAAGCAAAGAATCCCATTCATTTTTCACTGTAACTGCGTCTGCAATAACGTGTTCACAAGTTAAAGCAATATTAATAAATTTCCCTTCATTTTCAGGATCAGGTTCGCTGTAAATAACAACACCTGATCCACCAGCTTTCTCACATCTAACACGAACTACAGGATACAAAATTTGTTCATGTAGTTGATCCTGATTTAGATTGCCATTAGTTCCATCGTTACTCATTTTATAACTCCTTCAATTCTTTAATAATATTTTTAAGTCTATCTACCTCATCTTGTAATTCACCTTTTACAAAGTAAAATACACGATTTAAAACCCATCCTCTAAGAAACTTATTCTGTGATGTCCTATTAGCATATTTTGATCCATTAAAACATAAATTAGCATAAAACATAGATCTCTCTAATAAAACATCTTCTTTAGAAACACTATTAGCGGCACGAATAGTATTAGGTCCAACAAGACCATCAACCTCTATACCTGCATTTCTATTATTCGCAGCCTGTTGTAAAATTTTAACTGCATTTCGCTGGCCATGATTAACAACCATATCAAAATATACTTCTCTAAGATCCTCATTAAGCTGTTCGGCCCTAGAAGGATCCCAAAAATCTTGTTTATAACATCCCTTGGCATCATCCACAGTCATCTCTTTCACTTCATCTTTAGAAGCCTTTCTTCCTAGATATTGTGAATAAGATGCCTGAGTTACACCGAAGTTAGTAGCTCCACCCTTGTCATCGGGATCGTCTACATATCCGCCTTCGTGTTTTAGTACTACTTCTATTATTTCGCCGAATGTCGTTTTTCCCATTATTATTATCACCTTTTATAGATTCATCCACAGGTTCAATGGCCTTAATTTTATAAGACCATGTATGTATTAATTTATAAACTGTCTCACTAATTCGCATTATTATTTATTAACCGCCCAACAACTGTAAAACAGAAGCAGAAAGTTGTTGTGCTTGAGCCATTAATGCAATAGCTGTTTGTTGTTCAATTCTATAACTAGTCAATTTAGCCATCTCTGATGCTTCATCAAAATCATTAATAGTAGCAATAGATTCTTCATTAATACCAATCATACGTTCCATATGAGAAATAGTAAAATCGAATCTTTCAATTTTAGCCAACTGATTAGATCTCTCACCCTCTAATGATGCAAGAGCAGTTTCCAATCTTGTTACTGCATCTTCAGCATCAGCAACAGTATCCAATTTAGCTACAGCTACTGCCTGATTATTATCATCAGTATAAGCACCAAGTTTTAATCCTTCTAATGTAAGATCACCTAATTCAACACTAACTGTCTGATCAGTATTAACACCATCAATAACAAAACTTTTAGTTCCAAAAGAACCATCAATCAATTCTGTTCCATCATATTCTGTATTCTGTGCAACATAATCAATTTCAGCAGACAATTCATTATACTCATCCATCAAAGCTAAACGTTGGGATGCTGTTAATTGATCGTCTTGTGCCTCAGTAGCAACCTCTTTCATTTTAAGAACAACAGCAGTAATAGAATCTGTTCCTACAAGAGCAGACTCCAACAAATCTTGATTCTGTTTAACTACTTTATGTGCTGTCTGTAACGTATGAATAGTATTATTAATTCTACCCATTTTAATTTTATCAGCCGATCCAATATCAGCCGTTCCAGATGCCAGCCTTGACATCGTTTCTTCAACCATTTTTGTGGCTTCTTGATAACGTCCTAAAGTTTTTTGTGTAATTCCTGATAACATACAATTCTCCGCTTTCATAATTTAAAAAATTATGTATTATGCTTTAACGTCTAAAGTGGATCCAATCTTTTGCACATCTTGTGAAATATTGGAAGCAACACTAACATCGTGTTTTTCTCTTTCATGAGTAGCCAATTCAGTTCTAACATGAACCCTAGATGCCATATTAGACATGACTATTTGTTGTTCTTTTGATCTATCAAACGTTCTTGCTATTTCTGACGATGAAGAATGAATCCTCATGGTATCCTCCTAATTAATTAAGTCATGTATTTTAGTTACCTTGTATAAATGTAATGTATTAATATTTCTAAAATTTTCTGGCAAACAATATTCTATTTTTGTATAAGGATCAATATAATGATCATTTTTACAATCTTTGTGTGGATCAGCAGGTATAATTATTTCTGAACCATCAACAGATGTTAAAACATCATCAACCCGAACTTCATGTGCCTTCCATTTAAGTTTTCCTGTACCTCTCTCCCCATCATCTTTTGTTATTCCCCAAGTCCATCCATATTCAAATCCTTCAGAACATCCAATTGTACATATTATAACATATATAGCCCCAATTGTCAAGGCTATTTTCAAAGGCATCATTCTGTGATATTATGACCATAGGTAGAATTACCTAATATATCGCCTCCCACTGGTTTCACATTTTCATGTATTTGTCTTAATCTATTTTGAAAACCTGCATCCGGTTTTCTAATTCCTAATGTTACAGGATCGCCTATAGCAGGCGATCCCATCACTAGAACAATATCTCCAGAAGAACCACAATCAGGACAAGGATTATACCTAGGAACATTTCTAGCATCTATACTTTGTTGTTCCTCCCAACTATGATTACATTCTTTACATTTATAATCGTAATATGGCATTAGTCTTCCACCAAAAGTTGTCTTCCTGTTGAAATCGAGATTTCCTTTGGCTTCTTTTCTTCAGGAATTAACTTTTCCAATGATATACTTAGTATACCATCAGTCAAATCAGCACTATTAACTATAATACTATCAGCAACAGTCCATGTCCTATCGAACTGACGTTCAGCAATACCTCTATGTAAAAAAGAAACATCATCAGAATTACCTGACTGATCTCCTCTAACAGTTAGCGTATTACGTTCTGGTTCATGTGATACTGTAATTTGCTCCGAACTAAACCCAGCTACGGCCAATTCAATAGTATAGTTATAATCATCATGTTTGATAAGATTATAGGGTGGATAACTCTGTGGTCGAGTTTCAGTGATTTTATCCATCGTATCCCATAGTGTTTCAAAACCTACGAAAAATGGAAAATTATTTTGTCGAAATTGTTGTATTGTAGTTGTCATCGTTCTATCTCCTTAATTAAGCAAGATTTATTTTTATATTTGCGATCTTTTCGACTCGCATTATTATTTATACTTGTGAATTACTAAGATTCCTGAAATGATTGCATATATCCTTATTTGTTACTTTCTCAATTAAATTCATCTTACTAATAGGATATAACAACATATCTCTACCATCAGCAGTACGAAACTCTCTAACTTCCCTATCAAGGGCTTGATATATATTAACTGTTTCATTTACACCATATTTATTACTATAAGGTATCTCAACAAATATCAATATATCCACATTAGTACATTTTTCATACTGACTGGTATTAATAGCCATACAATTTTGGGTAATGACAGGAATCTGTGTCTTCACCTCACAAGTCCTACCATCAATTAACATATCCTTTTCAGAATCCCAAGAATCTTCTGATAAATCTACAACATATCCTAAACCTTTATAAATTGCCTTTACTAATCTCTCTCCTTCAAAACCTAACTGCAACATTTTCTTTTCGTTTCTCAATCTTTGGTCAAACAAGATCAATATCCTCCGTAATATGTTCTTGAACAACAATCGGTATACATCTAAAAGACGTTGAAATGCCTCTATTATTTATTTCAGTAGTATAAATTATATGACCCGTGTCAAAATCTTTATTGTCCTCTATTTTAAGATTATCTTGAACGGCCTCTTCGCAAGTGTCAAGATATTCCATTAAAGTGGGCATGTTATCATAAACCCTAACTTCATCAATAGTTCCCGAATACTTAATAATTAACACAAAAACATTTTTCATTTGTAGACTCCTATTATAATATGATTCTTATTCAATCTACCGTTATTAGTATTCTCTTTACGTTTTAAATCTCTCCATGTTTTATTCATTGCTCTCTTACCTAAACCAGATAAATTAGGAATAAACTTTCTTTGAATTTTCTTATTAGTGGAAGTCTTTTCCTTAAAATTCTTAATAGAACTTCCTTCTAATTTCAGACCATCATGATCGGCAGTCCTATATACAATTAATAAATTATACTTTTCATGAATGATCCAAGCCTCTTTAGCACCATTAATCTTTGTTGGATCCTGACTGACTAATTGCAATTCATCAGAAGATTCCATATAATTAATCTTGGCTAGACGCTTCTTCTTACCAGGTTTAGAAATCTTTTTAAGAGTCCTAGTATTAGTAAGATAATTCCCACAAGCATCCAATATAGAGTCAAGACACTTAATATAAGAGTTTCTTTTACGCTTTCCCAAATAGGCATATCCTTCCTTTAATTGAGGATCAGATTCAATAATATCTATTTCCTCTTTCATATTCTTAAAATGCTCTATCAATCTACGAACTTCTGTTGGAGGAACCTTTTCCCTTTCAAGATACTCATAAGAATCAAATTCAATATCCTTTACTTTATATGTACCATCTAAAAAACCATCTATTGCATATTCCAATTCACCACCATATGCTTTCTTAACAGGAATCTTAACTACTTCTGGAATCTTAGGAACTACATCCCAAACAGCTTTCTTAATCCTATCATGTAAATCATTCTCATTCTCATAACACTGAATATCAACACCATCTAAAAGTAGTTTTGCAGCCCACGC
>PVBE010996015.1_pt1 | contig 12773 bp, 11 predicted proteins | sample 1631181 | NCBI WGS metagenome assembly PVBE01 (sample SAMN08397723, study PRJNA350692) | Marine metagenome, whole genome shotgun sequencing project. | isolation source: water | place: Pacific Ocean | collected 2012-04
CCTCCTCCTCCTCCTCCCCATGGGCATATGGTTGCTCATGATGCTGGACGTGAAGGGCGAGCAGCTCACCCGGCTCAAGTCGTACGCTCCCCTGATGGGTGTGGCGTGCGCGCTGGTGCTCACCTTCCTCTTCAATCCATGGATTACCCTGCGACGTATCAATCCACAGACGGGCATCATCGGTGTCGATATGCGTACGCAGCTGATCACCGATGCACCCTCCATTGCCGGGATGGCCATCCCCCTGGACGTCACTAGCCTCCTCATCCTCACCATGGTGCTCATCCTCGGGTTCCACGCCCTGGCCCGGCATGAAGAGCGTCGCTGGATCGTGTACTTCCTCCTCTTCAGCGTGTCCATGCTCTACATCGCCAACTACACCGTGCTCTACGGCTTCTCGGAGATCGAGTCGCACGTGGGGAACGTGGTCAATACACTGAACCCGCGATGGGCGCCCTCGCTCAAGCCGATCACCCGGGTGATGCTGACCAAGTTCTTCGCCGACCTGCTGGTCGTGTCCGCTGCCTTCTACCTGGGTGCCCTTCCGCTCTTCCTGTACGGGGCGGGACAGTGGGTCTCCAAGAACTTCATCGGGGGCGGAGAGGACCGGTTCGTCCTTGTCTGGATAGCGATGGGCATTGCCGGGTACACCGCGATCCTCCGCCTGGCCGCCCCGGGGCTCTCACAGTTCATGCTGCTCATCGCCTTCCTCTATGTCCTCTCTTTCTGGTCCCTCGGATCCCGGTGCGTGTTCACAGAGAGGTTGGCCCCTGCCATGGAGGGGTTCGCCGTGTTCCTCATCCTCCTGCTCCTCCACATTCTCGTGTCGGTGCTCACCGGCGAGCTGTTCGGTATCTCCGCTCATATCGGGACATTGCTGGCGAACCTTGTGGTCATCCAGGCGTCGCTCCCGTACGTGCTCATTGCGGGACGGGAGGGGTACCTGGAACGACCTGCCCTTCTTTTCATCATCGGTGCTCTTGTGCTCGGCCTGGCGTGGGGGTATGTCGGCGAGGAGCTGAGGGAGCCCACGCTCCCCCTGCCCCGGGGGACGAACCTGGTCGTATGGGTGGTGCTCACGGCGATCTTCACCGCTATTGCCGAGGAACTATGGTTCCGTGGCGTGCTCCTGCGCTCCCTTGCCAAGGCCTTCCCCTTCGAGCTCGCGTGCGGGATCCAGGCCCTGCTGTTCGCCACTGCGCACTTTGGAAGGGCCATCTCACCCATGGTGTTCCTCACGCTCGCCCTGTTCGGATACATAGCAGGGATGCTCGTGCAACGGTCGCGCTCTCTATCGGTCCCGATAGTCTTCCACTTCGCCGCCAACTTCGCCCTATTGGGCCTGCGGCACGGCCTAATCGCTTAGGGGTAGGCCGCCGATGAGCGCTCGTTCTCCCACAGCCTGACGTTGACGAGGGAGGGGACGTCCTCCACCAGTCTGTCGTGGAGCCATACCGCCAGCTCCTCGCATGTAGTGTTCCGAACGGGCAGCACTACGACATCCTCCCGCGGGAGCACCAGTGATTTGCATCCCGTGACATGGACCTCGTCCCCCTCGACGGCAACGCTGACCTCGCTGCTCTTTCCGGGGAGGAGTGTGCGGTGGTCCACCTCGTCCAGTACGGCAGCCGCCGCCGCCCTGATATCGTGGAAGTCTGCCACCATGCCCCGATCGTCCGGTTCGCCCTCGCACACGATCTCGACGCGGTAGTTATGGCCGTGGAGGCGTCCGCACGTGGGATGGCCTGCCAGGAAGTGGGAGGCCGCGAACCCGAGGCCGGAGACGGTGATCAGCATGCTCCCGTTCACCCCGCGTACCTTTATCAAGCTTGGCGTCGCTCCTTTGGACGTGGAGGTCCTCTCCCCACTAACCCGCGCCTTCGAGGTGGAGCCCCTGGTGGACGCCGGGGCCACGGCCTTCTATGCAGGAGTGCTCACAGCCGACTGGCGCCGGGCCTTCTCCACACTTGTGGCGGGCAACCAAGAGCCTGCAGTGGGGGCGAACTTCCCCTCGTTGGAGGAGCTCAAGGAAGCCGTGGAGCGCGCTCACGACCGTAAGGCGCCGGTGACCCTCACCCTCAACCTCGACTACTACACCGACCGCCAGCGCGAGCACTTGGGCAAGTTGATGGACTCTGCTGCGGACGCGGGCGTGGACGGTTTCCTCATCGCCGACGTGCCAACCATGGTCCGTGCCCGGGCCGAACATCCTGACGTGCGCCTTCACGTTAGCACCATCGCTCCCGCGTTCAACAATGCTGCTCTGGAGTTCTACGCGGACCTGGGCGCCAGCCGCGTGGTGCTCCCCCAGCAGCTCACTCCCGAGGAGATCGTGGCACTGGCACGCGACACTCCCGTGGAGCTGGAGGTGTTCGTGCTCAACAACCGGTGCGTGAACGTCGACGGCTTCTGCACCTTCGTGGACGGCATGGACGAAGCGGTCAGGCCGCTCACGGGGCGTATCGGTTTCGGCCTCCTCAACAGCCGATGGGCGCTGCAGGCGGCCCGGTTCGTCCCCAGGCGTGCGCTGCGACACATGCGTCGGCTCCCCGGCCTCCGGCCTGCACCATGCCTGCTCGACTACAAGGTGTCGCCTGTGACCGTCGGCAACCTCCCTCTGGAGGGGATGGCCGCGGCCAGGCAGCGGATGGAGGGTCACTTCGGTGGCAAGACCGGTGTCGACTGCGGTGCCTGTGTCCTCCGCACGCTCCTCAGGGCAGGTATCACTGCGGTCAAGATCGATGGACGGCCCAACGATATGGCGCGCAAGCTCCGGGACGTGCGCTTCATCACCGACATGCTCAAGGCCGCGAAGGATGACACTGTCCCGGACAATGCACTATACTCTCGCACACGCCGTACCTTCAACCAGGGGTACAGCGGGGAATGCACCGACCTCACCTGTTACTACCGTGACTTCCTTCCCGGGCAGTGACCGAGCAGCTACTCCGTGTCACGTCCCCGAGGCAGCGCGAACCCACCATAGGCGAGCGTGAGCACCGTCATCACTGCCGCGAAGGCGATGGCCGGTGCGAAGTCGCCTGTGCGCGTCGCCAGGAACCCGGCCGCGAGCGGGCCGATGACAGCACCAGCGTTGTAGGCGAAGGTCAGTGCCCCCATGCCGCGGGCCCGTTCCTCGTCACTGGTGTGGTTTGCCACGAGCGAGAGCGTGGGGACCTCCGTGAGAACGTACATGGGGAACGCCCACATCAAAATGACGGCCCAGAGCCGCATGCTCGTGTCCGGGAGCACAGGAAGAGCGAGCATCCCGAGGAACACCACCAGGTATCCGCCGATACCGGCCAGCATGATGGATATCCCACCACCGGAACCCACCATCCTGCCAATGCGACGGGCGCTCAGGATGGCCAGGAGGGTGGCGGTGGCGTTGAGGTACCCGAGCCATGAGCCGCTCCCTCCGATGGAGATGAAGTAGAGCGGGAAGAGCGAGCTGAAACCGAACCGAGCGGTATTGAGGAGAATACTTATGGTGCACACGGCCATCAGAGCACGGTTGCCGAAGATGAAGGAGAGGTCCATGCCGCCGACCTGCTGCTCCTTGTGGTCGTCCTCCTCGATGAGAAAGGCCATGACCACGGCCACGCCGCATCCCACGAGACCGAGGATTGCTGCGGCGTTGACCCCCCCCATCCCGAACAGGAGGCCGCCGAGAAGGGATGCTGCGAAGAACCCGCCGGAACCGGCCGTCTGGAGATCACCGGCCGCCTCTCCCGAGGATGCGCCGGAGGCGACAGTGATGTAAGCGTTGACCAGGGGATTGACGCTGCAGTGGACGAGAGCGAGCGCGGCCACTATCACGATGAAGGCGTCGGGACCGGTCACGACGAACGGCACCGCCATGGTGAGGACCATGGCCAGCGTCCCCGCCACTAGGAATGGGCGGGTGCGTCCGTAGGCGTCCCGCAGACCCGTCCAGATGTTCACGGCGAGCAGGGTGGCCAGTGCCATCACCGTTGTGAGCGACGCCACGTGGAGATAGCTACCGCCGATCTCACGGAGGTGGAGTGAGAAGAAGAGGATGACGATGGCGTACATGCCCCAATATGAGGCAAGGATTACGTAGGGGGCGCGTGCGGCGAGGTCCACTGAAGGCTCACCGCTCTCGTGTGACGATATCGTACATGTCGTTGGCGGCGGCCAGTTCCTCGGGCGACACTTCGTCCAGTGCCGTCATGTAATCGTCGATCCACACGCGGGAGAACCAGCCCTTGCGCTCACCAAGCAGCCTGACCGAGGCCGCGAAGAACTCGGGCGACGGGCTCTTCTCCCACAGGCGCTGGAACTTCGCCATCCCCTCCCGCTGGGAGTCCATGAGAGCAGGGAGCCGGGCGGCCTTGTACGATGCGATGTAGTCCTCGTCGAAGTAGCCCGAGCCCTCGAGCACCGCCATCTCCGTGAATGTGGCGAAGCCCTCGGACGTGAGCTCGTCCTTCCACGTTGGATTGCCCGTGTAGTCGTCGAGGAAGGCGTGAGCGTACTCATGGACAGTGACTATCTCGGGGATCATGGCGTCCCAGAATGCGAGCTGACGGTCGATCGCTGCTGCGCGTCCCGGGTCCCAGGTATCGTTCGCCGCCTCGTCGCGCATGCGTTGGTAGCGCGGTACGCACTGCTCACGGTGCTCGTCCTGGTCCTCCAGGTACACGGCCTTGTGCATCCCCTGCAAGAGGTTGCGGTGTGGGCTGTAGAAGCCTACCTCCACACGACCTGTCAGCTCCAGCGGGTCCCGCTGAGCCTTCCGGTGGAAGTGCTTGGAGTCGAGCACGTAAGCGGGGACGTCGGGGGCACTCTCGCCGTATATCCCCTCGAGGTACGAGTCGACGAGCTCCCTGCCGTGGGCCACGAGCTCCTCCTGCTCCACCAGGTCGTACACGGACATCGGAGCACCGACCTTGCCTTATAAACCTTCCCGCAAGACCGTTCCGGTTCGTGCAAGGTGGGGCCGCGCTTCCAGTTCCTCAGGCTTCAGGGGCATCACCTACGAGTGGTATGGTCCTGCCGTACAGTACGTTTGAGACGAATGGATCACCTTCTGAGCGCCGGCGATCGTACTCCTCGGACGAGAGGAGGATATAGTTGACCTCGCGGGAGAATCGCTCCTTCAGCTCCCGTGCTGCGTGCATGAGCCGGTCCTCATCAACGGACCCGACCACTATGAGGTCCACATCACTCTGGAGCGTGACCTCATTACTGGCGAACGAGCCGAACACGAACGCCTTCTCGATGCCGTCCATCCCGGACAATGTCTTGGCGAGCGCGCCGACGAGCCCTTCCGTCTTTAGGAACATGGACCTTAGCTCGTCGAAGATCGGTGAGGATGGATCTGCTTCGTAGAGCAGGAGGTTCCCCTTCGAGGAGGAGCGTACGATACCGGCCCGCAAGAGTCGTGCGAGCTCCCGCCGTACGGCATTGATGTTCACGTCCGACCTCCGTGCGAGCTCTCGCACATGAAGAGGTGTGTCCGGCGAGAGAAGGAGAAGAGAGAGCACTCTCGTGCGAGTTCTAGAACCGAGGATGATCTCAAGCATGAATACCATATGTATTCACTTGTATAAATATTTTATTCATTTTAACCATCTTTTCGGCGCCCTTCCTGTATGTTCCTTCCAATGATGTGGCCTTGGGTAGGGGATCTTGGAGTGGTATCATAGCTGCTCAGGCCTCTTAACGGTTGTGTACTACTCGCGGTAGTCACAATCTGATTTAACGGACGGACGACCACTAGAGTCATATGACGGGCCATGAGGGCGACCATGCACCAGATAGACGGCAACGGAACCGCTTGAAAAAGATCAAGCTCGTCCTCCCCGATGACGCCTACACGTTCATCGAGGAGCACGAGGGGGTCGACTGGAGCGAGGTCGCCCTCAACGCGATCGTGAGATATGCCCAGGACCTGGAGCTCATGGACAAGCTCGCAGGCGAGGTGGAGCTCACCAAGGACGACGTGGAGGCGCTTGAGCGCAGGATCAGGACCAGCCTCGCGAGACAGGGGAGGGGACACGTATGAGAACGAAAATAGTCGTGAAATCGGACAAGGTGCCCCAGGACCTGATAGTTCTGTCGGTCCCCGACGACATCCATACCATCATGGAGCGGCACGAGGAGGTCCGGTGGAACAAGGTCGTGGAGCACGAGATACTACGGTACATCGATGATCTCGTGTCATCTGACCGGTCGAACGATATGGTCGGCAGCAGCGGATCCCCACGAGTGTTAACCGGACCTTCTACCCGATCTTGTCCTTTACGCCACGCTCTTCCAGGTAAGCGCGCACCACGTCCATCTTAGCATCGATGTATGCTAGAGCATCCGGCTCCCGGTCCTTGTCAAAGAGCGGGCCGTAGTAGAACTTGTTGTACATGGCGGCCTGGAGCCCGAACCAGCACCATGCCTGGGTGGGGAACGAGAGGAGCGCCTCACGGTAGCGCCTGGGAGAGAGCGCACCCTCGGCGGGCCTGACCATCCGGATGCCCGCTTCCTCGAGCGCATCGTGCACTGCGTTCTTGTTGGGGAGGCTGTAGACGGGGTTCTCGTAGGTGATGCCATGTTCCTCGTACAGCCCGCGGAGCCGGTCCATGACTCCGCGTGTCTGTGCAGGGTAGAACGCCTCCTCCCGGCTGGCCCCGTCGGCCACGCGCCGGACATCCAGCTCGAGGCAGTCAGCGATCGCCTGGGCGTGCATGGCCAGCTTGCATCCCATGCAGATCAGAAGGAACAGGCGCGAGCCGAACCGTTGCCGGTCGGCGTCCACGTCGTCCACGGCGATACGGCGGAAGAGCGAAGTGTAATCGTTCATGTGGTGGACGAAACGGTCCTTCCCGAACGCCTCCTCGAGCTGCTTGGCGTTGATGCTCGACTTGGAGATGTCGCGGAGACCGGGGAATGTGAGCACTCCCCTGCGCACGGTCTGCCGGTCGTAAGTGAGGAGGTGCACGGGGCGGAAACGGCGGGACATGAGCACGGCGGCAAGCGTGGAGTCGGAACCGCCGGAGTAGAGCACAGCACAAGGAGCGTCCGTCGATGTGCCCTTATCGTCGCTCATGCGTCATCACCCTCCTCCTCGTCCCCTTCCTCTTCTGGGACCACATCCCCCTCGTCCTCTGGTGCCTCGGGCCACATGACCCTGGCGATGAAGGGGAGACCGATCAGCATGGGGAACCCGCTGGCGACGATACGCTGGAGCAGGTCCGCTGTGATGATCGCCTCGGGAGGTCCCAGTCCCTTGTAGAAGGTGAGCATGGACCATTCAACGCTCCCCAGTCCACCAACGGTGATCGGCACGGCGGCCAGCATGATGGTCAGCGGCAGGTAGAGCATGACCGTGGTGAACGGCACGTCCATCCCCGCCATGGAGAAGTACAGGGTGTTCATAACGCATACGCTCAGCCACACGGCGAGGGCAAGAGCGTAGAGCTCGAGCACGTTCTGCCGTCCCAGGGCGCGGAAACTGGTGAACACGGGATGGTCGACAAGACGCGAGGCGGCGACAGCGGCCAGTATGAAAGCGCACACGGCCACGAGGGCCCAAGTGAACTGTGTTCCCAGGACCTGGCCGGAGAACGCGAGCCCCAGGACCGATACGGTCACCAGCGCTGCAAGGTCGAAGACGTTGTCCAGGAACACCGAGGACACGCCCTTGACGAAGGGGAACAAGTGGGTCACACGCAGGTAGTTCGCCTTGAGGAGGTCCGAGGTCTTCATGGGGAGGACGACCTCGGCGGGTGATGCACCGCAGTACACCATGACCGTCTCCGATACGGGGATGGTGCATCCCGTGTGCTGGAGGATGCGCTGCCATCGTAGCGACAGGATAGCGATGATCCCGAGCTCGATGGCGAGCGCCAGGACCAATATGGTGGAATCGATAGCTGCAAGGCGCTGGCTCACGTCCTCCATATCGATGTTGCGGAGCGTGAACCACAGCAGGAAGACCGAGAACGCCACGGGGAATAGGGTGCGGATGATTCGTTTGGGCATCTCATGCCCTCCCGGGGCCAGCACCCGAGGCCTGCATAGGATTGGATGGGCTGTGAAGATTTAAAAAGAGGGCGGCGGGGCGGTAGCTCTCATCCCTCTTCCTCCTCGTCATAGGCGCCGGACAGTGCCCGGGCACCGCTCGGATCGGCGGCGTCGGACCAGATGACACGGGAAATGATGGGTAGACCCACCAAGAGGGGGAAGGCCGTGGTCACCAGGCGCTGGAGCACAGCGGCGGTGATGATCGCCTCGACAGGTCCGAATCGGCCGTAGAAGAGGCGCATGGTCCACTCCATGCTCCCCACACCGCCAACGGTGATGGGGAGGGCGGCCAGGACCACCGTCAGGGGAAGGTAGAGCATCACCGCTGTGGTTGGGACGTCTATGTCCGCCATTGAAAAGTAGAGGGTGACGCTGGCCACCACAAGTATCCAGACGCTCAGGGCAAGGACGAAAAGCGTCGCGATAAGCCGGGGGCCAAGGGCCTGAAAGCTGGCGAACACCGGGTGATCCACAACACGGGAGGCGGCCGCAACGCCCGCTACCAGCGTACCGATCCCCGCGAGCACCCAGACCGCCTGTCCGGGCACGACCTCGCCTGAGAGCGCCACGCCCAGTGAGAGAATGCAGATCAGTGCCGCAAGGTCGAACAGGTTGTCCAGGAGGATTGTGGACACACCCTTCGCAAACGGAAGGCACTGGTGGACATGCAGGTAGTTCGCCTTGATGAGGTCGGCGGTCTTGGCTGGGAGAACGATCTCGGCCGGGGCAGTGCCTACATACACCATCATGGCCTCGCTTAGGGGCAGCTCGCACCCGGTATGTTGGATGATGAGCCGCCACCGCAGGGAGATGAGGATGATGATGGCCACTTGGAGCGCCAGCACCGCAACGATCGGAGCTAGACCGATCCCACCAAGACGCTGGAGCACGCCGTGGGGGTCCACGTCCCGGAGGACATAGGCAAGCAAGGTCAGGGATATGGCCACCGGAATGCCGGCCTTCAATGTCCGGGAATCCATCTCACGCTGACCGCCGCACGACCAGGTCGTCCATGACCAGCACATCCATGCCAGAACCACGGAAGGTGCGCACCGCCTCTTGCGGTGTGCGGACGATGGGCTCGCCCCGGTCATTGAATGACGTGTTGAGCACGAGCGGTACTCCTGTTTCCTTTGCAAAGGCCGAGATGAGGGCGTGGTACCGGGGATTGGTACGTCGGTCGACGGTCTGGAGCCGTGCGGTGCCGTTCACGTGGACGATGGCGGGGACCTCATCGCGTCGCTCCTCGCGCACTCCGTATGTGAGCAGCATAAAGGGCGACGGGTCGTTGCGATCGAACCACTTGCCGGTCTCTTCGACCAGGATGGATGGCGCCAGCGGACGCCACTGCTCCCGTCGCTTGACCTCGTTCACCCGGGTGTGCATCGCCCGGTCCCGGGGATCGGCGAGTACGGAGCGGTTGCCCAGTGCCCGTGGTCCGAACTCAAGGGCACCCTGGACCCAGCCGACCACTTTGCCGTCGGCGAGCAGTTCCGCGGCAACGACCGCGGGATCGTCCACGCGCTCGGCATCGAAGCCCTCCGCCCGCAGCACGCGCTCTGCCTCGTCACCATCGATGCCCGGACCCAGGTATGGGTGCGTCATGGTCCACGCGGGCTCGCCCTCCTCGGCGGCCACAAGGAGAGCCGCTCCCACAGAGCAGCCGGCATCGTTGGCCGCAGGCTGGACGAACACCTCGCGCACGTGCTCGCTGGCCAGCAGCTTACCGTTCATTGAGCAGTTGAGCGTCACTCCGCCGGCAAGGCAGAGGCGTTTGAGCCCGGTCCGGTCGTAGAGGTGGTCGGCGAGTGCGAGGGCCGCCTCCTCGAGGTCGGTCTGGAGCGTGGCGGCCAGGTTCTTGTGCTCATCGGTGAGCTTGCCCTCGTGCCGCGTCAGTCGGCGGGCGGCCCGGATCCGCTCGTTGTTGATGGCCACGCGGCCGCGCTGATATCGGGTCAAGGGGCCCAGCTCGCTGTCGTACCGCCCGTACGGGGCAAGGCCCATGGTCTTCCCCTCCCCGAACTGGCCCATGCCCAGGATCTGGGTCACCTGGTCGTAGAGCAGGCCCAGCGAACCGCTGATGGGCAGACGCTCCATGAGCTCGAGCTCGCGACCGCGCCCTACGAACAGGGATGTCGAGTCGCGCTCACCGGCGCCGTCCATAACAAGGACCGCAGCATGATCGAACCCCGACGCGTAGTAGGCGGAAGCGGCGTGCGCCGTATGGTGGGGGACATGGACGATCCGGCCGACACGCTTGGCGATGGAGCGTAGCCAGCGCACCCGCCGGGGGTAACCGGCCACAAGCCCCTCCACATAGCTGCTCGTGTCCTGGCGGTCGGGATCCCTTACCTTGGTAGTGATGGGCTCGATGGCGTTGACGTACCGGATCACGTCATAGGTCATCCTGTACCAGCCCGCTAGCCCGATATCGAACCCAAGGGCCACGGCGTCGACGTCGTCCAGGTCCAGCCCACGCGAGCTCAGGCACCACTCCATGGCGCGGGCGGGGGGATCTCCGCCGTAGTAGAAGCCATCGGCGTGCTTGACACGGGTGAACCGCTCTTCCTCGACGGCAGCAGTCACACGCCCGTCCTCGACAAGGCAGGCAGAGCTGTCGTGGCTGATGTCCTGGAGGCCCAGCACACGCATGGAACGGGGGAGGTGCGCGAAGATTTAAAAATGGGTCGAGCCCATCCCCGGTCAGAGGCCTCCATGGAACTACTTCGCCTTACCCGGAGCGTATGCCCGACCTGCCTGAAGGAGGTCGAGGCCCGCATAGTCGACCGGGGCGATGCAGTGGTGATGGAGAAGGGATGCGACGACCACGGACCAGTAGAGGTGCTCCTTGCTCGTGACGGGACCGCCCTGCGCGAGCTGCTGCCACTGCGAGAGCGTCTCGGGCTGGGCCGGGGCGGTGGGGAGAGCTACTCCCTCTATGTCACCTCCCGGTGCAACGAGCCTTGCCCCACCTGCTTTGCCAACCAGTGCCTGGACGGCTACCATGAGCCCTCGGTGTTCGAGGTGCGCTCAGCGCTCGAGGGGCTGCACGCACCTCGTGTGAGCGTGTTCGGCGGCGAACCCACGGAACGTGCGGACCTGTTCGAGATAGTGTCCGCCATACGTGACGCAGGAGGCGAACCCGTCGTGTTCACCAATGGGCTCAAGCTGGTCGATCCCAACTACGCACGGGAGCTTGTCGACGCTGGTGCCCGCGAAGTGCGGCTTGAGATCGATACCCTCGATCCGGACATCCTGGCCCGCCTGCGGGGGGCCGATGTGCTTGACGCCAAGCTCACGGCGCTCGACAACCTCGATACTCTGGGAGCCACCGCCTTTATCGAGGCCGTTGTGGTCCCGGGTGTGAACGAAAGTCCATTCGACATGCTCATGGAGCTTGCTGCTCGAACTCCCTGCGTGCGGGGGATCTCATTCAGGTCATACGCTTTTCGGCCCAGGCCAAAGGAACGGCGTGTGCAGCCGTTGCGCCCCGATGAGCTGATAGCTCTGGCCACCGAGGCCACCGATGGTGCGGTTACCATAGCACGGGTGGTCGCCTTCCAGAAGGTGCTGGCAGCTTTCCTCCGCCTCGCCGGTCACCGCTGGTGCCCGGCCGACCTCATCTATCCTATGGTGCGTCACGGGGAGGATGTGGTCCCTGTGCACGACGTGGCGGACGTGGACGCTCTCGCAAGTGCCGTGGAGCGGACTGCCCACCTCTGGAGCACCTACCCGGCCCTGGCGACGGTCCGGCTGTCGGCAGCGGCGGCACCTCACCTTGCTGGACGCGAGGCCATGGGGCTTGGCGCCTCGGCCATCCAGCGCGTGCTCGCTGCCCTCGTCGGTCGGCAGACCTCACTGGACAGCGACCTGGTGCTCCTGTCATTCGGGGCGTTCTGCGATCCGACGGTCATCGACCTGGACCTCATGGGCCAGTGCCCCGTACGTGACCTGCTCCACCCTGAGCGACGTGCCATGTGCGCGTCCTACCTGGCGTACCTGCGAGATGCTCCCACGGACCGTCGCATCTGGAAGGTCCGAGCTCCTTAGATATTTATCGGCTCGGCTGGGATTGAGCATGCCTCGATACGGACGACTGTCGCTCCCGCTGTTATGATGGGGGCACGAAGCGCGGCCGTGCTCTGGGATGCCCTGGGGACGTTAGGGTCGATGCCTTTCAGTGGATCTACGACTGTATGGGGGATCTGCTTTTTATCCGACACCGTTTTCGGGTATCCTGCATCTCACCTTCAAATCACAGGCGGATGTCGGGTAATCCGCATACTGTTTCGGAAAAGGCGATGTTCGTGTCTGGTAAACACCACCCTGTCGAACGGAAAGCGGCGGGCTTGATAGGTGATTCTTACGCCTTTTGCACGAGGGGGCGAAGTATATCCGACGAAATGAACTAGATGAAGAAGCGAACGATTTGTTCGGGTATAAGGAGTTATACGCCATACGCTTGATTGTTGAAGGATTCGACAAGTAAATAAACCGTTACGGCCATTGAAGTGGTAAGATAACGTAACAATCGGATGTGTTATTGATCGATAAGGATACAGATACTAATTGTCTATTAAAGGTCGGCATTATACTAATTATATTATTCTTTTTAATCATTCCACGCAACTCAATAACATGTGTAAGGCGCGAGGTGAGGCCTAGCTCCATTTTCCCTAGTTATTACGCCACAATTTCACCAACAACTCCACCCCACCCATCAATACCTC
>PVBE010261262.1_pt1 | contig 12772 bp, 7 predicted proteins | sample 1631181 | NCBI WGS metagenome assembly PVBE01 (sample SAMN08397723, study PRJNA350692) | Marine metagenome, whole genome shotgun sequencing project. | isolation source: water | place: Pacific Ocean | collected 2012-04
CCGAACGCGGCGGAACCGTGTTGTTTCTGCTGGCGGAAGATCACGCGCCGATTCCGTCCACGGGACTTTTTGAACCCCAGCTTGGCCAAGCGCGAACGCTGTACCGTATCCCACTCGAGATCACCGAAACCGACTAACGCCTGGCCAAGCACAAACAAACCGATACCATGTCAGACGAATCACCCACCCTGCCTCCGCCTGTTTCCAACGCCGCCGTCGAGACGTTCGGCCTCACGCGGCACTACGGCAACCTGACCGCGCTCAATGCCCTCGACCTCACGGTGAACAAGGGGGACCTGTTCGGGTTCATCGGCTCGAACGGCGCCGGCAAAACCACCACGCTGCGCATCCTGTCCACCTTCCTGTCGCCCTCGACCGGCACGGCCCGGGTGATGGGACACAACGTGGTGACCGAGTCCGACCAGGTACGGCGCATCCTCGGCTACATGCCGGATTTTTTCGGCGTGTACAAGGACATGGAGGTGACCGAGTACCTCGACTTTTTCGCGGCGTGTTACCGCATCGGTGCGGCCAAGCGCGAGCAGACGATCAACGACGTGCTCGAGCTGGTCGGCCTGAGTGAAAAAAAGGGCGCTTTGATCGGGGCGCTCAGCCGCGGTATGCAGCAGCGCATCGGCCTCGCCCGCGTGCTGGTGCACGATCCGCAGATTCTCCTGCTCGACGAACCGGCCAGTGGGCTCGACCCTCGCGCGCGCATCGAGATGATGGCCATCTTGCAGGAGCTTCAGCGCCTCGGAAAAACGATCATCATCTCGTCGCATATCCTCAGCGAGCTGGAGACCCTCTGCAACCGGGTGGCGATCATCGAGAAGGGCGGACTGATTTACAGCGGGCCGGTGCAGGGTGTGCAAAGTCAGTTCTCCAAAAAACAGGCCTACCGGGTGGGCGTGGCGGAAAACACCGACCGTGCACTGGAGATGTTGCGCGAACGCACCGAAGTGGCCGAGGCCGAGCTGGAGGAAAGCGGCGACCGCATCCGCGTGGAGCTGGCCGATTCGCAGGAGAACGCCTCAGTCATCGCGACGATTATCGTGAACGGCGGACTGCAGTTGACCGCGCTCGAGCCGGAGGAAATGAATCTCGAGGACGTATTCCTGCAGGTGACCCGGGGGGAGACGCAGTAGGCGTCAGTTCAAAAAACGCTCCACCCGCGAACGGACGTCGTCCCGGAAACGCTGCACAAACCCGTCGACAAACTCGGCGATGTCCAGCGAGGGATCATCGACCAGCGGCTTCAAATCCATCGCGTAGCTGGCCATCTTCGATTGATCGACCGCGTGCGAATCGAAAAACGTGGCGTTGCCACGGAGTCGCCCCTCGAGCGCGAGGTCGTAGCGTTTGCCGCCGGTGATTTGTGAATCGAAAATACTGATCAGCGCCCGAACGAGATTCGGCCGGTCGTTCATGTTGAGCAGTACCTTCTCGTCGTCGATCAACCAGTTCAGGTCGCGCCACACCTCCACGCCGTAGACTTCGGCTGGTCGGTCGGCCTCCGGCAGTTCGCGCAGCGCCTGAATCACCGGCACGACCACCGCCACGTGGGTGTCATGTTTGTCCGCAAGGTTATGCGTGTAAACAACCCGCGGTTTTGCCACGGAAAAAATCGTCTGCAGATCGTTCGCGAAGTCCGGGCTGCCGGGTTGTTTCACCACTGAACTTGGGTAGTCCAACTGCGCCATGAAAGCGTACTCGCCGACGACGGCGGCCTTGCGCTGCTCCTCGGCGCGGACGGCGCACATCTGTTCGTCGGTGTAATCGGAATAATGGTTGGTCCGCGAGCTGCCCGAGCCGTTGGTCACCGTCACGCCGCCGAACCAGCGTTCGTCCGACTGGTAGCAGGCGAGGATGCCGTGCAGTGCCATCACCTCGAGGTCGTCCTGATGCGCGCCGATGCCGAGGTGCGTCGTGCGGCCAAGCGCCTGGCTTGGCTCGGAGTTGTCGGGGATGAACAGGTCGGCACTCGGGTTGGAGAATGAAATCATCGGGTTGGATTCAATTCGATTGGGGAGTGTCGGCTTGGGCTGCCGCTTGGCCAAGTTCGGTCATGCACCGAGTTTTGGCAAGCTCGCCGCGGCGACCGCCTGACCAACGCGCTTGCTTTTCTCATCCGGCAACTGCAACTGCACCTTCTCCGCCAACTCGGGGAATTCCCCGCGCAGCACTTCCTCCGCCAGGGCGACGATTTGTTCGCCGCCACGCCCGGAGGTTACCCGGCCAAGCGCCAGCAGTTGGCTGAAGTGGTAAAACTCCGCGTACAGGCCAAGCGCATACCCGAGGCAGATGCCGATGTCGTTGAAGATCGGAGGCACCCGTTCGTCGCCGGCCTCGTGCAGCTCCTGCACATGCTTGAGCTGCACCGCCGGGTGGGCGTCCGGCAGGTCGATGCCGGCCAGCTTGGCCAGGCGCACCACGCCCTGCTGTGAAAAATATTGCACGCCGCAACCGATATCGCCGGACCATTCATCCACCGGGCCGGCCGGGTGAAAGTCCACCGGCGCAAAGGCCAGCTCGTTCAGCCAGCCGGTGATGCGGCCCTGTTGATCGAGAAACCCGACCGCCTGGCTTGAGCCCATCGCGAGGCCCAGTACACCGTTGGTCTTGAGCGACATCGCGCCGGCTAATGCGGTGACATCGCCGTCGTTGGCTACCTCGAACGGGACACCCCACTCCTCGCCAAGGCTCCGAAAAATCGGGCGGACTCTTTCCTCGAACAGCCCGTCCGGCACGCTGCGAAACAGCGACGCCACGCGGGGTTCGCAGTCGACGATGATCCCGGCCGAGCTGCCGCCGATGGCGTCCACGCGCGGCAGCTTTTCCGCCGCGAGCTTGAGGCCCTCGTTAATCTTGGCGCGGTGCCACGCGGGGTCGGCCTCGACGCGGGGGTCCCACGGAATCTCGGTGGTGAAAACCGGTTCGCCGTCCTGTACGGCGGCCAGCTTGTAGTCGCTGGCGCCGAGGTCGAACCCGATGCGGCAGCCGTCAAGATGGCCTCCGATCGCCTTGGCTGTGTCGGTCGCCTCGGCCTCCGCCTGGTCAATCGACTCGATGACCAGCGGACGGCCATAGGTGCGCTGCATCATGTCTGCATCAAAGGCACGCGCGCCGTCGGCGCTGTACACCTTGGCCAAGCGCTTGGCCAAGCGGTCGCTGCCGTCACTGCTGTGGATGCCCACGCGGCTCGCGCCTTGTTGCCAGAGCAGGAATTTGCAAATACGCTCGGCCAGTCGCTCCACTTCGCCGGAATCGTCGTCGGCTGGGTTGGGCACACTGATACGATGCACGGAGCGGTCTCCGGGCAGGCGCTCAAGCAGGAAGGTCAGCTCGACTGCATTCGCGCCATTGGCTATCCGCCGCCTGGCCTGGCGTAAAACCAGCGAAATGGGCTGAAAATCGGGGTCGAGCGAGGGCAGAAATTGCGTCCGGATATCTGATAGGTCGGAATGGTCTCCCATCGGGGCGGGGAACATAAAAACTGTATTCCGCCATGGCAAGAAAAGGATAACTTGCCCCACGCTTGGCCAAGGGGAACACTTCGGTTTTGAGCGATTTTGCACACAACACGCCGCCTCGTCGGAGCCGGGGCGCGATCAGCAACCCGGCGAACCGGTTTGAGTCGCTGTCGCTCGAGAACGACCCGGACGGGACGGACGACTTCGAGCCATCGCCGGTTCGAACCGAGTTTTACCGGGATGCAACCAAGACCGTGTTGACACGAAACAGCAGCCCGGACGTACCGTTCGACCTAAGCATCAACCCGTACCGCGGCTGCGAGCACGGCTGTGTGTACTGCTTCGCCCGGCCCACGCACGAGTTTCTTGGCTTTTCCTCCGGGCTGGATTTTGAGTCGCGCATTGTGGTGAAGGAAAACGCACCGGAGCTGTTGCGGCAGGAATTGGCCAAGCGCAGTTACCGGCCGGAGCCGATTGCGCTGAGTCCCAACACCGACAGTTACCAGCCGATCGAACGGAGGCTCAAGCTCACGCGCCACTGCCTTGAGGTGTTCGCCGAATGCCGCAACCCGGTGGGCATCGTGACCAAGAATGCGCTGGTCACCCGCGACCTCGATTTGCTGCAGGAGTTGGCGAAGTACGACGCGGTGAACGTGTTTATTTCCGTGACGTCGCTCGACACGGAACTGCGCCGTATTCTTGAGCCGCGCACTTCTCCCCCAGCGGCCCGGTTGCGGGCGATACGGGAGTTGTCCGAGGCCGGTATCCCGACCGGTGTGCTTGTGGCGCCGATCATCCCGGCGATCAACGATCACGAGATCCCGAAGATCATCGCCGCCGCCGAGGCAGGAGCGACCAGTGCCGGGCACGTGATCCTGCGCCTGCCACACGCAGTTGCGCCGATGTTCGAGGAGTGGCTGGATCAACATTTTCCCGACCGAAAGGATAAGGTGCTGAATCAAGTGCGATCGATGCGGGGCGGGGAGTTGTACGAGAGCCAGTTCGGTAGGCGTATGACCGGCAGTGGCATCCACGCGGAAAAAATCACGCAGATGTTCGAGATCGCCGTTCGCAGGGCCAATCTGAATGGCCGGCGGCACGAATTGTCCACAGCAAACTTCCGCCGCCCCCAAGGCGACCAACTGGATTTGTTTTGATTACCTCACACCCCTTGCCAGCTTGAAGATGGCGAATAGGAGGAAGAGGGCGCCAACGGGGAGCAGGATGATACCCAGCCCCGGCTCCGCGCCGTGGGTGACGAGACCGCCGAGGATGAACCCGCCGGGGACCAGCAGTGTGGCGGCGGTCAGGCAACGGGAGACCAGTTGGCGGACGGCCCCATCGAGATTCATCCGCGCAAGCCCGGCGGCGAATGCGATATTCATAAGCGACAGCAGCGTGCCGTGCGCGTGGCCAAGCCGCAGCATAAGTCGGTGCGTCTCGTTGGCGCCGGTGTCCATGTACCAACCGACACGAAATGCGAGGAAGGCTTCAAGCAGTACGCCGAGGCTGACGAAGACAAAAAGCGACCACCAGCCGAATCTGAAATGACGCAGCTCCTCGGGCAGGCGAGCGGGTGCGGTGGCGGCCGGCTTGGCCGGGGGTGTCTGGTTTTGTTGTTCGCTACGTTCGCGGCGGGTTGGTTTTTGTTTACTCATTCCTGGAGGGTCATCGGACGGTTGTTGCGCTTGGCCTCGAGGCGCCGGGCTTCGGCCTCGATCGGCTTGCCCTGTCCATCGATCAATAGCTCGATCTGCTGGGCGACACCGGTTTGGTCTGGCAGTTGTTTTTCCCAGTCGGTCCGGGTTTTTTGAATCTGCGTGGTGCGCTTGGCCAAGGGCGCGGCGTAGTCGAACTCCGCCTTGGCCAAGCGGGGATCGGCCTGCAACGCCTTGTGCGCGATGTAGCGTACGGCGGAGTAGGGGTCGTTCAGCGTGCGCAGCAACCAGCCGGCCTGCCAGTCGCCGCCCGAGGCTTGTCGCGCCGGCTCCCAGCCCATGTGCCAGGCGGCGATGGCGCGTTGGCCGGCATCACCCTTCAGCAGCATCTCAAGTACGGAGGAGATGCGCTGGGCCTCGGTATTGAGCTCGGCTGGTTTGTGGTTGTACCACTCGGCCAAGTGCTCGTTGGTCCAGCTGAGTGACTGGTTGATGTGGCAGAGATTGCAGGCGTTGACGCGCCCGGTTTTCAATTGGGCAGCCACGCTGGGCGAGTCGATTTGGTGGCTGCGGATCGCGCTGAGCAGGCCGTAGGTTGTGTGCGGCATGTGGCAGTTGTAGCAACTGCTTCCGGCGGAGTTGGCGGCGTGTTTTGTGTGTGCAGTCAGATTTTCGCGGATGTCCTCGTGGCATTGGGTGCATGCCGCGTTGGTTTTCATCCGGGGGGCGAGCTGGTCGTTGCGGTCGTGGTAGCCGTGCATGGAATGGCAGGAGAGGCAGGACATTTTGCCTCGCTGAAAACAGGGCGTGTCGAGCAGGCCGTTGTACTCGCGACCTGTCACTCGCACCATGCCGTCCGGCCAGAACCGGTCGGTCAACCATTCGCCGCCCGGGTGGGGATGACCGTGGCTGGCGGCAAACTGTCTGGCCTCCGCCTGCGATTTCGGCGGGGCACCGGTGAATTTACTGGGCTGGACGGCGACGGCGTTTGCGGCGGCATTCAGATCGCCTCCAGGGAGAAAACTCGGCCCCTGCGCGAGCCGTTTGGGCGGGTTGGGGGTGAACTGGTAGGAGTGGCATTGGCCGCAAACCTGAGCGGATTTCCGGTGATCCATTTTCCCGGTGTCCGGGTTTCTGATGCCGTGCGCGGCCTTCGCCTCGTCGCGCCCGGTGTAGCGATTGAACGGGTTTTGAAAGTGGGCGATGTGTTCGCGGGCCGGGCCGTGGCAGGCTTCGCAGGAGATGCCCAACTCGGCGACCTCAGTTCTGGCGGTTTGTCCCTGGCGCGTCATCGACACGGCCGCCTTGCCGGCGACGGAGTGGCACTCAATGCAGACCTTGTTCCACTTGGCATCGACCGGGGCACCGTGCGGATTGCGCAGGAAGGTGTCCTCGACCGGTGCCCATTTTTGGTCGGAGATCAACCAGCCGTAGGGGAAGGGATGCTGCATGTTGCCGGCCTTGTCACCAACCCAGTAGACCTGCAGGTGGTGGGAGCCGGTCGTCATGGTCATGCGCTGTACGGCCTGCTTGATGCCGTCCGGCCCGAAGGTGGTGACCCAGTATTCGTCCCCCTTTTTCTCGAGGTGCAGTCGCGCTTGGCCAAGTGGCAGTTCGGTGCCGTGCCACTTGGCCAAGACGGCGTCCGGCTTGGCCAACTGCGTCATCGTGCGATGGTAGCTTTTGTGCCAGCTATCGTACTCACCGGGATGACAGGCCCGACAAGTCTGCGAGGAGGTGTAGGCATTGCCGGGGTCGGCGTCCGGGCTGAGCCGAACCTGGGCGGGGGTGGCCCTGAGGAGTTCGCCCTCGGAAGCGGCCGCTGTGTGGTCGGCTTGGTATTTCAAGTAGCCCAGACCAAGCGCGAGCAGGAACGGCGTGGCCAGCAGGCCAAGCGCCTGGTTTCGATTTGCGTTCAGCAAAAACGGGAGGACCGCCACGAGCAGCAGCAGCGCGGGGATGATGATCTCCAACCCCGGCGAGTCGATGGCTGCCGTCGCTCCGCTCATGATGAATCAATCTCCCACCGCCGGGATGGTGAGCCGAAAGTAGCCGTTCGGTATCGGGCGGTGCTCGGCCGGTATCTCGTAGGAGATGATGCGTTTCTCGGGTTGCGGTGAAAACTGCTGCACCTTGATCCATTCGCCCCCCGCAACGGCACCGGTGCTCCACAGCACGTAGGTGCGGCCTGGCTGCGCCTCGAATGAAACGACGGCGGCCTCGTGGTGCAGGATCAACTGCAGCCAAAGCACACTGGCGGCCTCGTTGGGCATGGTGCCGGCGATGAATTCCTCGAGGTTGCTGTGCCCATCGCCGTCCGAGTCGAGGTGGACATCGGAGGCGTCGTTCGGGTCGAGCCCGTAAAGGTTCTCCCAAAGGTTCGGCAGGCCGTCCTCGTCGTCGTCGCCGATGACGAGGTTGGATTGCCCCGGCGTGGCGCTGTTGGGGAAGGTGAGGATCGACTTGTCGCCGTCCGGGTAGCGTCCCTCGGAGACACCGCGCGACTGCTCGGCGAATATCACCGAGTCGATCGTCTTGTCCTTCGTGTCGCTCAGGACGATTTCCTCGCCGCGGCCGCTCAGGCGAAAGCCGACGTGGTTGGCGCCGTCGTTCGGGTCGTTGTCGGCGATGAAACGCTGGTAGCCGTTGCCTGCGATGAAGGTCAGCGGAGGCAGTACGGTCTTGTCGAGCTGGGTCGGGTCGTCCGAGAGCTTCAAGCCGGCCATCGGGATCGGGAGGGCGGAGCGGTTGTAAATCTCCAGCCAATCGCTGCCATTTTCGGGCCGGGCCATCCACTCGTTGATGGAGAGCGACTTGATGCTGCCCAAATCCTGCGCGGTGTTGGCGGTGCCGGGGGTGGGGGCGTTGAGTGCCCATGGGCCAGCGCCGTCGGGGGAGCGCCCGATCGAGAGGTCGTCCGCCTGCGGGCCAAAGCCAATGGCGTCCTGTATTTTCAAGCCGTCATCGCCCGGCCACCAAAGCGCGATGTTTTGGCCATCGGCATCGAGGGCGAATCCGGAGTGCAGGCCGGGCTGCTCCTTCGCGTCATCACACCACACGACGAGGTGTGCCTGCGGGGCGAGGCTGGTGCCGGCCGGGAAAAAGAAGGTCGGCTTTTCGTTGACGCTATCGCCGAGGCCGGCGCCGGTCAGGTCGATCTCGCGGCTGGTCGGATTGTACAGCTCGATCCAGTCCGGATTGGTGTCCCCTTTTTTCACCGAGCCACGGTTGGCAGCCATCAGCTCGTTGAGGATGATGCCATCAGGCAGGCTCTCGACCGTGGCACCGAGACTGGCCCCGAACGCGAGGTCGCTGTCGTTGGTGGAGTACTGGTGCACCTCGACCGCGAAGACGTTTTTGCCCTGCTTGAGATCCTTCCCCGAGAGCTGGATCGGGCCGCTCAGTTCCGCATCACGAACCGAACTCAACGCACGAGAGGTGTAGCGGATGCTGCCGTGATCCTTCATGTTCACGCGGTGGATTTCCTTGCCATTCAGATAAAACACCGCGCCGTCATCGACAAGGTACTGTAGTTGAAGCTCGCCGCCGGCTGCCGGCTGGTCAAAGTCGAACGATTTACGGAAGTAAAACGTGCGCGGCCCCATCTCGAGCGTTGTGGCCATCTTGTGTTTTTGCCGGGCTGTGGCCCTGCCGATGAAGGTTTCGCCGCTTGGCCAAGCGGAGTCGTCGTAGTCCTCTTTGCGCCAGGCGGTGCCGAGGCTTTTGCCCTCGGCGTTGTATAGCCATTCCTCGTCTTTGAGCGCGATAAGATCGACCGCCCTGGCGTGGCCGCCGTAGCGGAAACTGGCCTCGGCGGTGGGCAGGGACTTGCGGCCCTTCGAGTCGATGTACACCGCCTGCCAGTAGTACGTGCGCCCGAACTCGAGCAGCTCGAAAGGCACCGGCATCTCGGTGAGTTTATCGGGCGATTCACTCTTGAACACCGGATAGGTAAATGAGCCGTCGGAGGCGCGGATGGACCAGATTGTGCTGACGTGATCGACGTTGGCCTCGCCGCCTTCAAACGCACTGACGACCATGGTTGCGGGGGAGTAGATCGAGTCGCCACCAGTGAGCTGGGTGGCCACGGGTTGAACCGGGATCTTCAACTTGCCGCACTGCTTATTGATGCTGGCCTGTCGGCCACGCGCATAGGTGACGTAGCCGGAAAGGCCAATGCGCCGGAGGTTGTCAGGTGTTAGCAGGGTATTGTTGAGGTAGTAAAGATGCTCCTTATACTCGTCGCGGAATGCCTTGAAGAAGGCGTTTTTCACCGTGTGCGTTCCGTGCGTGGTGTGGGCGTTGCCGGCTTCGCTGATGAAGATGGACTTGTTAATGAAGCCACCCTGCATGTCGTTGTCAAAGTCCCACGGCAACATGCCCCAGCGCCCGTTCGCCCGGCGCCAGAAGTAAAAATTGTGCACGGTATCGTCCCACGTGCCCATCCAGTTGCGCACGGCGATGTAGCTCATCAGCGCCTCTATATCCCAGTTTTCCTGAAACCACTTGCGGAGCCGAGTGCGGTTGTTCTTGTGCTTGGCCAAGCCGTCAATCAATTCCTGCAACTCGCTGTGGCCCTTCCAGTCCTGGTTCTTGGAGGAGTAAATCCACTCGTAACGCTGCAGCGATGTCCAGCCGTCCCGGGGCGGCAGCTTGACCCCGTCACCGCGACCATATGGGCCGAGGTCTTGCAGGATACCGCTGGACTTGAATATGTGGCCGTTCGGCTCCAGCTCGGTGCCGGGGTTGCGGCGCATCTGATCCTCGTGATAGCGCTCAAGCATCCGGTCGTTGTGATCCTCAACGAGCAGGCGGCGCATCTTACGCTTATTGATGGAGACATCGATCCACTCGGTGTTCGAGGTGGGCAGCCCAAGCGCGCGATATAGCGCATGCCCTGCCACGGTGACGTTATCCTTGTCGGTGAACATAAGGTCGCTCTGTCCGTCGAATCGGTTGTAGCGCGGCAGTCGAATCTTCCACGAGTTGCGTCCGCTGTTGCGCCGGAAAAAACTGCCATTCCAACGCGCGTACACATCGCGCACCACACCCCCGTGAACGAGGATTCCGTGCACGGTATCGTTCCACGGGCCACGCGGCTTGACGTTTCTAGCCGGTCGATAGCCGCTGCGGGGATTGGCCGACATGTTTTTCGCGAGCTGACTGGTTCCCACCCGGGGCACCATCAATTCAAAGTACCGGTTCGAGCCGGTCGAACGCGGCATCACGAAATAGGCGTGCCACTTGTACGGGTCGCTTGGCCTTGGGGAGATGATCTCCGTGCCTTTGCCGAAGTCTGCGAGCAACCGGTAGCGCACCAGTGTGCGGTCGGTTTTCTTGGGTAAAGTGTGTTCCCAGACGCCGCTCGAGAGGGTCATCTCCTGTTGCACTTTGGTTTCGCCCTCCTTTTCGAGGTTGTCGTAAAAGTACTCCAGCTTCAGGCCTCTTACACCTTTGTTATCGGAGAGCCTGGCCTCGATACGGACGGAGTCCACCTTGCTGATCACGATGCTGCCCTTGCGGTTGATGGCGCGCACGGAGGTCACGATCGGTAGCGGCATGGAGCGTTTGCGCGCGATGTGGTTCGGGCGGCTCGGCGTGGCGTTTTTCTCGAGGGGCGATGCTACCCAGTTGGCGGGGTCATCTCCCGGCAGCGAAAAGTTGATTCGCTCCAGCGAGCTGCCGCGGAACTGGTAATCCATCGGGTCGATCCCGGTCCATTTCGGCCCCGCGCCGATCGAGTCCGCCCCGATGGGCCACGGGAACTGCGCGGAGTAGCGCACACTGTCCTCGGTGTTGCCGGCGGCATTTTCCACCCGCACCCGTTCGCCGTTGTTACTCAAAACGCCCTCGTACGGACCGAGCACCTTTTTGCCGGCGAGCTTGTATTCCTTGATGCCGGCCAGTCGCTTGGGGTCGCGGGCGACCACCACAAACTCGCCGCTCTCGAGGCTGGTCCCCTCCGGGAACGCGTAGTCGATCCCGCCGCTGATCCGCCAGTTGTCCAGCGTGACCGTTTCCTGGCTAAAATTGTGCAGTTCAATGAACTCGTGGATGTCCTCCGAAAGGTCGAGAACCGGCTTGCCGCTGCGGTCGAACTCCGGCTCCTCAATCGGGTGATACATGATCTCGGTGATGACGATGCGCGGCGGCGGCGGCGCGTTGGGGTCCACGCGATAAAACCAGCCAAGCGGCAGGAACGGTTTCTCGAATGGGTTGTCGCCGGTGATGCCGGTGCTGTCCGCCCACGAAATGTTCACCTCGCCGGAGGCCGCTTGGCCAAGCGCAAACTGGTACCGGTTTGCGCCAAGCGACTTCACCGACTTGGCCGCCTGGCCGTTGATGAGCAGGTCGGCCGCGTCTACGCCATTCACCGGCATGCTGAACTCGACCTCCACCGCGTCCAGCGACTTCACTGCCAGCCCCGCGGGCGGATTGGCGCGTCGGACATAAGGTGGGTTGTCGTCGGCGAAGGTGTACGTCCAGCGGTTCCCGGCGGCGGTTGCCTTGAACGCATTGGGCGTAAGCGCCTGGTCGGTGATCCCGTGATCCTGCACCCACGTCAGCTGGACCTTGCCGTGCGACAGTGGCCCAGGCTCGAACACCCACGTCCGTCCCCCGCCGGTCACGGCCAGTGCCGGCTTGCCATTGATCAACAGGTCGGAGGCGTCGACTCCCTCAACCGGTTCGTCGAAATTTACCGTGATTTGCTCGAGGTCCGCCGCCAGTCCCCGCGGGGGCAGGGTGGAGGCGACCATCGGCGGATCGCTCTCGTCCGACACAACGCTCAGCTTGGCGTCGAACATGACGTCCGGGCTGGTGCGGCGCTGGTTCAGCACGATGATCGCGAGGGTGTTTTCGCCATTCTTCAGCACCGACTTGAAGTCGTCGATTTCGTAGTTCAGAAACCGCAACGGCTCCGTGGCCGCCTTGGTGGACTTGCTGCTGTACTTTGGTTTTTCCGTGGTGACGTTGTATCGCGCCACCTCCGTGCCGTTGATGTAGGCGACGAACCCGTCGTCGACCTTGGCACGCAGCGTGGCCGAGGTGATGTGTTCCGGGTCGGGGCTTTCGAATTTCTTCCGGACGAAAAACGAGTTGTACTTGCTTTTCATGTCGGTCAATTCGGTGCCGCCCTTCACTTTTTCACCAAAGAAAATCGGCGAAACGGCAGTTTCCCAGCTGGAGTCGTCGAAGTCCGGCTTGTTCCACGCCCAGTAGTCCGGCTTGCTCGGGGCGCGTTGCCCACGCCAGAGGGTCCACGACGACTCATAATCGATCAGCGTCACCGCCTGGCCAAGCGGCAGCCCGACAAGGAACGCCAAAGCAAGCAAAAGGCCCCGTCCAGCCCGGTTTTTGAGATCATTCACGCGGGGGGGAACGTAGCGAACCGGCCCCGATATTCAATGCCGCAATGGCTAAGATATTGATACAAAAAAACTTATAAAATTAGTTGATATAATTTGTATTTCAGGCAGCCATGAAGGCTATGCCGAAAGCGATGATAATATCCGGCCTGATCGTGGGTGCCATTTTCATGTTTCTGCTTGGGTCGTTTGTGCCGGGAGTGGGTGGGTTGATACAGGGGCTATTCATGTTGGCGGCCATTCTTTTTGGGGCGATGGTTCCGGTCTTGGCGGCCAG
>PVBE011330042.1_pt1 | contig 12771 bp, 16 predicted proteins | sample 1631181 | NCBI WGS metagenome assembly PVBE01 (sample SAMN08397723, study PRJNA350692) | Marine metagenome, whole genome shotgun sequencing project. | isolation source: water | place: Pacific Ocean | collected 2012-04
AGCACAGCACGTAACACCCGCACAAACTTGAGTACAACGCGCGGCCCTGACAGAAATCGTCCACACTTGCATTTGGTGCGCCCTGAGACATGGACGTGCACTACAACCGGCTTCGTGGACGAAGCCCTTGCCCGATGTAATTGCCAATTGGGACCTACAATGGGTGCGCTTGCCCACACTTTGGCTGGCAATGCTTCATGCATTGCAGCACGCAGTGCCGAGCTGTGCGCTGGATTTGACCAGCTGTTTGCGTGCATGTGTGCAAGCCGCTGTTCACGCGCTGGCCCGCATGACATACTCCACCCAATTGCCAAGCCGATCACTCACCAACCGATTTTCTGCCTGAAGTAATTTCAATTCCCATTCAAGAAGACGCGTCCTGACCAAGCCTTCGCCGGAATCCCTACAGCGACAAGGACGATAGAATACAACAGCAGTCTAAACATGCAGGCATCGTATTCCACACCGTCTCCTTTCCTGCCCAAAGGACGCACGTGCGCAGGGCCATCAACATCACCAGCAAGCAGCAACACATTGCGCGCCAGATCCTCAACCATGGCTACAATTGTAGGGAAGGGCTCGTCAGACGCTGTGATGCGCACGTTTGTTGTCAATGGAGAGCCACTTGCCAAAACCGGCTGATGCGCAGAGAGGAAACCAACTGACCTGGCCAGGGAGGGCGAGGAGCTTGCACCAAGGCCGAAGCGCAGCGAGTGAAGGAGGTTGCTCACATGTCGTGTAATCTGTGCCTGATGCGACAATGAACGCGCCCATCTTGCGCGCTTCAGCAATAACAAGCAACAGCGCCGCCTCCAACTCATTCTGCACAATCTTTGTGAGCCCCGCCATCTCAGACACTGCCTGCAAAACGGCCTTAGAGGCACAACGTCATGGACATCGCCTGGTAGAAACCAATTTGCCAACCTGTCTGAACATATTACGTTCGTCTTTGGACCGTTTGTCCTCAATCTCTTGAACATGGGACTCCAATGAAGGGTCGGGACTTCGAATAGGCAAAATATTTATTCTGGCGGTCAGTTCATGGCCGCCGGGCTTGCCCCGAACTTCGTTGAAAGATGTCGCTTGCAAACCGCAAGGCCATAACGAACCGGAACACATGCAATGAGGACGGATCGCGGCAACACCTACCATTTCGACTTCCACGTTCATTCTCACGCCGGCTGCACACACCACGCTTCATCAATGCGCCATGGCGGTGCAATGCACCCGCGCAACCGGAGCGATAGCAACACAGATGGCTTCTCGAACACGTGCCTTCCATGCCGCTTGGAAGCCATTGGAGCACACACAAAATCAATGAATCGACACACATCAGGCGGTCAATCAACGCTGGCAATTTCTCTGAGGCCTCCTCCCAACTTGCATTATAGGCGGCCTCCACTTCAAGCATGTGTGCCTGCAAGTCGGTCTTCCAACATGAGCAGGGGAAGCACTCAAACATGCAATGGAACTCTTAACGCGGACTGTTTCAAACCTCGCCCGATCCATGTCCAACTTGCTCAAGAAAGCCGCCACTTCAGCCAACGGTTCGCTGGGCGGGGCCTGCGTTAACGCGGTGGCGAAGCGAGAGCCAGAGGTTGTAAGCCCAATGTTGCAGACCAGCCGGACTTGAATAATGGGCAAGCTGTCAGGCGAATATGAATACATGATCGGCCTGCACAATGGCACGCAACCTCCCCACTCCCGAAGCGCACACCAAAGCACTTGACCAAGACGGCGCTCCACGTGCCGAGGCCGCCAAAGCAAGAAACAAACCATATGACACCGTCGCGGACACGGTCATACGAAGCTTTCAAACGCTCTTCCGCGCATGGGGCGAGCCAACTAAGACACTTGCCAAGCTGCGCGGCAAGAGTAACCGCCGAGCTGCAAGAGGTTTGTGGCAGGAGACACCAGCAAGCTGTAATAGTTGCCAGAACTGTCTGACCGCATGCTCCAACCAAGAGAGCGCCATGCCCGCACGCCACCTGCTTGACAAAATCGGAAGAAGATGCGAGTCAAGCAAAAGTGCGTTGGCGACTCTGGGAACAAGGCGTGAATCCCCGACCGTGGTCGCAATGACGTTGCAAGCACTCAGGACGTTCATTAAGCGTGCATTGATTGTCCCATGCCCACAATACCAAAGAGCAAAAATGGATATACTTACAAGTAGTTCAAGGATGTCTCTACAAATTCTTTCTAAACGTGGATGGTCAAATGAAGGTTGTGGGGCCTAATCTCACAAAATGTTTAGCGCCATCACAAACTCCGGCACGAGCTCAAGACCCTGCCACCTACAACTGTTGTAGCCCACGTGGCGCTTTGAAGCTGACCAACTGCAAAGCATGCTCGCGCGTAGCATCGCCCACTCACGCACCAAAGCGCAGCACCTTCTGAAAGATTGCCGCCAAGCGATCCAACTGATCATTCGCAGTGACAGCAAAAGATGCCGAGACCTATGCAAGCAAGCATGCATGTCTCGACGCCGGCCGCAGAAAACATGCATGCCTCGCTATCCCTTTCAATGGCGTCTACAAGGTGCTGCGCACGCTTCTGAAACGCAATCGCTTCTGCACGACACTCGGATGAGCTGCCGCAAGGAGAAGCAGGGTAATGCAAGCACCTTCTATAGTTTTTGCCTTTTGTCCGCCGGCTTCCACATCCCGCGCTGGAAACTCAAACTTGAAGTTAACAACCTGGTCACGTGCACAACCAACGCGGAGGCGCCACACTGCCCAGAGCCAACGCTCTCCGCACCGGAAGCGTCGAGTCTTCGGGCTCAATGCTCTTGTCTGCGCCCACATTGCGCAAAAAAGATATCGAAAAGTACAGCAACAAAGCGAGCCGCAAGAGGCACAACATGCTCACACACAGATCGCGCAGGATCTGGAGGCTCACAGCTCTGGTGGGAACTGCAGCAAGCAAGGCAAGAGCATTTGTAAGTTGATGGCTCACGCCTCCCACCCACCCCCCAGCAACCAAGCCCGTCAACACAAAGTGCCTTGAAACAAACAGCCACTAGCCATGTGAGCTGGAGGCAAACGGGCGCGCTTGGGCGCCGAAGATCTTTTCTGCAAGCGCCTCTGCAGGAAAGCCTAAGAGGAACCCCAACCCAAAGGACCCGATGGAGCATGGAACATTTTTGCCACGACCCCTGCACTTGCCACAGCAACCTGTGCAGGCGTGCGTGCTATTTTCATCACTGAGAAGAGGCATCCACAAAAAAGACTGGCAACACGCAGCGAGGAGCGCTTTCCAACCTGATGCGATCTGCCCGCTGGCCGTAATTGGCCCGTCAGGCATAAAGCCAGCCTGGTGCGCAGCTGCTGCAGCTGCCGCCGCCGCGGCACTGGGGCCTAGCCAAGGGAGCAGAAATGACAAATGCTCCGCTGTCTTCACCGTGGGAAATACTTGCTCAAACAAGGCCATTTTACAGCGCATTTGCCGCCTGCCATTTGAGACCATGTCTGCTCATGCAAATGGTTGGTATCAGTCCTGGGCCAGCGCACCGAAAGCTGCCCTCTGCTCAAAGGTCATAAGCGTCGTGTTAACACTGAAGCTGCAAACTCCTACCCAGTGCCACGTGCTCTGCATGACCATGAAAGACCCCCCCCTCCCCCCCCCAAAAAACAAAAAAAAAAAGCACGCTTTGAACTCACATGGTAGCTACTTGGGGATACGTACAGGAACTCCTTTCTAAGTCCTTCTCTCTGAAGGATTTCCAATAGGACAGGACTCCCAAAGCCACGCCATGGCATCCCAACTGCCTTTATCTTGCACTGGAGGGTGTGTGGTCAGGTCTTGTGAAAAGGCTCCTGCATACGTTGGTGGCGCCTCAAGCAATGCATTCAATATGGCATGCGGCCCATGTGGCAGCAGACCAGACGCACCATGCACATGCCAGGGTTCATCGGCACTTCGCTCCAATCCTCTGGGCATACTTTGCTGCAACCAAGCGTGGAACCCAACGAAAAACGCAAGAAGGACACACGCTTGCAAACCTGAGGTCCTGCTCGCAGCTGGCCTTGCATTTCCAATTGAAGCCACAAGTCTGTGCTGACCAAGGAGAGAACAATCTACATGCTGCGATAGCGTGCACCACCATGCCTCGACGTGCCGAGCTCCTCTTTGGTTTTCAAATCCATCTGCCAGCGTGCAACGTAGAAGTGACACTGGCGCTCGCAATGCCGTGGGCAACTGCACCTCCGCAAAATTGTAAGAAGTTGCACACTTAGTCTCAAATTCAACGGGCGCCTCGCAAAAGCCCCCTCCATCTTCACTCCAACCTGCGGCACATGCTGGGCAATGGAAGTATAAATTTATGACATCTGCCCCACAATATGCAAGCATGAAGCATGCCTTCCGGGCAAATCTTGGTGTAGTCGCGGCCGTCAGGGCAATCATCTTCGCAAGGCCTGTGGGGCACTCATGTCAAAAAGCCAGCAAGAGTAGCAGAGAACGCAACATGTGACAGCCAAGGGGCTTTGCACTCTTCGGCTATCTGCTGCTTCTCTGCTGCAGTTTTCCCAACAAACGATTGAACTTTTCTGCATGCTCCTTGGCGTGACCGCGCGCACACGCCCCACCACTCACAAACAAGCTTATGGGATGGGTTGGTTGCCCATGCCGACGCTCCTCCATATGCAGCTGGTGCAACGCACTGGTCGTTCCCAGCCGGCGCCCACCCTGACCACCAAATGAGAGCAGACAAACGTCACAACTCCATTCGCTCATGAAATTGATATCCATCGGGGCATTTTGCCTCCCATCTCCGTTCGCACAGGCCATCTCTTTCAACCAAAGTGCCAGCAAGACTGCAAGGCGAAAGGCGGGTAAATACTGGAATGGCTCTTCGCGCAAGAACTTCACGCCGATTTATTTTTTTAATGACCTGCCAAAAGCTTTATTAGATCAGCTGCTCTGCTGGGGAGCTCCCAAAAGAACGCCACGACCTTTGACACCTCAGGGTTCACAAGAACTGCCAAACACAGCGCACAAAAGCGCACACGCAACAAGCCTAACTCGAGCAACGCTGCAAACCCATTTCTTTCGCGGTCAGCGTCTGCGCATAGGAACTCTGGAATTCAGATTTGCCCCCATTCTGGCCTGCATCCACCTACCAATTGCAAGCACGACCCGGCGCTGATATTGAGGACTTGCGCATGCGCCTGACCCCAACCTCCTGATCGGCAGCGCGAACGTTAGCACCAACTGCGTCAAACAGCGAACTGCAGAGCGTCGCGCTGAACAACAATGGGCATGCAAACCTTGCTCGCCAACCTCTCTCCCACTGGGTGCCCGCACACGTAAGTGAAGTGACAAACTCGCCGGCAAACACGCCAACCAAAGCCACGCGCCTACACCCATGAGCACCATCTTGCAACACTGCCACGAACTACTGTTAATGTGCTGGCAAGGCCGAGCAAATGGCAGTGGACTTCATGGCTCACCAGCAGCGTCACCAAGCGGCTGACCCCTGTGACATGAAGGTGTGCTAAATTCCAGCATCGACTAGGATACCTGGTTGTGGCAGCTTGGACGAATAGCGGCCGGCCATTTTTAGACATCCGGCCGGGTTTCATAAGATGCGGGCAAGAGGATGAGCAAGAAAACCATTTGGATTCCTGTTAGGATAGGTATTTTAGCACGGCGCAGAAAAGCAATGCCAGAATCAAGGAAGCTCAGCTCAAGCACGCCTACGATGCTAGTCACTTGGGCATGGATTTGCAAGCCTGGCTCAGAAGCGTGCCTGATGACATGGGCCCAAGTTTGCTCACACGAGCCTCAGAGCAAACGGCAGGGCTGAGTTACATGCACATTGAAGGTGGCACGGGACCGCACACTACAACTGTGTAGCACAAGCAGCAGAGTGAAGCGAACATACACAGGAGATCATCTTTCGCTTGTTGTGTTGCGTGCCAATAGCAACGGGCGCACGCGTCGCGACCGCAAATGCTGACGCTTAGCTCACATTGGACAATAACATATTAGCATTGCGGATGCTGCCGCACAGCCCGTTCAAACCTGCGCGCTCAGTCCTGGCCTGCCCTCACCCACTTAACCCAATGTTAGATAGGCATGGTGATGCAAACTCAGGGCCCGCCACCACAAAAAGCTGGCTCCGCATGCCGCGGGCAAAGGTTCCTCAAGCGTTGCCGCTGCACACCCACAAGGCGCACCCTCTGGAGGAGTGAGCCCACCCACCCAAGAGCAGAAATGCGTATATGAACTGCGTTTCGCCAGCTGCGCTGCACGCAATAAAACGGTGAACTTTTGCGCACTCACCTGGCGTACGCACCTTTGAAAGGTCCATGCATGCGACCACATTGTAATTTTGGCCCTTCACTCGCCAAAGAGGCCTGCCATCGCAAACGCGCCGGCCCACACCCCTCAGCCTCCATCTCTGGCTGGCGCGACTCATGTGCGGCAAGCGCTGCAATTTTGAAGGTGCGACGCCAACTGCCGCTCGTGCTTCAGAGAGGCCTTTCCAAAGGCCTTCGAACAATTTCTTGCGAAGCAATGTCGCTTTCAAGGTCTGCCAGCAGCCCGATTCGAGGTCACACCCCTTGCCAATCCAAGGATCGAGCCAAACCAGAGTGCGTCTTGATAAGAGCTACCCGATTCATTTTGTTACAAACAATCTTGCACGGCGAAGGTGAGAAAACGCGATCCCATAATAATGTATATTTGTACACCCCAATACTTTGTTTGTAAATCTCATGCCCCTGCAGGGCGAATGTGGCCGGGTAGTGCAAAAGGTGTGACGCACGTGCCTTGAGGTATGACGCAGGAGCCTTTTAGGAAGATTGGGGAATTTTATGTTTCGGGGCCTCCAGAAGGCATCCTGATGGTTGCACTCCGTCACACAAGAGCTGAGAGTACGAGAAAGCGCGAGCGCCTACATCTCAATCTGATTAGATTCCAACATCTCAATCTGATTAGATTCCAATGCAAACGCAACCACACATTTCACCAGGCTCGCCTGCTAAGGAAAAAGAAGCTAAAACGGAACTCCAAATACATAGGTCTGCTCAGCAATGCACGTCTTGAAACCAGACCAGGCACACATCTCATTGATACCAAATGAAAGCATGTGCCTCCGCGCTCGAATGGAAGCTGATTCCGACACATGCGGCACAACGGAACCACCCCATATGTGCGCAGACTGTCCTGAGATCCCTGAGCTATACTGAGGACTCCCACTACATAGCGCATGTCACGGCATGGGCGACCACAAGGTGATACAAACACACAGCCTCCTAAACTATTTCGATAGCAACGCCATCTGCAGATCCATCTGCCCTAGGTGCTGCCTCAGCAAAACAGCGATGCGAAATACAAGCCGAGGTGGCATCTTATGTAAATGAATCTTGAATAATCTTGCCTGGCTTCTTGTGCGTATTCTTGGTTGTACCATGTTGGCACTATGCGCGGAAACTTTGTTTTGCGCAAGTTCAGCCTGATGTGCCGAAATCCGGGCTTACCGAAGCACTGCGCCAGCCCCTGCACCCCAATAGGCACGGAACCAAATGATTGGGGACTGCGTCTTCCTTTGGTACTCGTCAAATGGCTCCGAACCTGTGGCGACAATCTTATCAGGCTCATCCGGCCGCACAAACCCTGCAAAAAACACATGCGCCAAGCCAACTGCTGGCTATAGACCCCCAGCCGGAAAAAAGCAACCACCACGGAGCATCTCCCGAATCTTCTCGCCAGGCCCACCAAGGGAATCCACCATAGCAGCACACGCCAACATGCAAAAAAGCCGCCGGCACCTCATTGCAAGGGTGCGTCGGCAGTTTGGGGGGGCGAACCTGTGGAAGCCTTGAGCAGCAACCGCTGCAGACACTGGAGGCAATGAAGGGACCACAGATCCGCCACCTCTGAACGACCGAGGAATACTGCTGCAAGCTTGCAATGGCAAGCTCAACTCTTCAAGCTCCCTGGGACACTATGCCAACAAAGGTCACATAGATCCATAGACAACAGGGCCATCCAGATGATCTGTGAGGGTAGACGGCGCTTGCTTACCTCCTTGGCATGGCCTGTTGTCCGTGCCCGTGGACACACAAAGGTAGTGGCGAAGCACATTGCATAAATAAGCACACCAATCAACTCCACACATGGCACTCCATTGGATTTTGTCTTCGACTGAGTAGCTCTCGAAATCCATAGCTGGGCTGCATATACCATCGTATGTGGTGGGTGCCACGCAAAGTTTCCCAACACCTGCCCACGCCTGCACAGACTGCTACTCACGCAAACCCACAGAAACCGTGAGGACAGAACGCCTCAGGGCATTTGGCATAAGATGTCTTACACGCCGTCAAGCATGGCCACGCGGCGCGGCACCTCCATGAGAATGACTCCTTTTCTGCAACTGTGCTTATTTCCAAGAGAGGTATCTCGCCACATCGGCCATCATAGTCATCAGGTGGCTTACATTCTCTCCCCTGGAAGGAACAGCAAGGAATCAAAGCTACAATTGCATGCCGGAGAAGGACACAGACCCCACTGTCACTCCAACCGGCTGGGCATTTTGTGCGCATGTCCCGTGGACAACCGCCAACATACGTCAGCTTCAGCAGCCGAACACCTGCATACAACAATGCATGCCCGAACGCAAATTCTACCTTGCCTGCGTACGTGCAGCTACGTAGGCGGCCTGTAAAAGGCAGAGCGCAAACTGGTTGCGCATGTGACCCAAATGCGTGCCTGAGTCAACCCGAGCTCCACTTCCGAATCTACCAAATCAGCCTCCAAGGACTTGCTGGAATGCTTCTTGAGTGTTTTCAACACCTCCTCCTCATCAGGGTTTTGAGTGTTCACCTGCACATCTGTGACGTGCAAGTGCGGCCGCGCAAGGAGACTCACCATACTGACTTTCTTCGTGTCGTTGTTCATAGCACTGCCATCGAAGTCTTTTGCGCGTGGTAGCATTGTGCATCACTGCGCGCGCGCAGCGCCTCATGACATCACTGATGCCTGCTGGAAAGGCCGGCTGCGCAAAGGCTGCCCAAAAGCAAAGTGGAGAAAGGAGGCAAACAACACTGATCCGCGCCATGTGTTCGTGTTCCCCACCAGACCTAAGAAAGGGTGATGCACGCTTGGCCGGCTGGTGTGACTAAGGCCAAAGACTAAGGCGCGCATATCGAAAATTGCTACACACGAACGCGTACCTCCGCATATCGCGAGTGTTGGGAGTTGGGGGTGAAACCAAAATCGACTCCCGTTGAGGTGGCCCGGCAAATTATTACAATCGCATCTTGAAGGTGATGGCGTGGCACCCCCCCGGCGATCGATCAATGAGCCACTGGGCCCAACAAGCTAACTCTTTTCACATTATTTGAAGATCCGCTTCAATGCAACACCGCCCGACACCACACCCATCTGAAAGAGAACCTATACGCGCAGCGCGAGCGCAATACTTTCAAAAACTTCCTGCCGTGGCTTCTGCTGCCATAGCTGTCTGCTCGATCTTGGCTTCCAGCGGTTCCATGGAGGCCCGCAACATCTCATCAACAGTTTCTATTCTCTGCGCAACCTCGTTTGACTTCAACGCGCTCTGGTGGTCGTCAGCTGCCGCCCACTTCTTCTCTAAAGTCCCGAGCATGGCTGCAACACAACAATGCTGTAGCATATGAATTTATGGCTTCGTGGACACACAAGCTGCAAACGTTCAGGCACGTGCACGTCAAGAATCGGATATGGAGGTGGCACCTGGTCGCCTTCATGCAGGAGGATGTTGGACGCGCACGGAAACAACGAGATGACAACTGCAAGCGCTCTGACCGACGATGGCTGCAGAGCGAAGAACACTGCAAGCCACAACGCTCACAAAAACCGTGCAAACGCGCAAAGCCTATGAAGCAGCAACACACAGAAGCGCCGCGCCCGCATAGCAGCCTTGCAAAGAGCGCTCCAACCATTGCAGGATGGACTGGATCAGACCAAAACTGCTAAAAATATGAGGCGCCGGTATTAATGTCACCGCTGGGATTTCGGACGCACTGCTGCACTGCGACGCATGGTGCAAGCAGGAGGGCAAGGGGCTGTCATGCAATGCAATGCCGAGACACATCGTCCACCGCATCGCGCCGAGAAGTACAAGCGGCTACGCGTCACGCTTGGATGCTGGCATTGGGTGGGACCTCATGCGCAAACCCACGAGCGCTTACAAGGTCATTTGGCCCACGCTTGACGAACAACAGATATAGAAACCACGCACACATGCACAAAATAGCAAACCCACGCACACATGCACAAATGCTCAAACCCTGTGATCAGTCTCCTTCGCAACTTTTTGCTTGCACGAAGTGCCTGAATGCTTCGCCACCACAGGAGCATGCACCACCACAAGCTGGAGCCCCCCATTTGCAAGCGCAAGCAAAGCAGATACGACCTACCCTCAAACAGCTCTCTGAAAGGTAATTGGGTACAAAAACAAGGTCAACACAGTGTCACTAGCCGTGACTTCCAAAATTTAGGCTCCCTCCCCACTACCAGCTCACACACACACACACACCTTTGTCAACCAGAGAGCTGCCCATGAGTTCCGTCCCTGTTGCTTATTGGCCACCTGTGCCAGCATGGCAGCGGGGCCAACCGAAAGATCCCCAAACGTGACTCATTGAGCGCTTGGCCTCAATCGCTGGCCAAGGAGAGCTCAAAAAAAGCCGCCAGCAATTGGCACTGAGTCTCTATCTGCACCTGCTGGTAGCAAATGCCCCCAGCAAGGTATTCCAAGGAACCGCTGAGCAAACTTGATTGATGTAGGCGCCTATCGCACACTGTCCACTTGATTTGGCACCGAGCTCTGCCAACGCGGCGGAGAGAAACTCGCATACCATGTGGTCGGCCCATGCTAACTAAACATCGAGCCGGCCAAAGAGCTACCAGCACAATCGGCACCCAATTTCAATCTGCGCACACCACTCTGGAGCAGCGAGTGTCATGCGTCCACTACCCTGGAGGAGTGAATGTCCAAAGTAAGGCGTTCCAAGGAACGTCTGAGGCAACCAGACGCCTCACGAACACTTGGTTTGGCACTTCACTCACGCTAACGCGTACAGAAACTCTCTCGCCATGCGACCGGCACCTCAGGATGAATATTATGCCCCAGCAGACCAAAGGCAAGCAAAACCGACTCATGAACTTGCGCGAGCTCCGCCGAAAGATCTTGCTCCAAGCCTCGTCGGGCCAGCGAATGAACCTCGCAGAACGCATCCTTGTAGAATGCCGCCGCTGTCACCCCCACGGAAGGCACCATCTAATCAACATGTTGCCCCATCTTTCGAAACGTAGCCTTTCCTCATCGTGAATCACCACAGCGCAGTATGTTTGTCGAGTCAACCTCGGCTCCTTGGACGCGTGGATGCAGAAAGCAATGCCGCGCAAGCATGGAGTACAGAATGGAACCGCATAGTTGGAAAAAGGCCGCAATGCCGGCACCGCTTGCACAGAGCACGCGAGCACGCCCATGCATCTTCCCCATACTTGTCATGGCCGGTCGACCTCAACCCACGAGGGGTGAGCGCACCCAGTGACAACACAAAGACAGTCCACTAGATGCACATGGTTGCAATCAACAAATATACAAACTCTCCCAGAGCAAGGATGGGAGGTGGGAAAAGAAAAGAAGCAGTGCACATGAACATACCTGTAGAAGTATGCTGCACAAGCCCAACCCACAAATTATCATCAGCTGCATTTGCTCCTGCAAGGTCGAGGCCCTGACAAGTGTCTAAGCCCAGCGTAGGGTGTGGCACAACCTGTGGTGACACTGGCCACCAAAGACTAAGCAAAGTATGCACCACAGGGCTGCACCAGGGCTGCAACACCCCTCAGGACCTGCTCCCAAGGTGTGGGAGGGTGGGTTCAATGATTTCCTGCACTTCTGCAACAAGGTGCTCACACTGACTGGTGCAGGCCTCAGCAGATGTGCAAGAGGCTTGCAATCACGTCCAACTACATGGCACAAATGCAGACAGTACCAGCAAATGACAGCAACACTGCGAAGCTGTCCTTGAAACACTCCATGACACAACTGGCTGCAAGCACAAAGAGAAGCCAGCCAGAAGCAACAACACCCACAAGGGCCAACTGTGGCCCAAAAGAAACATAGCAAACCGCCCTTGCAGGCACTATGGCCACTAGCCCAGGCAAGGACTGGCCCATTCAGCTAGTGGCCCCTTTTCATATGTTTTCCAATTTGCGCGCCACCACAACTCGGTGAGAGGTGCTGTATTGGCAACACAAGGCAAGCTGAAGTGAACAAGGCCCTGCCACGCTCCGACCATCATAATGCCAAGAGCTGCAAACAATACCCGAAGCAGCACTGAGCTTAGCAATAGAATAAAGACGTTAGGCTGCAAGCCAGAGCATCTGGCATGACAAGTGGAGCACTGCCAAGAAGCAAGGCATGCAGTGCTCCCAAGTAGCTGCATATTTGTGCAGGTCCACAAGCATACCGGTTTCCTGAGCTACTTGTGGACCAATCACAAATCTTCAATCTCCTTCATACTTGTCATGGCCAGTCAATCTCAACCAGCAATGGGTGAGTGCACCCTGGTGTACTCCACTCAGATGAGCACCAGATGCACATGGTTGCAATCAACCAGCCAAGACAACCAACAGCCACTCCCAGAACAAGGGTGGGAGGTGGGAAAACAAAAAGAAGTAGCTCAGCAAAAGAGCAAACATGTAGCAGTATGTGGCACAAGCACAACCCACAAGGCAAGCAATATTGAGCAATGTAGTGCCACACACCAG
>PVBE012413821.1_pt1 | contig 12771 bp, 6 predicted proteins | sample 1631181 | NCBI WGS metagenome assembly PVBE01 (sample SAMN08397723, study PRJNA350692) | Marine metagenome, whole genome shotgun sequencing project. | isolation source: water | place: Pacific Ocean | collected 2012-04
GATGTGGATGGTGCGCTGGATGTTGATGGTGCGCTGACGGGTACTAGTGCTACGTTTAGTGCAAACTCTACGATCAACGGTCTTCGGGTTGGGGAATGGCAAGGTAGCTCTGACTACAAGGGCATCTTCCACCAGAACCATACTGCTAATGAATACTGCCTTATCTCACAAGACGATAACACATATCTCTCAGCTACTACTGGCAGTAATGTTTATCTTCGTGGGGGCAATAATGTTTCAACCCACCAACTGGTTGTTTACCCCAACACAAAAGCAACTGCCTCTGGCTACGAGATACTCACCACTAACACAGGGCTAGAGTTAAGCGGGGGGACGATGACGGGCAGCATCCGAGGCGAAGCAGATTCCGACACGGTGCTTCTGATCCACTCCGACACTACGGACGATTCAACCGCGTTTGTTGATAGCAGTCCGAGTGGTCATACGATTACTAGGGTTAATGCCCTGCACAAAACAGCACAGAAAAAGTTTGGTGCAACCTCTATCCACATGGATGGAACGGGAGACGGGCTTCAGCTTGCAGATTCCGCTGACATGAATTGGGGTACTGGTGACTTCACGGTTGATTTGTGGATTCGCCCTGAAGCCGCTGGTACTTACGCATCGCTTCTTCAGACCTTTAAAGACATTGGTAATAATGGTTTTATTTTATCCTTTGGTGGAACTACATCAAACCAAGGAACCGGGAAATTAGCTTGGTATAACGGCACTTGGTATGAAGACCTAGTAGATGACTCCGGGCCGGGTGGCCCGCCAACGGTTGTAACACTAAACGTGTGGTCGCACGTTGCTGTTGTCAGGGCAAGCGGCACAACTACTATCTATTTAAACGGGGTAGCGGAATATAGTTTTGCTGATACAGGAACGTATGGGCAAGCTGAACTGGAAATAGGTCTTAAGTATGCAACCTATGCTGATTTTCAGGGCTACATGGACGAAATCCGAATCTCCAAGGGAGTAGCCCGTTGGACATCCGATTTCACGCCACCAGCCAGACCGTACTCCACGGTCAACGATGAGTTTTTTACTGACCAAGACAAGATAGCTGCCACGGGGATTGGGAGCGGTTTGCTGACTCTCGCAGGGGATGCCCACATCGCTCGCTCCCTGCTTACTGTGTCGACTTCACCAGCGAGAATACCTGAAACTTTAGTTGCGGCAGCGGAGGAGCGGACTAATCTTCTTTACCCAAGCGGCCCACATATAGGCTGGGGAAATGCGCCGGGATCATACACTTCAACTTACTCAGCCCCAGATGGCACTAACTCAGGGGTAATCCCGGTTTGTGATTCGGGATCAGATAGATACCAGCAAACTTTAGCCGCTAATACTTACGCAACGGGGGCTAAACTGACCCTATCATGGCACGAAAAAGTATTGGACTATAGTGGCACAAACAGACCAATGGCTCGCTTAAACGGTACTGTCAACGCCACTTACGGCCCAACCACAAGTGAAAATTTACCTAATGGTTGGGTAAGATACCACGTTACATATACTATTACAAGCGGCAGTAGTGCGACATATTTCAGACAGTATTTCGGAAATTCTTTTGCAGTTAACGCAACAAATCAAGGGGCGTTCTGGGGCTGGCAACTGGAGGTGGGCGATTACCCGACATCTTACATACCTACGGTAACCACTTCCGTAAAAAGAGAGGTTCTATCAGTAACCGGGGGCATAGGGGCTACTGCTGTTACGGCAACCACAGGTACGTTCAGCGGTGACACCACAATCAACGGCAAGCTGGGAGTGGGGGGTGCGCCCGGTACGGGGGTGATTACTGCAATCACGGCCAATGATGATTATGCAAACACCCTAACTGGTGCTGCACTTGTTGCTTCCAGCACGAGCAATCAGGCAAAGATGGTCATGGTGTCTGTTTCAGGTGGGTCAGCTAAATATAACGTGATAAGGGGCGACCATGAAGGGTCTATAGCCATTCAGCCGCATGGGGGTCATGTCTATCTTCGCGATTCAAACACATTCAAAGTTTCATCTGCTGGTCTGGTCGGAATCGGGACGGCCAGCCCCGGAAGGCCGCTTGAGATTAAGGCTGCTGGTGCAATCATGCGGTTGCGAGATGCCCGTACATCTAATGTAGCAGAGCAGGGTTGTGGGCTTATTGAGTTTTACAATTCCCATTCTACAGAAGGTGGTGTCAATGCTTCCATAGGTTCGCAAGCCGCTGGCACAGGTGGAGGTTTGGATTTGACTTTTTCCACGGGAGTCAGCGGCACTTCCACTAACCGCTTAAAGCTAGGGGCTGACGGCACACAGGATCACAAAGCCAACCGCATCGTCAACTCGCAGACCGTTACTGATCTGCACAGGACAGCCGAGCCTAGTTTGAGGTTTGATGGGGATAATGATCATGTGCTTATTGCTGGCGATCTTGAAGAGGCAATCAAAGGCGCATCATCCCTCACCATAGCGGCGTGGGTCAAGGCAGACACTTTGGCGGGGTCGACACACCATAGAATACTTTCCATTGAGTCAATTATATATGTTGGAGCTTACGGCACTAACCTTTCGTTTTATACAAATGAGGATAGTAGCGGTTGGTCGAACTATGTTATTAGTGGGTTGGGAACGATAGCCACGGGAAAGTGGTATCACTTGGTCTATGTCAAAGACGGAACAAGCGGGTACACCTATATCAATGGTGTGTCAGGGGGTGGAAGCAGCCAAGGGATGACCCTCCCCGCTACACTAGGGACTAATGGTAATGATGTGTATTTCGGAGCGCACGACGGCACTACGCAGGAATGGGTTGGCGAGATCAAGGATGTCCGAGTACACAACCGAGCCTTGGATTCCGATGAGGTAGCGGCGGCGTACAATGGTGAATCGACTCCTTGGAAGTATGCTGATGTTGATGCTGATGATAACAAAATTACGAGTCAGTCTAACTCGGACTTCATAACGGGAACTTCAAACTGGGGTGTAACTGGAATAACAAAAACAACCAACTATAATTCTGGCGATTCGGGACACGCCAGCACAATGCGTTTGGTGGCTACAGGAACGGGTAACACATATGTTACTCTAACAACATCTCACATAGACTTGGAAGCTGGCAAGCCGTATCGCTTAAAGTTTGATTACAAGGTAATAAACAGTACCAACTGGACACAAAGTTACAGCACAAGTGTAGGGGGAGCGTCCTTTGCTGGGATCACGGTGAATTATAGCGGCTGGAACACGGGCTTCACTTCTCCAGATTTCACGGTATTAAATGCAAGTACTGCTTTGCAGATATATATGTTCCCCAGCGGTAGCGGACAAGCTGCCAATGAGTTACTAATTGATAACCTTTCAATTGTCCCTGTCGGAGAAGTAGCCGCCTACACGCCGCAGTCGATCAACGACAAGTGGTACGACGAGACTTCCAACGCCAACCACGGGACTATTGCTGGGGCGACTGCAACTAACAGGACGGATCACCTTGGGCCGTTCACGGTTTTGGACACCGAGGCTGGAAGCGATGCAGAGTTAAACATCAAAAATGCTGGTGACAGTAACCAGAACACACAATGCATCATCAAGGCCAGACAATCCCCAAATCGGAACGGCGGCCAAATCACGTTCGGCAGAGAAAACGCAAACAGTTGGTCAGCGAGTGTACTGCAAGCCGATGGGTTTATAGCGTTGTCACCCGTAGTAAATGGAGGAAACATAGAGCGACTGAGGCTGACGAGTGATGGAACAGTCAAGGCAACCTCTGGATCATCAACCAACCTCAAGCAAGTTGCTAGGATGTACTCCAAGACGGTGGTGGTTAACACAGGAACTGCGTTGGCCTATACGGTAACCCACAATCTTGGGACAAGGGGTATAATCACATCAGCGCAAGACGCCAACAATGAGTTTGTGGATGTTCATGTTGATGCAGCTACTGACGATACCGCTGTGTTTACATTTGCAAGTGCAAGTGCGGTTTCCGTTAGTGAGAATTTCATCTTCACCATAATGGGTGGAGGCGCACCAGAGGCAGCATAAGATGGCAGGAAAAAGGATATTAACCCAGTTCAATGTAGGCGGGGGAGTCGGTACATCGGGTCAGGTGCTTACCTCTGGGGGGTCTGGGGCTTCAATGAGTTGGGCGACCGTCAGCGGTGGTGGTAGCGGGGATATAACAGGTGTTACCGCTGGAACTGGCTTAACAGGGGGCGGCACATCTGGAGACGTAACGCTTAACTCTGGGGGTTTGATTAAACTGTCTTCAGCTTCAGTAAGCTCTTCTGCCCTGACCCTTACCGGGATGACGGGCTATAAAAACTATTTTATAACGGGCAGCGGTTTGGTTTCAAACGAAGACCTTTACAGCACCACCTCTGGCAATTTCGTCAAGGCCGAATTAGGGGTGGGCGGTTCCTTTGCAACATCTTCTTATGTCTGGAGGGAGCGGGTGTTTTGTTTGGAATCGGATGGTACGGATGACTATGGCCACGGCAGCAACGAAATCACAAGTGGTACGCAGTTCTGGGGCATTGGCCCTGTGTCGGGAAGCACCGGGGTCGGGGGGAGTATGTATTCGGGTGCGGATTTCACCATGAACTTGGGCAACATGACCCAAGCGAGTGCTTATGGCTGGGTGTTTTATCACAGCGAGGGGGTCGGCTTGGAGGGGTATCTGTCAGAAGATATGGATTCCTCTTCCGCAGAAGAGCCTGTGCCGTGCCTTACTTCGTGTCATGGGTGTTTTAAACACGCCACGAACACCCCCAACTCAATAAGATTTAAGTCCGCTAATGGCAGCTTGCAGGATGGGTACGCCACACTTTACGGAATATCCACGGGAGGCTAGGGAGGCAATGATGAATGGAACTGGAGAAGTTACTAGAACAGGGGATATCGGTAGTGGCGTTGTTGGGAGTGTCCTACTATGTGGTCAGGTTAACGAATTTTCTGTTTACGAGCCTGACGGATTCGCTGACGGAACACAAAGAAATTACGGTAAAATTAATAGATGGACTTAATGGAGTCAGATCAGAGTTGTGCCAACTCAAAATCGAACTTGCGGAACTGCGTGAGCAGCACCGTAATTACCATGATCTGTTTATTATTACCGACAGTCGGGTTGACAAGCGGGTGTCAAAACGTAAGGACGATTGATGCAGGATTTGGAGGATTGGACATTGAGTATTATGAGCCTCCTCCTATAACAATTTATACGAATATAGTTTACACAAATTTCATCAGCCAACCGAGGTTGATGCAGAGGAACAAATAACATGGCAAACATAACATATGACGTAACCCGATGGGACGTTTCAGTAGTACACGACAGCCATCCGACTCAATCGGGGTGTGTCGATTCGGTGATTCTCGGCATAACTGCCACGGATCAGGAGAGCGGGAAATCCGCATACAAAGACGAACGCATAAGTGTTCCGTGCCAATCTCTTGAAGAGTTTGAGGCCGGGGCTGAAGCGTGGATTGAGAACCAAGTGGGTTCAGGTGGTTGGTATCTGGAATTGCAAACAAGGATTGCAGCACAGATGTCTGCGCCGGTAGCCGCACCGTCAGGACGGGAGAAACCCGACTTCAGTAAGATGACCATTGGTGATGGATATTCCGATTTCCCAGCGGAAGAGGAAGAGCCTGAAGAGGGGAAGGTTGGGGAAGAGCCTGAAGAGGAGAAGGTTGAGGAAGAAAAGCCAGCCGAGGAAGTTCCAAAGCCAGCGGCCAAGAAGAAGGCTACCAAGAAGAAAGAGGAGGAAAAACCAGCGGAAGATGGTGAATGACCCCCATCCAGCAAGCCAAGGCAAGTTATGACAGCGACTCCGAGAATACGTTCGAGGGCGATCTGGTCTGGCATTTGCACAACGCTTATGTATGGTCTGGCGATGATGCGTTCATCATGGGTCGCCCTATGCCGAAAGAGAAGGTTGCAGAGGAATGCACTCATAAAACCACATATTCAATTAACGATTGTGATACATGGTTCGTCTGGCTTGGGTCAGGGAAAGCCGCCCTTAAACGATTCTTGGAAGTCGCCCCGTTCAAGATGGAGTATGTTTCGTGGCACAGGCATGGGTCGCAATTGAAAATTTACAAATGGAAAGATTACGAACGAAAGGTAAATAAGTATGGGAACAAAAGTTAAAGCCCCCCCTCCGAGGGATTATGGCAACGAGATGCGGGATACTCTCCAAGCCCAAATAGATTTAGCCCCCGAACTATACGGGGCGGAAAAACAATTCCGGGGCAAATACGCCCAACTGGACATGGACATCGCCAACCAGATGACTCCACAACTGCTTGATTTGTACGAAACTTCACAGCGGCGGCTTGGCGAGATGGATCGTGAACAGCTCGACCTCCAGCGTGGCGGCGACATTGCGGCCATTGAAAAATACGGAAGCCGCGCACGGGAAGCACTAGATGCGGCAAACCCAGAACAGGCCGCGCTCTTAAAAGAACTAAACGCACAGGCATTGAGCGATCTCAAATTAGGAGGTCAGTTAAATGCTGGAGAACAACGTCAACTTTCACAAGCAGCACGAGGCGCACAATCTGCGAGAGGTTTTGGATATGGTATAAACGATGCCGCAATAGAATCATGGGCGCAGTTACAAGGCAGCGAACAAAAACGCCAGCAACGCCAAGGATTTGCACAGTCAATGGTTGGTATGAATAAGGCAACTGCCGCCGATCCGTTCATGGCAATTCTTGGGCGACCGAGTTCCTTGAATCCTATGATGTCTGGAAACGTGGTTGGTCAGGCGCAAGGGTTTAACCCCGGTGCAATGTTCAGTCCAGAATCCCAGTATGCTGGAGACATTTATAACCAGAATTATCAAGGCAGTCTGGCGGCAAGAACGGCAAGTGCTAAAAACAAAGCATCTATGATTGGGGCTGGTATAGGAGCGTTTGGATCAATTATGGGGGGTATGGCTAGTGGCGGCACAGGATTTTTTAAATGTTGGGTGGCTAGAGAGGTGTTTGGCCACGACAATCCACAATGGTTGGCTTTCTACGATTGGAAAGAATCCAACGCCCCTAAATGGTTCAAGAAACTCTATGACTCGTTTGGAGAACGCTTCGCCAAGTTCATCAGTAACAAACCTAAACTAAAGAAACTCGTTAAGACTTGGATGGAGGACAGGATAAATGGCTAATTATTTCAGTAAATATAAAGGGCGCGGAGGCCCGGCAATAGAACCCGGCATTATCCAGATGATGGGTAGTATCGGGGATGAGTATGCGAAGGGCATACGGTCACTTGGTACGGAAATAGGAGATGCTCTTGAAGCACGAGCAGAACAGAAAAAAACCGAAGAAGCTAATAAACTATGGAAGGAAATTCTTGGTGGAGGTAAGTACATAGAAGACCCCGAAGCCTATGGGGAAGCTGTATTAAAGCAAACTGAAGATCAAGAACTAGCTATTGAAGAGGCCCGAATAGCAGAAGAAGAGGTGGACAAAATTGCAGATGAAACTTCGGCAATGACAGATAGGCTAGATACAAGAACCTATCTTGGCCCTGAAGGCTATATACAAGCTGGGCATCCGCTTTCCCAAGTTAGGAAAGTAGGGAAAGAACGAAATAAGTTTTCCAAAAAACTAGATAGCTGGGATTCATCAATAAAGGATGCCAATACCAAGAAAGTTGACGCGCAACTTGAGATTCAAAGACTTGAGGGTTTAAAAGAAGGGAAGTTTGTATCCTTTGGAACTCCCGAAGAAGGAGGGTTTTACGAAAAGGTAGACCTTACTGAAGACCAAAAAGCTGCCTTAGAAAGAGCTAAAGAGGTAGTTTCCATCCAAAACAATAGGATAAATGAGATTAAAAGTGGCCCTAGTTACGACACCGTATCTAACTATGTGACAAAACTAGATAGCCTCCGTTCTTTGGAAAACGAAATGCCCGGTTCTACTATTGGGTTTAATAAACTCAAACGTAATTCAGATAACGATTGGGTATCTGAAGAATCTGAAGCGGGTCGAATCGTAGATGAAAGGGTCAGGGTTTACACCAGACAAAAAGATGACGGGGTGTTTAAAGGTGGTAAAATAGCAGAACAACTTTTGGGATTCAACCCTCGCTACACACCTGAAGCATTGCAGAGGATAGGAGTTAAACAAGAAGACTTGGAAAGGTTTATGACTCTACCGCAAGACCGTTTAAGTGATAGAGAAATGGCAGCTAAAGACAGGTATCGGGGAACTCAAAAAAGGCTAGAAGAACTCCTAGAAGCCCCAATGCTAGACCCTTCAGACTTTATGCGTAAGCAAACTAGGGAAGAACTAGTTTCTGAAGTAGTGGGTAAAGTTGATGCTGGATTGCTCAAATCAAATGTTCTCCCCAGTCTTGCTGCTTTTCTGGATAAGACTAAAGCACCTGAAGCTAAGTTGGTTAATATGGGGGGTAGAAGTTTTGTTATATCTGATCCCGGTACAACGGCAGTACAAGCTGTAGGTGATCCACACACTTTTGCTAACCGATTATCTGTGGCTAAATTTAAAGTGGGACTAGAAGAAGCCAGTCGTGCCGGAACAATTGCGGCTAGAAAATATTTCAATTCGCAAATGGTAGAGGTTGACGATGCTATTGCCAAATTTGAGATAGCCCAAAAGACAAACACTTGGACGGGTGATGATATGCGCTCTTGGGATGCCGAGTTAGACGCTAAACGGCTACAACAATTATATGACCGAAAGAAAGACATAATAGACTTCTTTACACAAACAAACGAGCGCATAAAACCAACTGGGGGAGTCCAGACAATCGAAAAATACTAACTCTATGCCTACCGCAGAAATAACCAATCCGAACGGAGCGGATACCCCTTCGGAGTTTGTGCAGTTTCCGGACTATTTCACGACTTCTATGAAGCGGGATAGCATTCGGGAAAGGTATCCGAATAAACTTTGGCCGGATGAGAAAGTTGCAGAGGTTCCTGCCAAAGGTTGGTTTGGAGAATTCGGGGATTCCCTTGGAGATTCGTATGACCAAACCATGTATGACATGGCAATCGGTAGCGCACTCTTACGCTCCGATGATGATGAGGCTTTTTCTCTTCTAGAAGAAGAATACCAAAATTGGAAACTCTCTCCAGATGATGTTAAAGAATATGATATATTGTCGGGGGGATTTGTTGGGGAAGTGTTTGGCAGCATAGCACCTTCAGTTGGAGCGGGTATCGGAGCGGGTCTTGGGGCGAGTATTGTGGCAACTCCAGTAGCGGGAATTTGGACAGGGGGTAGTGTTATGGCCGCTTTACAAGGCACTACCGCTAAAGGAGGTTCCATGCGAAACACATACATCGCCATTCGCAATAAGATGGATGCTGAAGGAGATGTGAATTTTGAAAAAGCTTACGAGACTGCAAGGCGAGTATCCAATACTGATGCGGTTTTAGCCGTTGGCGAAGCAGCCGTTTCAACAATGGTTCCAGTTGCCAGAGTTGTACCCGGTATTGGTAAAAGCATTGCATCCAGAGCGGCCCAAAAAGGGATGGCCGAACTCTCATTTGATGCCGCAGTTGGAGCTACGGGATCGGTCTTATCTGACTCTTATGCGGAAGCAGATGGAATAGACCGTGGAGATAAATTTGAAAACGCATTTCGTGCGGGGTTGCAGGAGATGATTGGAGGTGGGATTCCTTCTGCAATCCGAACGTATGCAGAGTATAGGAATTTAAAAGGTGGGAAAGCTTTATACGATAGCCTAAACGCTGATCAAAGAAAGGGATTACCCCATACCCCTCCATTTGGTTTACTCCCCGGCCCAACAACTTCTAGAATAGACCCGGATATAGGCCCGACGGATATGGTTGTGCCTCCTAGAAAACCAGCAGATGGTTTTGATTGGAGTAGAGAAAACCTAGATGAAGATTGGGATTTTTTAGAAGCCCCCGAAGGGCGACCTAGAACGCATGACGAACTCCAAGCTGAAAAACTTCGACAAGCAACTGTTGGTGGAGATTTCACAGAACAGATGGCTGGGGATGCCTCCCGCACTACGGCTAGAGGAACAACGTCTGAAGCCGAAGGTTTTGAAGCCGGGAGACAATCCAAAATAAATGAAGAGGTAAAGCCCGGAAAAAAGGCAGCAGTAGTCCCGGTCATAGATGAAAACGGAAAACTAGTGGGTATTCGGAAAGCCACTAGGGCTGAAGTTGACGACATGGTGAAAAGAGGTGCGAATCCTATATTAAACCAGAACCAACTTTTCCAAAAAAACAATGGGCCAATCATGGTACGAACTCGTGGTGGGCTATGGTTTGAAGCTAATGCAGATGGAACCATAGACAGTCTATCCCCAGTTGAGTTTGACCCATTCCTTTCTCCTGACGGATTAGTGTTGCCTCTTAATGAGGCTACCGATCCCGACATAACTTCTGGAGATTCTAGGGTAACTTGGAAAGAAGCTATGGTTGCTTTCGCTGAAGAGATTGGGCAACTCCGAGAAACTTTCACTCTTGGAACCGCACGGGTTAACATCTTAGACGATGAGTTTCTCAAGCAAGAAGGGCCAGTTCCGGCTTTTGCGAGAATACTTAAACGGGAGTTAGGTGAAAACATTAAACTGCGTAAACTACTGTTGCCAGATGAAGTTATTGGAAACTTATCAGCCGAGGGACGAGAAGTTATCCAAAACATGGAAGTGCCTAGTGACCTAGACGCTATGGTGAAAAACAGACTCACCGCGCAAGGGGCAAATACTGAAGACCGCACTAAACAAAGATACTTTTTAACTGCGAATGGAGGCAAGGTTGCTGTCCAAGGGAATAAGTTCGGAACCAAAACAGTTGGAGAAGGCTTGGCCCAAAAATCTCTACTAACTCAAATAGGATCGGTTGAAAGAGCCGACAAATTAGACAGAGTTATTGGAGAAAGACTAGATGAGTTGGCTGTTGCTAAAACTAGACAAAACGAGACCGGTCTTGAGGGGTTGGATAAAAGGGATATTCGCGTTGCCGAGCGGAAAATTAAAACTTGGGAAGACCAAATTACTGCAAAGGCACAGATAAACAAGAGGGGCGAAACTGTACCCCTTGGCCCAAAAGCAATTGAAAGAAAACAAGGACAGATTGCCAAACAGAAAAAACTTATTGCTGACGTAAGGGACAAGGCTAGTGCCGGTCTCCCTGACCAAAAACTAAACCCAATGCTTAAAAGCGAGCATGCTATTCTCATTGAGTTTTTAAGCGATCTTAACGATCCCCGTGTTGGGCCTTATCCTTGGGAAGATGATCCCGCAGGGAAAACGGTAGAAGTGGGGGGGAAAAAGTATCTTCTTGAACTAGAAGGAGTGGAAGGAGAAGAAGCTTTACTGGAAATACTACAGGCAAGAGTAACTGCCGTTCAGCGCGTTGAAGTAAAGGGTAGTGAGTTAGAAGCCCTCACTCAAGAATCTGAAGTAACTTCTGGTGAAGATTTACTTGCGAAAGGCATGGTGCAAGAAGGTGGGCTTGATGTAAGTATAGAGGTTGATGATGCTATAGTGGGGGATAGTCCCGTTGCAGCGGTAAGCGTTACGTCCAAACCCCTCAATAGAAAACTGCCCGTGTTAGACCTCAAACATTTTGAGGCTTTAGCTAGAGTAAACATTAAACGTGGTACAAATACTGAAGGAGAGTTTAAGGCGGCTTTAAAACAAGAAACCTTCAGGCTTGCCTTTGCCGCAGACATTGAAAAGGTGGCTAGAAGAGTACAGAAGATACGAGAACTTCAATTCTTAAAGTTGAACCTAGAACCTATGCTAAACAAAGGTAGGAAAGGGCCAAAGATTGTAGTTGATCCTGCCCTAAAAGATTTAACCAACATCGAGACTTTCGAGCAATTAGAAGAAAGGTTAAAACAACTTAAAGACAAAGCCAAACTACATAGAGCTTGGAAAGAGGGAAGACCTGACGGTATCCATCACGAGATGTCTTTTGGGGTGCAGCGTTTTGAAGCTACGGATTTACAACAGATCGAGTCAAAAGCTAGTGATGCGTTTGGGTATCAGAAGGGTAAGTTCTGGAAGGTGCGCGATGGAGGGACTACGTTTGAAGACCCTAACAGTCCAGAAAGTAGATTCTACGCTTCCCGAATTAAGTTCCGAGAGTTCCTAGATGCTCTTAAACACTTACTTCCAAAAATGGATGGGGTGTTATACATGAATATGCCGTTCAATGTTGGGGCTATTCCACAAGTTTTCAAAGCTTTGGTAAAACTTGCCATTGCCTTTAGTGCCGACACAGGGAAAGGTTTTGTAGACTTCGCAAAAGCCATACGACAAAAACCAGATAACGAAGCGGTTAAAGTAGCTTGGGAAGACGCTAAAACGGGAAGAGTCAGGACAACGGAAAGTTATTCCTCCAAAGTGATTAAGGATATTATTAAGATTCTTAAACATAGAAGCGAAGAACGTGCCGCACATAAGCAAGCCGTTGCTACTGATGGATACGTGAAAGCCACTTGGGATCGTTTTATAGATAGGTTCCATCTCCAAGCATACCGAGAGGATGGCTTAAAAGCTCCCGTCCAAGCTCTTATTAAAAGGTATATGGTAAATCAGTACATAGATTTAGCCGATATAATGGCGAGAATAGCTAGAGGAGGTAAGGGCAAACCTTTGAACAAAGCTGAAGTAGAAGACCTTATCAGAAAACTACCCGATACCGAAAACGCTTGGTATTTACTAGATGGATTAGAAACTTTGACTAGCGAAAGAGGCGTAGAAATGGACAAGTTCCAAGAAGAACTCTTTAAAAACATGCTGGATAACAAAGTCGATCCGGTAAAGTTTAC
>PVBE010239429.1_pt1 | contig 12770 bp, 19 predicted proteins | sample 1631181 | NCBI WGS metagenome assembly PVBE01 (sample SAMN08397723, study PRJNA350692) | Marine metagenome, whole genome shotgun sequencing project. | isolation source: water | place: Pacific Ocean | collected 2012-04
AAGCGTGACTACCGGCGGGCGCTCAAGGAAATCGAAGTCCTGATGGCCGCTAAGCGCGGCACGCCGGAAGGGGACCGTCTCGACGTGCTGGTCACCCTGGTCGAAGCCTGGGAGGCGAAGCACTATCCGCTCGACCTGCCCGACGCGATCGAGGCGATCCGCTACCACATGGAACAGAACGGCCTCGCCCCGCGGGATCTGGTGCCGTTCATCGGCAACCGGAACCGGGTCTACGAGGTGCTCAACCGCAAACGCCCGCTCACCCTCAAAATGATCTGGCGACTGCACAAGGGGCTTGGGATTCCCGCCGAGTCGCTGATCAGGATGGGTGAGGATCAAGCCGCCTGATTACCGGACGTCCATGGGGTGATGCCGCAATTGCATGCCGTCTCCCGCACGTAGAAAACCCGCCGCGGCGGGGGCCGGGCAGGTTTCTGTCGGACGCAAATCTTCCGATTAACCAATAACTACATGTTGTGATGGAAACTGTCAAGACCACAATTTCTGGTGTGGTTGTTGGTAGCCGTGATGGGCAGAAAGAATACCGAGGCCGGCGATCAATATGCCCCGCGCGGACTCGCGCCGGACAAGACGTCCACCCCAACCTTGCCGCATCGCCCACTGAGAGATGCTGTACTCAAGGCCCACCACGTGCCACACGCAACTGCCGGCGGGACTGTTGATCCCTCCCAGCGCTTCCATGGCGCGATGCACGTTTTCACGGGCGGCCACCTGTCGGTCGGTGAAATCGGCGCGGCGGCTGCCGCCCGAAACTCTGACCAGAGACATGGTTGCCATGCTGTCCAGGGCGGCGATGGTGAACTGGGCCTGGAAGTCTCGGGCGGCGTCGTACATTGGCGGCGTGATGGTTCCGGCCTTCCGCATCCTGCCCAGGGTGTCGATGGTCCTGGGATGGGCGACGAGCCGACCGTTGGGATCACCCTCGCGGATGATCTCGGCCTTGCGGCCTCCGGGCAGGTTGACTACGCCGACCCTGCCGCTTTGACGGTTAGCCGTGGCTTTGCGCTTCTTCCGCTCAGCCATGGATCGCCTCCCTCAGTTTGCCGTAGAGTTTCTCGCCCAGCTGGCGGACCACTTCCTTCTCCGGCCAGGTGAGACGGTCGTCATCCACCGAGACGGCCAACATGCCCTGCTCGCGCCAGCCATCCCGCTTGACCTGCTCGGCGGACCGGCGCTCGCCACCGAATCCCTTCGGATGCCACCTCATCGCTGCACCTCCCTCAACATGGCGGCGTAGCCGGCGACATCGACGGTGGAATCCAGGTGTTTAGGATCGTGGACGAGGCGCGCCATCTTGACGTCGATCAGACACATCGCCACCTGGGCCGGCGTGACCTTCGTTCCGAGCACCAGGGACCAGCGCTTGGCGATATGATCGAACAGGTCCAGGGGCTCGCCGTACCGGCGGCGCCGGTTCTCGACCACGCCGGCGGCGTGCTTGAGCATCATCTCGCCGTTCATGACACACCTCCCGCCGCAGTCCGAGCCACGGTCTTTTCCGCCAGGAGATCGGCGAGGGCGCCGATGATCGAGGCCGGCGCGCCGTCGCCGCCCGGCCTGCCCATGCTGGCGGCAAGGCCGGCGGGTTCGACGCCGTGCTGGAGCAGTAGGGACAGCGCCACGCAGGCGTCGTCCAGGATGGCGTCCATGTTGGAGCCGACCTTGGCGCCGTGGGTGAACACCTCGCCGATGCAGCCGGTGTCCGGGTAGTAGCCGACGGTCACCGCGTAGCGGGTGTCGTTGAACATCAACTGGACGGTCTCGTTGGGCCGCCGGTTGGGGAGTCTTGCCCTGGTCATCGCACGCCTCCCTGCGTCTCGATTGCCCAGAGCAGGATGGCGAGTGCATCCGCTTCGTTGTCGTCGGCCGGTGCGAATCCCCGAGACTGGACGGCGGCGATGACTGCATCCTTGCTTGCATTCCCTTTGCCGGTGATGAAGCGCTTGATGGTCCCAATGGGAACACCTTGATAGGCGATACCCTTGCTTTCGCACCATACGGACAGAATGGCTAACCATCCTCCATAGACATGTGAAGCATCGACACCGACGTGCCGTCGGACCTGCTCATAGGCGACAACTTCAAATCCTCCCGTTAGCCGATGCATCTCGTCGAGCCAGCTTCTGAAGCGGAGAAATCGCATACCTCCGCCTTGCCAGCGATCATTCCTGAATTCCGTTACACCGCTGGAGATCACACCACTGTCATCGATGTGAGACCAACCCGTGCGCGAGCCAAGGTCCAATGCCAGCTTTCTCATTGCACATGCCCCCAGCTTGTTTGAGCCAGGATCGCAAAGACCGTTCTCTTATGGAGGCCGTAACCATTAGCGATTACTGGGCGTGGAATTCCCATTGCCTTCATCCGCCGGATGGCGAGGACGTCAATTTCCATGATCAGCGCAGCTGGGTTCTTGGAGCCTATGAGGGCGGTACCGTGGGCAAAACAGTCTTGCAGGTTTTCCGCCTGTGTTGCCCACCGAAGATTTTCGACACGATTGTTCGTCCTCGAACCATCGATATGGGTCACGAGGTGCTTCGAAGAAGGTTGATGTCCAAGAAACGCCAGCGCCACCAATCGGTGAACATCGATCCTTTTCTGGTTCGCGTGGCTCGAGAGGTAAACCGAATAGTATCCGGTCCCCTTGTTGAGAAGCTGCCGCAGGATACGGCCGGGCTTGGCGCCGGACGCTCGTCCGACCCGACGAACATCGCCTGCGGAAAAAACTTCATACTCTGGCCAGTCCGGTACTGGACGCCAGTTCACCGCCCGCACTTGCGATCGGGCGAGCTTCGGTTGTGGATTGGGAACAAGAGATTCCTCCGTTGATATTGTCGCGGCCGATCGAAAGCCGCTTGCCTCATTGCCCGTTTTGAGCAGAGTCGTCGTAGCCATGGTGTTTCCCTTTCGGTTCATCGTGGTCAGGGCGGCGGCGGGGGACTGCCAAGAACACCGTCGCCGTCCGCTTGAACGCGGCGTTGCCGCGATTACGCGTGCGTCATCACGTATCCTCCTTTGCCGGTTCATTCGGGTAGAGGTTGATGACCTCCGCGTCGGGGAAGACGCCTTTCGCGGCCTTGAGAAGTTCCATGCCGCCGACCAGCGCCGCCACCTCGTCCGGGGTGATCCAGACAACCTTGTCGCCGTGCAGTTCCCGCACCCTGGCGATGGCGTGCTTCTGTTCGCCGATGGCGACCCTGGTTCCGGTCGCTCCGTGAAAGCCGAGCAGGTAGGCGTCGTCTTCGACCCCTGCCGTTTCCATAGCCCGGGCAATCGCCGCCCAACCCCGGCACATGGCGGCTGCCTGCTCCTCGACTTCGCGGTCGCTGCCGGTGATCAGGGCTTGGTGATAGAGGTCCTGCTGTTCGTTGAAGAGCCGGTGCAGGTCGGCATCGACGCGCTTGAGGGCGGTGAGGGTCCAGCGGCTCTCGAAGGCCTTGGCGGCCCCGGCGACCTGGCCCATGACGCGGGGGATCAGCGGCTCTCCGACCCTGCGTGCGCCGCCGCCGTGCGCGACCGCGCTCACGACGACCCCACCAGGCCAGGGCAGTTCTCGCGCGCGCGTATTACCCCCCTATACTTTTTCATTTATTACCTCCTTTTTCATGTTTTGGACTAAATAGAAAAGAAGTGCCCTTATCTGCCCAAAGCAGCAAAAAGCCGTTATTTCTCAATGGGTCGTGGTCAGGGCACATTGCAGGGCACTTCTCATTTCCAGGGCACATCGAAGTGCCCTCGCGCTGAGGGCGCCGGAGCCGAAGTGCCCTCAAAGACACTGATTTAGGGCAGGTCGAAGAGCCCATTTCTGATGCGAATGTGGCCATCAGAACCTCGGCTCCTTGCCCTGAGGGCGGCCCGCGTTCGGGCCCTGGAACATCCTGTTGATGAAATTGTCGGCCTCGCCGGAACCGGCCTGCTTGCCGTAGTTGTTGTCGGCGAACTCGTGGATGTAGCTGATGCCCTCGTCGGTCAGCTTCACCCCGGTGACATAGCGACGGCCATTGGTCTTGTAGTCTCCAGCCTCCGGCATGGCGCGGCGGATGGCCGGGAACACCGTGCGTCCACCGAAGGGCTTGGCGTCCTGGCCGAACTCCGAGATCATCCAGCCGTTGAGGGAGGACAGCAGGTCGCGGCGATCGACCATCATGCCGCCCGATGGCTCCACCGCCGTGGCCAGCCAAGCACCGATGGGGTTGTTGTCGTGCTCGAACATGCCGACGGCCTCGCGCATGACCCTGGGTGGATTGAAATACCGCCGCTCGGCTAGCCGGGCATAACCCTCCAACGCCCAATTGAGGACACCGCCCAGCTCGGCCTCTATCACCCGCTCGGAGATCGATTTCTCCTCGGCCGCCGTCTCGTCGTGCTCGACGGTCATGGGGAGCACGATGGAGCGGTTGTAGACCGCGTGCGACTGGTCCTTGACCCGGGGCAGATGGTTGGCGGTGAGGCAGACCGCGATGTCGAGGCAACCTTCCCAGTTATCCCTGTTCTTGCGCGGGATGCTGACCGGCTCGCCGGTGACGATGACCTTGTAGCGCTCAGCGTCCAGGAACTCGCCGCTACTGACCGCATCATCGGCGATCCAGGCCGAGGCCCGGATCAGCGGCTGCATCCCGAAATGCTCCTCCAGGTCGCGAGCCCGCATGCCCGTGGCGTTACCGCCGATCAGGGCGCGGAGCACCTGCGCCAACTGCGTCTTGCCGGTTCGCGACGGGCCGTAGGCGATCAGACCCTTGGTCATCTCGCGGCTTTTGCTCCGCACCAGGGCCGAGCCGAACCATTCGGCCAGGGTATCGATAACGGCCAGGCGCTCGTTTGTCTCGAGATTGCCGAAGGCGGTCTCCAGGAAGCCGAACCAGATGGGGCAGGTTGCCGCGGCGTCGATGCCGGCTTCGATCCCGTAGGTGGCATAATTGGTTTCCGAATGGCCGCGCACTTCCCGGGTTCTGGGATCGATGGCGCCGTTGCGGCAGACGATGACGCCGGCGGAATCCCATTCGATCCCCTCGCGCAGAAGGCCGGGATGCTCCATGACATAGCGCCAGGCGGCGTTCAGGAGCTGGGGCGAGGTCTTTTGGCCCATGGCGCGGACCACGCCCTGAATGGTGGTCCGCATGATGTGATCGAGTTCGTCGTCGAAGGCCCGCCAGAAACCGTCGGCGTAAGTCCAGGCTTGTCCCTGGGTCAGCATCAGCACGCCGCGGTGATCGCTCCAATGAGCGATGGCGGCTTCGCCGACCTGGGCGATCAAGTGCGCCTGCGCGGCCTTGGTCTTCTTGGCGGACTCCGGCTGGGCGGTGCCGTCGCCGGCGATCGCGGAAGCCTTCCCGGCGGCGCGTTTCTCGCGGGCCTTGGCCAGGCTGACGACGCGCTCCTGAGACCTGTCTCCAAATTTTTCCCGCGCCGAGGCGATCATCCGTCGGATCGCCGCCTCTTCGCGCTTCCAGTTCCAGGTGGCGCCATGGCGTCCGGCGGCGGCGCGGGTGGCGTCCAACAGCAGGGCCACGATCTCGTCCTCGTCGACGCCCTGCGATGCCAGGGAGGCGGAAACGCGCAACTGCGTCTGGTGAATGCCGGTATCGCCTTCGCCTAGATAGGTCACGGCGGCCAACGCCTGCTCAACGTCAATCGGCGGCTTGAAACCTAAGCGCTTGGCGGCGGCGAGGTATGGATTGTCGTGTTGGATTTTTTGGGAAGCTTCGTCGCGCACGGGACGTTCGACCACGGGCCGCTGCCAATCCAGCCATTCGACCAGGTCGTCGAACTCGTGGCGCGCCCAGGTGGCTTCGAGAACTTGGCACTGAGCGGGTTTACCGGCGTTGGCCTCCATGACGTCGGTCTTGGTGTTCATCGTGCCGGGCAGGCGCATCACGCGAGCCAGGTCACAGACATTGAGATCGCCGGCGCAGATCCCGGCCAGTTGCTTCAAGGCGCTGGTGATCGCCTCTTCGGTGGTCTCCGCGTCCTCAACGTCAGCCCTCACGTCGATGGCCTCGCTGAATAGCCAATAGGCATGCAGGCCGCCGCCGCTGTCGATGATCACGGACGGCGGAAATGGCAGGGGACGAAGCGCGGAAACGACCGTGTCCTTGTCCATGCCCATTTTGCCGGTGTCGATGTCGGCCCAGAGCGCCGGGCATTCCGCGAGATCGACCCGCCGCCCGGTGTGCGACCCGGTGACGCGGGTGCAAGCGCCGAAGAACATGCCGCGCCCTTCCAGGTTCCACCTGGCGCAGTGCGCCGCGATCATTTCGACATCACGGGTGAACAGGGGCCGCGTCGGGCCATCGCCGCTCCGGTTGGTGAACGAACGCAACTCGACGGCGTGCTCGGTGGTCACGCCGAAGAAATCGGCGAGAAAATCTGCGGACTCCTGATAAGATCGTTCACGCACGATCCTGCTCCTGTGGGTTGGTGCGGGGTTGGACGGAGGCGTTAGAGCGCCCCCACCCAACGTATCGGGTCTAGAACCTGGTGCGGTGGCCGGCGCCGGTACGGTTCGCGCTGTTGGAGGCGCCGGCCGCTCTCTCGGGTTCGGGGGCCGGTTCTTCTCGGGTCCGGTCACCAGCCTCGGCACTGAGCAGGTCCGCCTCGTCCACCCAATCGGCCAGTTCGAAGACCGGCACGTCGACGCGGCCATAGGCCTTATTGGGATGGGCGTAGTCGGATGCCCGCAATTCAATGACAGGCAGCTTGCCGGGTTTCTGCCGGTAGGCGGTGCCGTAGTCTTTGGCGAACGCCCCGATGGCCCCGATGCCGCCGCGGGTGCTGGTGGCGAACAGGAACTCCTCGCCGGTCTCCGGACCCTTCAGCGGCAAGTGGTTGGTGAACTGCCAGGGGTCCTTGGGATCGCTGCGGTCATCGGTCTCCCACAGGTTGCGGTCCTCGTCGCCAAGTTCGTTGCGCCTTGGCGGCGCCACGCCATCGCCGATCAGCACCATCACCTCGTCGGTGGGCTTGCCGTCCCGCCAGCGGACCCATCCGACCTTGGCGCCGGGCATGTTGGCGATCAGCCGGGTGCCGAGCGGGATCTCGATGTCGTCCTGGCCGTAGAAGAAGCGACCCTTGCGGAACTTGATGATGTTGCGGGCGCCGCCGGTGGCCTGCTCGCCATAGGCGGCGTAGGGGTTGTAGTTGTCGGCGGCGGCGACGGCGCCGCCATTGGTCTGTGTCGCAGGTACGTTTATCATTTACATGGCTCCTTTCACGGTTACCTGAGCTTGATGGTGAGGCGTTCGCCGGGATCTCCCGGCGTCTCGAACGGCGAGAGATCGATACCGGCTGCCTCTAAGGCCTTCTTGTTCAGGGACATGCGTCCCTTGACCGGGAAGTAGGTCACCGACCAATCGTCGCCTTCGACCTTGCGGGTCCGGTGTTCCCGCAAGAATTCCTTGATCCGTTCCTGGGCCTCGGCATGGCGCCGGGCCGCGGCGTCCTTCTGGGCCCGCGCTGCCTGTTCCTCGTTGACCATGTCCTTGAGGGCCGCGAGCGCATTGCCGCCGAGCGGTTCCCTGTCTTCGGGGATGGCGCCGACGGTATCGCCGGCGCAATGGCTTCGGTGCGGGCAGAAGCGGCACTCGCCGCCGCCGCCGAGCTTGCCTTCGGGTGGCAATTCCAGGGACGTGTCCGCCGTCATGACACGGGTGGCGCGGACCTTGGCCGCCGCGTAGATATCCGGATCGAACGGGATCGCGAACTCGGTCACGTCGTCGAGGAACGAAGCGTCCGTGTACGAGATCAGCGCGAAATTCGGCCTGTACTCGGTGCAGTGCCGGATCAGGCCCATTTGGCAATGGACCTGAAATTCGTGCTCGGCCTTGGCGTCCTTGAGGCCGACGCGGGGATCAATGCTCTTGCACTCGACCACCAAGCTGTCGCCGCCGATGTCGTCGATGCCATGGTGCGACAGCGCGTCAGGCGAGACGCCGACCAGCAGGCCGTCGCTGGTGGCGGAGAGATACCCGTCGACCAGGGTCTTCTGCTCCGGGCCTGCGAACAGGAAGGCGACGCCATTGGGCAATTGGCCGCGGATGCCCGGCTCCCAGTGATGGTTCTCGATAAGATCGCCGCGCAGCTTGGCGCCGTAGCGATCGACATAATCAGGATCGGGTTCGACGCCGTTCTTTGCGAACCAGGTCTTGCGCAGGCACTGGCCGACCTCGCTGGCGCCGACGGTGAGATCCCGGTCGTGCCCCCAGGTCTTGCCGTTTGCGGCCACATGGGCGTCGAGCATGGATTTGATGGAAATCGTGCCCATCACGCCGCCCTCAGCAGCCGCTTGATGATGAAAAAGGCATTGTCGGGGTCGCCGGGCAGCGGGTCGTCCAGTTCGACGAGACCGGCGTCGCCGCGGATGCGTCCGATACGCTTATCGATCAAACGAAGCGCCAGGCGGCGGAAGTCCTCATCCGCTCGCAACAGCCAGTCCTGGGCCTCGATGCGGCCGATCATGACGTCGGCGTCGTCGATGGTGAGCTTGTCGAACTCGGCAAGGAGAGAGGCCAGGTGTTTGCCCAGAGGAGACGCCAGCGCCTCGGCGGTTCTCCGTGCTTCCTCGCGCCGGTAATTGGCGGCGAGCCGGCTGCGTTCCTCGAGGCGCTCGTCCTTGGCCGACATGGCCTGGCCGTTGGCCGGCCGCTTCCGCCTGGCCTTGACCGGGCGCGGCGTGTAGGTGTCGGCGAAGACCTCGAAGGGGTTCGTCGCGGCGGTCATCGCGGCCATCACTGGGACCCGGCCACGACCGAGGTGCTGGCGCGAAGGTTCTCGGCCTCGTAGGCCTCGATGTCCTCGAGGCGGTAAACCACGCGGCCGCCGATCTTCAGGTACGCGGGGCCCTCGCCGATCCAGCGCCAGCGCTCCAGCGTGCGCTTGGAGATGTTCCAGCGTTCGGCGAGTTCGATCTGATTGAGGTGCCGGACGCGCGTCCGCTGTGATCCTTGTTCCACAGTCATCGGCTGCGGCTCCTCTGGCCTGACGGGTCGTTCTCGCGGATGTAACCGAGAATCCGGTCAGCGGTCGCGAGGGTCGGAGACCGGCCGCGGCGAAGATTGAGGACCAGCGACGGATCGCCGATCGCCTGGCGGCCGAACTCGGTGGGCTTGGTGCCCGTGCGCTTCAGGAAGCTTTCGACCTCCTCGCGAAACTGTTGGGTGAACGTCTGCATGATAGGAATATTCAAATCACTATTTTCCTATTGCGTCAACGAGAAAAGATTGTTAATTTCCTATATCCAATTGTGAAGGAGGGTCCGATGGATCTAGATACTGTTCGGCACAAGGTACTGAAGCTGATCGAGGGCCAAGGGACCGACCTTAAGAATGCGTCGCTCGCAATGGGGCGGAACGCGGCGTACCTGCATCAGTTCGTCTATCGCGGAACGCCGAAAGTCCTTTCCGAGGACGACCGCGCGGCGCTTGCTCGGCACCTCCAGTGCGACGAGGAAGAGCTCCGGCACAAGAAGCGGCCCGCGCGCAAGCCGCGCGCGAAGCCCGTGCGTCTGGAGCGCGTCGTGGAGGCGCCGGCCTCTAAAGCTCTACCGGAGGGCTTCTCCGCGATCCCCGAGATCGACGTCCGGGTGTCCGCCGGGCCGGGCGCCCTTCACGAGGGGCTCGAGGAGACCAAGGATATCTGGTACTTCCCGGACCCCGTCATCCGCCATGAGTTCCGGGTCCGGCCCGACGACCTCCGGATGATCACCATCGACGGCGATTCGATGTATCCCTTGCTCTCAAGCGGGGACCGCATCTTGCTCGACACCAGCCAGCGCATCCCGGTGCCGCCCGGGATTTTCGTCATCTGGGACGGCATGGGCTTGGTTGCGAAGCGCGTCGAGCACGTGCCCAACTCCGATCCGCCGAAGGTGATCATCAAGTCGGTCAACCCCGAATACGACACCTACGAGCGGGATGCCGAGGAGGTGCACATCATCGGGCGCGTCGTCTGGACCGCGAGACGGTTGTGAGACGCTTACGCCCGGAGCCGGGTTTCCTCAAACTGGCCAAGTGGGTCGGGACCGCTGCCGGCGTCGCGGGCGCCGTACTCATCGCGGCCAACATCGGGGCGGTCGGCTTCGGGTTCGTCCTGTTCCTCATCTCGTCGCTGCTCTGGATCCTGGTCGGCTGGATGCACCGGGAGCCGAGCCTCGTGGTTTTGCAAGGGGCTTTCACGGCGATCAATGTGCTCGGTATCTATCGCTGGATGCTGGCATAGGACATCGCCCATGGCGCGGGGAATTTGGACGACTGCAATCCTTCTGATCACAACGGTCGCCGCGCTCCCTGCTCCCGCTGCGGTCGAGATCGCCGGGGTGGCAAGCATCATCGACGGTGACACGATCGAAATTCACGGCCAACGCATCCGGCTCTTCGGGATCGACTCCCCGGAAAGCGCGCAGTTCTGCGAGAAAGAGGGAATCCGGACGCGGTTTTGAAGTGGCCATCGATAACGTCCCTGAAATCGTCCACCGCCGCATTCAACTTGGCGGGGTGAATTCTTATTGAAGCTCATGGTGTGAGGATGCTCGAAGCGGGGACCAAATCATAGTAGGCTCCAATTTCGATCTTTCGTTCAGAAGTTGGTCACCATGCAACTCACCCCGATCATCAACAACTTGGCTCATTCCGAGAAGCTTCCCGAGGAGACGATCAGGAAGTGCCTCGATCTTGGCGACGATATCGTACCGGCCTTTCTGAGCATCCTCATCCGTTTTACCGAGAACACCCCTCTCAGTGACGCTGAGGAACAGGCGATCTTCCTGATCGTCCATCTCCTGGGCGAAATCGGGGATAAGCGTGCATTCCCGGTGTTGCTGGATTTCCTTCAGGCAGATCAGGATCGGATTAATGATGTTCTTTCCGACGCCCTGACGGAAACGGTTCCGAGCATCGTCATCAGCACCTTCGATGGTGATGTTGACCGGCTCGTCGGGTTGATCAACAACCCGAATGTGGTCGATGTCATGCGAGCGGGGGCGATGGAGGTGTGGGCGTACTTCGTCGCTCGTGGTGACATTCCTCGTGACGTTGCCCACCAGCAGCTTTCAAACTGGTTCAGCGGTCTTCAGCCCCAAGGTGAAGATTACATCTGGGTTCCGTTGGTCAAGTGCGTTGCCATGTTGAATGTCCGTGACCTCGCGAACCATGTATATCGCCTCTTTGATTTGGGATGGGTTCCCTACGCAGCTTTGCGGCGCGAAGATTTTGATCGACGCTTGGACCAAGTTCATTCGACATCCAATCCGATGGAGGTGATGGAACGGTATCGGATTGGACCGTTCACTGACACCATTGGCACCTTGAGTTCCTGGCACGGATATTCCGACGAATACATTGCCAGGAAACGGATGCATGAGCAGGGGGGCCAGGGTGGGATTGCGGATACCTACGTGAACCGCTTTAAGAGCATCGGTCGCAACGATCCATGCCCCTGCGGCTCGGGCAAGAAATTCAAAAAATGCTGTCTGCACTGATGACCGACCATCCTATCCAACCCGGCGACCGATATCTCCGTCTTGGGAATCCGACTTTTCGTACCATGGCGCAATCATACCCGATCTCGGAGAACCGTTGGCTTCAATGGGACCCACCCAAAAACGGACACCATACGGACACAAAGAAAATGGCCTAGCAGTGGCTATCTGCTAAGCCATTATTTTTATTGGTTGTAGGGGGAGGGTTTGAACCTCCTACCTTCAGGTTATGAGTCGTAGTGAAATTCTGCATGATCACACGTAAAGATGCGAAAACGATTTTAACAACAGTCGATCATGGTGATGCCACACCTTATAAAAACGTAAATTTTCTTCTTGCGCAGCTTTTCGCCCCATCTCATTTGTTTTCGCCCCACTACGATAACTATTTGATTTCATTGTACTTTTAAGAATATTGCGGGTACTTTTGATCTCAACATCATTGTTTGAGATTCGCCATAGTCAGAATGGCGCCCAAAGGTTTCGCGTAATGCCCAACGCCCTCGACCCCGAGCGCATAACCGCCGAGGAGCGCCTCGATGAGGTGGCGGAAATCCTGGCGACAGGGCTCCTTCGCCTGCGAACACACGAATCAGCAAACAATTCCAATGACTCCGGAGACTTTCCACTGGACTTCCCTGCCCACCAGAGCGTCCATGGTCCCGACCCGAGACAAGGTGGAGAATGACCATGAACACCAGCGTTCTGGCCCAGGTGGCGGCCCTCAAGGTAATGAAGACGACGGCGCTTAAGAAAATGTGGCGCGACCTCTTCGATGCCGACCCGCCACCCTACAACAAGCGGTTCCTGGTGAACCGCCTTTCCTACCGGCTGCAGGAACTGGCCTTCGGCGGGCTCACGAAAGAGACTGTCGACAGGCTCGAAGCCATGGCCGGTGACGGGGCTCCCGATGAACGAAACAAGGGACGCGGGCGCGCCGCCGAGCGGCCTGTCGTCGGCACCCGGCTGGTTCGCGAATGGGACGGGATCGAACACCACGTCACCGTCCAGGCCGACGGGTTCGAATGGCAAGGCAGGAAATACAAATCCCTCTCGGCCGCCGCCAGGGCTATCACCGGCACCCGGTGGAACGGGCCGCTCTTTTTTGGCATGCGCAGGCACGGAAGCGGAAAATGACCAAGACGCCAATCCGTAAAATCCGCTGCGCCATCTACACCCGCAAGTCCTCCGAGGAGGGATTGGACATGGAGTTCAATTCGCTCGATGCCCAGCGCGAGGCTTGCGAGGCCTACATCACCAGCCAGAAACCTGAAGGCTG
>PVBE012312035.1_pt1 | contig 12770 bp, 10 predicted proteins | sample 1631181 | NCBI WGS metagenome assembly PVBE01 (sample SAMN08397723, study PRJNA350692) | Marine metagenome, whole genome shotgun sequencing project. | isolation source: water | place: Pacific Ocean | collected 2012-04
AATGTGTATCGTTGTCGTGTCATATATAAGTTCAGACCTTGTTAATGGGCAATCAAATTTCCATTCAAAAAGCGTATATAAGATGAAAAAAAAACTAGGTCCCAACAAGCTGGATCTAGAAAGAACAATGAAGCGGGATATGATAGTGGGGATATCGATAGCATCAAGTGATATTGCGTCTCAATTCACAAACATATCTACTACAAAACGACCTTGTTGTCTTATTTAAATGGGTGGCAGCCCAAAAAACCTGACAGCGTTCGTATCGAGTTGTTGCTCAAATTTGGTTGCGTCTAGATCTTTTAGGCGAGCTAAAAAATCAGCAGTATGGATGACATTTTGAGGTTCATTTGGGTACATTTTCCGGACAGGCTCTGGGGAAAGATACGGTGCATCTGTTTCAACCATCATACGGTCAACCGGCACAAGTTCCGCTGCTGCAACGACTTCCGCTGCATTATTGTACGTCACGACGCCAGTAAAACTAATCATCGCACCAAAGTCTAAAATTTTGGCTGCATCGTCTGGTGTTTCAGTGAAACAGTGAAAGACAAACCGATTGCCAGCAAGCGTACTGGCCTTAAAAATTGGCAATAAGTCATCTACTGCACGTCGACAATGTACAATTATCGGACGTTCATCCCCTTTGATATCTTCAATGAGCGCAAGATGCTCCTCAAGTAACTTCAGTTGGAGAGAAAAATCTGGCTTATCGTAGTGCCGATCAAGCCCAAGCTCGCCCCAAGCAACGCAACGTTCGTCTTTGGCGGCGCTGCGTACGTACTCCCATTTCCATTCGCCCTCAGCATATAGAGGGTGGATCCCAGACGAGAAGAATACGCGATCATCGATGTTGGCAAGTTCCCTTGCAGCAATTGCATCGTCCCCATCAGTAGCGACGGTAATCATTCTATGCACCCCAGCTTTTACTGCAGCATCAATGACATCGACCACTCGTTCGGTAAACTGCCGACTCGTCAGATGGCAATGTGTGTCAATCAAAAGCCAATAACTCCAACTTCTGGGCCAGGTTCAAGTAAGAGTGGTATCTTCAAAGTTGGTGCGCCTGGCATCGTCACCGATACAAAAGCGTCATCTGGGTTCACCGTAGTGTCAAAGAATACCTGCATACGAATAGTCCACAACTCCGGTGCCTTCTTATTCGAATCAGAAGCTTTAGAAAAACGCCAAGAATCAAATTCAACATTGACGCCTTCTGGAAATGAGACGACTGGTTGTTCAGGACGAGTCTCTTGATCCCACTCAAGCTGAATAACACACTTTGCACCCCCAAGCGAAGTTTTTGGAATTGGCAGAGATGGTGGGGAGACACGCATAGATTGTTTAAAACGACCAACGCCTTTTATTTTCAGGATTGCAGTCTCGCCCGAGTCAAATTCCAACCTAATTTTTGATTTCTTCATTTCACTTTTTTTCAATCGCAAATGGACCGGAATTTCAAAATAATCGTTTGGCTTCACTGCTTCTTCTGGCCACTGGGTCGTTGTACAGCCACACGTAGGTGTTGCTGATTTAATTCGTAAATCATGATCCGTTGTATTTTTTAACCGGAAGGTATGTTCAATGATTGTAGAGGGTCGATCAATCATAACTACGCCGAAATCATGGTTTAAATCACCAGCAATAGGACCTGTGAATAGATAATTGTAGATTCCCCAGCCTAAAACCATCACGATGAGAAATCCAATAATAGCTACAAGAAATAAATGTGCCTTTTTCCTAGTCATGATTTGAAATCGTACCCCAAATAGCAACTTACGTCATAATTCCACTATGGACATGGAACGTTTTACTACACTTTCTCAACAATCGCTTTCACAAGCGGTTTCAATTGCGACATCTATGCAGCATGCAGAACTCTCGCCGTTGCATCTTCTAAGTTCACTACTTGAAGATGGAAGCGGAATAACAAAATCCATCATCAAACGCGCCGGTGGCGATTCTGCACGAATTGCTGAACTTACAACCGCACAACTCAATCGATTACCAACAGTTGTGGGAACGCAACCACAAACTTCGCAAGAATTTATGAAAATTGTAGACAAGGCACTTACAACAGCGAAGCAAATGGGTGACTCCCATGCAACCGTTGAACATCTTTTACTTGCACTTGCTACGATAAATAGCGATGCAAAGGATGTGATTAAACTTGGTGGAATACAAGCAAAAGACATCAAACAAGCAGTAGATATGATTCGTAAAGACTCAGGAGTAACAAACGTGAACAACGAAAGCGGAGATGCACAACTTGAAGCACTTGCCAAGTATGGCATCGACCTAAATGAACTTGCGCGTAGTGGCAAACTTGATCCCGTCATTGGTCGCGATGAAGAAATACGCCGATGCATGCAAGTGCTAAGCAGAAGGTCAAAAAACAATCCCGTTCTCATCGGCGAACCAGGCGTGGGAAAAACCGCCATCGCAGAAGGCCTTGCACAACGAATTGTAAATGACGACTGCCCATCTTCAATGCGTGAATCAAAAGTAATTGCTCTTGATATTGGGCAACTCCTTGCTGGTGCAAAGTTTCGTGGCGAATTTGAGGAGCGACTCAAAGCAGTTCTTCGAGAAGTTACATCAAGCGAAGGAAGAATCATTCTCTTTATTGATGAGTTGCACACAGTTATTGGTGCAGGAGCTGCCGAAGGAGCCGTCAGTGCCGGAAACTTACTGAAGCCTGCGCTTGCTAGGGGAGAGTTGCGGTGTATTGGCGCAACAACGCTCGATGAATACAGGCAACATATCGAAAAAGATGCCGCATTTGAGCGAAGATTCCAACCCATACTTGTTGATCAACCGTCAGTCGAAGACACGATTGCAATTCTCCGAGGTCTCAAACCGAGATACGAAGCACACCATGGTATTCGCATCCAAGATGGCGCACTCGTCGCAGCAGCACAATTAAGCCACCGTTACATCGCCGATCGCTTTTTGCCAGACAAGGCAATTGACTTACTCGATGAAGCGTCAAGTAAATTGCGTATTGAAAATGACTCGATGCCTGCTGAACTCGATGAGCTTCGCCGCCGAATCATGCAACTCGAAATTGAACGAGAAGCATTAAAGATTGAAAAAGATAGCGATTCAAAAGACCGATTGAAAAAAGTTACAAAAGAAATTGCCGAACTCAGTGAACAAAATAATGAAATAACCGCACGATGGGAAATTGAAAAAGCCGAACTTGAAGAAATCAGCGCAACTAAAATTGAAATTGATGCGAAACAAACACAGCTCGTACAAGCACAACGCAGTGGTGATTTAGAAACAGCAGCAAGAATTCAATACGGCGAACTTCGCGAACTTGATGACCGTTTACACGGCGCAGAAGAAAAATTAAAAACGCGACGCGAAGAGGGCCTAAATATGGTTCGGGAAGAAGTCGATGCGGAACAAATTGCAGAAGTCGTTTCAAGATGGACCGGAATTCCAGCAACTCGTCTTGAAGAAGGTGAACGTGAGAAACTTTTACGCATGGAGGATTCACTCGCATCAAGAGTGGTTGGACAAGCGGAAGCTGTTGAAGCAGTCTCTGAAGCAGTACGAAGAAATCGCGCTGGGCTTGGTGAAGAATCGAGACCTATTGGCTCCTTCCTATTCTTGGGACCTACGGGTGTTGGAAAAACTGAGTTGTGCAAAGCACTCGCGGAGTTTTTATTTGATACTGACGAAGCGATGATTCGCATTGATATGAGCGAGTATATGGAACAGCACGCAGTTGCTCGATTGATTGGTGCACCCCCGGGATATGTTGGCTACGAAGAAGGCGGCAGACTAACCGAAGCAGTCCGACGACGGCCATACTCCGTTGTTCTCTTCGATGAAATGGAAAAGGCACACGAAGATGTTTCAAACGTACTATTGCAAGTGCTTGACGACGGACACCTGACCGATGGTCACGGTCGCAAAGTTGATTTTAAAAACACAATTATTGTTATGACAAGTAATCTTGGTTCTGCTGAACTTCTAGCAATGAGCGAAGATGGAAAGAGTGATGCCGAAATTCGCGAATGCGTACTCAAAATACTGAAACATTCGTTGCGCCCAGAGCTCATTAATCGTATCGACGAAACTGTCGTCTTCCACCAACTTACGCGTGAACAACTCAGTGGCATTATTGAAATTCAGTTACGCCTGCTCAGAAAGCGGCTTGACGAGCGTGGTCTCATGCTTAACATTACTGACAAAGCTATCGAACAATTGTGCGATGAGGGATACGATCCGCAATTTGGCGCACGACCATTGAAGCGAGTTATTCAACATCGTCTTGAAAACCCAATCGCCACTGGCATCCTTAGCGGCACGTACGACGACGGTGACACCATCACCGTTGACGTAAAAAATGGCGATTTAACCCTCTCAAACACCACTAATTCGAACGATTAACAAGATTTTGAGACTGTTCCAAAATGAAAATATAGCCCAAGGAAGAAATATCGCTCAGAGCCACATTATTTACGTTTTAGGATTGACTCAAAACGTGAAAAGCGGCAATGCCAAAGTAATCGTACAATCACTCGTATGCAATTAACTTGTAAGACAGCTGGAGAATCTCACGGACCCTGCGGCGTTGCATTCATCGAAGGAATGCCTGCGGGATTGACTCTCGATGTAGACTTTATCAATAGCGAACTAAAACGTAGGCAAGGTGGATACGGTCGAGGAGGACGACAAGGGATTGAAAGCGACGAAATTCTTATTCTTTCTGGAGTTCGATGCGGTGTAACAACTGGAGCACCACTCGTTCTGCAAATTACGAATAAAGATAGTCGGCTCGACGATGCAGTTGCAACTCCACCGATACACAAACCAAGACCTGGGCACGCTGATCTTGCTGGCTCAATCAAGTGGCTCACGAATGACTGCCGTAACACTCTAGAACGTGCAAGCGCCCGTGAGACAGCTGCGCGTACTGCAGCCGGCGCAGTTGCACGATGCTTATTAAAAGAGTTTGATATTGAAGTGTTTGGATTTGTGCGTGGCATGTTAAATGTAGTTGCCCCAACTGAAATAACTCCAGATAATTGGCGAAGCGTGCGAGATGCACGTGACACATCTGACACATACTGCCCTGATGATGCTTCGTGTAAAGCAATAATCGAACACATCCGAACTGCAAAAGAAAACAAAGATACCGTTGGGGGTTTATGTGAGACACACGTCTTTGGCTGCCCTCCTGGGTTTGGTTCATGCGTACAGTGGAATGAAAAACTTGATAGCAAACTTGCAGGTGCCGTTATGGGAATTCAAGCATTCAAGTCTGTTGAAATTGGATTAGGCGCAACGTGTGGACAACTCCACGGTTCCAAGGTTCACGATCCAATTGTGTTTGATAAAGACAATCGAAACGCGTGTCATTTTGGTTTTACCAGACCTACTAATCACGCTGGTGGAATCGAGGGCGGGATGAGTAATGGTATGCCAATAGTTGTGCGTGGAACCATGAAACCAATTGCTACATTACTTCAGGGAATGAACAGTGTTGATTTACAAACTGGCGAAGCCACCCGTAGCGATTACGAACGCTCTGATGTGTGCGCACTTCCCGCAGCGAGTGTGGTGATGGAAAACGTCGTTGGTTTTGAAATTGCAACTGCATTTCTTGATGCCTTTGGCGGAACAACGATGGATATGGTGAGGGCATCACATGATGCATTTGCAAGTGCGGCTCGAAAGATAACTCCGTCATGAGTTTAATCATCGCCTCAGTCCACGGCGAAGTTCCAGACAACCTACAAGGGGCGGATCTTCTTGAAATTAGAGTTGATGGTATGCCCTCTGCAGAAGCGACTGCGGCTTTACCTAAATTACTCAACGCTTCTCCTATTCCTACAATTGTTACGTGCAGAAGCATCCAAGAGGGAGGTTTATTTGAAGGCAACGAGGAAGAGCGAGTTGCAATGTACCGCGCTGCGCTTGATTGTAAGCACCCACCAAGGTACATCGACATTGAACACGAAGTACTCACTCGACACCCACTTATGCTTGATGCACTTGAGAGCGAAGACACCGATATTATTCTTTCTTGGCACGACGTAAAGGGAAGGCCAAACGATTTACTCCAACGTGCTGCTGCTATGCAAGACATTCCGAATGTCGCAATTGTAAAAATGGTCTGGCGCGCACGCTCTTTGCGCGACAATCTTGAAGCGTTCTCACTATTGCAATCAAGGCAACAACCTATGATTGCAATGTGCATGGGCGAATATGGTTTAATGAGCCGAGTTCTTGCTCCACAGTTTGGTGGCTTTGCCGTATTTGCTTCGGTTGATGGATGCGAAGCAACTGCGCCAGGGCAACCGACCGCACATACGCTGCGTTCGCTTTACCACATTGACGAAATAAACAAGAACACAAAAGTCTTTGGTGTCATTGGAAACAACGTCTCACATTCCGCAAGTCCTGCCTTTCATAATGCTGCGTTTGAAGCGAGTGGTGAAAATGCAGTTTATTTACCACTTCCTATCCCAGAGGGATGGGAGCACCTTAAGGCAACAATACTGGAATTACAAAATTACGATGGTCTGAACCTTACTGGTCTGAGCGTTACTATCCCACACAAAGAGAGTATGCTTCTACTCGTAGATGCTCCTGACAAAAACTGCAAAGCATCTGGTGCAACAAACACTGTAACCTTTAAAGATAAAAAAATGATTGGCAACAATACTGACATTGAATCACTACAACAACTTGCACCAAATGCGAAGCGGGTTCTTGTTCTCGGCGGCGGCGGTGTTGCAAGAGGTGCCGTTATCGCTATGAGTACTATTGGCGCACAAGTTTTTGTTGCAACGAGAAGACAAGAACAAGCTGCGTTACTTGCAGAAGAACTCCCTTGTTCCATTGCAACAGACCAACTCCGCGACATTGATACACTCATCAATTGCACGCCCGTTGGCATGCAAGGAGGATGTGATGAATCAGGCGATCCTGCGTTGTTGCTTGCACCATCTATGAACGGTCTCCCGATGACGGTCATCGATACTGTTTACAAACCAAGAGAAACGCCGCTTATCAAGCGAGCCGCGGCCTTTGGTTGCAAGACTATTACCGGCGACGATATGTTTCGATTGCAAGCAGTCGAACAACAGAAAATTTGGTCAGATAAACAGTGATAACACGTCGTCTGCAGAGGCAAATGGTTCTATTGCAGGAACGCGCACAATGCCAAATGGTGCGCGTACGTCAAAACCAAGGGAATCAACACCCACAACAACTGGTTCGACCACCTCGACATTTGTATTTGCTAAACAAACGGAACGAACAGCATCAACATAATTCGCATTCAGTTCTTTACAAATCGAAGGTTCCTCTTTAGCTAATACATTTTCTCTGCATAGCGTGTTGCCATCTATAAACATTTCATGAAATCGTGCGGCATCAATAGTAACAAGTGCCCACTGCACATCGGGCGATTCGCCGTGATATACGTTCCACCGATCAGCAAACAATCCCTCTTCTCCTGTTGCCATAAATTGTCGCAGCGAAACATGCATCTCCATGCAATCTTCCGAATAATCGGGAACAAACATAATTACATCGCAGGGTTGCAACATTGCAACCATCGCTGGTATAACAAGTTCGCCTGTTGGACAAATAACATATGAAACGTCGTGGCTGTGCTCACCAAACCTAATCGTTACAGTTGTATTGTTTCGTAAAAACTTCCACGCCGCATCCGATGCTTGTCGTTCATCAAATGGCTCCAACATTAGCCTCGCATTGCTTTTTCAATTGCTGCAACGGTTTTAGGTATTTTCTTTGAAAGATTTCTATATCCCTTTGCGGTAACAACAATATCATCCTCAATTCGAATACCAATGGCTTCGTCTGGCAGATATATACCTGGTTCGATTGTAATCACTGCACCTTTTTTCAGTGGAACAATCGGTCCACAACTATCGTGGGTTTCCAAGCCGAGATGGTGACCTATGGAATGAATAAAAAAATCACCATACCCTGCCTTTGTAATTATTCTTCTAGCGATTGCGTCGAGCTCAGAAAGTGTGACGCCAGGTTTCACCGCGCGAATTGCTGCTTCTTCCGCAGCAAGAACAATTTCATAGATTTCTTTTTGTCGTTTTGAAAAGGTTCCAGATACTGGAACTGTTCGAGAAATATCTGCACCGTATCCCAAATGGAAAGCACCCGAATCTATGCAAACCAAATCGCCACTAACAAGTTCTTGATTGTTTTCCTTGTAGTGTAATACCGTACTATTCATTCCACTGCCAACGATTGGCGGGAATGCACTGCCACGCCCGCCTGCCATCGCATACCCGTACTCAAGTGTTGCCTGCACTTTAAATTCATTCACGTCAGGTGACACGAATTGCATCGCAGCCTCAAAACCATTCGCGGTTATGTCAACTGCTTCTTGAATGGCTTTAACTTCCGCAGACGATTTCACGCTCCTTAGTGCTGGAATCACGTGAGAACAATCATGTATCTCGCATCCAGTCGTTCGTGCTGCAACGTCATTCCACATCGCAAGATCTTTAGAAATTGGATTGTCCACACCTGCAAGTGGCATGAGTGTCGCGAATTTCTTCGACCGTGAAGCAACATCTTTTAAAACCATCGGCATGGATGGCGTACGCATTATCGAAGTGAATCCTGTTTCTTTGCGAAGTTCACTACCGACGGATTGACGAATGCCATCCCATTGTTCTTTCTCTGGATCACGTGAGCCTAAAAACAAAACCTCTCTTCGAGAAGGAACTTTATTCGTTGGATCAAATAGGAGTACTGCGCCGGGCTCGTTTGTAATGCCTGTTACATATTCAAAATGTGTATGTGGACGCCAAGATGATTCAAGATGCCCATCTGATTCGCCAGCAAACACAAGCCCCGAAGATCCTTTGAGTGCCTTTAGTACTTTCGCTCTTCGTGCAGCAAATTCTTTTGTGGGGATACTCAACTTGATTCCCTCATTCGTGCAACAACATCACTACTACTTCGACCTGGACGTTCATGTAACACCTTTAGTGCTATACCAAGTTCTTCAAGTAGACCTTGTTCATTTATTTCCTCTGGCACATAATCGCCACCTTTAACATATAAGTCTGGTGTAATTGCACGAATCAATGCTTCTGCAGTTGGCTCGTCAAAGGAAGTAACAATGTCAACACATTGCAATTCAGCAAGTATTTCCATCCGTTCCTTAAGGTGATATATTGGACGACCCTCACCCTTTTGCGCTTCAACTTGCGCGTCGTCGTTCACGCCAACAATAAGCACGTCGCCAAGAGCAGCGGCTTCGCGAAGATAAGAGACATGCCCTGCATGAATTACATCAAAGCAGCCGTTTGTAAGAACGATTCGTTTTCCTGACTCTTTTGCTGCTGCAACTTCAATTGCAAGTTGTTCAAGAGAGCGAGTCTTACCAAGTTGTCCCGATTGCATTTGCAGTATTTCTTGTAGCACTTGTGCCATTGGAATCGGAGTCGCTCCGAAAACTTCTACTTCTAATCCAGCAGCGACATTTGCAAGTTCAACACATTGCGGCCATGATAAGCCGCCGCCGCGGCCAATGGCTATCCCGGCAAGTACCATGTCACCTGCACCAGTAACATCGTATACAGAACGAGCGCGTGTTGGAACATGCACTGGAGAAGAGCCTCGTTCTTGCAGCACTGCACCGTGTTTATCGATGGTAAGAATTGCAGCATGCACTTGCAAAGATTCACACAAATTAATTGCGAGATTTGTTGCACCACCAATTGGGTCCTCTTCATCAATCCGAATTCCTGTTGCTTTTTCAGCTTCACTTCGGTTTGGCGTAATAGCTGTTGCACCTTGATACCTTGTGTAATCGGTTAAATTGGCTGGATCCACGAGCACTTCAACACCAGCATCTTTGCAATGTTCAATCACTCGTTTGCACATTGTTTCAGAAAGAACACCCTTGCCATAATCTTCAATACAAACAATATCAGTGGTTGGGAGAAGCATGTTCAATGAAGTCATAAGTTGCTCCACTTGTGAATCCAGAATTGGCTCTTTTGATTCCCGATCAAGGCGAAACATTTTTTGTGGATGGCGGTGCTGTGCAAGTCCAACTATGCTTCGCTTCACAGTTGTTGGCCTGTCGTCACAACAGAGTATGTCTTCAGTTGAAATACCATCCGATTCCAGCAAATGTAGAAGGAACTCTCCTTCCTTGTCATCGCCGACTATTCCAAGGCAGCGCACACACCCACCAAGGGCGACAATACACCTTGCGACATTACCAGCTCCGCCTGCTCGCGATTGTACTGAGCGTACTTCAAGAACTGGAACCGGAGCGTCGGGTGAAAGTCGTTCGGCATCACCATAAACAATTTCATCAAGCATGAAGTCGCCAATCACTAGGATCGACTTCGAATGAATGCCACACACAGCTGCAAGTAGGTTCGTCATATCGTTATCGTATCTTGAAAACGCTTAGAAGTAATGATTCAAGATCCTTACCGCCCTCTACCGTCTCTAATACGAGGTGTGGAACAACTATCGGGCACTCCATCGCTGATAAGTCAATGACATCTCTCGCCTTGACCCAATCCTTTAATGTCATCACAATAGCGTCAACTGATTTAGAAATCTCAATCAAATCAGCAATCTCCGATGAGGAAAAAGGCTGATGATCTGCAACTGGAAGTTGCTTCGCAATTTTTGCGCCAAGACGTACGAGCGCTTCAATAACTGGTCCGGGACATCCAATGCCTAATCGGACAGCAATTGATTTTCCAGTGAGCCAATTTAACTCTACTACACCATCATTCTTTTCTTGGTGCACAAATAACTCTGTCCATTGATGCGAGGTCCATGCGATTGGCTCGCGGCCTAAAATTGTTTGTACCTCTTTTGAGAATGTAGGGTCGCGGTGTTGCACATGGCTCACTACTACTGCATCTGCACGCTTGAGCCCTTCGACTGGCTCACGTAACCAGCCTGCAGGGAGCATTTGTTGAGAAAAAGCGTCGCAAAGAAAATCGAGCACAACAATGTCGAGGTCTCGATACAACTTTCGGTGTTGAAAGCCATCGTCCATGATAAGACAATCCGCTTTCCCGCCCTCTTCAATGTATTTAGAAATATGTACATGTCGATTTGCTCCTACGATGACATCAATGGAGTCAATCCGTTCTCTATACTCGATGGCTTCATCTGCATTCTCAGGATTAACCGCTGCGTAGCCACGCATCACGACTGCTGGGTTATGACCATTTTCGCGCAGTCTTCGAATAATCCACATCACTAAAGGTGTCTTTCCTGTGCCACCAACAGTGAGATTACCAACTGATATGACTGGAAGTGGTACGTGTTTTTGGTTCCGATCTTTATCGTAGTGCCGGTTTCGAATACGGACAATCTTGCCATACAGCCACGAAGCGGGAATTGCAAAAAAATCGAGCCAACTCGGAAGTGGTGTTTTCATTGGTTATATTTTCCAGCCCAACTCTTTTAGTAGTGTATTCATTGGTAATCCCATCACACTTGTCTTGTCACCATGGCACACAATTGGCCAGTTTGCGGCAAGACGTTCAGAAAGATTGTACCCGCCTGCTTTGCCCTGCCAACTTCCTGTCTCAATATATTTTTCAATTTCACGCATCTCTATGTTTCCAATACATACTTGCGACACATCACAACCGCTTCGCAAACGTTTTCCTTCCATTGAAATTAAACTCCAACCAGTGCAAACCTCATGCACCTTGTTTACCATTTGGACAATCATTTTTTTTGCATGCATCGCGCTCACTGGCTGACCTAGAATTCGACCATTAACCACACAAACCGTATCGGCAGCCACAATTGTTCCACTCGCTTCTGTAGACAACAATTGAACATCTTGCGCTTTCATCACTGCGAGAGTTTCCACCCATCGATAAACGTTCATTCCCCCACATGTAAACACGCCATCATCAATCTCAGGCGGAGACGAAATTGCATTAATTCCCGCCTCAGCAAGAAGGTCAATACGTCTTGGAGAAGAGCTCGCTAGTATCAACGGTTTTTCCCAAACCGTCATCCCTCTTGTTTTTCCAACAGAGCATGTAGTGCTTCAATCACGTCATCAACTTGAATCAATCGCATGATGGAGTCACCAATTTTTTTATCGCGATAGTGAGTCGAACCATAGTCAACTGCGGCAGCAATGACTGTCTCGTATTGCTTATATGGTCCTACAACCGAAGGATTCGTTGGTCCAAACAAAGCGATAAGTGGACGCTTAAAACCAACTGCGATATGCAATGCAGCAGAATCATTCGCAAGTACAACATCAGCATCTTCAATGACTGCAAAAAGGCGACCAATTGACATCTCTGGCAATACGTTGATTATGTGTTCGCTTGTGAAAATCGACGAGATCTGCTCTATCTCAGTTGGAGCACCAACGACAACAATAGATTGCATTCCATTTTCTAATAAGTAATTTGCAACTTCCTCGAACCTCTCTACTGGCCACTGTTTGCTTTTCCACCTTGATGTTGGTGCAAGTACGGCATACTTTCCGCTTGGCAACATTTTCCGCCTGTTTGCCCACCAAGAAGTATCTTCCTTATTGGAATAGAGCCGCATATCTTCAACAACCTCAATACCAAGCGCTCGAACCAAATCGAGCATTTGGTCAACAGTATGTTTGCTTGTTGTTTTTACTTTATCTGTGTATCCCAACCAACCGTACTCTCGAGCTGACGCAGGACCAATGCGGACTTTTGCTTTTGTTGCCCAAGAAAACAAACCGCTTCTCCCAAGTCCTTGCCCAT
>PVBE010767042.1_pt1 | contig 12769 bp, 13 predicted proteins | sample 1631181 | NCBI WGS metagenome assembly PVBE01 (sample SAMN08397723, study PRJNA350692) | Marine metagenome, whole genome shotgun sequencing project. | isolation source: water | place: Pacific Ocean | collected 2012-04
CCTCACCGCACTCGGCTCGATCTAGAAAAGCTCACTTTAGGGTCGGAGCATTCGTAGCAACGAAATGGACCCTGGCGGCCCCTCTCGAGCGAGATCCGGCAACCGGCCTCAGATCGCGAAAACCGTACTTCGGTAGTTCGTCCCTATAGTGCCGAATGACGTGGAAACGATCACCGTCATCGCCTTCGCAGTTGCCGCCTTTTCGGTCAGCTTGGCAAGCTTCTTCTTTGTTCGGTCGCGAGCGCTGAGCCGCTCCGTCGACGCTGCCCGCCGTCGTATCGGCGGTGATCCACCAAAACGCTCATGGCATCGCAAGGGAGCCCTGGACGAAGCGCTGCGGCGGCTCGAGCGATCCAGCTCCCAGGCGCAAAAGGAACGATCTCAGCTTTCTGGAGCACTCCAGGCGACCACCCTTGGGATCGTGATCACTAACGACCATGGGGTCACGGTCTTCGCCAATCAGGCTGCCGACGAATACCTCGGTGTACGTGAAGGGGAACCTGTGCCCGACAAATCACTCAGAGAAGCGATCGAAAAGGCGATCCTCAATAGGGTCTCGATTTCGACCGAGATCGAACGACAAACGCCGATTGTGCGCATCCTCGATATCTCAGCCTTGCCGCTCGACTTCGGGATCGAGAGCGTAGGGGCGGTCACCTACATCCAGGACATCACCGATCAGCGTGAGGTTGATGCGATACGACGTGACTTCATTGCCAACGTGAACCACGAACTCAGGGAGCCGCTGTCTGCGCTGGCCGCACTCGCCACAACGTTCGCCGACAATCTCGATGACTCTGAGACTGCCTCGCGGCTCGCGTCACGACTGGAAGCAGAAGGGACTCGCCTCGGTGCGATGGCAGAACACCTCCTCGAACTGAGCCAAGCCGAAGCTCTCAGCTCCCGTGACGAAACCATCCAGGCGTCGTCGCTGATCGCTTCCGTCGCCGAACTCATTCAAGAAGCCGCGGCCGAACGGAACATCGAGCTGGTCACGGAGCCGGCACCGCCATCCGCCCGCGTCTTGGGCGACGAACGACGGCTTCGCTCGATGCTGCTCAACCTTGTCGACAACGCCATCAAGTTCTCAACACCGACCGAAAATAGCGCCCCGCCTCGAATCTGGCTTCGAACCTCGATGAGTGAAGAGACCGTGATTTTCACCGTTCAGGACGAAGGAATCGGGATTTCCGAAGGCAACGCCGATCGCATCTTCGAACGTTTCTATCGGGTTGACCGTATTGGCGGTACCGACGTCGGTGGAGCCGGGCTGGGCCTCAGCATCGCCCGCCACGTCGCCCGCAACCACAGAGGCGATATTACCGTGGCCAGCAAGCCGGGCGAGGGAACTCTGTTCTCGGTAACACTGCCACTGTGGAAAGGGTAGAAGAAGTTATTAGCCTTCAACCTTCAGAGCAGATTACTCTCCGGTTTGGGACTGAACTTTCTAGCAGAACATCGTCGAGGAAGGCATAGCGCGTAACCCGCCGCAGCCATCCCTCGAACGATCCCGGGGGACCCACCGAGCCCGCGCCGCACCCGTAGAGGCACCTCCTGCTTGAGATCGCTGACATCATCGGGATTCCTGGTGAGCCGAAACACAAAGTTGTAGATTCAACGCCCACGGTCGTGAGCCGCCTATTCCCATGTGGGTATGGCGTGGTCAGGTGTCCGCCACCCTCTCTAACAGCTTCTCATAGCAACGAGTTCCGAGAGAAACGCGGTTCACCCAACAGCGAGGGCGTCCACGAATGCTTGCAGCCGCTCTCTGGTGATGAACCGCATGCGAGGTTCGCGACGCTCACGATCGTAGATCTCGAATGGACAGAACTTCTCTGTGATGAGCAGGCCGCGATCCGATCCGGAAGACATGAAACCGACTACGAAACGGTCGATATCGGACTCCTCAAGTTCGGGGTGATCGGATGCTTCATGGGGGACCGTACGAACGAAAACCCGTTGCCCGGCCCGCAGTGCATCCGCCGTGTCGTCCGACCGTTCACTGATCGCGTATCCGGCCAGGCGCATCACACCGAGTATCAGGGCGGAAGCATCTGCAGACTCCGGGTCGACTCCCTGAGCACGGAGGCCAGCCTCAACTGCCTGGGACAATCTCAATTCGGATCCGATTGGTGAGAGCGTCTCGGTAGTACTGCGATCGGCGAGCGCCGGTGGATTCTCGGGAAGGTCAGACATCCGTTCAAAGGCGTCAAATTCGGGACGCGATGCGTGAGGGAGAAACACCGGAGCCATTGGAGGTGGCAGCACTCCGGGAGTGTCGAGCTCAACACTCCCGGCCTCGACCCATTCGGTGTCACGTCGACCCAGTGCCACGACCGAGTGGACGTCATCGATCGGCAGCGAGTAGCGCTTCTCCCGGACTACCTCCACTGCCTCACGAATGAGAAGATCCACCAACACCGAGTCGATCTCACCGGCCGGGAGCGGTACGTCGAAGTGCACCCGAGCCGATCCGTCCGACACGTGGAAATCCGCAACGGTGGCACCCAATCGATCGGTCCCAGCCGACTCCGAGTCGGTGTCTGAATCAGCACCGGTCGAATTCCGGCGAATGAGAAGCACCGCTGCCGCAGCAGCAATGACGACGACCACAACGACGATCACAATGGCCAAGAGAGCACTCCAATTGACGAGGGACCCATTGTACGAGATGTCGCTTGGTCGATCTCGGCTCGCCAACGATTAGCGACCGGCACCCGGCATCGGACATCGCCCAATACCGAATGCCTTCCCGCTACGACGCCCTCCGCGACGCAGCAATCTGGCGCTCCTTGCGCACCCGACGCCTTTCCCGTTCAGACATCCCGCCCCAGATACCGAACTTCTCGCCGGTCGAGATCGCGAATTCCAGACATTCAGGCCGAACGCTGCATTCACGGCAGATCGATTTGGCTTCTCTCGTCGATGCACCGCGCTGCGGGAAGAACAGATTGGCATTGGCCCCGGTGCAACTGGCTCCGTTCTGCCATTTGAGGTCGTAACCGTTGGTGAGCGCTTTCTTTAGATGCTCGAGCATTGCGAGCTCCTTACACCAAGTTAACTACACGATCATAACTACGTCAGTGTTATTATTGCGCGCGGACCGCGCGCAAGTCAAATGCTTGTCGCGTAAGGCTTTTCCCAGCGCGCGCCCCTATCTTATGGTGGAGCAAGACTCTGCATTGCGCGCGGAGCGCGCGCAATGGGAAATCACCAGTCTCCAATCACCAGAGAACGAGACACGCCCCACCTGCTTCCTGGGGAGTGGGGACTGCAAGCGAAACAAGTTATCGCTGCCCGGCGAGCCTTCCATTGCGCCACTTCGCCTTCATGTAATCACGGTTGAGCAACGCGATGAAGTCGATCGATATCCGCTTGGGGCAGGATTCTTCACACTCACCGTGATTGGTACAGGACCCAAAGAAGGATTCCATCGTATCGACCATGGCCTCGGCGCGCGGGTACCTCTCCGGTTGACCCTGTGGCAACAGATTTAGATGCGCCAGCTTGGCAGCAGTGAACAGTTGGGCCGCGCTGTTGGGGCATGCTGCGACGCAGGCTCCACAACCGATACAGGCTGCGGCATCCATCGATGCTTCTGCCGCCTCTTGAGGAATTGGGATGGAATTCGCATCGGGAGCACTCCCGGTGTCGACCGTTATGTACCCACCGGCCTCCACTATCCGATCGAGCGAACTCCTATCTACGATCAGATCCTTGAGTACGGGAAACCCCGCCGCCCTCCACGGCTCGATCGTGATCACGTCACCGTCGCGAAACTTCCGCATGTGAAGCTGGCAGGTAGCTGTTCCCTGCTGCGGTCCGTGAGGCTGACCGTTGATCATGACACCGCACGTTCCGCAAATGCCTTCCCTGCAGTCGTGCTCAAACGCGATCGGCTCCCTGTTTGCGAGGGTGAGCCGATCGTTGACGATGTCGAGCATCTCCAGGAACGAGACATGCGATCTGATGTCTCGAGCAGCGTACTCCTCGAACACCCCAGGATGATCCGGACCGGGCTGACGCCAGACGCGAAGAGTGAGGTCCATTACTTGTAGCTCCTCGTCTTCAGCTCCACATTCTCGAATTCGAGATTCTCCCTGGTGAGGCTGGGTTCTGAACCTTCGCCCTCGAATCCCCATGCCGAGACGAACTTGAAGTCCTCGTCGTTACGCCTAGCCTCTCCATCTTCCCTGACGTGCTCAACCCTGAAGTGCCCCCCACTGGATTCCTCTCGGTGAAGGGCATCGCGACACATCAGTTCGGCCAGATCGAAGTAGTCGGCTACCCGTCCTGCCTTCTCCAGAGATTGGTTCAGAGAATCCCCCTCACCAACGATCTTGACGTCAGCAAAGAACTCCTCCTTGATTCCCGAAATCTCACCGATGGCCCTTGTAAGACCCTCAGCGCTCCGCGCCATCCCACAGTGCTCCCACAACACCTTGCCGAGCTCACGGTGGAACCAATCGACCGTGCGAGAACCGTTGATGCTGAGCAATTTTTCGGTACGGTCGACAACCTCCGCTTCCACCTGCGAAAACGCAGAGTCGTCGGCTGATACAGGATCGGTGCCGAGGTACTGAGATAGATAAGCGGCAATGGTGTTGGGGAGAATGAAATAACCATCGGCGAGTCCCTGCATGAGAGCGCTAGCTCCGAGCCGATTTGCGCCGTGGTCTGAGAAATTGGCCTCACCGATCGAATAGAGACCGGGAATGGTGGTCATCAAGTCGTAATCCACCCAGAGACCTCCCATCGTGTAGTGGGGCGCCGGATAGATTCGCATCGGAACCTCGTAGGGATCCTCATCGGTGATCCGCTCGTACATCTCGAAGAGATTTCCATACCTCGCTTCGATCGTGCTACGCCCAAGTCGCGCAATCGCTTCGGCGAAGTCGAGGTAGACGCCGTTGTTCAGTGGGCCTACCCCTTTGCCGGCGTCGACCTCCTTCTTGGCGGCACGCGACGCCACATCGCGCGGAACCAGGTTTCCGAATGCCGGATAACGGCGTTCCAGGTAGTAATCGCGCTGATCCTCCGGAATCTCGCGTGCCGGGCGTTTCTCGTCCATGCCGGAAGGAATCCAGATGCGCCCGTCGTTGCGAAGAGACTCGGACATGAGCGTGAGCTTCGACTGGAACTCGTCCGCCTGAGGGATACACGTGGGATGGATTTGTGTGAAACACGGATTGGCGAAGAAGGCACCCCTGCGATGAGCTCGCCAAATCGCGGTGGCGTTCGATCCCTTAGCATTGGTCGAAAGAAAGTAGGCATTCGAATATCCGCCGGTGGCAAGCACGACGGCATGGGCACTGTGTGAGCTGATCTCGCCGGTCAGCATGTTCCGCACGACAACCCCGGCTGCGCGCCCGTCGACAACAACGATGTCGAGCATCTCGCAGCGGTTGTATGCCTCCACACTTCCGGCCTTGATCTGACGCGCCAACGCCTGGTAGGCCCCAAGCAAGAGCTGCTGACCCGTCTGGCCCCTGGCATAGAAAGTTCGCGATACCTGGGCACCACCGAACGAACGATTACCTAGTAAGCCTCCGTACTCCCGGCCAAAGGGAACACCCTGAGCTGTGGCCTGGTCAATAATCTCGCCACTGACCTGGGCGAGGCGATAGACATTGGCCTCTCGCGATCGGTAATCCCCACCCTTGATCGTGTCGTAGAAGAGCCTGTAGTCGCTGTCGCCATCGTTGCGATAGTTCTTGGAGGCATTGATTCCTCCCTGGGCCGCGATGCTGTGTGCCCGTCGATTGCTGTCGTGACAAGTAAAGGTCTTGACTCGATATCCGAGCTCTCCAAGAGTCGCTGCCGCGCCGGCACCGGCCAGACCGGTGCCGACAATGATCACCTCGAACTTGCGGCGGTTAGAAGGCGCAACGAGTGGGATCGAGAACCGGTGGGCATCCCACTTGTCGGCGAGTGGTCCTTCGGGAATTCTTGCGTCGAGTTGCATTCGTGCCTCCGAGTCAGATCTCGAGGATTCCGACTTGCACCGCAATCGGAAACGACAGGTTGATGAGCACGACCGCTGCTGTCAGGCCAGCGGCAAGTCGTTTCCGCCAGATGTTGAATCGCGGGTGGCTGTAGCCGAGACTCTGGAATAGGCTCCAGGTGCCGTGGAAGATGTGCACCGCCAGCGCCAGATTGGCAACGACGTAGAAGATCGCCACCGGAAGACGCTCGAAACTCGCAACCAGATTCGAGTAGATGTCGCCGCGAAAGAACTCGTCTGGTGCAGCCGGAGTTGTTCCCCACGTGAGATCGGCCAGATGGAAGAAGAGGAACAGCAGGACCACGGTGCCGGTAAGGCGCATCGTGTTGCTGGCGTATGTTACCGCGATGTAGTCCCGCTCCCGATAACGGCCACCACGGGCCTTCCAATTCGTGTAAGTGAGGCTGTACGCCGCGTGCACATGCAGCAACGCTGCTCCCAGCAATCCTATCCTGAGCGCCCACAGCAGATGGGTCCGAGGGGCCAGGTTGCCCCCCAAATCCCGCAACGCCTCACCGTAGTGATTGATCTCCTCCGGGCCGAAGTAGACCTTGAGATTCCCGATCATGTGGGCAACGATGTACCCCAGAAGAGCGATACCCGTGAGCGCCATGACCCACTTCTTCCCTACCCCCGATCGGTAGAATTCGATCGGCCATGGATAGCGGCTCAGCACCGGTGCTTTTTCGGTAGTCGTCACGGACGATCTCCCTTGTCAACCGTGTCCAGGGCATTCTCGCGCGACCGGATCGATTAGCGAAGGTCCATAAGACCTTATAATCCGTTGTCCGTTCTATGCCTCTACGCGAAACAGGTGTAGATACACGCCAAAGGTTCGCCGCTCCCATCCTTCCGATTGAGTCTTCCGTTGCCCCCTTGCTCTCTGGCAGAGCACGGGCCTCGGAACCGCAGCCCGGAAAACGGACAACGGAGAACCGGGCGGGAAGGAAGAACTCAAATCACCACGGCATACTCTCCCCTATGCGTATGATTCGCCAGGGTTATCGACGCGGCCGGACCCACGTATAGGTCGCACCGGGAGCCGGAGAATTACAGTGAGCCAAGCCTCGGGTTTCCGTCGCACCCCCGGCAAGGCTCAACCGGTTCCACGGAGCCGGTATCCTCCGATCAGAGACGAGAAAGGACAAGTCTTGGCCCAGTTTCTCACCCAGGAATGGTTGTCGGCACTCACCGAGAAGGTAAACGAGCACGACGGCTTTAAGAATGCGATCGCCAACGTGGATCTCACACTCCAGTTCGAGATCACGGATGCACCCGATGGAACGGAGAACCGGTACTACGTCTCCGTTGGCGACGGAAGAGCAAAGGCGGTGGCAGGTAACGCCGAGGAACCAGACGCGACCATCACGAACGACTACGAAACGGCTACCACCATTAGCAAGGGCGAACTCAACACCCAGATGGCGTTCATGACCGGGAAGCTCAAGGTCATGGGCAACATGGCCAAGTTGATGATGAACCAGGCGATGCTCACCCAGTTCGCCGATGCAGCATCCGGTGTCGACGTCGAATATTGACCCGTTGATTGGGCGAAAGAGCACGATGGGCGCCCTGTGGGGCGCCCATCGCTCGCGTCACGAGGTTCTGCTCGAGAACCGCTGAAACGCTATTTGTTCTTCAACAGACTCCTAGTTGACGGCTTCCTTGAGAGCCTTACCCGCCTTGAACGCCGGAGCGTTTGAGGCATGGATCTGCACGGGTGCTCCGGTGCGGGGATTGCGGCCCATGCGAGCTGCGCGATGTCTTACTTCGAAGGTTCCGAAACCAGTGATCTGGACTTTCTTGCCGCTGGCGAGAGCCTCGGTAAGTGCACCAAATACAGCGTCGAGTGCCGCCCCTCCCATCGTCTTGTTGCCGCCAAAGGAAGCGCTAACTGCTTCAGCGAGTTCGGTCTTGTTCATACGGTCCGCTCCTCCTCGAGGGAATGACAACTATGTAACCTTAGTAATCTCAATGGGAGAATTGCTACCTATTCGGCAAGAGAACCGTTGAGACGTAACGAATCAGGACCGGCCGGATCGAGCCTGGTGGCGACAAGATCCGGCGTCTGCTGTAGCATTCAAGACGGCCTCCTTCCCCTGTGTAGAGTGGCGCCGCATCGACTTCTAGGAGCGGCTGATGAGGGTGTTCCTAACAAAAGGCCACTCGTGTTAACCGTCCTTGGTATGGCCATCATGGCCCAGCCCATAGTCTGAGAGTACGTTCGGATAGAACCGATGCATCGTTTCTGATCGAATCCTGGTCGATGCGCGGCTACGAGATGACTCAGGGACTCGTGATCGCTGTCGACGCAGTCGTCGTCACTCTCCTTGTAATCCTTCTCTCCTACGGCATCATCAAGGAGACACTGACACACTCGATCATCGGGGTAGCCGTCCTCGTGGCGTTCCGGGTAGTGGCTTCCGTCGTCGCTGATGTCGAGGAAGTGAAGATGCCCTCTATCGTCCACGTCTTTCTCGCAGTATTGGGCGGGATAGTCGCCAGACCCCTGCTCGATGGTCTTTTCCCCGAAGCTCAGCTCTCCACTACCGGCTGATCGCAGTCGGCCTTATTCCAGATCGAGCGAGTGAAGCTCGTCGACCTTCTCCCTGACTGCCGTTGCGGCCTCACCGAGCGCCGCCATCTCGTCGCCGGTGAGATCTAACTCCACAATCCGCGTGACACCGCCGGAGCCGACCGTCGCAGGCACTCCGAGATAGACGTCTGAGATCCCGTACTCACCACCCATCCATGCGCACACCGGCATCTGCTCGTTCGAGTCTTCCAGAACGGCACGCACCATCTTGGCTGCAGCAGACGACGGTGCGTAGTAGGCACTGCCCGTCTTAAGCAGGGCAACGATCTCCCCTCCACCGCCACGGGTGCGATCGACCAGTTCCTCGATTACATCACCATCGAGTACCTCGGTCAACGGCTTTCCGTCGACACGGCATTGGGAGGGCACCGGAACCATGGTCGGACCATGACTCCCAAGCGTCAAAGCTTCGATGGCCAGGATGTCGGTTCCTGTCTTCTCCGAGATGAAGTGGATGAAGCGGGCAGTATCGAGGTTGCCGGCCTGTCCCATGACCCGAGCCTTGGGAAATCCTGAGACTTCGGACGCCAACGTCGTCATGTGATCGAGCGGGTTCGTCACTACGACAATCACCGCATCAGGAGACACCGCGGCGAGCTGCTCAACAACCTGCTTCACAATCTTGGCGTTGACCTCAAGCAAGTCCATCCGGCTCATTCCGGGTTTGCGCGGAAGACCTGCAGTTATCACTACGACATCGCTGCCCGCGGTGTCTGCGTAGTCGTTGGTCCCGATAACCTTCGTGCGATACTTCTCCACGGGTCTGGACTGGTTCATGTCGAGTGCCAAGCCTTGGGGCAAACCCTCAACAATGTCGGTCATCACTACTTCATCAGCGATATCCGCCTCGGCAAGGCGCTGGACAGTGGTCGACCCGTACTTGCCGGCCCCTACAACGGTGATCTTGGACACTTGACCTCCAGTGGTTCACTGGGGTTGACGTTAGTAACGCATTGGAGTTGCAGATCAGAGGCGAAAGCAACCAGTATCCAGTACTCAGATTTCAGACAGCAGAAAGCAGGCTTCTGGTACTGACAACCGGCTACCGGCTCTGAACTCTACTCAGAGCCTCTCGATAACCGCGTCGCCAAACTCGCTTGTCTTTACTTCGGTTGCCTCCTCCATGAGACGAGCAAAGTCGTAGGTGACAATCCGATCTGTGATGGCAGTCTCGATAGCCGACTCGATCAAGTCGGCCGCTTCGCTCCAACCCATGTATCGCAGCATCAGAGCACCGCTCAGCGTCACCGAACCGGGGTTCACCTTGTCCTGACCCGCATATTTCGGAGCAGTGCCATGGGTCGCCTCGAAGACGGCATGACCAGAGTCGTAGTTGATGTTCCCGCCGGGGGCGATCCCTATCCCTCCCACCTGGGCCGCGAGTGCATCACTGATGTAGTCGCCGTTGAGATTCATCGTCGCGATAACGTCGTAGTTATCGGCCCTGGTGAGAATCTGCTGCAGAAAGGCGTCGGCGATAACATCCTGAATGAGCATTCTGTCACCGGGATCGCCACCACTGTCCTCCCAAGAAACCGTCTGATCGCCGAACTCCTCCTTCGCCAACTCGTACCCCCACTCACGAAAAGCGCCTTCGGTGAACTTCATAATGTTCCCCTTGTGCACCAGGGTGACATTCCTTCGATTGTTCGCTAAAGCAAACGAAATAGCCGCCCGGATGAGGCGCTTTGATCCAGTTTCGGAGATCGGCTTAATACCGATGCCGCTATCCGGTCTGATCTCCCAGCCGAACTCTCCCTCGAGGAAGGCCATAAGTCGCGTCGCCTCGGCGCTGCCGGCGAGTAATTCCTTGCCGGCATATACGTCTTCGGTGTTCTCGCGATAGATCACCATGTCGATCTTCTCCGGATGCTTCACCGGAGACGGCACACCCTGATACCAGCGCACCGGTCGCACGCACGCGTAGAGGTCCATGATCTGGCGAATTGCGACGCTCAGGCTGCGAATCCCTCCCCCCACAGGTGTGGTGAGCGGTCCCTTGATCCCCACAAGATGGGAGTCGAGGATCTGCAGCGTGTCACCGGGGAGCCACTCCCCCGTCTCATCGAAAGCCTTTTGACCAGCCAGCACCTCCAGCCAATCAATAGAACGCTCCCCGCCGTAGGCCCTGCCCACAGCGGCATCGAGTATGCGGCTTGCGGCAGCCCAGATGTCGGAACCGATCCCGTCACCCTCGATGAACGGGATAATCGGTTCGTCCGGAACCTGGAGCCCGTCCGAGCCCATTGTGATCTTGCTGGACATGATTCTCCTTCGTGGGAGGTGTCAAGAAGACTCGAATCCTAAGCCCAAATTCGTCGAGTCACTAGCTCCGCGACACATCCCGAATCGCCGAGATCACGGTGCCGACCGCACCGAGGTTGTAGCCCTCCGGTATAACGATGTCGGCATACCGCTTCGAGGGCTCCACAAACTGGAGATGCATCGGCCGCACCGTCTTTAAATATTGATCCCGCACCGAGTCAAAGGTACGACCCCGTTCCTTGATGTCGCGATCCCAGCGGCGTGTGACACGCAGATCGGCATCGGTGTCGACGTAGACCTTGAGGTCCATCAGGTCCCTCAATGTCGGTTCATATAGCACGAGGATCCCCTCGACGATGACTGCCGGCTTGGGTTTGACGCGGACAGATTCGGAGGACCGGCTGTGCACGGTGAAATCGTAGACGGGTCTATCGATTGCAATTCCGGCGAGCAGCTCCTTCAAATGGCCGACCAACAGATCGGTCTCCAGCGAATCGGGATGGTCGTAGTTGACCATGACGCGCTCCTCAAGCGGGAGATACCTCTGGTCCCGGTAGTAGGCGTCGTGCTGAATCAGAGTGACGTCGTCATGGCCGATCGCGGCGAGAATGGACTGAGCAATCGTCGTCTTGCCCGAGCCCGATCCTCCACCGATACCAATGATGAGCGGTCCGGCGGTAGGCCAGGAACCATTCAGCGACGGTAGCGGGCTCTGAAGGCGCCAGGTCACGCCCTTCCGCCGAACATCAGCTCGATGTCGTCGGCAATGGACCGCTCGTAGGCATCCAGTAGCCAGTATCCAGTACTCAGATTGCAGACTACCGGTTACCAGCTACCGGAGCGAAGCGACGGCTTCCCCAATCGAGGTTGGATCATCGACGACCGACACCCCGACAGCTCGCAGCGCCTCCTGCTTTGCCTGCGCAGTGTTGCTGAAACCGGAGATGATCGCTCCGGCGTGACCCATTTTCTTACCTGCCGGTGCCGTCACACCTGCCACGTAGGCGACGACCGGCTTGGTGACGTGCTCCTGGATGAAAAGGGCAGCATTCTCCTCAGCGTCTCCACCGATCTCCCCGATCATCACGATGGCCTCCGTGTCATCATCGGTCTGGAAGCGTTCGAGTACGTCGACGAACGAGGTACCCGGAACCGGGTCCCCCCCGATCCCGACGCAGGTGGTCTGACCGAGACCGCGTACAGTCAGTTCGTGAATCGCCTGATACGTAAGAGTGCCGGATCGCGACACAACACCGACCGGGCCTTCTAGCGCAATCTCGGGAGGAGTAATACCGACATTCGCTTTTCCGGGAGACAGAACCCCCGGGCAGTTGGGGCCCAAGAGAGCGGTGCCAGTGGTCTGCTTGACGTAGTTGTAAATCCTGGCCTCGTCCTGAACCGGAATACCTTCGGTGATTGCCACAATGAGTTCGACCTGATCGGTAGCAGCAGCCTCAAGAATGCCGTCGGCGGCAAACGCTGGAGGCACGAACACCATCGACGTGTTGGCTCCTGTGGCTGCAACGGCCTCGGCAACAGAGTCGAAGATCGGCACGCCATCGAGATTGGTCCCGCCCCGGCCGGGAGTCACTCCGGCGACAAGGTTGGTGCCGTAGGCCTTGTTACGAAATCCGTGGAACCTTCCCTGGGACCCGGTAAGGCCCTGAACAACCAACCGGGTATTGGAGTCGACATAGATCGCCATGTCAGCCGCCCCTTGCCAGTTTGACGGCCTGCTCAGCCGCCTCGCGCATCGTCCTCACCGGGATGACCAATTCGGAAACGACGCCCTGGAGAATCTGGCGGCCCTCGGTGGCGTTGGTCCCATCGAAGCGAACCACAATCGGCCATGGGAGTTCGAGTCCGTCGAGGGCGTCCACAGTGCCCTGGGCCACCAGATCACA
>PVBE010342758.1_pt1 | contig 12768 bp, 11 predicted proteins | sample 1631181 | NCBI WGS metagenome assembly PVBE01 (sample SAMN08397723, study PRJNA350692) | Marine metagenome, whole genome shotgun sequencing project. | isolation source: water | place: Pacific Ocean | collected 2012-04
AGACCAACATGCGTGCGGCCGCCGCCGACCAGACCGAGAAGCTGGTCCCGCCGCGCTCGCTCTCGCTCGAACAGGCGCTGGAGCTGCTGCGCCCCGACGAGTGCCTGGAGGTCACGCCGGTCGCAGTGCGGCTGCGCAAGGTCACGCTGGAGGCCCGCCTGCGCGCTCGCCAGAAGGAGGGCTGAGCCGGCGCCATCCGGGGCGTGGGACCAGCCATCGTCGAGTCTGGCGGCGGGCCACGCGACGGCCAGATCGCGGGCCTGCAAGGCCACGTGATCTGAAATCTGACCGTGAGATCGGACAGGGATGATGAGCCGGTCGTGTGCGCTTGCGCAGCGGTGCTGGCCGTGCAGTTACTGTCCGGCGAACTGCGGCTCGCGACGCTCCATGAAGGAGCGCACGCCCTCCGCCCCGTCCTCGGTCAGGAACAGCTTGCCAACGATGAGTGCCGTCAGGTCCTGGACCCGAGTCAGCTCGTCGTCCTCCACCATGTACACGAGTCGCTTGTGCGCGGCGGCGCTGAGCGGTGGCCCTTCGGCGACCGTGGCGGCGATCTCGAGCGCACGATCGAGGAGCCGGTCCGCAGGTACGACCTCGAGCACGGCGCCCATCTCCAGCGCCTCCTGAGCCGTCACGCGGCGACCGCTGAACATCAGTTCGAATGCCCGCTGCGTCCCAACGGTCCTCGGCAGGAAGTAACCGAGCCCCGCGTCGGCCACGATGCCGCGTTTCGTCTGTGACACTTGGAACGTCGCGTCATCGGCCGCGATGCGAATATCGCAGGCGAGCGCCAGCGACCAGCCGCCGCCGATGGCGTACCCGTTGATCGCGCCGATGATCGGCACGTCGCAGTGTCGCATCGTGTGTACGATCTGGAGATGCGAGTGCGGTGGGCGCCACGGCGGACGCTCCCCGTCGGGGTTGGCGGCCGGGAAGCCCCCGACATTTCCTCCCGCCGAGAACGCCCGTCCCTCGCCCGTCAGCACGACGGCGCGCACCCGGTAGCCCCCCTCGTTCAACGACAGCAGGTAGCGGCTGAGCTGGTCGAGCATCTGGCCGCCCCAGGAGTTGAGCTTGTCCGGGCGGTTCAGTTTGACGAGGGCGACCCCGTCGTGCTCGTCGATCAGTAGCTCGTCGAAATCCTCGGCGGTCATTGCGGTGCTCCCTTGGCCTCTGGCTCGGTGGCCGCGATCATACGATGAGCGCCATCGCTCCGAGGGGCTCGCCCTTCCCGCGAGGGCTCCGGCAGAACTCAGAAGACGACGCGAACGCCGCCGCCATCCCGGGTATGGAATCAGCTACCACCGAGTTTGGCGGCGGGTCGCGCGAGGGCCGGATCGCGGTCCTGCAAAGCCCCGTGGTCTGAAATCTGCCAGAATCCTCCTCAGCGAGGAGGTAGCGTGACAGCGTCGGCCAGCCAGCCCCCCAGCGCCGCCCTCAGCCCTTCCGAGTTCGCCGTGAAGTGGCTCGGCAGCCCTACGAGAGCGAGCGTGTGGCGGAGACCGTCGCCAGCCTGCTCAGTGAGTGACCGCAGCCTGCCCGGCCGCGCCGATCACGAACCCGGCGATGAACCACCCGCCGATCGCGAGCCGCTGAGGCGCCGCTGAGCGGGAATCGTCCTCGCAACCGCCGCGCTACCTGCGCTCGTGGACCTGCGGCGGCCGTCAAGCGGTCGGGAGCGCGGCAGGCGGGCCGGTGGCGTGACCCCGGTTGCAGCCCTCGCTGGCGATGGCCCGCCCCGCGGGCGAGACTCAGCCCGAGGCGTTCGGGCCGTCCGACCACTCGGTGTAGCGCGGCGGGTGGTTGGGGTCGTCGTAGACGTGGAAGCTCACCTCGCCGCTGCCGGTGTCCAGGATCGCGTACGAGGAGCGGAAGCCGTTGGTCGGATCCCGCGGCTGGCCGGTGGAGCCGGGATTGATCACCAGCGTGCCATCGATCTGCTCCGCCAGCGGGTGGTGAGTGTGACCGTAGACGACGAACTTCGCGCCCAGGTCCGCGAACTCCTTTAGCCGCGGGCTGTCGCCATAGACGTAGTCGAACGGCTCCGACGGCGCGGAGTGAAACATCGTGAGCCGGTGGTTGTTGATGATCGTGTCGATGCGCGTGGGTTGGCGGTAGAGCCAGCGCAGCAGCTCCTGGTCCGTCTGTTCGTGCTCTCGCACGCGGATCCCCTGCGGCCCCAGGACATCTAGGTCGTGGTTGCCCAGCACCATCCGCGCGCCGATCTCCCGCAGCCGCGCGACCACGGCGTTGGAGAAGCGGAAAGAGAAAATTGCGTCCCCGGCGCACAGCACCTCGTCGACGTCGCCCATCTCTTCGAGCGCGACGTCCAGTGACTCGATGTTGCAGTGGATGTCGGAAACGATGCCGAGCCGCACTCGCAGGGCCGCCTATTCCACAACGATTGAGGTCACGAGCTCTTTATCCGAGTGCCGCTTCAGCCGAGTGCCGCCGGGGGTATCTCCCCCGCGCCGCCAGCCGCCCTGCGCGACCGCACCGGCGGCCGCCGTAGCGTCGACGGGGCCGCCTCGCGTCGGGTCCAGTGTCTGCATCGCGAATCGTGCGCCGACCCTCGGCACTACCGGGGGGCTGGACCCCACAAGGGTGGTCCGCAGGCGTGCCCCATAACGGGTTCTCGTTCACTCTACACCATCCCCGCGACGCCACGCTCCTGACGACACGCTGACGCCGCGCTCCTGGCGCCGTGCTGCGGACGCCGCGCTTCTGACCGCCCCGGCCCGGGCGTCGCGCACGAAGCGTCGAACGCGGCGCCGCCGCCCCCGCTGAGGTAGTCCGGTCGAGGTGGTAGTCCCCGTTGAGGTGGTCGTCGCCGGTATCGCTGCTCCGAGACCGGATCGAGAACCGGACGTAGCGAAACGAGCGCGCCGGCGAGCTCGGCCGGATGTGGGCCGCGCGCAAGTGCAAGCGCGCGTTCCAGGTCGCCCTGCTCCAGCAGGCCGGCGATTCGGGCCGCGGGGTCGCCAGGAATCTCTTCGGGTGTCGCGTTTCCCGCTGGCACCGGCCGGTTCTCACACAGGGGGTTCTCACACGCGGCGGCCGTGACGGCGGCTACCGGCGGCGGCCTCCGAAGAAGGAGCGGATCGAACTCCAGGCACCGCCCCCGCCGCCCTTGCCGCCCAGGCTGTCCAGGAAGTGGGACCAGGACGCCTCCGCGGACGCAGAGCGCTCCAGTCCGCGCACCCGCTCATCGATGATGTCGTGAACGCGGCCGTCCTCGCCGGCGTCGAGCCAGAAGCCATGTTCCTGCTCGCAGGTGTCGATCTCCAGGTCGTAGGCACGGTAGTTGAACGCAGCCATGCGCTCGCCGCAGACCGGGCAGTCCAGCTCCGATTCGCGCTGCGCATACTGGATCGTGGCGCGGCGCTCCTGCTCGTCCGCGCGCGTGGCCTCCAACTCGTCGAGTTCGTGGTGATCGAGCCAGCGCCCGTTGCAGCTCGGGCAGTGGTCGACCTCGATGCCGTGCAGCTGCTCCTCGATGAGATCGGTGCCATCACGGGGACAGCGCATTCGGGACCTCCCCCGCTACGCGGCAGGTGTATACGGTTGATGGTGGGTGCCGTCCAGTCTACCCGCGACGCAGGACGCTCGCGGTCCCGCTCCCCGTCGACGAGCCGCCCGCGACGTGGTAGCGGCAGCCAGCCCTCGCGCAGCTGACGCCCCGGGAGCGTCGCGGGGTCGGCGAGCATGGCGGTCGCCTCCGGGCGCCATGCTAGGATGCCCGCATGCCTGACGGTGCGTCGCACGATTCTCGGGCCTTCCGTGACCTGTGCGGCCGCTTCGCGACCGGCATCACCGTCGTCACGATGCACGACGGGGACCAGGCGCATGGCATGACTGTGAACGCCTTCACGTCCGTCTCGCTGGACCCGCTGTTGCTCCTGATCTGCATCGACAAGACCGCCTCCGTGTACGAAGCGCTGGAGCGTGCGGGCGCCTTCGCGGTCAATATCCTCGCCGACGATCAGCGGGAGCTGGCGGAGTTCTTCGCGCACCACGGTCGCGAGGACGAGGGCGATGCCATGGGCGGGTTCACCTATCGCGACGGCAAGACCGGCTCGCCGATCCTCGATGGCACGCTCGGCTGGGCCGACTGCCGCTTCTGGCGCCAGGCTGACGCCGGCGATCACACCGTCGTGATGGGCGAGGTCGTCGACATGGATCTGTCGCAGCCGGACGGCTTGCCGCTATTGTTCTACGCGAGTGGCTACCGCTACCTGAACGATTCCGCGTAACGGCCGGGGCGCGTCGGCAGCGGGAGGCGGCGGGTTCGCCGGGTCCCGCATCAGGTGCATGACGCGTCGCTGCGCGGGGTTCTCCGCATGCAGAGGCGCGTGGGGTGGCCGCTAGGCTGGGTCCATCGCGCCCGGGAGCAGGGGCGGAGGACCCGTGAGCCCGCAAGTCCCCGTGAGTCCGCAGGTCATTGGCCCGGCGGATCGCGGCGGCCGCCCGTCGGAGGCCGCTGAGCCGCGGCGGCGACCAGCCGCGCCGGCGGAATTCGGGCGCCTGTTACAGCAACACCTGGCGGAGCCGGTGCGCCGTGTCGCCGGCGTGCGCGCGGCCATCGACGCGATTCGCGACGGGGCGGCGATTCGGGGCGGTCGTGGCGACGTTGGCGGGCCGTTCCCGGCCGCGTCGTCGGCAGTGTTCCCGAGTATGGGATTCCCGAGTACGGGGCTCTCGAGTCTGGCGTTCCCGAGCATGGCGAGTGCCGGCGTTGCGCCGGCGTCGGCGCTATACGACCTGTTCCCGTACCAGTTCGCGGGCGCTTCCGGTCCCGATCCATTCGGGTGGCGATCGCTGTCCCGGCAGCTTGGCGACGATCTGATGGCGCCCGGCTTCGGAGCGATCTTCGAACGTCAGATCGAGCAGGAGTCCGGGTTCGCGCCGGAGGTGGCGTTCGGCCTGAAGCGCTCAGCCGCCGGCGCCGAAGGCATCGCGCAACTGATGCCGGCGTACTATCCCGCGGTCGATCGCGCGGACCCCCGGACCTCGCTGGCGGCCGGGGCGCGCACGATGAGTCACTACCTGGCGGTGTTCGACGGCGATGTCCGCAAGGCGCTGGCCTCCTACAACGCTGGTCTGGGGCGCGTGCAGTCGCTGATCGCGGCGCACGGCGACGGCTGGGAGCGGGCGCTGCCGGCGGAGACGAGGCGTTACTTGGCGGCCATCGTCGGGAACTCGCGCGCCGAGAGCTCGCCGCGTGCGGCCGCGGCCTGGTCGGGGTGCTGACGCTCCCGCTCGATCGAGTGCTTGACGAGCGCTCTGTCGACGGACTCCTGGATCTGCTGGCGGCGGCCGGTGCGGAGGTTCGCGCCCCCGCCGACGGCCGCGTGATCGCGGTCAGCGGGCCGGACGACGACGCCACGGTGGTGCTGGACCACGGCAACGGCTGGCGGAACTCGATTGAGGGGCTGGCCGGGCTGTCGGTCTCCGTGGGCCAGGACGTGCGTCGCAGCGAGGGGCTGGGCTTTCTCGCCGCGAACGGCGCCGCCGGGCAGGGGCGGCTGCGCTTCGGCGTCAGCTTGGACGGACGGCCGCTGCCCCCGGAGCGTTACCTGCTGCGCGCATAGCCGCGGTCGGTCGCGGAGCGTGCGGTGCAGGCGTGGCCCGGCCGGGTGGCCGATGTTAGACTCGTTCGTTGCGGCGGCCGGGGCCGCGCGGTTCGTGGTTCCGTGGTGGGTGTCGCCTAGCGGTCTAAGGCGCCAGGTTGTGGCCCTGGAGATCGGGGGTTCAAATCCCCTCACCCACCCCACTGACCGGTCGGACGCCTCTGCTACGATAGATTCCTCCCGTCCACTCACGCTGATCCGGGTTGCGAGGTACGAACTCCGAAGGTCGCAGCCGCGAAGGAATATCGCGTGCGCACGAGCATCGCGCTCATGGTCGCTGCCGCCACTCTGTTACTGGTACTGGCCACCGTGCTGCTGGCCGCCTGCGGTGGCGGTGGCGGTGACGATCCGCCGGACGGCCGTCTGGCGGACCGCGTGCTGCGCCTGGGCGAGGAGCTGGAGACAGGCGTCGAGGTGCTTTCGGGCGAAGTCCCGGTGGACCTCAGCGAGGTGCTGAACCCGGGGGCCACGGCAGACACGCTGGAGTCGGATCTGACCGCGCTGACAGTGCACCCGGACGGCGAGCTGATCGGCTCCTTCCGCATTGAGCGGCTGGAGGGCGTGATCGACTTCTGGCTGTTCTACGACATTCAGGACGACTCGCGCACCGTGGAGCAGGCGGTGATGCGTCAACTGGACGTGACACCCTGGCAGGTGGTCGCCGGCCAGTCCACCGACACGCAGTCCGCGATCCGGTTCGAGAGCACCCTCTCCGCCGATGTGGCGGGCACCGCGTACATTCGCGCAATCGACGGCGGGGAGGACGGCCCGCTCACCGCCGTCGTCTACGTGCTGGAGGTGCAGCCCCTGGAACTGAGCGCCGAGCGTAAGTTCGAGCTGCCCGCGGCGCGTCCGATCCCGGAGGATTTCCCCGCCCCGTTCCTGGTGCTGGAGGGAATGACGCCGATCACCGTGCTGTGGTTCACCGATCCCAGCGGCGACAGCTACCAGCTGGTGATGCTGACTCGTGAATCTGCCTTTGACGTCGCCGCCAAGTACCGCGAGCGACTGGCGGCGGAAGACTGGGAACTGGTCGATGATCGTGCGGTCGGCTTCGCGACGGTGCTCGATTTCCAGTCCGAGGACGGTGGCGTGCAAGGTAGCGTGACCGCCGACGCCTTCGCCGACGATGACTCGTACACCTCGGTGGTGGTGGAGCTGCGGACCTCCTCTCGCGCCTCCACGAACTAGCGGTCCGCCGAGCGTCACAGCCGGTCTCCAGGAGCGCGCGCGGGATTCCCCCGATGGGGCTTCTCCCCAAGGGAGTCCGTCGGCGCGTCTGCGGGCTGGTCCCGATCGGGGGCCGCCCGCGCCTCACGATGATCCTGGCAACATCAGACTGCGGCGCACACGCGCCCCGGTATCGAGCCGGCAGGGAAGCCAGCGGCGAGCACGCTCGAGAGACAGAGGAGGCCATCGCGATGGACTTGATTATCAATACGAACGTCATGGCGCTCAACGCTCAGTGGAACCTGGGCGTGAACAACGTCCGGCTGGGTCGGGCGCTGGAGAAGCTGTCGAGCGGCCTGCGCATCAACCGCGCCGCCGACGACGCGGCCGGGCTGGCGATCAGCGAGAAGATGCGCACGCTCATTCGCGGCATGCGGCAGGCGGGCCGCAACGGCCAGGACGCGATCTCGATGGTGCAGACCGCTGAGGGTGCGCTGAACGCCGTCCACGGCATCCTCCAGCGCATGCGCGAGCTGACCGTCCAGGCCGGCAACGACACCCTCTCGACCAGCGACCGCACGGCCATCGGCGAAGAGATGCTGACGCTGAAGAGCGAGATTGACAACATCGCCAGCCGCACGACGTTCAACGGGCTGGCCCTGCTGACCGGCGCGCTGTCGGTGTCGACCGCGAGCACGATCGGCGATATCGCCGGCGCGAGCACCGGCGTCGTGTCGATGGCGATCGACATCACGAAGGCCTCGGCGGGCACCACCTACGCGATCACGAACACCGCCGGCGCCGTGACGGTGACGAACAACACCACCAACGTGGCGCAGACGATCACCGCGGCCGCCATGTCCACCGCCAGCGGCGCCCAGACGCTCAACTTCGATGCGCTGGGCGTGAAGCTGACGCTGACGCATGATGCCACCGCGAACGCCGTGACCGCCACGAAGCTGGGCGCCGGCATGACCGCCGGCAGCCCGATCACCACGTCGGCCGCCAGCGGCGTCGCGAACTTCCGGGTCGGCGCGATGAGCGCCGACAACATCACCGTCGCATTCGACGACACGCGGACTACCGCGATCGGTTCGGGCGGCAGCAACGATATCGGTGACCTGATCGTCGACAACAGCTCGGTGAGCACCATCGCGAAAGCGAACACGCTGCTGACCTCGGTCGACGATGCGATCACGGACATCTCCACCACGCGCGCGAGGCTCGGCGCCGCGCAGAACCAGGTAGAGGCGGCGGTGGACAGCCTGGGCGTGGTCGTGGAGAACCTGACCGCTTCCGAGTCCAGCATCCGCGACGCCGACGTTGCCGAGGTTTCCTCGGAGCTGGTGTCGCGGCAGATCATGCAGCAGGCGGGTGTCGCGGTGCTCGCGCAGGCGAACACCTCCGTGCAGTCGGTGCTGACGCTGCTTCAGTCGTAACGCTTCAGGGGAAACCGCTGAGGCGCAGCAACCCGCGTCGTGGCCACGCCGGGCACAAGCGGGCGGACGGGCTGGTCCCTAGGGGCCGGCCCGTTCGATCTTGCGGGAGTGTCTCGGCGCACAGATCACGGAGAGTTGCCGACAATCAATCGAGGGAGAATCGAGGGAGAGACGCCGATGGCCGATCTCAACGTCACCCCCACGTCCGACGGTGCTCGCCAGCTCACACGGATTGCGTCCGATGGGCGCCGCGAGCAGGGCGAGCATCAGCAGCAGGACGAGGGGAAGCGGCGTCAGCACCCTTGGTGGATAGGGCCGGCGCGGTACGGCGAGTCCCCGTCCCGGGCGTGCCGGACGGACTCGCCTTCGACGCCGAGGGGCGCTTCCTGCTCGTCTCGGACCTGTTCGGCGGCCTAGTGAGCGTGATCGATGTCGCCGGGGGTCGCGTCAGCGGGCAGCTGGAGACCGGCCGCAGCGCGGGCGCGCTGCTGGTGCTCGCTCGCTGACGCTTCCTGCTCTCGCGGCGTTGTCCGGTGCGACCAGGCCGTCCGGCCAGTATCGTGTTCTCGTCGTGCAACAATGTTGTGGACGATAACCGGCATGCGGAGCGCGGGCGGCACTCGCGTGCGGCCACCTGGCGGCGAGGGCGGGGGAGCGAGGCATGGTGCGGGCGGTTGAGAGTGCGTGCGGCGTGTCCCTGGGGGTGTTCCAGGGCGTCTGCCGCCAGCCGGCCGTGGCCATCTGCGTCTACTGCAACCGTCCGTTCTGCGCGGACCACGGCCAGCGGGGACCGGACCACACCGACACCTGCTCGCGCAGGATCTGCCGGAAGAAGACGCGCGACCTTGCAGCGCACCTGGCCTGGAAGGAGCGTGCCGGTGAGTCCAACAAGGTGTCCGGGTGCGCACGCGAGGATTGCACGGAGCGCATGCATCACCAGTGCTCGCGTTGCCGCCTGATGTTCTGTGGTCGACACGTGCAATCAGTCCGGACGGAAGCTGACGGCGCCCCGGAGGTGCGGATCGCGATCTGCGAGCACTGCCGGAAACGCGGGAGGCTCTGGGGCTGACGCCCTCGCTCGCCGCGGCCGGAGCGCGCTCGCTCAGGCCCGTTCCCGGGACGGCACTTCTCAGAATGGCGCCTTCCGGGGCGGCGACTCCCGGAACAGGGCCGCGAATGCCGCCGGGTCATGGTCGCGCACCGGGTTCGTGTCCGGCGCCATCTCGTTCCAGCGAGCCAGCGCGCGGTTGGTGTCCGCCGACGTCGCCATCTGCTCTCCGGCCAGCGTCTCGCCCAGTACGCCGCCCGCCGGGTCGATGACGTATGCGCCGCCGGCATCGGCGGTGGTTCCCGCGGCGGCGACGTAGGCGCGGTTCTCGTGCGCGCGGGCGCGCGCCAGCACGCGCAGCGGGGCGGAGAGATCGCCCGCGCTCCAGGCGATCAACTCCGCGCCGCGCAGCTTGAGCGAGCGCCCCAGCTCCGGCGCCAGTCCCTCGCTGCCACCGAGCAGGCCGGTGCGCCCGGCCGCCGTCTCCACCACCGGCGGCGGCTCGTCGCCGGCCGAGAAGCCGGCCTCCAGCTCCGCTTCGGCGAGGTGCGTCTGGCGGTGAGTCGCCAGCAGCGATCCGCCCTGGATCAGGTACACGGTCTTGAAGGTGCGGCCTCTACGGCCCTTGTCGCGCTCGGCGAGCTCCACCACCAGCAGCGTCTTCGCCTCCGCCGAGAGCTCGGCGAACAGCGGCAGGAACTCGCTGTCCGTGACCGCTCGCGCGTCGCTGCCCGCCAGGTCGGGCAGCACCACCAGCGCGGTCCCCTGCGCGGCCAGCGAGCGGACGATCGCTCGCGCCCGCTCCATCAGCTCTACCGCCGACGGCCCCGGGGCCAGCGCCACGGCCGCGACCCGCGCCGCCGCCTGCTCCACGATCAGCGGCTCGCTCGCCAGCGCGGCCGCCGCCGATTCCGCGCCGGGCGTGGCGGCGGCCGCGTAGATCTCCGGGCGGCGCCGCAGCGGCGGGCCGGCGGCGGCATCGAGGTCCAGCGTGCAAGTGACGATCCCCGCCCGGTTGGCGGGCGCCTGCACGACCCACTCGCCGCGGGGGTCGATCACGCCCGAGCGGCCGGCGTAGACCAGCGAGCCGGCCTCCACGCCCACCTTGTCCGCCGCGACTATCCAGACGCCGTTCTCGATCGCGCGCGCGGGCATCAGGTACTCCACCTGCGGCGAGCTCAACGTTGCGGCGTCGCGACTCCAGGACACCCAGGCCGTGGAGTCGATGATCAGCCGCGCGCCCGCGACCGCGAGCGAGCGTGCGATCTCCGGCACGCGGCCGTCGGCGCAGACCAGCAGGCCGGTCGGCGCGCCGGCCACATCGAACACCAGGTAGTCGCTGCCGGCAGCGAACCAGCGGCGGTCGAAGTGCCAGAGGAAGCTCTTCGCGTAGCGTCCGGCCACGGAGCCGTCCGGGGCGAACAGCAGGCAGGCGTTCTGGAGCGGGCTGTCGCCCCGGGGCGCTGCCGCCTGCGCCCCGCTCGCCGCCGATCCGCACACCACCAGCCCGGCCGCGATGTAGCAGCCGTGGCGCCGCGCGCGTTCGCCGAGCGCTGCTTCCACCTCCGCGTCGGCTAGCACGCCGGCCTGCTCGTAGGTCTCGCGGGAGTGCAGGAAATAGGCCGGGTAGCTGGCTTCGGGCAGCACCACCAGGTCGGGTTCGCCGGCCGCCGCCTCGTCGATGCGGCGCAGCATTTCCTCCCAGGCCGCCTCGTGCTGCGCAAGGTCGAAGGCCCGCAGTTGCAGCAGCGCGACCTTCAGCGGGCGGCTCACAGCGTGCTCACGGGGCTGTGGCCACCGGGTTGCTCAGCACGCCGACGCCATCTACCTCCACCTTGACGACGTCGCCGGGGTGGATCTCGACCGTGACGCCGGGGGTGCCCGTGAACACCAGGTCGCCGCGCTCCAGCGTCATCGCGCCGGAGATGTGGGCGATGCACTTGCGGATCGAGTGGATCAGCTGCCCGGTGTGTGCTCGCTGCACGCGCTTGCCGTTCACCCGGCCCTGGAGGCCGATGCGCTCCGGGCGCAGGCCGGTCTCGATCCACGGACCGACGGCGGTGAAGGTGTCGGAGGACTTCGCGCGCCACCATTGCAGGTCGTCGCGTTGCCAGTCGCGGGCGGAGACATCGTTGCCGCAGGTGTAGCCCAGCACGTGGGCATCGACCTCGGCCTCGCTCAGATTGCGCGCGCGGCGGCCGATCACGGCCACCACCTCCGCTTCCTCGTCGACGCGGCCGGCGCCCTCGGGCAGCAGGATCGGCTGGCCCGGCCCGATCAGCGAGGAAGGCGCTTTCAGGAACGCCTGCGGCTCGGTCGGAGCGGTGCGCTCGCCGGCATGGCTGCGGTAGTTGACGCCGATGGCCACGATCTTGCTCGGCCGCACCGGGGCCAGCAGTTGCACCTTCGATAGCGGCGCGCGCTCGCCCGTGGGCGCCAGCCGGCCGAATGGCCCGCCACGAACCAGCTGGACGCTGCGCCCCTTCACGATGGCGGTGGAGGTCTTGCCGAGGTGGCGGACGCGAGCGATACGCACGGTGCGACTCCTGACCGATATCGTATAGTCGTGCGATCATATCACGGGAGGCGGTGTCGCTTGCTTGCTCCATCGATTGGTAGCGGCCTGGATCGGCGGTAGCCTGGATCGACGGTGGCTCCCCGGGGTTCGCGCCCTGTCTTCCTGCCTGCATCGCCGGTCACACGGCGCTTGCGCCTGCCCGTGCTACGATCCGCGACACGCGCCAGCGCTGTAGCAAATACTGCGCCTGACAGCCGAGCGGCGAGAGGAGCCCGCGCTGCTCGAGGTCTACAACTCGCTCACCCGCCGCCGGGAACCGTTCGAGCCGCTCGAAGAGCGGGTGGCGCGCATGTACGTCTGCGGCATCACGCCGTATGAGGTTGGGCACCTCGGCCACGCGCGGGTGTTTGTCTGCTTCGATACGGTGCGCCGCTACCTGGAATTCAACTCCTACGAGGTGCGGCACATCCAGAACATCACCGACGTCGACGATGACATGGTGCGCGTCTCGCGCGAGCTCGGCATCGGCGTCGGGGAACTGACGGAGCGCAATCAGCAGGTCTATCTCCGAGAGATGGACGCGTTGAACGTTCTGCGCCCGAACGCCTTCCCGCGCGCCAGCGAGTGCGTCGATGAGATGGTCGAGATGGTGGCGGGCCTGGTCGCGAGCGGGCACGCCTACGAGGTGGACGGCCATGTCTTCTTCGAGACTTCGACGACGCCCGCCTTCGGCGCTCTCAGCGGGCGCGACCGGAAGCAGTTGCTCGACTTCGATGGCGACTCGATGCCGGAGGAGCCAGAGGAGCTGAAGCGCGATCCGCTCGACTTCCTGCTGTGGCAGCCTTCCGGCCACGAGGGCGTCTCATTCCCGTCACCGTGGGGGGTGGGGCGGCCCGGCTGGCACATCGAGTGCTCGGCGATGGCCCGCGCCAGCCTCGGCGACCGCATCGATCTTCACGGCGG
>PVBE012297113.1_pt1 | contig 12766 bp, 9 predicted proteins | sample 1631181 | NCBI WGS metagenome assembly PVBE01 (sample SAMN08397723, study PRJNA350692) | Marine metagenome, whole genome shotgun sequencing project. | isolation source: water | place: Pacific Ocean | collected 2012-04
AAAGCGGACTACTTTAGGAACTGGCGATTAGGTCCGGGTATGTCCCAAAGAAGACTCGGGGAATTTTCCCAATTGGGCGGAACAATGAAGTTGCCGATACGGCAACCGAAAGTCTCCAGAATGGATGCGTGCGCCCGGCGGCGGCGGTCAGGCGTCGCCTTCGAACTTGAACGATACCTTGAGCCGGACGCGGTAGCGATCTGCGAACCGGCAACACGGCCAGCCCCTATAATTTTCGGAGGCGTGGAACGGCAACGGTGGCGAGAATGCCAACGCAAATCAGTGTCGCGCCGTTGACCAGAAGTGCGCCACCGGCACCGAGCAAAGCGGCGAGAGCACCCATCTCCAGATGGCCAAGCGGCGCCGTACCGATGGCGAACACCCAAAATCCCATCGCCCTGCCCCGAAGATGATTGGGGACGCTGAGCTGCATCATGCTCTGGCTAAATACATCGGTTGCCGTCGCCAATCCCGCAACGATGACAAGAGCCCCGAGCGCCAGCACGAAATGATCCATAGCCGACAGAAGAATCAGGCTACCGCCGAACGCGCAAATAACGGCGAGGTAGATCGCGCCGCGCCGATGGAAGCTCGCCATGCCGGCCAACATCAGGCCGGCTAGGATGCCGCCAACGGCGCTCGCGGCATGAAATTGACCCAATCCTTCCGCGCCCAAGCCGAAACGCATGGCCGCCAGCTCCGGCAGTGCGGTCACGAACGAGAGGCCAAAAACCTCAACCACCGCCGTTATCAATACCAGTACCAACAAAGCCCTGTTGACGCCCATCTCGCCAATGCATTCGCGCAGGTTTTGCCCGATGGGAACCCGTTCAATCGTCTCGGCGAGACCGGCAGAATGCAGCCGGGACATCAAGAACAATGCAACCCCATGCGCCGCTGCCAGGGACAAAAGTGCTGTTGGCGTACCATAGCGCTGCATGGTTGCTCCGCCGATAAGGGCGCCTGCCAATTGCCCTACCCGGGAGCCGACATTCAATAGACCAAGGCCGGCGACGATTTGTTCGCCGCCGACGACGTCATAGGCGTAACTGATGCGCGCCGGTTGGCCCATGGCGCGCACGCAGCCGTAGATGGTGGAAATCGACAGGATCAGCCAGAGATGGGCGCCCCACATGGCGATCAACGCCGAAAACACGAGGAGTATGAAACCCATCGCCAGTTCGGCACACCGCAACAGGGTCCGGCGATCCAACCAATCCGCGACAGCGCCGGACAGCATCCCGAAGATCAAATTGGGCAAGTAATAAAGCGCCAGCGCTATCCCCACCCATGCCGAAGATTGCGTAATCTCGAAGACCAACATTCCCAGGATCACAAGCCAGCCGCCCACGCCGAAGTTATTGCCGGCGGTGCCAACACATAGCTTGTGGAAATCACGATTCCACAACGCCGGATTGCCGATCACGGAACCGACCACAGGCAAGATCCTCGGGCGCACTGCAGGGCGGTTCCAGGACGCGGTCGATTCCTCTGTAGGGCTCTTTCGTTCGGCGTCATAGACGGCTCAATGGGGCCTCACGGGCGTGGCACGGCCAGGAACAACGATTCCCAGACAACCTCCAAATTCGTGGAAATCGTAACCGCCTTCGCCGTCTGGCGTACAACATGCTCTCCGCAGCCATCCGATAACCTGATGTTGGCGAATTGACCACGTTCGAAATTCCCTGCGGATATCCGCTTATGGGCACAAGCTGACGAGAGCAACTGGCGCGCCGGCCGTCCGCTATCGGACGGCAAGCTGGCATTCTGCGGCACAGTGTCCGCTTCACCCGGCAAAACGGACCATTTTAGGGGTTGGCGCCCAGGGCCGCTCATGACCCAAAGCCGACCTGCCGGCAGGTTCGGAATCGCCCGCATTCGACGCTATCGCGCCTGACCAGTCCCATAATGCGTGGACCAATCGGATGAGGCTGGTCAGGCGTCATTGCCGCGGTCACCGCTTGCCGCGTTGAAACAAACTTCAAATGGCGCACCCTGAAACTCAGCGCAAGACGATGTCTTTGAGCAGCGTCCGCACCTTTGCGACCGGGATACCCAGATTTGAGCCGCCGTATTCGGGGACTATGGCGGCGTTGACCGCGACTACCGAGCCGGTGACGTCGAGCACAGGCCCGCCGCTGCCGCCGTGAGTCGTCTCTGCGTCGTACACGATCGTCACCGGGGTGGCCTGGCTGACAATGCCGCGGCTCGCGAGCGGCGCGATGTGGCCGGCCTCGGCGAGGCGGGAGGCGACGCTCCAGAATTCGATATTTTCGGTCTTCTGAAGTTCTTCGATGAAGGCGTCGCCGGACTGGGCCAACATCGAGCGGAGGCCGGTCGGGTAACCCATGACGATCACCTCGTCCCCGGGGGCGGGCGGTGCTTCGGCGAGTTTTAGACCCGGCATCGGTTCAGCCTCGTCCTTGCGACGCAATACGGCGAGGTCCGAGACGTCGCTTGCCCGCAGCAATTCGACCGGAGCGGCCGCCGCCTTGCCGGGCAGATAGAGGATGAATTTTATCATCACCGGCTCGAGGTCCTGGCCGGCGAGCGCTTCGACATTGGCGTCGTTTTCCCATGGCAGCGCCACGTGCCGGTTGGTGACCAGTGCGCCGCCGCCAACGGAAAACCCGGTTCCGGTGAATTGGCGTTCGGCCACCGGACCGTCGCCTTCAAGCGACAGGAGCGGCTGGCCCAAGGGCGAGATCAACGGTCTGCCGTCGTCATCGACGACGTGACGCAGCATCAGGCCGCTCGAACCTTTCCGGAACCCGTAGGCGCCCTGGAGAAACACGACCGAGGATATCGATTCGGCGATCACCCGCGCGCTGGCCTCGGAGCGCTCCTCCAGCGCCGCCAGACGTTCCGCATTCGATGTCAGCCGAAGCCCGAGTTCCTGGCGCAGCGCCTTCAGATCGCTCGGGGTTAGCGCTTCGTCCCGGGCGCGGACCAGCGCTCCCGCGAAGCTATCGATGCGGGCAGCGCCTGTCTCGATTCGTTGCTGGAGGAGCGAATTCAAACGATATTGTTGGTAGGCCACAGCCACGAGCATGAGTATCGCGACGATGACGGTGGTTCGGAACAAGATGGTGGTTTCACGCGTCAGTCGCCGTAGCAGTCCGGAGACGGCCCTGAACACGCGGTTGGCGAGCGGTTGGCGACTGACTCGCAGATAATCGATGCCGTCGCTCAAGATATCCGCGACTGTCTTGCGAACCGGCTTGTCTTCACGGTACAGGAGAAAGCGGGACAACGGCCCGGATTCACCGAACTCGATCATGTCGCGATGCGCGAGCCGCCGGGCGGAGACGCGAACGCCGTTCACCCATACCGACCGATCTTCGGGAACCTCGATTTCATAGGTGTCTTCAGCGCGGTGAAGCCGTGCGACCAGGTCCTCCCGTGGTTCGCTCGGGCGCGCTTCCAAGACGCGGATGAACCGTCCGGGGCTCAGGGATATGTCCGAGGTCGACGCGCTGAGCCACGTCACCTTGCCACGGGAGGGGCCGGTGAGGTGCTCCAGGGCTGCAACCCCCGTCAGCGGTGTTGCGTCGCGCCCGTCCTCCATCGCTTTTGCTTTCTCTCCGCAAACGGTCGAATGCCCAAGCCCCGGGGGCCACCGGGACGATCATCCGCCGAACGGGCGCCGTGTCACGATCTGCCGGGCCCGCGCGACGATTCGCAATTCTGCTACGGGAGGTTTTCAAAGCCAAAAAAATAATCGAACGGAGATCGACGGAGGATCGAAGTCGCTGTCGCTGTGCGGGCCGCCGCGCGCATTCAGACCGGTTATGGCTAAGGCTGTCGCAGAACGCGGATCTGAGCCGGTTTTGGATGTCGGCTCCTGGATAAGAAGCGACATGGCGGACCGATCTCAAACGGAATCCAGACATTCGCGTGCCATTTCCAACCCGTTGCGCGTTGATAATTCCACGATCCAGAGCGCTATCCACGCATGTGGAATCGCGCCAGCCCGCGCCCTCGCCCCAAGCGTACCATTCCGTGGGCGGGCGGGCGCCGACGACACGGATAATGCGCTAAAACAGCGGCAACGCCGCCGCCGCGTCCGCGATCGAGGCCGCACCGAGCACGCGAAACGACGGGTCCGCGCAGGCCAGCGCCGCTTCACGCTCGCCGTCATTGGTGCCGTGTCCCGTGAGAACGTGGGTTCCGCCGCAAAGCCCGGCCCGGTGCCCCGCCTCGATATCGGTGGCGCGGTCGCCAACGATCCAGGACGCCGCGAGATCGAGTCGAAGCGCTTGTGCGGCAAGCAGCAGCATGCCGGGGTTCGGCTTGCGGGCGGGATGGTCCGGGCAACCGAACGGCGCTTTGCCTCGGGGGTGGTGAGGACAGGCGTAAACCGCGTCGAGAGCTGCGCCCGCGCCCGCGAGCGATTCGACGATCGCGTCTTGGACCTGGACGAAGGCGCGCCAGTCGTAATGCCCAAGGCCGATCCCGCCCTGGTTCGTGACGAGCACGACCGGGATGCCGCGCCGGTTGGCGTTCGCGATCGCGCGTACCGCGCCGTCGATCAGGCGGGTTTCGGACGGGAGATGCAGATAGCCCACGTCTTCGACGACGACGCCGTCACGGTCCAGGAAAAGCGCGGCCCGCCGGCGTGACCCGGCGGAGGGCTTCAGGACCTGGGACCACACGCCGTCCTTGTCGATGGGCGCGCCCGAAGGCAGGTTCGTCGCCGTCGTCATGGTTGGGCTCTCAGTTGTGGTGATTCTTCTCATTCCCCTTTCGCAGGCGCAAGGAAAAGCGCGCGTGCCCGGCGCCGGCGGGCCGATGTTGCGACGAACGCACCGGGCAGTGTAGTTTCGCCGTTCCGATCGTCACGGGCGCTTGCGCATGGATCGGCTGCCGTCGTTATCACGGCGTCCGAACGGGGTTGAAGCGCGAGAGCGGCGGATGGTCGGCGCATCGAACCGGATCAAGAGGGGAATCGGATGAACATCCGAAGGTGGTTTTTTACCGCGGCCGCTTGCGCGGCGTTCGCATTGGCACCGGCCTGGGCGCAGGCGCAAAGCATCAAGATCGGCGAAATCAACAGCTACACCGGCCCGCTTTCGGCGTTCACGCATCCATACCGGAACGGCTGGACGTTGGCCACGGAGGAAATTAACGCCCGGGGTGGCGTCTTGGGGCGCACGCTCGAGGTGATTGCCCGCGACGACGCCGGTAAGGCCGGTGACGCGGTGAAGTTCGCCGAAGAGCTCGTGAGTAGCGAGAAGGTCGATGTGCTCGCGGGCACGTTCCTCTCCAACATCGGTCTCGCCGTCGCCGACTTCGCCAAGCAGCGCAAGGTCCTCTTCATCGCCTCCGAGCCCTTGACCGATGCCATGACGTGGGAGAACGGAAACCGCTACACGTTCCGTCTTCGCCCCAGCACCTACATGCAGGCGGCGATGCTGGCAGAGGAGGCCGCGAAGCTGCCGGCGAAGCGTTGGGCCACCTTGGCGCCCAAATACGAGTACGGCCAATCCGCGGTCGCCAACTTCAAGAAACTGCTTTCGGCGAAGCGCCCTGACGTTGAATGGGTGGCGGAGCAATGGCCGGCGCTGTTCAAGATTGACGCCGGCCCCACCGTTCAGGCGCTGGCGCGGACGAACCCCGAGGCGATCTTCAACGTGACGTTCAGCGGCGATTTTGCGAAATTCGTGCGCGAGGGAACGCTGCGCGGCCTGTTCGAAGACCGCGCCGTCGTCAGCCTTCTCACGGGCGAGCCCGAATACCTCGTGCCGCTGAAGGGCGAAGCGCCGGTGGGTTGGATCACCACCGGCTATCCGTGGACCGCCATCGACACGCCCGAGCACAGTCGGTTCCTTGCGACCTATCGCGAGTCCTTCGGTGAAGAACCGCGCCTGGGCTCGATCGTCGGCTACAACACGATCCTCACGGTCGCGGCGGCCATCGCCAAGGCCGGGTCCACCGACACCGAAAAGATGGTCGACGCGATGAAGGGGCTTCGCGTAGACACGCCATTCGGGCCCATCACCTATCGCGCCATCGATCATCAATCGACCATGGGCGCCTACGTTGGCCGCATCGCGGTCCAGGACGGCCAGGGGATCATGGTGGACTGGCGCTACGCGGACGGCGCCGATTACCTCCCCAGCGACGACGAGGTCCGCAAGCTCCGCCCCGCCGAGTAGGCTAGATCGTGGTAGGTCGGAATCGCTAAATCGCGATCCGCCGACCACGTGAATCTGGCCTATCTTATTGAAAAAGAGCGCATTCACGCAGCCGATCGCAACCGCATCGCGGTTCCAATCAACCGCGATCCGCTTTAGCATGCCGTCGTTCGTGGCGGCGTCGGCGCCCAGGTCGGCGCCCATGTCGGTGCCCGTGTCGGTGCCCGTGCCGCCGCCCCGTCGCGCCAGCCGAGACGGAGGGCGAGAGTGAGCTTTGCCGTCGTCCAGTTTCTCAACGGGCTGGCCAGCGCGTCGTCGCTTTTCCTGATCGCCTCGGGGCTGTCCATCGTTTTCGGCGTCACCCGGATCGTCAACTTCGCCCACGGCTCGTTCTACATGCTTGGCGCCTACATCGCCTATTCGGTCGTGGCGCGATCGGGTGGCTCCGTGCTCGGATTCTGGGGCGCGGTCGTGGCCGCGGCGCTGGCAGTCGGCTTCGTTGGGATCGTGGTCGAGGTGCTCGTGTTGCGCCGGATCTACCGGGCGCCGGAGCTGTTCCAGCTGTTGGCGACATTCGGGATCGTGTTGGTGGTCCAGGACGCGACTCGGTTGATCTGGGGCGGCGAGGACTTGTTGGGGCCACGCGCGCCGGGCCTGGACGGCGCGGTCTCGGTTCTCGGCTCGGCACTGCCCGAATACGAACTCGCCCTGATCGCGCTTGGGCCTGCGGTTCTTTGCGGGCTTTGGCTTCTCTTCAACCGAACCCGTTGGGGATTGCTGGTGCGCGCCGCCACCGAGGACCGCGAGATGGCCGCGGCGCTCGGCGTCGACCGCAAGGTCCTGTTCACCGGCGTCTTCTTCCTCGGCGCCGTGCTCGCCGGCCTCGGCGGCGCTTTGCAGGTGCCGCGCCAGGCCGCGAGCCTCAACATGGACATGGGCATAATCGTCGAGGCCTTCGTGGTGGTGGTCATCGGCGGCATGGGCTCGATCGTCGGCGCCTTCCTCGCCGCCGTTCTGGTGAGCGAACTGCTCGCTTTTGGAATCGTGATCTTTCCCCAAATCACCCTCGTTCTGGTGTTCGCGGTAATGGCGGTGGTGCTGGTGCTTCGGCCCTGGGGTCTCCTGGGCCAGCCCGAGGCGGGCGGGCCGGCGCATCGCGAAGCGCCCGAGCGGCCATTGCGCGTGGCGGGCCCCGGGCTCCGTTTGGCCGCGCTAACGCTGATCGCGTTTCTGGCGGCGCTGCCCACCTTCGCCGGAGACTACGCGCTGGTGCTCGCCACCGAGATGCTGACGCTCGCGCTGTTCGCCGCTAGCCTGCACTTCATCATGGGTGGCGGCGGCATGGTGTCCTTCGGCCACGCCGCGTATTTCGGCCTCGGCGCCTACGCGGCGGCGTTGTTCGTCCACCACCTGGAAGCCCCGATGGAAGCCGCGCTCGTGCTCGCGCCGCTGGCGGGGGGCCTGGGCGGGCTCGTGTTCGGGTGGTTCTGCGTCCGCCTATCGGGAATCTATCTCGCCATGCTGACGCTCGCGTTCGCCCAGATCGCCTGGTCGGTCGCCGTGCAGTGGATCCCGTTCACGGGCGGCGACAACGGGATTCTCGGCGTTTGGCCGCCGCCTTGGGCGAGCGGGCGGACCGCGTTCTACTATCTCACCCTGGCGCTGACGGCGGGTGGCGTCCTCGCGCTTCGAATCCTTCACTTCGCGCCGTTCGGGCTGATGCTGCGCGCGGCTCGGGATTCTCCGATTCGCGCCGCCGCGATCGGCGTTGACGTCCGCCGTCACCGGTGGTTCGCGTTCGCGCTCGCGGGTGCGTTCGCCGGCCTCGCCGGCGGTCTGTTCGCGTTTTCCAAGGGCAGCGTGTTTCCCGAATCGCTCGCGATCACGCGTTCGGTAGACGGGCTGGTCATGGTGATGCTGGGGGGTCTCCAGACCCTCAGCGGCCCACTTGTCGGCGCCTTCGCCTTCATAGGATTCGAGGACGCCGTCAAACGCATCCCCGCGCTGGCGGACGTTTGGCGGCTGATCCTGGGCGGCATCGTTCTGGTCCTGGTCCTGGCCTTTCCCGCCGGGATCGCCGGGTTTTTCGCTCGGGCGACGGAACGGATCCGATGAGCGTGCTTGCGGTCCGCGGGCTGTCCAAGTCCTTCGGCGGGGTGCAGGCGGTTCGCGAGCTCGATTTCGACGTCGCCGAGGGCGAGGTCGTCGCCATGATCGGCCCCAACGGCGCCGGCAAGACCACGTGTTTCAACATGATCGGCGGCCAGCTTCGGCCCGACGCGGGGTCCATAGTCTTCCGCGAGCGCCAGCTCGCCGGCCTCGGCGCGCCTGCGATATGGCGACTCGGGGTGGGGCGGACCTTCCAACTGACCCAGACGTTCGCCTCGATGACCGTGCGCGAAAACGTCCAAGCGGCGCTGATCTCGCATCGGGGGCGAACGCGCTCGGTGTTCGCAAGGGCGAAGACGCTGTTCGCGGCGCAGGCGGACGCGTTGCTTGCCCGCGTAGGGCTCGTGGATCACGCCGAGCTGGCTTGCGCATCCCTTGCCTACGGCGACCTCAAGCGCCTTGAGCTCGCGGTGGCGCTCGCCAACGCGCCCCGTCTGCTCCTCCTCGACGAACCGACGGCCGGCATCTCGGCGAACGAGCGCCAGGGGCTGATGGTCTTGATCGCCGAAGTGGTGAGCGAGCGTCGGATCAGCGTGCTGTTTACCGAGCACGACATGGACGTCGTTTTCGGCCATGCCGCGCGCGTCCTCGTGCTTCACCGCGGCCGGCTGGTCGCCGAAGGCGATCCGGACACGGTGCGCGCGGATGCGCGCGTCCGCGAGATCTACCTGGGCTCCGGCGTCGTAGGCGGGCGGGCGGAGGACTAGGGGCGTGGCGTTGCTGCGCGTCAGCGGTTTGGACGTCGCCTACGGCGGCGCGCGTGTGCTGTTCGGCGTCGGCCTTGCCGTTGACCGCGGCGAGGTCGTGGCGCTGCTGGGTCGGAACGGGGCCGGCAAGACGACCACGCTCAAGTGCGTCATGGGGCTGGTTCGGCCGCTTTCGGGACGGATCGTCTTTGGCGACCGCGACATCACGGGTTTCGAGGCGCACGCGATCTCTCGGCTGGGGATCGGCTACGTTCCCGAGGACCGTCGCATCTTCACCTCGCTCAACGTCGTCGAGAACCTCGAGGTGGGTCGCCGCGCGAGGCGCGAGGGCGCCCCGCAATGGACCGTCGAGCGCGTGTTTTCGCTTTTCCCCGGTCTTGCCGAAATTCGCGACCGACGGGCGAGTCAGATCAGCGGCGGCGAGCAGCAGATGCTGACGGTCGCGCGGACGCTGATGGGGAACCCGTCGCTCCTGCTTTTGGACGAGCCTTCCGAAGGCCTGGCTCCCAGGATTGTCGAACGCATGGCCGAGATGATCGGCCGGCTCAAAGGCGAAGGCCTCGCGATCCTTCTCGCCGAGCAGAACCTGCGGTTCACGGGACAGCTTGCCGACCGCGCCTACGTGATCGAAACCGGAGGCGTGCGCTGGCAGGGACCGATGGCGGACTTCCTCGCCGACGAGGCCGTGCAGCGCGCCTATCTCTCTGTCTGAGTTTGCTTTGGCGCCGAATCCGGCCGGTTTGAGCGAAATCAATGAAGGGATTTCAAATCGGTCTAAAAAAGGCGAATATCGAGAATTAAGAGAATCGTGGACGCGCCGCGGCAATGGAAGGGCGCAAAATAGTTCGATGATCGAGATTCGCCTTCACGGTCGCGGCGGCCGGGGAAACGTCGTCGCGGCCTATCTTTGTGCGAGCGCGGCCTTTGAAGCAGGGCGATTCTTCCAGTCGTTTCCGAACTTCGGCGCCGAACGCCACGGCGCGCCGGTGGGGGCGTTCGTGCGCATCTCGAAGGTGCCCATCACCGCCATGACCGGCGACGCGCGCGGCCGGGCCCGTATCGAGGTTCCGTTGCCTGGCTACACGGGATTGTCGCGAGCAGTGATTCCTGAGTTTCCAGCGGAGGAGCATTCATGAACGGCACAGTTTCACTGCCCCATAAGGATCGCTTTTTCGAGCTCCGTTTTGAATCGATCGGCGGGCTCGGTGCCCATGCCGGCGGTCAGATCCTGGCCAAAGCGGCGGTGTTGCGGATGGGCCTCAACGGCGCCCACTTTTCTTCCTATGGTTCGGAAAAAAAGGGCTCATTGATCAAGTCGTTTATTAGACTCGGTCGGGCCGATCAGCCGATCCGCACCAGCGCACCGGTGGAATCCCCGGACGTCATCGTCGTCTTTCACAGCATCCTCCTTGGCCATCCGGCGACCGTCGCCGGCCTCCGCGCCACGGGTACGTTGATCTTTACCGGCCCGCCCGGAAAAATCCCCGATGGCCTTGCCCGCCTTCCGCGCACGGCGAAAGTCATCCGCATCGACGCCCAGAACATCGCTGCGGAAGAGAAATCGCGACCCAACGCGGTATTGATCGGCACCCTGGCCGAAGCGGTACCGTTTTTCGATGCCGACACCCTGCTCCAAGGACTGACCGACGAGTTCGCTCGCAAACGCCCCGAAGCGGTGGCCAGCAACGAGGCCGCTTTCCGTCGCGGGATGACGGAGTTCGAAATATTGTCCGACGTCGGACGGGCGGAGGGCGATTTACCGGTCATCAGGCCCGATCCGCTCTGGGGTTACGAGACAGCACCCATAGGCGGCATCATCCTCAATGCCGGCTCGACGGCGTGGAACGATTTGTCCACCTCGCGTACCGGTTGGCTACCGGTGCTCGATGTCGAAAAATGCATTCACTGCGGCGTGTGCGACATGGTGTGCCCGGATCTGTGCCTGGTGTGGACCGCAGAAGGTAACGAGCTGGTGCCGGTCACAACCCGGCTGACCGGCATCGACTACCGTTATTGCAAGGGCTGCCTGCGCTGCATCGAAACATGCCCGACCGCGGCGATGACCCGCGAGGCGGAAACCCCGGGATTGGCGGCGAAACTGAACAAGCCGCTGTTCCCGCAACTGGTTGACTAGAACGGAGGTGGCCGTGGCGCCCGATGTGGAAGAACTTGTGGCTGAAAGGCGCGAATCCGACAGCTCGGGTAAAGGTTCGGTCGGACAGAGTCCGATCCGCCAGCGCACCGATTTCCGCAGCGGCAACGAGGCGGCGGCCTTGGCGGCGAGCGACATCGGCTTCCACCTGATGGGCTATTTTCCGATCACACCGTCCACCGAGGTCGCCGAGACCCTTTCCGAGATGCAGGCGGAAGGCACCCATGACATTGTTTTGTTGCCGGGCGACGGTGAGCACGGCGCCGCCGGCATCTGCTACGGCGCGGCGCTGGGCGGAGGCCGGGTGCTCAACGTAACTTCGTCCCAGGGATTGCTGTACGCGCTGGAACAATTGCCGGTGCAGGCCGGAACACGGGTGCCGATGGTGCTCAATATCGCTACCCGGGCGGTTTCGGGCCCCCTCGACATCCGCTGCGACCACTCCGATCTTTATTTCGTCCTCAATACCGGCTGGATCATTCTGCTCGCCCGCGATCCGCAGGCGGTCTACGACCTCAACTTCGCCGCCATCCGCATCGGCGAACACGAGGACGTGCGGCTGCCGGTGCTGGTTGCCTATGACGGTTTCTTCACCAGCCACCAAAAACGCCGGCTGGAGGTATTCGACGATGCCGAGGCGGTACGGGAATTCCTGGGTCCCCCGGCACCACGAATCACGGCGCTCGATCCCACCCGCCCGGTGACTTTCGGGCCCTACATGAATGATCCCGACCTGATCAACAACAAGGTGCAGCTGACGGAGGCGATGGAGGCTGCAAAGCTCGTGATCCCCGAGGTGCTGGCCGAATTGGCGACGCTTAGCGGTCGCTCTTATCCGGTGATCGACGCCTACTGCATGGAAGATGCCGAAGCCGCTGTCGTGCTGCTCAACTCGGCCGCCGAGACTGCCAAGGAGGTCGCCGACCGGCTGCGCGCCGAGGGCAAGCGGGTTGGCGTCGTCTCGCTCAACGCGCTCCGCCCGTTCCCCGGGCAGGAAATCCGCGATTTGCTAAGAAACGTGCGTGCCGTACTGGTGGGAGACCGAGGTGATTCCTACGGCGCCGGCAACGGCAACCTGTCTCTCGAAATCCGCGCCGCGCTGCAACAAGATACGGAGAACCATACGCTGGTCCTCAACCGCATTTACGGTCTTGGCGGCAAGGATTTCTATGACGCCGACGCGGAACAGTTCTTCGCCGAGGCGCTTGAGGCGGTGGCGCGAGGATCGGTGGAAAAGCCCTTCGCCTACCATGACACCTACGCCGGTGATCCTGAAAAAAAACCACCGCCAGGACTCCCCCCCATTGCCACAGAGGAAGTTTCGCGTGGCATGGCAAAAGTCACCCAAGACGAAAAAAGCGGCAAGCTCAAGGTCGAGCTGGAACCCTTGTGGGCAATGACCGCGGTGCCCTGCCGGATCGCCCCCGGTCACGGTGGCTGTCCGGGCTGCGGCATTTTCCCGGTGCTACACCAAGCTTACAGTGTCCTCGAAGGCGATCTGGTGGTGCTGTTCCATACCGGTTGCGCCATGGTGGTGACCACCGCTTATCCGCGCACCTCGCACCGTATTACCTATATCCACAACCTGTTCCAAAATGGCG
>PVBE011483213.1_pt1 | contig 12762 bp, 10 predicted proteins | sample 1631181 | NCBI WGS metagenome assembly PVBE01 (sample SAMN08397723, study PRJNA350692) | Marine metagenome, whole genome shotgun sequencing project. | isolation source: water | place: Pacific Ocean | collected 2012-04
CCCGCTTCCGACGCCCGGCGGATCGGTTCCCGAGCCGGCCAGCATATTCCTGCTGGGCCTGGGCGGTATGGCGATGATCAGGCGCCGCGGCAAGGCTTCCTGAGCCCCGGGGCGGGGCGGGGGATCTAAAACTCCTTTGGATCGGCGGGATTGGTGTGCTACCATGATCACGCAGGAACAACAAGGAGCATCAGATGACTCAAGACACATCCGGCGCCGATAACTCCAAATCGCCTGAAACCAAGAAGCTGTCGGGCAGACGCAAGTTTCTCGGCTCGGTAGCCGCCGGGGCGGGTCTGGCCGGGCTGGCGGCTTCGGGAAGCGCCGAAGAGAAACAACTGGCCGCCAAACTCGTCGCCGACAAGAAAGCCAAGGCCAAGGTCGACACCGTGACCGCCGCGACCAAGAAGTTCAACTGGACCACCCTTAAGGATCGCAAGGGCAAGTCGCCCAACGGGATTATCGGCGACGTGCCGCTCAGCCGGATAATCATGGGCGGAAACCTCATCGGCGGGTGGGCGCACGCACGCGATCTGATCTACGTTTCGAAGTTGGTCAAGGCCTATCATACGCGGATAAAGATATTCGAAACGCTCCGCCTGGGCGAGGCCTGCGGGGTCAACGCGATTATCATCAACCCCATAATGTTCAAGACGATGAGGGACTACTGGAAGAACGCTGGCGGGAAGATGCAGTTTATATCCGACTGCGGCGCTGGCGAACTTATGACCACGATCAAGAAGTCGATCGCCGCCGGGGCGTGCTCGTGCTATATCCAGGGCGGAATCGCGGACAACATGGTCAGAAAAGGCCAGTTCGATCGCATCGCACAGGCGATGGACCTGATCCGTAAAGCCGGTATTCCTGCGGGCATTGGCGGGCATAAACTCGCGACGATCAAGGGATGCGTCGACAAGGGCATCAAGCCGGATTACTGGATGAAAACGCTGCACAACATCAACTACTGGTCGGCTAAGCCCGAAAAGCAGCACGACAATATCTGGTGCGAGCAGCCCAAAGAGACCATCGAGTACATGGAGAAACTGCCCGAGCCGTGGATAGCGTTTAAGACGCTGGCGGCTGGGGCGATTCACCCGAAAGTCGGATTCAAGTTCGCCTTCGAAAACGGAGCCGACTTCATCTGCGTAGGAATGTACGATTTCCAGGTCGTCGAAGACGTCAATATGGTCGTCGACATCTTCAAAGACAAGAAACTACCGACCCGTCGCCGCAAGTGGCACGGTTAGCCCTACAGCGTCCAGCCTTTGCGGTAGGGCGGATTGATGAACTTGTCGGCTTCGGGGAAGTTGGTGAAGCTCATCTTCTTCGGATCCCATATGAGTTTGCGTTTGGCGCGTAGTGCGATGTTTCCCAGCATGACCACTTCAGTCAGGTGCGCTGCGTGGTTGGCGAAGTCCGAACCGGCGGGCTGACCGCCCTTGCACGCGATTAACCACTCCTTTACGTGCCCGGGTGAGCGGGGCAGCTTTTTCGGCGGCCGGCCGTATTCACGCCTGCGTTTCTCGGGTATCAGCGTGTATCCGAAGATGCAGCCCTTGTCGCCCACGTACAGGTTCCCGTCGCCTCCGGTCATCCGTCGGTTGGGGTCGAACTCCTCGGGACGCGGCGGCATCATACCGCCGTCGTACCAGTTCATCTCGACAGCGGGCCTTTTGCCCTCGGCGGGGAACTTGTACCGTATGATCGAGGAGACCGGCGCGGTTTCATCCGCGATCTGGGGCGGGTGCTGATCGTTGGACGAACATGCCTCGATCGACGTCGGATGTCCGAGCTTCAGCGTCTTGAAGATCGCCGAGAGCTGATGGCAGCCGATGTCGCCGAGCACGCCGGTCCCGAAATCCCACCAGCCGCGCCACGAGAACGGGAGATAGCACGGATGGTAGGGCCGATCGCGAGCCGGTCCGAGCCACAGGTCCCAGTTCAGATCCTTCGGTATCGCCGGGGTGTCTTTGGGACGCGCCACGCCGCGCTGTGAGATACGCCTGTTGCGGTTGGACCATGCGTGGATCTCGCGAACGTTTCCGATAGCTCCGTCCCAGATGGTCTCGGCCAGTATTCGGGCGCCTTCTGATGCCTGGCCCTGGTTGCCCATCTGCGTGGCGACTTTCGCTTCTTTCGCGGCGCGTCCGATCATGCGGGCTTCGTGAACCGAGTGGGTAAGCGGTTTCTGGCAGAACACGTGCTTGCTGAGTTTTATCGCGGCCATGGTTATCACCGCGTGAGTGTGGTCCGGCGTTGCGATCATCACCGCATCGATATCCTTCTGGGTTTCGAGCATCTTGCGGTAATCGACCCAGGTTTTCGCCTTGGGGAACTGGTTGGCGGATCTGGCGATCTGTCGCGAGTCGACGTCGCACAGTGCGACGATATTCTCACTCGGTACGCTGCGGATATCGCCGAAGCCTTTGCCTCCTATGCCGATCCCTGCGATATTCAGTTTGTCGCTAGGCGGCGTTTTCGCTCCGCCGAGCACGTGCGGCGCTACGATTGTGACGGTAGCGGCCGCCGCTGCGGCGTTTGAGAGGAACTGGCGGCGATTGATTTGATTTTTCGCGTTCATGTGTCCGTCTCCTTATTCAGTTGTCCCGCGCTGGTATCAGTCGAGCGACGGATGGAAGAACAGCTTGAGGCTCTTTTTCTCGGTTTCGCCCAGCGGCGTTATCAGCGAGACACCGAAGAACACTACGCCGGCTACGATGAACGAGACCAGGAATCCGTTGAGGTTCAGCAGGGAAGCTCGCGGTATCAGGAGCATGCCTTTGGCTCCTGCTCCGCTTACGACGCCCCATATAAGGAACCCGAGATTCATCCCGACGCCTACAAGTGTTCCTGCAACGGCTCCGTAGCGGGTGGCTCGTTTCCAGTAATACGCTCCCCAGAGCGGGAATATTGTTACGGCCATCATTCCGAACGCTATGATCGCCAGCTCGGCGATAGGGATGTCCGGGTTCCAGGCCAGCGCGATGCATACGGCGATAATCCCGCCTATGCATATTCGTCCCAGCGTCACCAGCTGTTTCGACGTGGCCTGTGGTTTGAGTTGTTTGTACAAGTCGTTGGCGATATTGGCTGCGTTTCCGAACACCACGCCGATCACGGTAGTCATAGCGGCGGTAAAAGCTCCGGCGACGGCGAGTCCGGCTGCCCATCTCGGTAGTGTGGTTTTGGCCGCCAGACCGTATATCGCATCCGAAGCCTCTTTGTCCAGGCCGGGATGCAGCAGGTTACCGGCGATTCCTATCATCGTGGTCATTGAAATGACAACCACGCATATGCCGCCGAATACGAAGATCATGACCTTGAAACCCTTGGCCGATTTGCTTGAGTACGCGTGCATGTACGGTTGTGGAAAACAGACCGATCCCAGGCACATCGCCGCTGCGAATCCGAATATCATCGGATAGCTCCACAGCTTGCCGTCCTTGGCGCCGAGTTCGAACATGTCGGGGAACTTGTCGACGACTTTGCCCATCGTAGACGTGAATCCGCCGTTTACGTTCATGACCGCAAAGAACAGGACGCACACCATTATGGTGAAGAATACGCCCTGGACGGTGTTAACCCACGCCGCGCCTTTCATTCCGCCGAGGATCAGGTAGAGGGCCACTAGCGCCGGGGCGAAGAACAGGCCGGCCTCGTATGGGATTTGCCCGTCGCTCATCGTCTTGATCATCATCCCGATACCGCGCATCTGGGCTACGAGATACGGGATGGACGCCAGCAGCACGACTATTGGAATGATCGTTCGCATCGCCGTGCCGTAGCGCTGGCCGAACGGGGCGCCCATCGACATCCATTTCTGGGACCGGCCGACGAGGAAGGTCTTGCGGTGCATAAAGTACCACAGGAAACCCAACGGGATTAGATTCACCGTAAGAACAAACAGTGAGCCGAATCCCATGCGATAACCCATTCCCGATATTCCGAACATCGCAAACGCGCTCAGGAAAGACGCCAGCAGACTGAAGATCAGCACGAAGTAGCCCAGAGATGAACCGGCCACAAAGTAGTCGTCGGCGCTCTTGGATTTTCCATGACGATACGCCGCATAGCTGATGGCGACAGAGCCGAGACATATCCCGACGATAATGAGGATTTCAATGTTAAACATTAATCGTCCTCCCCGTCATCGCCTACGGCTTCCAGGTCGCTGATGATTTTGGGCAAATCTTCATCGCTTACGGCCATTCCGCTTACGAACAGGAAGGCCCATTCCAGCACGAACAGGGCCGCGGCGCAAATGTAGGCTCCGATCGCCCAAGTCGGAATCGCCAGCGTTTGCCCGGTGATGTGTCCGTAGGCCCACGGGCACCAGCAGAGGCTCGTGAGGATGGCGAAACCGGCGATGAACGCCCGCTTACCCCAGACGCTTTTCTTACGATTCATACGGCGACTCCTAAATCAGGACTGATACTGCGAGGCGGCATTCTACGCTGACGCGTGGGCTTTAGTCAATTACGGGACTTGGTCTTGAGGGCTTCGAGGAGTTCCTTGAGCGTCTTGCGGGCCTCGTCGGCCGACGGCGTGTCGGCGTAAATTCGGATGAAGCTGCGCAGGCGGTAGTACTTCAGCTTGTCGGACGTCAGGGCGTTAATCGTCTCCAGAATTCCCGCCGCGACACTGTTTCGGCGAGTTCGGGCCTCCTGGGCTATCGGCAGGGGAGCCCAGCGGACCGCGAACTGCTTGAGCTTCGCCGCCCGGTCGGCGTCTTTGCCTTTGTCGATCAGCTCCAGCAGCGGTTTGACCTTTTCGTCGAACTGCTCTTCGGCTGCGGTGCAGACGTCGTAACCCTTCCAGCGTTTCAGGAAGCCGGTGTAGAGTGTTGCGTTGGGGCGGAGTTTCAGGACCCGTTCGAGGTCCGCCTGTGCGAATGTGCCGACCAGGGACTTGGCTTTCTCGGCGGCCGGGGTTCCGGACCATCTCCGCTCGAACGCTTTTAGCTTGAGCATCGTCGGCTTGATCTTGCCGCCGGTAAGGTCCGCCAGATCCTTGTCGGCTTTTTCGGCCAGAGCTTTGCGAGCGGTTTCGGCTACGGGGTAGTCGGACCACTGCTCGATGAATTTGCCAAGCGACTCAGCCCCGTGGGACTTGCCGGCCAGGATTCGCGTCAGGTGCTGCTGTCCGTGGGCGTCGATCTGCTTGTCGACCGGTGCGAGCCCCTCGGCGCCTTTCCAGGCCTTGGCGAACGCCTGCAGTTTGGCCAGGCTGGGCTTTGGGGTCTGCGCGGCAAGTTCCGCCGCCAGCTTGGCTCCGACTTTCTCCAGCCGTTCGGCGGCTTGCGTGTAAAACTCGTAGTGTGCGGCGCCTTCGTAGACCATTTCGCCCAGTTTGCGGCAACCGGCCCAAGCTTGCTCGTATTTGCGGGATTTTTCGGCTTTGGTTATCGCTTCCACGATCGCGGCGATGACTTCCGAACCGCTGAGCTTTGCTCCTGTGATCTGCAGCGAGCGATTCTTCAGCGCCAGGATCAGCGCCGTTGCGGCGCTTGCCGACACTCGCGGATCGAACGAGTAGTCTTGCGAGTTGTTGTCGCGATTGGGCTGGTAGTAGAACGTTCCGTCGGGGCAGTGTGCCAGCGAAAGCGACCAGCGGTTGTGGTCCATGAGTTTTCGCAGGCTCGGCGGATCGACCGCCGCGCCCAGCGCCGTCCAGGCCATTCCCAGCAGCGGCGAACCGTGCGTGTCGGGGAATGTTTTAGGATGATCGCCGATGCACTTGGCGGCCCGTTTGGCGTAATCGTGGTACGCCTTGCCCCCGCTGGGGCTCAGGTAGTGGGCCAGCGCCGCAGCGCCGGTGCGCCCCATGTCGGCGTAGCGCGAGTTACCGGCTCCGCCGTCTTTGTACCATACGTATCCGAAGCTGTTTGTGCCTTTGACTGCGAACGCGTGGGCCGCGGCGAATCGCTTGGGCTCCACGATGAGTTTGCATCGCTGCATGAGAGACCAGGCCATCTTGCACTGCATCGTGATCACGCAGATCGGCCCGTAACCGTTGCCCTCGCCGACGACGATCCAGGGCCTGTGCCCCCAGCCGCCATTGGGCGCCTGGGCCTTGAACAACCACTCGTTAATCTCCTGCAGCTCCGCCGGAACCCACTTTTCACCGGTCAGCAGGTAATACTCGCCCAGCACGGTCCCGTACAGTCCGTATCGCCAGGATGAAAGCCCTCCGGCGCTTATCTCTGTGGTAGTCGAGCGGGCCATCTCACGCACGGCCTTCTTCACCGCGGGCATGTACTCCTTGCGATTGGCGCCCATCAGCGCCAGGGTCGCAAACGCATTGATATGCGGCCGACCGCTCCATGTGCCGCTATCCCGCTGCTTGCGCACCAGGTACGCGCAGAGTTCGGCGAACACCCGATCTGTCTTCGCACAGTTGTACGGATAGGTCTTGGAGTATCGCCCGTATTTTGTGGGGAGTTTCAGGTCGACGCGTTTGCGTTGTCCGTCCCGCACGACCTCTATCGCCAGCCTGCCCTTTAATATCTGTCCCTGGCTGGCCTCCAGTGCGTTTCCGAAGTCCATCATCGGGCCTTCGTACCCGAACTTGTCCACACCGTAGCCGAATTTGTGGGCGGTTGTGAACAGCTTGCCGTTTGCGCCGACGATTTTGTCGCCGATCCTCAGGGCCCCAGCCGCCGGGGTGTCCTTGAACACGAACGTTACTTCCAGGACCTTGGGCTGATCGTCGGGAATCTTGGCCCTCGCCCCGGTGATCCCCAGATTAATAAACCAGCCGGGGACCTGCGCGTCCGGTCCGGTGCGCGTGGTTTTGCTCCACGTAGCTCCGTCACCGTCACGCAGGGCCTCGGCCGGAAGACAGACCATGCAAATAACCAGCAGCATTTCCACGCCGCAAACGGACATTGCAGGTCGTCTCATGAGACGTTCTCCCAATACTAAATTTCCATGCGATCTTACTTGCAGTTGGCCTGATCGATCGCGTCGACTTTCTTCAGCGCCTGCTTGAGGAAGTCGGCGAAGCCTTCGAGGCCTTCTGTGTGCTTGGTGTTCATCCAGGCGTCGACCATTGCGTTGCCTTTCCAGGGAGCGATGAACATCGCGCCCATGGTCAGCACATTCGAGTCGTTAATCGAGCGGGCCATCTTCGCGGCGTAGACAGATTCGACGCAACTGGCGGTTATGCCCTTGAACTTGTTGGCTACGATCGACATGCCCATTCCGGTTCCGCAGAAAAGGATGCCGCGATCGGCCTTGCCGGCCTGGATGAGTTTGCAGGCGGCCGGCGCGCCGTCGTAGTACGCCAGTTCATTGTCCTTAGTCGCGCCGACGTCGGTGACCTTGTGTCCCGCTTCGGTCAGGTGCTTTACTACCGAGTCTTTAAGATCGAGGGCGAACGGGTCTGCTGCTACTACTATGTTCATGGCTTTTTCCTTTTTGGGCGTGCTGGGTGTTTTCTTTTCTTCTGCTGCTTCTGCTGCTTCGGGCGCCGAAGTCGAAACTATCGTCGCGGCCGCCAACGTCGCCGAGGCGGCTTGGAGAAACTGACGTCTGTCCATAATCTGCTCCTTACGAGGAATATTGAACTTTATCAACGGTCCCTAATCATCGTCTTTCGGGGCGGATGGTTCAAGAAGCGTTTTTTCTGCGAGAAATAACTAGACGTTCCGGGCCCATGTTCGTTGTAATTGCGGGGGGAGGCGCCACAGGAGCAAAAAATGGACAAGATGAAGCGTGCCAGGTTGATGTTGGCGATAGTGGCGTTCGGGTTGCTGGTCTCGGGAGTAACGATCTGGCCGGCGACATGGGAGCTTGAGTTGCTGGTCGATTCGATATGGGGACCCGGTCCGTCCAGCGGCGTTATGCACGGATTTGTCCTGCGTGTGATAGAGGCGGTGGACTACGTGGGCGCCGAATATCCGTTCCTGTTCTACGCCGGCGACTGGCTGGCGTTTGCGATGATCGTGCTGGCGATTCTGTTTTACGGCGCCCGCCGCGACCCGGTGCGCAATGTGTGGATCGTTCAGTGCGGACTGATCATGTGTGTGCTGATCCCGGTGCTGGCGGGCATATGCGTACCGCTGCGCGGATTGCCCCTGCGATGGTTTTGGGTCGACACGGCGTTCGCCCCGGCCGCGGGGATCCCGCTATGGATCGCACTGCGCGATATCCGCCGGGTCGAAAAGCAGGCCGGCGCCTACTGAACGGGTCGTCCGTCGGGGATTTCGGCTGCTTGCTTGACCGCGTCGACTACGGCCATGTGCGTCTCGGGGTCCATCATTTCGGGCAGGAGTTCGTTTTCGGGCACTATTCCGGCCAGCGTTTCGGCTGCGGCCATCAGCATCTCCATGGTGAACTTTTCGGCTCCGGATTCCATCGCTCCTCGGAAGAGGCCCGGGTATGCGATGGCGTTGTTCATCATTCGCCCGTCGGCGTAGACCGCTGCTCCGGCCGCCAGTGCGTCGTCCTTCGAAATCTCCGAGACCGGGTTGGCCAGCGGGAAGAGGATAGGATTCGGAGCCATGGATCGCACCATGTCCTGGGTTACGATATTCGGCTGGCTTACGCCGATGAACAGTTCGCGCCCCTTCATGGCGTCGGCCAGCGAGCCGGAGATGTTTTCCTTGTTCGTCCGCTCGACAAGTGCGTCCTTCTCGGGGTTCATTCGCTCGGTCCGGCCGCGATGGAGTATGCCGACTGAGTCGACCAGCACCACGTCGGGTACGCCGGCAGCGATAAGGAGGTCTGCGATTGCGGTGCCCGCGGCTCCGGCTCCGATGATGGCGGTGGTCATGTCCTCCATCTTCTTGTCCGTTTTCTTCAGGGCGCTGTACAGCCCGGCAAGAACGATAGTCGCTGTTCCGTGCTGGTCGTCGTGCAGGACCGGGATCGACAGACGCTTGTCCAGCTCGCGGGTGATCTCGAAGCATTCGGGCGCCTTAACGTCTTCAACCTGGATCGCGCCGTAACCGCATGCGATCTTCTCCATCACGTGGATGAACTCGTCCGGGTCGTGGGTGTCTATAAGCACCGGCTCTGCCGACACGCCGGCGAACTCGGCGAAGATGGCGGCTTTGCCTTCCATCACGGGCAGACCGGCGACACATCCGATGTCGCCGAGGCCCAGGATCGCGGTCCCGTTGGTTACGATTGCGATCTTGTTGCCGATGCCGGTGTACTCGCGGGCCAGTTCGGGATCGTCTTTGATCGCCAGGCAGACGCGGGCCACGCCGGGCGTGTAAACTACTCGCAGGTCGGTGTTCGATTCGATCGGCACTCGCGATTCGACTACAGTCGATCCGCCGCGGTGCAACTCCATCGCCATGTCGGCCACCTCGATCAGATCGACGCCTTCGATCGCTTCGATCGCCGTACTCAGACCGGCCATCTGTTCGTCGCCGGTGGTGAACACCTGCAGATCGTAGATCACGCATCCGTGGCGTTCTTCAGCCAGATCGATTATTCCGCATCTGGCGTCGGCGGCGTTTATGGCGCCAATGATAGCCGCCAGTGAGTCTTCGCCGTCATACAGCGAAACTCGAACGCCGAAAACGATGTTACGTTGATATCTGTCCTGCATAGCTTGTTGAGACAACATTGGGATAACCTTTCTTCTGGCGACATTACCGGCTCCGGCGCCGGACCGAACGCGGCATTATACGCAAACGGCTGACAATTGGGAATTGGGAATTGGCAATTGGCGCCGGCAAACCGTCATAACCGCTTGGGTATATACGAGACCAGGCGCCCTGCATAGGACGCTACGTGCCTGAACTGCCTCGACTTAATCGCGGCCCGGCGGATATGGGGCAGGGCGGGTTTGGCGTTTTTGCCCTGGCGGTCCAGAACGTTCAACGCGCGAAGGCGGATGAACGGCGTGGCGTGGGCCAGCCCTTCGATCAGGACGGGCATCGCCTTGTCACGCTTGCCGATGTTGCACATTGCCTCAGCGGCTGCGATGCGTACGTTCGGGGCCTTGTCGCTCAATGCGGCGGTCAGGGCTGCCGCGGCGGGGGAGGCTTTTGCTTTCAGGGCGGACAGTCCGATCGCGCCCCAATATCGCACGGCCGATTCGCTGTCGGTCAGGAGTCTTGCCAGCTTCGCTGCGTTGGCGGGGTCCCTTTCGCCAGCAAGGCCGGCAGCTTCAAGCAGGGCGGCGATCGGGTTCTTCCTGGCGTCCGTCCTGATTTTCCACGTCGTGCCGCCCGCGGCGCGCATGTGCATTTCGTATTCCGGAAGGAGTCCGAGATCGCCGGTGCGTTTCATCCAGTTTTCGCATTCGGCCCGCATTCGCTTCAGGGCGTCCTGGTGCTTCGGGTCGGCCGCCAGATTGTGGATCTGGTGCGGGTCGGTCCTGGTGTCGTAGAGTTCCTCGACCGGTTTTGTCTGGAAGTAACGTTTCTGGATGCCGATGAGTTTGTCTTGCTCCCACAATCTTCGCCAGGCCTTCATCGCGGGCATCTCTTCGGTGTAGCTGGTGAACTGCGACCAGGGCAGGTGCGGCATGAAGTTTCGGTTGTACTGGTAGTCGGCGTCGCGGACCACGCGCACCATGTCGTAGCGTTCGGCTATGCGGTCGCGGTGGGCGTAAACGTATTTTCTGGGCTTGCCGGCTTCGGCGCCCAGGAATGCCTGACCCTGCATGTAATCGGGGATCTTCACGCCGGCCAGGCTCAGCACGGTCGGGGCGAAGTCCACGAAACTGACCATTCGATCGCACACCGATCCGGGCTTGCCAGGCTGGTGTTTGACGTATTTGCCGCCGAAGCGGATGATCATCGGTACGTGCAGACCCGAGCCCCACACCCATTTCTTGCAGCCGGGCAGACCGGCGCCGTGATCGGAGAAGAAGAAAACGATCGTATTGTCCGCCAGTCCGTCGGCATCGAGATCCTTCAGCAGCTTGGCGGCCTGGGCGTCCATGGTTCGGATGTTCTCGTAGTAGTTGGCCCAGTTGTCGCGGACTTCCGGCGTATCGGGGTGGAAGGGGGGTATCGGGACCTTCGCCGGGTCAAACGTCTTCTGATCTTTGGAGGTTCCGCGGCATCGGCTTTCGTGCGTGATCATGTGGTTGAAAACCGCAAAGAACGGTTGGCCGGGTTTTCGCCCGCGCCAGTGGGCCTTTCGGCTGCACTGGTTCCATGCGGTTTTCGGGGTCGGGAAGTTGTAGTCTGTTTTGACGTTGTTTGTGCAGTAGTATCCCGCGGCCTGTAGATACTCGCCGAAGCACTTGATGAAATCCGGCAGTCGCGCGGTCGACCGCATTCCTCCGCTGCCCAGCGCCGGCGGATAGACGCCCGTGATCAGGCACGATCGATTCGGCGAGCATACTCCGGTCGTTCCAAACGCGTGTGTGTATCGAACGCCCTGAGTCGCCAGCTTGTCGAGATTCGGACTGCGTGCGTATTTGTCGCCGTAGCAGCCGAGATTCGCGCTGATGTCCTCGGCGGTAATCCATAGTATGTTAGGCCGCTGATCGTCGGCTGGAGCGGCCGACGAACTGGTGGTGTTCAGCAGCGTTGGAGCCAAAGACGCCCCGACGGCAACAGTCTTGAGGAACTCACGCCGTCGAATCTGTAGTTTATCCGCCATTAAATCGCCTCTCGAATCCCTCAAGATGTTCAGTGCGGCGCCCCGCGGTTCCCAAATCAATCGTCGTCATCATCGTCATCGTCGTCGTCTTCCTCGACTTCCTTGCTCAGGAGCTTACCCTTCGGATCGACTTTGATTTCGATCTCCTTGCCGCCGGTTTTCCACTCGGCTTCGTAGTAGACCACCTTTCCATCCTTGCTGACTTCTTCGATCTCTTCGATCGTGTTGGCCCCGGCCTCTTTCAGGATCGTGGCTTTGACCGCCGCGGGGACTTGGTCGATGGTGACGTCCTTCTCGGTCTTCTTACCCGCCTGTGCGATCGACAGGCTTACCGCGAGAACAGCGATTATCGCCAGCGAAATCAGTTTGACGTGTCTGCTTGTCATTTTGTCACCTCAAGGGTGCGTCTGCAGTGTCAGAGTAGTTGATACCGAAAGTATATACGTCAATCCCTTGTGATGGCAACGAGAATAACTCATGTTTTTCCGCCGTCTCTATTCAATAAAAAAACGCGACGAGGCCGGAACTGAATCCAACTCCGCCGCGCGTTTGATGTTTACGTTTGTTGTTACTGATTACTGGTTTTTCTTTCCCTTCCAGTCTCCGTCGCCTTCTTCGTCATCTGAGTCCCATTTGCCTTCAAAGCCCGACAGGTCGGCCGCGAACGTGCCGCTCAGGTTGCCTTCTCGATCTTGGTCGTCGCGCCATCTGCACTTGAACTTGCGGTCGCTGACTATGCTGAACTTGCTCAGCTTGCCGGCGTACTGCATGCCGTTTACGTCCAGTTCATACGTGCCGCTGAGCTTGTCGGCCTCGACCTTGAATACGGTCTTGGACGGGTACTCTTCGCCGGCGTTGGAGATTATCCCCGGGTACTCCCCGGCGACCTTCGACTGCCAGCTCGCCGCCGGCGCCGCGGCGCCGGGCGTAGTCGGTTCTTTCTGCTTTTTCTTTCCGTTCCAGTCGCCGTCACCGTCTTCGTCGTCGGGGTCCCACTTGCCCTGGAAGCTGGACAGGTCCGCCGAGAACGTTCCGCTGAAATTGCCCTGGCGATCTTCGTTGTTTCGCCATCTGCACTTGAACTTGCACTCGCCTACTATGGTGAACTTGCTCAGTTCGCCGGTGTACTGCATTCCGTTGACGTCCATTTCGTACGTGCCGCTGATTCTGTCGGCCTCGACCTTGAACG
>PVBE012263220.1_pt1 | contig 12762 bp, 7 predicted proteins | sample 1631181 | NCBI WGS metagenome assembly PVBE01 (sample SAMN08397723, study PRJNA350692) | Marine metagenome, whole genome shotgun sequencing project. | isolation source: water | place: Pacific Ocean | collected 2012-04
ACCTCCGGCACCACCGGGCGTTCCAAAGGCGCCCTGCTGACGCACCGCAACCTGGCCTCGAACATTGTTACGCTGCTGCAGTGTTGGCAATGGACTGCGGCCGATCGTTTTCTGCTGGCGCTGCCGATGTTCCATATACACGGCCTCGGCAACGGCCTGCACGGGGCGCTGGCATCCGGCTGCACGACCTTTCTGCTGCCGCGGTTTCACGCGGACACGGCGACCGAGCTGCTGAGGCGCGAGAAGTGCACGCTCTTCTTCGGCGTGCCGACGATGTACGAACGCCTGCTGGAGCATGCAGACGCCGGTGGCGCAGTGCCGGCGGGCATGCGGTTGTACGTGTCCGGCTCGGCGCCGCTGTCCCCCGACACCTTTGCCCGTTTCAAGACGGTGTTCGGCCACGAGATCCTGGAGCGGTACGGCATGTCGGAGACCGCGATGATCACTTCCAACCCCTATGCCGGGCCGCGGGTCCAGGGCTCGGTCGGCAAGCCGCTGCCGGGCGTGTCCGTGCGCATCGTCGACGAGGCGGGCGTGGCGGTTGCCGATGACGAAACGGGTGAGATCCAGTTGCGCGGCCCGAACGTGCTCAAGGAATACTGGCGCCAGCCCGAGATGACGGTCGAGGCGTTCCAGGACGGTTGGTTTCGCACCGGCGACCTGGGGCGTTACGATGGGCAGGGGAACATCATCATCTGCGGCCGTGCCAAAGAGCTCATCATCTCCGGCGGCTTCAACATCTACCCGCAGGAGATCATCAACTGCCTGGTCGACCACGCCGGCGTCGTCGAGGCCGCCGTCATCGGGGTGCCGGACCAGCGCCGCGGCGAGCTGCCGAAAGCCTATGTAGTGGCCGCCGAGCCGCTGCCGACCGAGGCGGAGCTGACAGCCTACTGCACGGCGCAGCTGGCCAGCTTCAAGGTGCCGAAGCGGATCGTTTTTCTCGACGCCCTGCCGCGTAATGCGATGGGGAAACTGCAGCTGCAAAATCTGCCGGAGCGCGATTGCCTATGAGCGGGATGATCGGATGGGACGTGTATCTGGGGAAGTAAAATGGCCCTCTGCGTCCGTTCAATTCCCGGGCGACCGTTGGTTGGGCCCGGGCCGCATCATCCGGCGGCACAGGATATGGTCCCTTCCACCTGTTCGGCAATATAGCGGACCCGCTCAATCAAGTTGTTGCCCATGACCATGTCGCTGACGCCGAGGATAATGGGCCCATCCCCGATGGTCTGGAGCACGCGGCCGACATAATCCTCGAACTCCCCCTGGCTGGTCCTTTCCTCAAGGATAGGCGACGGGATTCCGCCCCAGATCATCGGGCCATCCGGCCAGGCATCCCATGCCTCGTCGAAGGTGCATTCGGTCAATGGATCCGGCGAGAAGGATTCACACACATCCAGCCCCGACTCCGCGAGCAGGCCGAGCAGGGGTTTTAAGTTGCCGTCGGTGTGGCTGCCGACCTTCTTGCCCTGGGCGTGCAGGATCTCGGCATATCGCTGATAGTACGGCAGCGAGTGTTTGGCAAAAAGCGCCGGATTCGTCATCAAGCCATGAAGGTTGTCGACGAACTCGACGTAAAGGGTGGGCCAATCGGCCAGCTTGTGCAGGCAGTCGGTGGTGTGATCGTCCAATATTGCGAGGAGCGCTTGTACCGCGTCGGGACTGTCATGCAGCTCGTAGAACGTGGCGACATCACCGAGGAGCTCGAGCAGAAGTTGCTGGAACGGGATCCGTCCCACACAGAGCACCGGGTAGCCGCTGTCTCCCAGGCTGGCGTCGAGCGCATTGAATTCCTCGAGCCGGGGGACGTGCTCCAGGCGCTCGAGAATATACATGGCGGTTCGGTAGTCCGACTCTTCCTTGATCAGGCGCTCTGTCAGGTAGGGCTGCACGCTGTCGGCAATCATCTCGTCGAGAATCGCGTGGGTCACGCTCACCGTCCCGACCGGCGTTATAAACTCGGTTACCATGGTGCCGGCCCTTCCCTTCGGAAGCAGGTCGAACACATGGGGGAAATTGTTGAGAACGGGATCTTTCTGGTGGAAATGGACTTCCCCCTCGAATCTCGAAATAACCTCAACACCCCGGAGCCTGCGGCCAAAGGCATTGATGAACTGTTCCTGGCCAAAACCGATTGCCCGGTGCACATCATTCATGGACATCTCCCGGAATTCTTCCGGCATGGTCCCGGCGCGGTTGTGAGTATTGTACCAAATATCGAGACGATCGATGAACGGCGGACAGTCAGGTTGTTCCCCCTTGAAGGTTGCAACCACCCGGTCTCGTACGGTCCACTTCCTGTCAGCCGGTTCTATTTCGTTGTTGTCCTTTTCGCTCACTGGATTTTCCGTTTCCTATTCAGGGTCCTGATTTTTTCGTCCAGATGGTGAATGATCACAGGCCTGAGGCAACTCCATCGCCGTAACCTGGCCGCAAACCATCGAGGGCGGCGCGAAAGGCGTGCTGCGGCCAAAGGGCCTGGTGCGTCGCCCCGGACCCCCGTGAAACCACGGGCTCCAAGGGGCTTTTAATGGTGGGCGGTAATGGACTCGAACCATCGACCTTCTGGGTGTAAACCAGACGCTCTAGCCAACTGAGCTAACCGCCCGCTGTTTTGGGACCGGCAGGCACCGGCGACAGTGCTGGGTAGTTGACCGGCAGACTGCACCGATAACATAACCGCGGTCGGCTGAAATGGAACCGAAGTTCCGGCAATCTCGCCGGCCGGCGTAACGACTTCCACGTAGAGTTCCATCAATCGCCGGGTGAATGACTTGGTGAGAAAAATACCGGCCTGCCTGCTCGGCGGCTTTCGCCTCTTGAATGGTGCAACAGGAGCAACTAATGTGAGTTCGCCTTCTCACATTAGCTCAACAAGGGTATCCCAGCATGAACGTGTTAGTTGTCGGCGGCACCGGGAATATCAGCCTTGGGATTGTCAAGGCCTTGCGGAAACAGAATCACGAGGTGGTGATGTTCAACCGCGGCCAGCACCCCGACCCGCCGCCAGCGGGGATACGGGTCATTCACGGCGATCGCTGCCACCGCCGGGATTTCGAACAGAAGATGCACGCCGAAAAGTTCGACGCGGTCATCGACATGATCTCCTATACCGCTGATGACGCTGCCTCGGCTCTCCGGGCGTTTCGCGGGCGGGTCGATCATTTCATTCACTGTTCGACGGTGATGACCTATGGGCCGCCGTTCCCGTTCGGCGGCATTAACATTGGGGAAAGTGCCCCGCTCAATGGTACGTCCGATTATGGGCTCGGCAAGATTGCCGCCGACAAGCTGTTGCTGGAGGCGCACGCCGAGGATGGATTCCCGGTGACGGTCTTCAAGCCCTCCTATACGCATGGGCCGGGCATGAAGGTGTATCGGCAGCTCGGGAACGATGGGAGCTGGATCGACCGTCTGCGCAAAGGCAAGCCGATTCTCTCAGTGGGCGACGGGCTGAACTATTTCCAGTTTCTCGCCTCGCGCGATGCCGGGGTTGGGTTCGCGGCCGCGCTCGGGAGGCGGCACTGCCTCGGTGAAGTTTACAACATCGTTCGCCCGCAGGCGCGGACATGGGACGAGTGGCACCGCACCGTCGCCGAGGCATTGGGCGTTAAGGCCGAGGTTGTCCACGTCCCGCAAGAGACGCTGATTGCCATTGCCCCTGAACGGTTTGGTGATCTGCGGCGGAACTTCGGGCACACGCAAATATACAGTGGCGCAAAGCTTGCCAGGGACGTCCCGGAGTTTCAGCCGGCGACCCCCCTCGTGGAGAGCGTTGCGGAGAACATCGAGTGGATGGACAAGCACGGTCTTGTCGTCGACAGCGATGCCGATGACCTCGAGGATCGCATCATCGCAGCGGCCCGCAACCTTCCAGCCGGTTTTGGCCCATGAGTAAGCGACGCGTGTTGATAACCGGCGGTGCGGGATATCTCGCAGGATTCATTGTGGACGCGTTGCGTGACTCCTGCGAGCTCACCCTGCTCGACCGGGTGGCGCCGCCGGACTCCGACCCGCGGGCGGACCACCCGTTCGTGAAGGCCGATATCACCGATTACGACCAGGTGAAAGAGGCTTGTAAGGACCAGGACCTGGTGGTCCATTTGATTGCCTTGGTCCGTGAACGATTCGGGGTGCCCGCCGCTGTTTACTGCGATGTGATGGTGAAGGGTACCTGGCATCTGGCGCAGGCCTGCGTGGAACAGGGGATCAAACGACTGATCAACATTTCATCAATTGTCGCCCTGGGCTGGCCGGCTCCGGAGGATTTGCCGAGCCGTCCGGAAGCCGGCGGCAGATTTGCCGATAGCGACCTGTTTTATGCCCTGTCCAAGGGTCTTGGGGAAGCCGTTGGCAAAGCCTATCACGAGGCGTATGGGCTGGAAGTGATACATCTGCGGCCGGGCGTCATTGCCGGCGACGGCTTGAACAACGGCCCGCATCTGCCATCGGCGCCAACCGATCACTGGTTTCTGTATGTCGACCCGAGGGATGTGGCGCAGGCAGTTGCCCTGGCCGAAAAAGCCGCGATCGGTTATGGCGCCTACAACATCGTGGCCGGTCGCGCGGACGCGATGTTTGACTGGTCCGGCGCGGCCCGGGACCTGGGCTATTCACCACGGCATAACTGGCCGGAAATTCCGGCCAGGGGCGGAGTATGAATCTGACCGGGAAACGCGTGCTGGTTACCGGCGGCAATCGCGGGCTGGGTTTGGCGGTGGTCAAGGCCATGGCAACGGCCGGCGCCGAGGTCTTCGCCTGGGGACGTGACCAGGAGGTGTTGGCAGAAGCGGCTGAATCATTGAAGGAAATGAATCTGGCCGGCTCTTTTCATCGGGTGGATGTTCGCGATGAACCTGCAGTGGTTGCGGCCGTCGAGGCGATGGGGCCGGTCGATGTCCTGGTCAACAACGCGGGGATCGTTCGCACCACACCGGCCCTGGAAACCCCGACCAGGGATTTCGAAGACGTTCTGGAGACGAATGTGACCGCGGCCTTCGTGGTCACCCGCGAGATCGCCAGGGGGATGGTTGCAAACGGCAGCGGGCTGATCATCAATGTGGCATCGGACGCCGCAATCATGGGGTTCGGCCGGGCGGGCGCCTATTGTGCCAGCAAGCACGCGCTGCTTGGCATGGGGCGGAGCGTTTCCACGGAATTGCGGCAGCACGGCGTTCGGGTTACCACCTTTTGTCCCGGGCCAATCAGGACCGATATCCTGGGGCCGGGAACGGCAAGCCCCGACAGTATGGATCCAGACGCGCTGGCGGGGCTTCTGGTCAGTATCGCCGCCCTCGATGCCAGAATCGAGATCCAGGAGTTGCTGGCCGAACCGATGCCGCCCCAATCGTAAATCTGTCCCGTCGCGCCGCCGCTTCGGCCGTGATCGCGGGGCGTCCGGCGCGGAATGGGGCGTAGGCCCGGGCACCGGGGCGTCGTGGTCTTTTTCCCGGCCGCTCACCAAGCGGGAGAGGCGTCGGCCACAAAGCGCTCGACCCGTTTCATCGGTGCGGTGTTCGCCCGCATATGGTCGCGCTCGTAGAGCGGGTAGATCGTGCCCTTCGGCGCAATGCCCACCACCGTGAAGCCACGGATGTCGAGCTCGTAGGTGCCCTCGTGGATGTTGCGGTAGAGGCGCTGCTGGTGCATCGGGAAGGTCACCGTCAGCCGATCGCCGGCACTCAGGCCATCGACCTTCGCGTAGCTGCCGTCCCGGGCGAAGTCGCACCGCGCCCCGTTGACGTCGCAGGCTACCTGGCCGCGATCCGTCCAGCTGGGGATGCGCACCGCGACGGCTGGTGCATCCTTGACCTTGACGACAACTTTGCCCTCGTACGGCAGATAGCTGTGCACATCGGCCCAGCGTGAGGCGCGGTTCAGCAGCAGATTCACGCGCAGGGTGCCGCTGTCCTGGGTGACGATGCTGTCCCAGGCGTAATACATGCTGCGCCCGGCATTGCCGATGCAGCACTGCATCAGCTTGAAGTGGATGCCGTCGTTGGGCAGCGCCCAGCCGGCCCAGGACCCCACCGTGCGCTCGACCGTGTCCGTCGAATCCTCCCACAGCTGCTGGGCCAGCGCGTTCCCCACCGGCATCCCGAGGAGCGACTCCGCCTGTTCGTGCAGCGGTTCGATCCAGTCGGTGCGGCTGATCTGGTTTTCGACGAACTGGTTGCGCACGCAGCGCTCGACGTCCTCCCAGTATTCGTCGACGCCGGCGCGGGCGAGCCTGGTGCCCAGGGCCAGCATATCGGCTACTTCACAGGTTTCGCAGGTCTGGTGCATGTTGTCCACCTCCTTCTCCCCGGGCCCGGCCTCGGCGCCGTTGCGGACCAGGTGTTCGGGATAGTAGCCGGTCAGCGGTTCACCGGCCGCCTTGCCGAACTCGTAACCGCGCCGGGCGACTTCGAGGAGCTCGTCGTCGTCCGTGGCAATGGCGCAATGAGCGATGGCGTGGAGCGCCCCCGTGTTGGTGTGGAAATGCTGAGTGAGCCAGCGGCCGTGGCTGTCGAAGGCCGTCTCGTCGTCCAGCAGGTTGCGGATCAGGCCGCGGGCAAGTTTCAACGCCCCCCCGTGCCCCGTCAGCTGGTGATGCAGGACCGGCCCCTGCACGTCTATCCAGACGGGGTACAGCGACCACTCGCCCGTCGGCTTCACGCCGTTGGACTGTTTGACGCCGGCCTCGTCGTCGATGACGTAGAAACGCCTGGCAAAATAGCAGCTGTCCCCTTCCCACACGGCCAGCTCGGCGAGGCGTTGGACTTTCTTGTCCATCAGCTCCAGCCACAGCGGGTTGCCGTCGATCTGATGCCACATGCCCAGTGCCAGCACGGTGCGGCCTTCTTCCCAGATGCTGGTGAACGGCCGGCGGCTGCGGTGGACGATATCGTCGCCAACCGGCGCTCCGCCCAGGTAGTTGTTGATCCAGGCCGCCTTGCTCCAGGGCGAGTAGAAAAAGCCGTCCCCGGCCGCCAAGTGCAGCCGGCTCTGCATGAACTTGTTGTCCATGTCGAGGTTGAACCGGCTGCCGCTCATGAGGCGCATCAGCGGCAGCGACTCGAGGTGTTTCGAGGAGCACTCGAAACTGGGGCTCAGTTGCAGGGACGGCGGCTTGTGCAGGAAGCTGGCGTTGCCGAAGAAGCGGTAGTCCATGGCCGGATCGAGCATCCGCGTGAAGGCGTTGATCGCCAGTTGCGCGTTGTCGGTCAGGTCCAGCGTATCGGGGATCTCGTCCTCATAGCGCTCGCCCTCAACTTTCGGCTCCGGCAGCTCGGCCTCCGAAAGGCGCTCGTCGAGGTAACCGAGTTCTTTCTCCAGGCGCACCAGTCCGCGCAGGGCGGCAATGCGCTCGGCGCTGGTTTCCGGTGGCTTGTCCGAACTGAAATCGATCATGTCGGGTCTCCCGGGTCGATGTGGGCCGTGAAGCTCGAACCAACGGCGCCGCGGTCTTGCACCCGACCGGCCCCCAAGCCGGCGGCGGCGGACGTCCTGGCCGGTCCGGAACTGTTCAGAACGCGAATTCCACCTTGATGGCCTCGCTCTTGCGGTGGGTGATCATCTCGAAGGCCGTCTCCCACTGGTCCAGGGAGAAGGTGTGCGTAAGGATCGGCTCCACCTTGACCCGGCCGCTGGCCAGGAGCTCCAACGCCTGTACGAAATCAGGCAGGGTCCAGCCGCAGATGCCGATCATGGTCACCGCCCGCATGATCATCGAGTCGGGGGTCATGGCGAAAATTTCCTCCGCACCGCCCTCTATCCCCACTCGCCCCCGCCAGCCGATGAGCTCCATGGCCAGCTCGAGGGCGCTCACGGTTCCGGCGCACTGGATGGCGACGTCGGCACGGCGCTGGCCCAGGATCTCCTGGAGCCTTTCCCGGGCCCCTTCCTGCTTGATATTCACCGTGTGCGTCGCCCCCATCTCTTCGCCCAGCGCCAGGCGCTCGTCGCGCGTACCCACCAGTACAAGAACCGACGGGTTGGCCAGGCGGGCCGCCTGGACCGCCATCAGCCCGATCGGCCCCGGCCCGATGATCGCCACCTGATCGCCCGGGCCGACATTTGTCTGGCGCACCGCGGAGACCGCATTGGCCAGGGGCTCGACCAGCGCCCCCTCCTCGAGAGTCACGGTGTCGGGCAGTTTGTAGAGGAAGCGGGCGGGGACGGCGCAGTACTCGGCGAAGCCGCCGTCGAGGCTGGAGCCGTGTTCGAGGCAGTCGCTGCATCCAGCCGGATCGCTGGCGGCGCACGCGGCGCAGTGGCCGCACGAGGACTGTGTTTGCACGACAACCCGGTCGCCGGGGGCGAGCGCCCCGACCGCCGGCCCGCACGCCTCCACGACGCCGGCAAATTCATGACCCGGAATGACCGGGTAGCGCACGTGCCCGGCCTTGCCGGCGCGGATGATCACGTCCGTGTGGCACAGTCCCGCACTGGTAACGCGCACCAGCGCCTCATCCACGGCGGCCGTGGGTTTTGGTCTCTCCACGAGACCGTATTCTCCGGGACGTTCCGTGTAGAGTGCCTTCATCGTTTCTCCTCCCCTGTCACCTTTGTCATGTAGGCTGGCGTTCCACCGATCCCGGTGATAGAGTTCGCCTGATGCCTGAACACCGTCGACTTGAGGCGCCTGTTACCCGGGAATCGCGGCGGGACAACAACGCGCCCAGACCACTGTATTTAACCGATGCAGCGAGTTCAAGTGCTAAATCTTTGCCGTGCGGAATAATGCCGTCAGCTCTTTTAATGGCCGGGTTCCTCCATCTCATCCAGCCGCGGCCGACGCGATGACAGTGAATCCGAAACGTGAGTGATACATGAGTTCTTCGACTCCACGCTCGAAGGTCTGGAGGCAGGCGGGTTTCGCCGACTTCATTGACGGCACCTTCGGCAATGCCGGGCACAACCTGTACGTTTCCCGGGCCGGCGTGCTGCAGCGTATTCACCAGCACGACATTACGGGCAACGGCTACTTCGACCTGGTTTTCTGCAACAGCCACGACGACGGCGAGTGCCCGCCGATCTACGGGTACTCGACGCCGTTCGACGAGGAGAGCCGAATCGAGCTGCCGTCCGGCGGCGCCCGCGCCGGAGTGATCGCCGATCTCAACGGCAACGGCTACGACGACCTGGTTGTGGGCATGTGGTTCGACGGCATCACCAACCAGCAAAACGCGGTTATCTACTACGGCAGTGCCGCGGGCTGGAGCGAGAGCCGCGTGCAGATGCTGCCGGCGCCGCTCTGCCGGTCGATCGCAGCAGGCGACTTCAACGGCGACGGCCGGCTGGACCTGGCGTTTCTGTGCGCCGGCAAGGTCAGGGTCTTCTACCAGACGGAGATGGGGTTCGAGCCGAAGCGCTTCGAGGAGGTTGTCACCGGGCCGCTGGAGTCGACGGAGTCGATGTTGCTGCCCGGATTCGAGATCCCCGTGCTGGCGGCCGGACGGGCCGTCGGTCTCGGGGCAGGGGACCTCGACGGGGACGGCTTTGCAGACCTGGCGGTGCGGGCGAAGAACGGCGAGGTCAAGGTGTTCTGGGGCGGCGCCAACGGGATCGAAGCGGCCCGCTTCACGGTTGTCCCGGTCGACCTGGACGGGGCAGACCCGGTGGCCGGGGAACCACCACCCTGGGCCGCCTCGATCTGCCCCGATCCCGAGCAATGGCGCCAGTTCCATGAATGGGCCGCTTACGACGAGAGCGCCAACCAGCCGAACGGTCACATCTTGGCACCGAAGGTCGGCATGACCGTGCTGGACGGGCGGCCCTGCGTCTTTGTCTCGAGGCTCGAGGCGTCGCACCTGGTACCGTGTTTGCCGGACCGCAGCTTCGGCCAGCCGCTGACATTCGCGTGCCGTCACGCAATGGCCGTGGCTGTGGGAGATGTCAACGGCGACGGCTACCAGGACCTGGTCTTTGCCTGCCAGGAAGAGCGGCAAGACCGGGAGGTATCCTGGATTTACCGGGGCGGCAGCGGGGGCTATTCCGAGAGTCGGCGCACGCCGCTGGACAGTTTCCGCGCCAACGGCGTCGCGCTCGCCGACCTCGACGGCACCGGCTGTGACGACATCGTCCTGAGCCAGAGCTTTGACCTGCGTAGCTGGACGGTGGACTCCGTAGTCTATCGCGGCGGTGCGCAGGGCGTCGGTGAGACGCCGGTGCGCATCGAGGGACACAATCCCCAGGACGTCCTGATCGGCCGACCGACCGGTGCGGGCAACCCGGTCGTCGTGCTGGTGTGCCGGATCTCGGGGTCGATGACGGGGACAGACCTGGACACCTACATCTATCCGGGCGGGGCGGACGGGTATGCGCCGGAGCGCCTCCTGAACATCCCCGGCTGGGGCGCGATCGATGCGATCTGCTGTGACCTTGACGACGGCGGTTATCCGGACCTGATCCTGGCCAACGACTGGGAGGGCGCCTGGGAGAAATCCCAGGTTTATGTCTTCCGGGGCGGCCCGCAGGGGCTTGCCGAGAGGCCGGCCCTCGAGTTCGGGCCGCCGGCCGGCGGCATCTGCTGCGCCGACCTCAACCGCAACGGTTACCTCGACGTGGTCACTACGCACTTTGTCTCGCCGGAGCTCCGTGTTTTTCACGGCACCGAAGAAGGTCTGAACACCAGCGATCCGACCGTTGTGTCGATGGTGCTCGACGGTGTGACCTATTCGGAGCCGCGCTGGATCTTCGTGGCCGACTTGAACAACGACGGTTGGCTCGACCTGGTAGTGCCGCAGATTGCCTCCGACCGAAGCTTCATCCTCTGGGGCGGCGCCGAGGGCTTCAGCATGGCGCGCTCCCAGGTGCTGTCCGTGGAACGCGCCGCCTGCGTCCAGGCCGCCGACCTGACCGGCAACGGCTATCTCGACCTGATTCTCGGTGGCCATGTGCCTTCCGCCGAGGGGCCGCGCGACTCCTTCCTCTACATCTACTGGAACGGCCCCGAAGGGCTCACCGAGCACAACCGGCAGCTGCTGCCTTCGCGCGGCGTCAATGCGATGAGCGTTGCCGACTTCAACAACGACGGCCGGCTCGACCTGTTCGCCTGCAACTACCAGGACACCACCGAGCGCGACATCCCGTGCTATCTCTACTGGAACAGGCCGGGCAAAGGGTTTTCGGCGTTCGACCGGACGGACCTGCCGGCGCACTCGGCGTCGGGCTGTATTGCGGCCGATTTCAACGAGGACGGCTGGGTCGACCTGGCCATTGCCAACCACAAGATGCACGGCAACCATGTCGGCTTGTCCGCCGTCTACTGGAACGGTCCCGACGGCTTCTCGACGAGGGACGTTGTGAACCTGCCGACGCGGGGCCCGCACGGCATGATGGCCGTGGACCCCGGCAACATCATGGACCGCAGCGACGAGGAAATCTACACCTCCAGTGCCTGCCAGCTGCCGGCGGCAGCGCGGGTGACCGGGATCGAGTGGGAGGCGCAGCTCGCCGCCAAGACCTGGGTCAAGGCACAGGTCCGCGCTGCCGCGACCCGGGAGGAGCTGGGGCGCGTGCCGTGGCAGGGGCCGCGGGGCGAGAACAGCTGGTTCGAGAACGGCCAGGAGGCCGCCGAGGCGCCGACGGGCGTGTGGATCCAGTACCGGCTGGCCCTGGGGGCGCGCAACTCCGGTAGAACACCGCGGGTGACCGCGGTCACGGTACATTACTCCTGAGGCCCTCCGGCGATGACCGAAAAACGGCGGCGAAAAAGACCGGCTGCGACGCCTTTTCCCGGCCGGATTCGGCACGGCATGGGTGGCGCCGGCGTAAAAACCTGCCACCGTACACTACGGTGATCACGGGTCGGCTTCATGGACTCTCCCGTGTGTGGCCGGCGTTGCCGGTGCAATCTTTGCGGCCCGGTCGACGTCTTTGAACTTCAGACAACCCTGCCCGCCGGACGGCTGTGACCTCCGAACACAAATCTGCAATCGAATCATTCGGCCTGCGAAAGATCAAGAGCGAGGTCACGCTTGATTTCATGCCGGCATACTCGGCGTTGCATTTCGGCGTGGTTTATGGCAGGGAATACCACGAGGACCCCCTGTTCCGAATCGAGCAGGACCGGCACAGGCAGAGACAACTGTTCGAGCGGTTCGGCCGGTTCGGCTTGGGCTGTTCTGACCCTGAACCGGTCATCGGGGTCGGGATTCAGCCACTGGATTTTCTCAACCACGTGCTCGGCGGGCGGTTTGAGTTCCGCCCGAATGAATCCGTATGGACGCCGGACAAACCCCTGTCACACATCGAGACGGTCGATGATGTTCGCGGGTTGGGGGATGTCGACTGGGAAACCCATCCTGATTTTGCGGAGCTCTTCAGACAGGTTGCCGTCTTGAAAGAACATTTCCCCGATCTCCCGGTCAGTTCGATTCAAGGTGTACACAGGGACGGCGCAAAGGGTGACAGAAGCCTCCTGACCATGCACACCCCATGTACAACGGCTTTCCGGTTGCTGGGCGAACGTATCCTTGAACTCATGATGCTCGAGGAAGATGTGGCCCGGGCCGTTTTCTCCTACATAATGAGGCAATACCGCAATCTCTGGGATGCCATTTGTTGCCGGACCGGATGGCAAGGCAGGAAAATCCATTTCGGCGACTGTGCCGCGACCATGATGTCGCCTCAACTGTTCGAACGGTTCTGTCTTCCCATGTACATGGACCTGATGAAGGAGTTCGACGCCGGGCTCATTCATTCGTGCGGGCCTTCGTCAGGCTTGCTGGAGCTGTTCGCCCGGGTGCCGAAGATCTCCCAGTTGCAGCTGGG
>PVBE011539199.1_pt1 | contig 12761 bp, 11 predicted proteins | sample 1631181 | NCBI WGS metagenome assembly PVBE01 (sample SAMN08397723, study PRJNA350692) | Marine metagenome, whole genome shotgun sequencing project. | isolation source: water | place: Pacific Ocean | collected 2012-04
GTACGCTTAACTCAGCTTCGTATCCTATTGAATATAGGGGCGCAGGGTTTGTGATGAATCTTCCATCATTTGCTTCAAGCGGCTTCCAGTTGAGCTATTTGGAGTAGCTATATTTCGAAGAATTCGCACAACGTTCAAGTATATGAGAAGTTTCGCACACTCCTTATTATTCTTCAATTAGTGTGTGCGAAATTTGGGTGAAAGAAAAAGTGCAACCTTTGAAAATTATTAACGCATTTTTTCTTGACCCTCATATACTTTGTTATGTGATGTAAATTTTATTCGTCGTTGGTCTATTTACAATGTTATCTCATCGCCTCCTCCAATGAGTTGAGCTTCTCCGTCCCTCACAATCATTGCTTGCTTATCATTTAGTACGCGTATTGGAAACTGTAAATCCCTTGCTTTCTCTTTTAATGATTCCAACATGTCGGGTGTATAGTGAGCCTTAATTAAAAAAGGCACGAGATTCATCGCAGTCCAGTCCGTGACACCAAATCTGTCGAAGCGATCAGACCATGTTGCCATGATTATTGAAGGACACAGTATATATGAGCCAGCGCTCACACCCCAGTAAACTTTTCCATTTTCTGTCGCTTCTTTGATAAGCTTGTCGAAGCCACTATCACGGACAGCCTTTAGCAGATAAAACGTGTTTCCGCCCTCAACATATACTATATCGCACAAACTAAGTGCCTTTTTTAATTCTTCCTCGGCTTTGCCTACGATATCAAGCTCAGTATAGGAGAAGCTCAACGCATTAATTTTTTGCCGCGTCTTTTCGACGTAGCTATTATCGTTCACTTTTTTTGATGCTGTAGTAATGTAAAGAATCCTAGACTCGCTTAAAGGTTTAGGCAAAAAGTTATCTATATTAGTGGAGGCGATGAACTCTCCACTGGATGCAAGGATAATTGTTTTCATAGTATTAGAATAAAATTTATTTCACAAAACGTGTTGTAGGTTGTAGAAATAAGTTAGTCCTTAATGTAGAGCTATTTTAGGCAGTTCACAACAGGTTATGGTTTAAATATTTCATCCAACAGCCTGTCAAAAAATTGAAAATCTTCTTCATCGTAATGTTCACTCAGCATTCTTTTAATATCATCTCTGGCAACACCGTTTTCCTTTAAATATCTGAATTGTTGCGAAAAAGTAAATGCTTCAACTCTGTTGTTTGGATAGTGAATGGGCTTTTTAATTTTATCTCCATCTGTTGATTCAAGTAGTTTTTTCAAACTCATAATTTCTTCTTCACTGGCTCCATATATTTCGGCCTGGTTAAGCTCATTTTCTAATTCTCCACGTGGAATGATTTCATATTTTATAATATCCTCAAATGCAGATGCTTGTGAATCATTAGAATATTCATCCTCTGTATCCTTAAAGCGTAAACAATGTGCAAGTTCATGTGTCATCCAGCCTATGTCGTCAGCGCCCTTGTAATTACTTTCTTTAAATAGTATTAGATCATGTATAGCATTTGATTCGGAAGGCTGGTCGCCTTTGATCCACATATCATCAGGTACAACTGCTATCATAGTGCCAGCTAATCTATTGTCATTTAAAAAATCATACCCTTTTTGATGCTGTGGTGGTAAATTACATGTTTCTACAAATTGGACTCTTTCAATTTCTTTAACATCTTCCAAGCCCCAGTATTCAATTAAATGTTGTTTTAGATTTTTTATCCTCATAGGTCTTTGTAGGCTTGCACGCACCCGAGCAGCATTTTTCATTTCATCTTGTCGAGCAACTTGTTCAGCTCGCCGATCTGCTACACCTTCAGTTTTTAATGTAGCAGGATCAACGTTTGTTGCAGATGATGTTGGGGCATGCTGCACTTCAGGTATTTCAGCTTCCGGTGATTTGCCAGATGTATTTACCATATTTTCAATTTCTTAATCTTATTATTATATCATAAAATTACTCTTTATTCAATTTTTTGACTGCCCAAAATAGCTCATCAAATAGATGCAAACTTATTGCTATTTCCTACAACGTTTACGTATATGCGCCTGTCGGCCGTAGCCCCGAAGGGGCGGAGGCTGGAAGTTGCCGCCGGAGGTGGCAATTTGGGAGAGGTGGATTTGGCAGTCCGATATTCATCAAATTAGCCAAGCCCACCGAACCGCATATACCGTGTTATGTGATGCTTTCAAACTTTTGCAACCAAAGTGCTGATTCTCTTTCTCATTTGAGAGTTTGAAGAACTTCTTTTCTAGTACCGCCAGAAATTAATTCTTCAATTTTTCTTGCACATTCTCTCATGGTCATTTGTCCATTTCTATATTGTATTGCCAATTCGTTCGCTTGAACTATTAATCCGAGATCAGTAAATTGAAGAGCCATGTGTTGAAGTATACTACCTTCTTCATTTCTTGCTAATGCAAAAGTTTGAAAATTTCACATAAAGTTTCATTCTTGACAAGAAGTCCCTAACAATTTTCAAATCTGCTTGAATCTCGAAGAAAGTTGGCATTCCAGAGCCATCCAATCGCAGATTATTATCTGTTCTTCCGATTGGTACTTACAAAAAGAGCCAGACGTATGCCTGACTCTTTTTTGCTTGTTTTGTGTGCTTTCAATAATTGCTTCCTACAGCGCTCAAATAGGTGGCAATTGCCCGCACATCTGCAGGAGTGGTTAGGCCGTCACCAGTTGGATCGGGTCCATTACTACCATTTTCGAGTGCTCTCATAATATTCGCGAGACCATTGCGAATTTCCGTAGTGGAAATCTGCATGTCGCGATCAGTATCCAGGTAGATGAACGTATTCATATTCCTTTTTAGCCCTGCGTTTTCGGGTCTTCCTATGTAATTTATAACTCTATTGATATCAAGAGGAGTATTTACTCCATTCCCATCATAGTCGGCACTTGAGTCATATCCTCCGTTCTGCAATGCAGAATGGACAGCGGTTATGCCATATATGACTTCATAAATTTCCACTGCATTACTTTCATCCATATCGAGCATTTTAAAGGGATGATTGTAATCGTGTGCAAGCAAGTCCACTTCTGAGATGTAGTTGATGGCGAGGCGAACATCATTTTGATCAGAGATACCATCAAAATTAAAGTCTGCCCCCGGAATCTGAGCGCCTACGCTGACTGCAGCAATAAGTGCCCGTGCCTGTCCTTCTACTTCGTCAAATACCACATCACGATTCGAATCCAGGTATTCCAGAATGCTCACTTCCTTTTGGAGATTTGCATCATCATTAATGTAGGTATTGGTCAGATTATAATCCATCTGACTTATAACTCCATCACTATTTAGATCATATACAGACGCATTCCCGCCGATATTTTGCATGAGTTCGTGTCTGCGACTGTAGGCTTCCATTCCCGTGACTGTGCCATCACCATCTGCATCGAGGTAGAGCAACACATGATCTACTTCTTCCTGACAAGTACCACATTGGCCAGAGTCGATATTACAGCACTCTTCAAAGTTACAGTCTGCATTGCTGGCACATGGTCCACCTTCCCCGCCCCCTCCCTCTTCCAATACAATCTTCACGTGTCCAAGCATAGGATGTGATGTTCCAGTATTTCCTGTGTTGGAGAAGCTTACTGTTACGGTGTTTCCCTGGCTTACGGCAATTGTTCCGTTTCCAACACGTACCCATGAGTCTTTCCATGCCTGGGTTTCGTCTGTTGTGAGAAATGGTTTTACATTAGGAGGGGCTCCCCAGTGAGATTCCCAATGTTGCTTGAGATTAATATGATGTATCTGATCCTGAGATCCATCGTTTACGGTGATGGGCATACCCAATGCGAGATAGGTTTTGATGTATGTTATATTTGTATACTTGCCATAGTCTACCCATACGCTGTAATTGCCTGCATCAACATCGCGGAAGAAGTACGTAGCTCTCTCTTCCGGATATCTAGCGGAACGATAGAGCATGTCATTCCAGGGCCTAAATGAATAACCATTCGTTTCGACGTAGTGATCGTCAGTGATTGTGCGATCTGTAGTGTGCACTATGCGTTCGTTGGCATCGCCCGGTGAACTCTGGCTACCTATGCTATAAATTGATGCGGAGAGAGGGAGTGATCCTTGTGTGCTTACAAGAATGAGTACCGCACCTATGATTGCTCCACCAATGGCAGCAAAAATAAGATTTTTCGGTGTTCCCTTGAGGATGTTTTTCATATGTGTGTTTGTTAAAAAGGATGTTGCTACCATTATAGCGTAATACGATATTTTTATCAAATGTAAATCATACGTTCCTCAGGTCCAACGGCAGAGACTATGAGAAGTTTTGGCATGCTAAAATTAGCACGAAGTGCTTACCATGCCAAAATTTGGGTGAACGAACGAAGCAAAGCGGAGTGAGTGAACCTCATAGTCTTTGTTGTACGCAAAACACCACTTTCTCATTTTATCCCAGGAAGAAACCTTCTTAATTCTTTGTATATCAACTAAACTAAATACCATGTTTTAAACAAGATAAACTCTCTTAAGATTAATTTTACTAAAAACCCCTTAAATCAAATCTTAATCTATGCTATAATATAAAGATTAAAAAACAAAATATGCCGAATATTATACCTGATAGTCAAAATATTACAGATGATCAACCACCACTTAGCCCATCGCCTGAGCTGGAAAGCTATGCAAAAGAGCAGGAGGAAGGCATAAAGTTCCTCAAGGGTAAATATAAGGATCTCCATAATAGTCCGGAGGCTGTTTCCTCTGCCAAACGCAAGGAGCTCAGGACAGGAGAAAAAGTACCCCAAAAACCTGAGGCTCAAATAGCTAACTATCTCAGTCGTTTCCGTGAAATCCTCGACCGCAAGGATGAAGGAAAACGTCAGAGAGGTATTGAGGCACTACGCAAGATCATGCACCGCCAGCATGTCATCAAACCAGAAAATATTCCGCAGGGTTATTGGAATAGCCAGGCAGAAATCATCATCAATCAGGGTCGTAAAGCTGATCTACAGGAAGGTGGCGTGCATGAGAAAAAATACACGGACACAAAGGGTAACGAACGAATTAACTATATTTTTCCTGAAGAATTGAGGAGTCAAAATATAGAAGTTATTATCGCCGACCAAAAGTCCACCATGGACAACTGGCTGAACTATTTGTCTTCGCATGATGCAGAAGCTTATCCTGATTGGGCCAAATACTGGTCCTTCCGCAGTATGCTGGGACTTTCTACTTACGACAAGGAAAAGAAGCATTTTGCCAAACGTCGTAAAGACACCGTGGCTCCTTTTCCGGATCTTAACCGAGAGGCACTTGCTTATGTGGTGGATATCATCACTAAGAAGGCCGAGGGTAAGCAGATCGACATAGCTGAGGATAATACTGATCTCCAGAAGCTCATCCAGAAGGAAAACTTTGCCAAGCTCTACGCGCATGCCATAGAAAGCGTTACCCCTACGGAACAAACGGAACGGGGAAAAATCGCTGGTGAGTGGATTACTTATAAACAAGGTTCAGACCACATTCCACTGGTTAAATCGCTGCAAGGTCACGGAACCGGTTGGTGCACCGCCGGTGAATCTACCGCAAAAGCCCAGCTAGAAAACGGTGATTTTCATGTTTATTACTCTTACGACCAGGATGGGAAACCGTCCATTCCACGTATCGCCATTCGCATGGAAAAAGATCAGATTACTGAAGTCCGTGGGGTAGCTGCGGAGCAGAACCTTGATCCTTATGTGGCTGATGTTGCCAATAAAAAACTTGGAGAATTCCCCGATGGAGATATCTACCAAAAGAAGGCCGGTGACATGAAGCGACTGACTGAACTTGAGAAGAAACATAAGGCTAGGAAAGACTTGGCGCCTGAGGAGCTAAGATTCCTTTATGAACTAGAAGATCAGATTCAGGGCTTTGGTTATAAGGAGGACCCACGGGTGGCTGAAATAAGAGGTGGAAGAGATATTGAAAAGGATTCAAAAATTATTGATGTGCTCGATGAACTGAAAATACGATTCAATACTCAGCCAGAGCATTATCGAAGACCAAAAGACATTGATTTCAATAAAGTTAAGTCTGCCCTTAAGGTAAATCCAGCACTTATGCAGAAGCTCGCTCTGATGGAAATTACTGGTGGAAAACCTGATATTATCGGGGAAACAGAAGCTGAATATATTTTTGGTGATTGCTCTTTGCAATCTCCATCGTGGCGTCGAAATATGAATTGGTTACAATCTTATGAAATGTCCAAGCGCTTTGGGTGTCAGTTGATGGATAAAGATACTTACAAGGCTATTCAGGAAGAAGGTCAGTTCGATACTGAATCATGGTCATGGCTCGGTGATGCTCCGGCAAAAGTTAAGGAGTCCGGCCGCGCGCTCCTCGGTGACCGCGGCGAGGGCGGGGTCGACGTGGGCCAGTACCGTGCGGACGGCCGGCATCCGGGCATCGGTTGGCGTGGTCTGCTAAGGGTTCCAAAAATTTAGACTTCAATCTTTAATTTTTCTTAGAATTTAATTTTATTTTACCCTGCCTTCAGCGGGGTCCGTTTTTGATGATATAATTAGGTTATGCGGTGAATAGCAACCTGTTTAAGTTTAAACTTGGCAAGGCTACCGCAGGGCTGATCTTTCATTTCACAGGTTGTGAATTCAAAAAGCAATCTGAGAGGTCACCTAAAAAGCTAATGAACCCTTAGGTATGAGCCGGGCTTACTTACAGTAGAAGTGGGTGAAAAAAGCAAGCCAATGCCCGAGCCCCGGTTGCAACCTCGGTTTCGGAACGGATAAGCCCGGTCAACAATCCGGCAACGCGCTCAACGGTAACCGCAACGAGGACGAGGTCAACGTGAACCAGAACCATGCGGACAACCGGAATCCGAACAACGGTTGGCGTGGTCTGCCAAGGGCTTATTGGCTTTGTGCTGATTTTTTCCAGCCACCCAGCATCCTGCCGATTTCCTCCATTTGTGCCTGGATCTGGAATATCTTCGTTTCATTAGCCAGTTTCAGTTCAAGGAGTAGGCGCAGTTTGAGTGTTGCAGTTTCCAGTTTTGCGCCAGCCTTAATCAAGTAGCCTGCCTTCAAGGGTTTCGGCGCGTTTTTTGCCATAATCAGATTTTCCAGTAAGTCTAAAATTGAATTTTCTAAGCTTAACCCCAGTGAATAACGCCAGCGCTTGGATAGGGTATGATTAAGCTCTACAATTTCTTTATATACCTCGTAAGATTTGTTGATAATGGGTAGTGATGATTCCATAAGCTTAGGTTTAGAAAATATTTGGAAAAGCTGGCTTAATTTTAAAAGGGGTAAACGCATGACGGGCGAGCTTCATGAGTTTCAGTTTTATCTTGAGAAGAACCTTTCTGAACTTCAGGCTGAGCTTGAAAGTGGCACATATCAGCATGGTTCTTACCGTCAATTTACGGTTTGTGACAACAAGCGTCGTGAAATCTCGTGCGCTGGTATTCGTGACAGAGTTGTTCATCGTCTTATTTACGATTACCTGGTTCCAATCTTCGACAAAACCTTCAGCCACGATGCTTGGTCGTGTAGAAAGGGCAAGGGGTTGATTGGCGCTATTGAACGAGCGCAGGAATTTCTGCGGAAAAACCCACGCGCTTACATCTGGCGTGCGGATGTCAGGAAGTTCTTTGATAGTGTGGATCAGCCAACCCTCATGAAGCTCATTGAGCGTCGAATTTCTGATCCAAGGGCTCTCAGGCTTATTAAGGAAGTCGTAGGAAGTTTTCCGGAAGTTCAGAGAGAGAGAGAGAGCCTTTAGAGGTATGCCGATTGGCAATCTGACTAGCCAGATTTTTGCCAACATTTACCTGAATGAACTCGACCGTTTCGTGAAACATAAACTCAAGATAAAATACTATCTGCGCTACGGTGATGATTTTATCTTAGTTCATTCAGATCGTGAAAAGTTAGTTGAATTCCGTGAGCTCACTATCAAATTTCTAGAAAGTACTTTGAAGCTCAAAATGAATCCCAAAAATGACAAGATTCTCAAGGTTAGACACGGGTTGAGGTTCTTGGGTGTGGTTATTTACTCAGGTGGTAGAAAATTAAATAAACGTAGTCAAAACAGGATAAATAAAAAATAAATCATTCAAATTTCAGTAGTTATTATGGTCTTGTTTTAAAACATGGTAATCAAAGAAACATCAAACAGTTTAGTTGGTTGGTTCATAATCTAATCAACACAAAGAATTAAGAAGGTTTCTTCAGTCTAAATAGGAAAAGAAAGTGGTGTTTTGCGTACAACTCCTCATTATCCTGAGTATTTAGTTGATAAGAGCAATAACTTGTATATTATCAGGAATCCTATGCAGGATATATTATTAAAAAAGGCTGATGAGGAGCTTAGAATTAGAAATCTGAGCCCAAAGACAAGAAAGAGTTATCTAGGAGCACTTCGAATATATTTCTCGTATAAGCAAAATGAATTGGATACTTTGGACGAAGAGAATATCAAAAGGTTTATTTTAGAAAAATTGGATACTGGATCTGCATCACAAACAGTGAATGTCTATCTGAATGCTATTAAATTTTTTTATAGAGAAGTTATGGGCATTCATACTCCTTTGCATATCAATTTTGCAAAAACACCATCTAGGTTACCTGTTGTCCTTTCTCGATCTGAAATTGAGAAAATCATTCAGTCTATTAGCAATACAAAACATCGCACTATGATTTCTCTTGGGTATGGAGCTGGACTGCGTGTAAGCGAAGTGGTAAATATTGCTGTGTGTGATATCGATCTTGAGCAACAAGTGTTAACTGTTAGCCAGGGTAAAGGAAAGAAAGATCGCATCACAGTGATACCAATATCCCTATTACAAGACTTGAGGGCATTTGCAGATGCCAAGGAGAAGCGACAATATCTTTTTGAGAGTGAGAGAGGTGGGAAGCTTACTACCAGCACATTGCAAAAAGTATTTGATAGAGCATGCACTGCTGCAGGTATTCGTAAGAATGCTACATTTCACAGCTTACGCCACAGCTTTGCAACACATCTTCTCGAGAATGGTACGGATATTCGTTATGTGCAAGAACTGCTTGGACACAGTAATATTCGCACAACACAACGCTATACTCAGGTTACAAATCCTGCTTTAAAAAATATCAAGAGTCCATTATGAAAATCGTCCTCGCCACTGGCATCTATCCTCCAGCTATCGGAGGACCTGCAACATATTGTCATCAATTAGCAGATCAACTTACCAAGAATGGTCACGAAATCATTGTTGTTACCTATGGAGACAAAGTGGATAGTGGAAAGTGGAAAGTGAAAAGTACTCATCTTGGGCTTCCGATTTTACGTTGGTGGAAGTATTCAAGAATATTGAAAGAGGTAGAGAAAGATGCAGATTTGGTTTATGCATTCTCCTCAATTAGTTGTGGTATTCCAATTATACTTTCGGGCCTTAAGTGCAAACGAGTACTGCGCTTGGGTGGAGATTTCTTTTGGGAGAGGTACACAGCGATGGGTGGTAAGAAGGGGTTAAGAGCTTGGTACAACAGAGGTTGTCGGTTGATGGGGTGGATCATGAACAGGTTTGATCACATTGTCTTTTCGACGGATTTTCAAAAAGATATCTACGAAGAGGCATACAAAAAGCTTCCACCACATTCTGTTATTGAAAATGCTCTAGAACTCGAAGTGGTGGTACCGATGGAGCATCACCTTATTCGTAAGCCTTTTCGTCTGCTATTTCTTGGTCGATTCGTAAACTTTAAGCAGATTCCAAAACTTATTGAGGCAATTGCGCAGATCCCAGATGCAGTTTTGACTCTTGTTGGAGAAGGTCCACAGGATGAGATGTTGCGCAAGATTGTTCGTCGTTTGGAACTAGAGCAAAGAGTACGTTTTGTCGCACCACTTAGCGGAAAAGAAAAGTTCGAAATATTCGGCTCACATGATCTATTAGTCATGCCTTCGCTTACAGATATCAGCCCAAACACTGCACTCGAAGCGCGGTCTGTTGGACTCCCTGTTTTGATCACGGATCAAAATGGATTAAGTAACAATTTACGATCTGGCATGAGTGTTGCAGATCTGTCTACATCGAAAAATATTGTTGAAGAAATCAAGCGCGTGCAACAAGTCTACAGTGTGATAGCAGAATCAGCCTCTCAAAAAATTACGGGCAGAAACTGGAAGGAAGTCTCACTAGAATCTTTGGATCTTTTTGCTACACTTTGCGCTCAATGAAACTTCTGATGATATCTGGCGACCGATCTATTCTACAAGGAAAGTTAGGGGCGTTTTGGTATACGTTGCAGGAGCTGCGCAAGCACTTCGATCGTATTGATATTATCTGTCCTCGTGTTCCGGAGAAATCCATCGAAGTATCCGAGTCAGGACACAGGCTGGTGTCTGATGTAAAAGACGGAGGTGAAGTGTTTTTTCATCCGTGCCCCGACTCACTCTTGTTTCAGAAGCGATGGATAGTGGAGCGTGGACAACATCTTATTTCCAAGCACAGACATGAAGTGATGACAGTGCACGACTTCCCTCCGTTTTATAATGGAATAGGTGCACGTGCATTGAATCGCAAAACCGGTATTCCATATGCTATAGAAATCCATCACATTGTTGGCTGGCCAAAGGCAGCGGATATGCAGGAATGGATTGGCCGAAAACTTTCTCGATGGTATCTCCCTACAGATATTTATAAAGCGAAGGGCGTACGCGTGGTAAATGATATGGTGGAGAAGCAGCTTGTTAAATGGGGTATTCCAGAGAAGAAGATTCATAATCTTTCCTCTTTGTATCTCGATAAAAACGTACTAAGTGGTGAGTTGAAGCCGCCTGTTTCGTATGACATCGCATTCTGCGGAAGACTGGTTCCAAACAAAGGTCTTACTGCCTTGCTCGATGCAGTTTCTAAACTAAAGGATGTACGTCTACTTGTAATTGGTGATGGACCAGATCGTATTAGGATGGAGAAGAAGGTCAAAGCATTAAAGATTGGTAACAGGGTTACGTTCCTTGGATGGATGCCGACTCAAGAGGCTGTGAGTGGTGCGATGCAGACTGCACGTATTTTTGTAATGAACAGTAAGAGTGAAGGCGGCCCTCGTGTAGCGCTTGAGGCAATGGGATGCGGACTTCCTGTGATAACTACCAAAGTGGGAATTATGCCAGAAGTGATAGAAGACGGTAAAAATGGGCTCTTTTGCGATGGAACATCAAAGGATTTGGTAGAAAAGATAGGAATACTACTTAAAAATGACCAAAAGAGAGATGATTTGGGTAAGGAGGCAAAAAAGGTGCTAGAGCGCTTCGAGCGAGGTAAGCTGATCCGTGAATATGCGGATTTCTTAAAGCACCTTGCATGAAGCTTCTCATCGTCACACAAAAGGTAGATAGAACCGACCCCATCTTAGGGTTTTTTCATCGGTGGATAGAAGAGTACGCACGCAATTGCGATCACGTAACTGTGATCGGCCAACTCGTGGGGATGCATCACTTGCCAGGCAACGTTACGGTGGAGAGCCTAGAAAAAGAAAAAGGGAAGTCACTAATTGCACAGGTGCTCCGTTCGTATGCACTCTTCTGGAAACACAGAAAACAATACGATGTGGTACTCGTGCACATGACTCCCGTGTGGGTACTTATCGGGTTTCCTTTGTGGAAACTTTTATCCAAGCGTGTGTATCTTTGGTACGAAATAAAACGGGGAAGCTGGAAGCTTTCTGTTGCACTGCTTCTTATTCGCAAAGTATTTCTTGCTACGAAATATGGCATACCCAAGCCATCCAAGCGCCAGGTAATTGTAGGACATGGAATCGATCTTGATAGGTTTGCTCCTATCCACGATCTTCATGAGCCAGGTCACATTGTGAGTGTCGGCCGCATGACCAGAGTAAAAAATTATGATCTTGTTATTCGTACAGTTTCCCAACTTAAAGGAGCACGTCTTACTATTGCTGGTGGAACTATTACCGCTGCAGATGAACAAGAGCAGAATAAATTACGCTCACTTATGAATAGCCTTGGTATTGCAGATCGTGTGACTGTCGGATGGGTGCCACCCGATGATGTGCCTACTCTGTTACAAAGGGCAGACATATTCCTGCATGCATCGGAAGGTGGACTCGATAAAGTGGTGCTTCAGTCTATGGCAAGTGGATTACCACTCGTGTCTATAAGTAAGGCGGCTTCTGAGGTGCTTCCTCCAGAGTGCAGAGCTACTCCTGATACGATGGTGCAGCAGGCGCAGAAGCTTATGGAGCTCTCTGGGACAGCCCGTAAGACCTTAGGGGATAAGCTTCGGGCAATTGTAGAAAAGGACCACAGCCTGGCGCAGTGTATTGCACGGCAAATTGTGGAAATGCGGGAATAATCGCTGTAGGGTACGCAGGATGAATCAGCCAAGACTTAGCATTGTGGTGCCCGTATACAACGAGGAGAAGACACTTCGTGAGATTACACGTCGCATCATAGATGCATGTGGTTCTTTTGCAGAGATCATATACGTCGATGATGGATCAAAAGATGGATCACTTGCTATTTTAAAAGAAGTGGCCCGAGAGCAAGATACTGTGATTACCAAAGAGAACGGAGGGAAGGGGTCTGCAGTGCGTAAGGGGTATCAGGTTGCCAATGGTAAGTACGTGGTTGTACAAGATGCGGATCTCGAATATGACCCAGAAGAGATTCCAGGATTACTTGAGTATGCTGAGAAGCACAATGTTCCTGCGCTTTGGGGGTCCAGAAGACTCAAGACTCAAAAGCAGTTTGTGCACCTTGGGCATTTTATTGGTGGCACTTCTCTTACCTATGTTTGTAATATTCTTTA
>PVBE011081312.1_pt1 | contig 12760 bp, 10 predicted proteins | sample 1631181 | NCBI WGS metagenome assembly PVBE01 (sample SAMN08397723, study PRJNA350692) | Marine metagenome, whole genome shotgun sequencing project. | isolation source: water | place: Pacific Ocean | collected 2012-04
CGTGTACTTAAAGGCCCCTATCACTGGAGTCCAGTTGAGCCTAGCTGATGACACGGTTATATTTGCAGACCAGTACTGAACCGGCTCTGGACAACCTGTATAGTGAGACGCTGATTCGGAAACACATCCATTATTGTCGGTAACACGAACCGTAAAATGACCGCCATTTGGATAGATATAGGTTTGCTGATTTGCCCCGGGAATAATAGCCCCTGCTTTATACCATTGATAGGTTGTCGCGGCAACTGAACAAGTCAAGGTGTCTCCGCTTTGCACGATGGTAGGAATAGACAGACCGATCAGGAAGGCTACATCCATTGTGGCAGAAGGTCCATTTCCGCATGCACTGGTGGCACTAACTGAAATCGGTCCGGGGCTATTGGTATAGTCAACGGTTATTGATGTGGTTCCTTGCCCACTTGTAATAGTAACACCGGTAGGTACAGTCCAACTATATCCTGTAGCTCCTGCAACCGGATTAATCGAATACACCTGGCCTGTTGAACTTCTGCATACACTGTCCGGGCCTGCAATGCCATCGGGCGCTTCCAGGCCGATTGGTGCATTTGCAATGATGAAATCTCCACTTCCCAAATCACCATTAAATCCGGCAATTCTTACATAATAAGTTGTTCCTCCAGTCACATTGAAAATGATTTGTGACTGAACACCACAAGCATCATCGTTACAAGCAATTTGCTGCAAACTTCCACACGTACCAGTAAATAAAGACAAGGATGGGTCGAATGGGTTTGACGGGCCGCATAAACTGAATACAACGTTATTGCCATTGCAGGGTGCATCGTAACGATACCATATATCTGTAAAATCGTTGAATCCACAACTTGAAAGGTCGGTACCGGTGGCACAATGGTTATCGAAATGATACAGCGTGTCACCAAATGCCTGAATGGCATTGGCACATTCATCGTTTGCAGGTCCATTGTTCATATAGCTTAGTACTGCTGATTGCGATGACCAGGTGCAATTTACTTGGTCAACCACCACCCTAAGCGTTCCTGTGAAACTTGAAATCCAATCAACCGATGCGCTGGTACCTGTACAAGCAGGACCGTTATCGTTGTTGTAAAACAGACTGTTGGTATTGCTTCCATCATATCCGGTTAACTCCACATCGAAGGAAGTTCCACAAGTTGAAAATGAATAGAAGTTGCCCTGGTAAACACTCACTTCTACATAGGTTCCTCCGCCTACACTGAGGGAGTCCTGCGATTGGCAGGGAGGCTCACCAATAGCCAACCAGAAGTTGTTATCGTTTGGACATTGGGCAGACAGACTTTGAATGCCCAGGAGCAGTGCTACAAAGGCAAGGTGTGAAAAGACATTGAAAGTTCTCATGAAAGTAACTTGTTAGGGAAGTTAGGAATGATGGTTCGTTTGAGTTTAAGAGGGTCAGTTTATAAGGGTTTTAAAAATAGCAACTTTTCAAATGGAATGCTTGCCTCTATGGAGATCAGCAGGCTGGTTGCGGATTTCAGAAGAAAAAAAATGAGAATCTTTTGCAAAAGAGGCTTTGTTAAGGAGTACGTTTCAAGTGGTTTTCTTTCAAACTCTGCACGAAACATTGCGCCATAAATCTATGCCCAAGGGAGTTGTGATGAAGGTCGGTAGGGAAATAAATGTCTTCCATAGCGACACCAGCTGCCTTTGTGGAGTTTACCATGCAAGGCCACAAATCGTGAGTTTCAACTGAATGATCGCGGATGATGGAATCAATTTTAACAAAATGCGAGCGATATTTACCCGTTCGATATTCCTCTAATGCAGGATGGATAGCGGTGACGAATTTTGCAGAATGTTGATTAGACATTTTATCAATACCGGTGATAGTGCTGGCAATCAATTGTGTTGATTCAGCCAATTTGCTTTTGTATTCCGATGGTTTCAACAACTCCCAACCATATCCTAACAATTCATGCAACACAAATCTGAAAGTGTGGATATGTTTGTAGTAGTATTCGTTACACTGTGGTTTTCGGAATTTCAAAGTTCCATCTTCCTGGAATCTTTCCCACCCACCGCGAATCAAAACTTCTGACAGATCAGATGAATTAAACAAAAGCACGACAAGGTCTGGCTTGTAGGCCAACATCTTATCTTTTAAAACCAAATAATTGTTGAATACATCGCTACCGGAATTGCCGGCAGATATGATTTCGTAAGCATGAAAAGAGCCATCGGTACTAGAATTCAAAAGTTTTTCTGCCTGCCTTAGCCAAATGGAATCAAAAGGAACACCTGGACTTTCAACCCATGAGTCGCCCAAAACCACAATGCGAAATGTTCCAATAGGTTTTTCAAGGTGGTGTTCCACATCCCTGAAACCCATGGAATTAAAGTGGTATTGAATGGAGAAGTCTTTTACTTGTTGATGATAAGCCCAATAAGGCTCACGGGCATTGTAGTGGTCGTGATTCAAAGGTTCGTGAACTGATCTGTAAAGACCCCAGTTCTGTTCAGAGTAAGTCAGAAAGTCGCCACGAACACGGAGGGTGATTTCAAACAAAACAAGTACGCAGGCAATTGAAATGAGAACAAATCCAATTACAAATAGTCCTCTTTTAAAAAGGGGTATTTTCTTACCTGATGTGTAGTATTTGTTGGACTTCGGCATGTGCTCCGGCTTTCAATCGTACAAAGTAAAGCCCGTTTTCCAAATCGCGAAGGTTAAAATCAAGGAGAATGCGGTGATTCCCACTTTTGTGCGTACCTGCTCTAAGGCGTTCAACAATTTTCCCAGAATTGTCCATTAACTCCAGTGTTGCATTTAAGGTTGTGTTGATACCATATTCTACCACCAACACATCTTTCACAGGATTGGGGTAGCAATTCAGTTGCAGCGATTTCGGTGATTGAATATCATCAACTCCTACTGTCCAGTTTCGTTTGTACATGGTGAAGTGGTCCATAATATCGCCTGACATTCGCAGATATCGACAATCCAGGCGATCGCTATCCACTTCCAGGATCACTGAGCCACCGATGTTATCACCCGCATCACCAAAAAACATCAATGGATGATTTAGTCCTGCCGCGTCTTCATCGCTTCCTGAGTTTCCTACGTTCACATAAACTGTTCCTTTGTTCGGTTCGGGACCATCTATATATTTTATGTAGGCTTCGCCAAGTGCATCGTTGCCACTGTTTGTACCCTGGGGTAAGTGTTGGGCGGCATCGAAGGTGGACCAATCGCTGCTGTAATATCCATTGGCAAGGTAGCTTCGTTCATAAACATGGGTATGACCACACAACACCAGATCTACTCCATAGTCTTCAACAATTGGGCAGAAATTCTCGCGCATAGCTTGAATGTAAACTTCCCAGAATTGATCTGATTCATGCGAGCCATCAGTGTGGGGTGCCTGGTGCCAATATACCACCACCCAGGGTAAAGTATTGGCCTGAAGGTCCTGTTCAAGCCATTGTGTCATGGGCGATCCGTTGAAACTCCCGCCAAATGGATTAGCCCCGGTCCAGTCGTTGGGTGAGCTGCCTAACAGATTTACCACACCTAATTCAGAATTGATAGAGATGAAATGAACATTTCCATAATCGTAACTGTAAAACGCTTCCAGGCCCGAAGCCACTCCTCCCAATTCGCCATTGGTGGGTACTTCAACAATGTCGTAGTAGGCGCCCGAGTGTTGCGCTGGAGGAATGTTGCTCAAAACGGGAGCAATGCTGTTGTAATCATGATTTCCGGGAGTTGGTAGAAAAGGCAGATAATGAAAAATCTCCTGGTACCCATTGATTGAATCAAATACCTTTTGCTGATATTCCCAATCCTCTCCATCTTGATAGGCATTGTCACCCAACCAAATCCAGAGGTCCGTTTCCGTTGGATCTTCAAAATTGCGGAAAGCATCGCGTACATCTTTTTGCAGCTGGTTGCCTTTTCCAAAATCGCCAATGGCCCAGACCCGGATTGGCACATCTGGTCCTGCTTGTGGCCAGGTGGTAAATTGATAAGTAGAATCTCCTCCACTCAATTCATTTTGATCAAAACCTATAGCGTAGTAATAGGTAGTTACGCCAGAAAGACCAGTTAATTGAACCGTGTGATCTGTTTCCAAAGCGGTTGAAGAAACGGAATCAGTATAACTGCCCAGGGTAGTTCCGTACCAGACTTTGGAAGTTGTTGTACTATCAGTTCGCCACTTGATGATAATGCCATCTTGCGAAGGAAACTGAAGGTATGGGCCACGAATGACTTGTTGCGAATGGCCTTTAAAAGCAGGAAAAAGGAAAAGCACGATCCAAAATAGGACTATGGAATGAAGAGGCTTCATGTTTGGGATATTTGGAAGCTAATTTAAGAAGGTGCTTTCAAAGATTGTGCTCAGAGATGAAATTTTATTTAGTAGTTGGGTGCATCAAATTTCTTGTTGCAAGTTTGAGATCACAATCAGTCGGAATTGAAAATTTCGTTTTTTCTCACTTTACAATATCCCCTGCAGCAGATCACCCAAAGAGTAACCTGCTGCGAAGGTTGTTGAGATGATATGATTTTACCTGTTTCGGCCCAGGTGCTCATGACTTGAAACCCAATCGAGGGAAGATATGGCGGCCCCAAGTGAAAGTTCACCGGCAAGAGCCACGCCTGCAACAATTTCCGCGAATTTATAAACCTGCCCCATGCCATAACAACCCATCATTTCCAGGCATTCACGTTGTGTGGGTAATCCTGTTCCCCCACCATAGGTAGCAACTATCAGTGCAGGTATGGTCAGGGAAATATACAAATCTCCGGCTTTGGTGATTTCAGTATAAACAATGCCGGCTGATGATTCAGAAACATTAGCCACGTCCTGACCAGTGGCGATAAACATTGCTGTAATTGCATTGGCCGAATGAGCCCCATTGTTGTTGGCTCCAGACAAAATGCTGCCCACATTGGCAATACCGCTGTGATAGTGCAGGGCCTCAGGCTCTACGTGCATTTCCCTGACGAGTATATCCCTCTTGATCACTGCTTCAGCAGTAACACGCTTCCCCCTGGTTTTCATTAAGTTGATCTGGGAGGCTTTTTTATCTGTGGCCAGGTTAGATTCAAGGAAGAAATTACTGATGTGACCATCTGTATAATTCTCAATGATCCAGTTGCAAGCAGCGAAAGTGGCTTTCCCAACCATATTCTGACCAGCAGCATCTCCGGTTGTATAGTTAAACCTTAGAAATGCAAATTTGTTTGAGAGGTAGTAATCAATATGTTTAAGATGTGCGATGCTGGATGTACTTTCCGCTTCCTCTTTTACAGCATCCATATTCTTCATCACCCAATCCACAAACAGCCGCCCACCTTTTGCATCCTCAAAAACAAAAACAGGTGCCCGCTGCATATTATCTCCCACCACAGTACACTTCACACCACCACAATCATTGAGCAGTTTACAACCCCTGTTATAAGATGCTACCAAAGTACCTTCTGTAGTTGCCAGGGGAATCACAAAATCACCTTGAGCATGATCACCATTCACAGTAAGCGGACCAGCAATACCAATCGGCACCTGTGCTGTTCCAATAAAATGTTCGCAATTGCCAGCTACCAAATGTGGATCGATGCTATATTTTTTAACATGATCGAGTTTTACATTGGATAACTTCTCCGCAAATTGCTGGCGTTCATTCACGGCCTGGGGCGCATAATCATCCTCCTCGTACCGGGGAATGCGCAATAAGTGATCATGCGATTCGGAAATACGATCACTCACATCGAAATTGAGTTTACCGATCGGTTCGGCTTCAAATTCGAACACCAGTTGGTGTTGCCCTCTTGGCAATGGTTCACAACCGGGTAATTCCAAATCGAACCCCGAACCCAGTTTCAGGTGAATGGGATAGTCGGCACTGATTTTTGATGCAGATATAGTATCGGCTTCCTGAATACGCACCAGCAGATCGGCTACTTCAATAGGTACCCCATTCAGAGATACCTTTCGAATTGCTGTAATTGTGGCATCGCTCAGCCGGTTTTTAATACCGAAGCGAATTCCAAGGGAAGTATTACGTAAACTTCCTCGCGTGTAAAGTTTACGAAGCAGCAATTTAGGGATGAATCGCATAGTTCAACGTTTAAGCGCCAAAGATGAAAACTAACAGCATGAATTGAAGTGACATTTATCATGTGAATAGCTGATTCATTTGGTTTGTTTTGATTGAAGATGAGTTCTACCTCAAAAAGACATATTCCAGAAAAGGATTTGCCACGACTTGTTGAAGCGAATCAGTCAATTTATACCCGCTTTTTCGATCCAGGTTATGTGGAAAGCCTTGACCGGAATATCTTTAAACATATCGACCGCCACTATTTTCGTTGCCGATTTATCAACTTCGACACATTCCCGGAAAGAAATAACCCTGACCGCCCATTGATTTTTGCAGGTAATCATTCAGGCATGGCATTTCCATGGGATGCCATCATGTTTAATGCCGGGCTTTTAAGGTTGGGCGGTTATAACCTCCGCACATCTGTTAGAACCCTCATTGCCCCACCTCTTGCGGCAACCCGTTTGATGAATGTTTTCCTGGTAAAAAACTTCTGGAGACGAGCCGGAGGTGTGGCCGCAACCACCCTCAATTTCGAAACCATGATGCAACGCCTTGAAAGCGATATCATGATCTACCCCGAGGGCGTTCCCGGAATTGGCAAAGGATTCAACAACCGATACCAGTTACAGCGTTTTGCCGGTTCTTTTATACGTATGAGTTTGAAGTACAAAACCGATATTATTCCCGTACACACTATAAATGGTGAATACATTAATCCTTATGTGTTTTCATTAGAAAAAGTGAACAAAGTGATGCGTAAAATCGGTATTCCTTTTCTGCCGTTGGGTCCTATTACGCTACTGTTGCCACTTTTACCATTCTTATTCTATTTCGCCCTACCGGCCAACCTGGTTTATGTGAGAGGCAAAAGAATCAGTCCGTATGAATGGACAGACAAACCATTTGAAGAACTCAGCGAAAACGAAATACGTGATATCGCAAAACGGGTACGATCCATTATGCAAAAAGAAATGGATGCCGCAGTTGAAAAATACGGAAAACGACCCTTCAGGTTGGCCAGCCTTTTTAAAAACAACCTGCGTTTCATTAGCAATTTCCCTTACTTCAATTCACCGGGATGGCCGTTGCTCTTTGCTGAACATGAAAGACGCTACCTGATGAATAAAAACAAACCGATTAAGATGAAATTGAGGTTTCGTCACCTGATTCCCACTTTTTTTCGCAACCTGCACTACATAGCCTTTTTCATCCCAATCCTGGGGTGGATACCTCTGGCCCTGGTCGGTTACTTCGGGGCCGTTCAGGACGATCCGGAATTTTTGGCACAAGGGGAAGCATGACTCACCTACTGACCTGTCTATTCAAAAAGAAAAGGTTCTTCATTATATGCCATTTCCCTTACATTCTCCAAAACTTGTTTCATATATATTCTCCAAAAAGTCTTTGTAAACAACCAATTCAGAGGATGAAGAAAATTAAGTTCTGAATGTAGCGAATAGGTGTATTCGACTTGTATTTTGTTCGGCTCAATTTCGGTAGTGCGCCATTCGCCAACAAATTTTGAGAATCCAAACATCCAGGATTGAAATTCGCCTACTTCAATTTTCCAATATTCATTTTCTATTCGTTCTATCACTTTGTCCATCGATGCCCAACCTCCTGCTTGCGTAATTGATTTGGAAACAAATACCTTTTTACTGCGACCTGGTATTCCCCAATCCTTGTCTTCCGTGCAATGGGTTACCCTGGGCATAATTCCATAGCCAGTATGAACTTTGGTAACATCACAAAGCATGGGAGTCTTAAAAGCTCTTTCCAATGAGCAATGGTAAATTGTTTCAACTGTCACCTTGGTGATCACCCAGGAATTATTTGCCCGACTGTTTACGATAAGAACCAACCCGCATGTAAATATTCATCTTTGGCGTAGTGGCACTGTTGGCGTTTCATTTATCTGTACCCTTCCAATGGTTCATTAAATGTTATCACCCAATTGGGTTACGCCCGTTTTGTGGCCTGAAGAAAAAGAACCTGTCCTACATCCGGCCGATGCCTGTCGTGATGCTTAATAAAGTCTTCCATACCTCCGGAATCGTTTAACGTTTTAACTTCAGAGACAACTGATTCAAGTTCTGCTGCTGTGGTTAACGACCAAACAGAATCTCCGGCTCGCCAGGATGCATTTAATGGTCCTTCTGGTTCAAAATAAGATTGCCCCTGGTAACCCAGTGCTTTGGTAACAGGCTTTTGCGTGATAAACCCGTTATTCTCAAGCATTTCAGAGAGTTTGTCAATGGGAATATACTTATGGCAAATAAGGTCAACAGCATTTGGAATCAAGGCTGAATACCAATATCCTTCTTTCAATTGCTGATTCGAACAGGTGTGAATTACAATCACTCCCCCGGGTTTAAGAACCCTGAAAAACTCTTTGATCACTTCTTTGAGCTTTGAAAAATCCTTTTGGAAGTTTTGCGGTAAATGGTGTAGAACCTGATTCACCATAATGGCATCCATCGATTCATCTTCAAGGGGCATTTTATCAATTGAAGCATGGTGAAACTCTATTCTTCCTGCTAATTCTGCATCAGATAGTTTCTGTCTTGCGTTATTGATCATCCCACCGTTCAATTCTACCGCTTCAATCTTTTTAACATGGTTAAGAAGAACGGAAGAATAAGTTCCTGTGCCACAACCCGCGTCCAAAATCACCATTTCATTTAATGGCGTTGCGCTTGTTGAAAAACAATTGACAATAATTTCGACTCCCACAGGTTCCCTGGTTTCATCATAACTATTAGAAGTGGATGTATAATTTTCGTAACTACTCATTTGCGTTGTTTTTGTTTTATGTTATTAACAACCAATGCTAACGGCTCACCACCATTTTGAAGGTTGTTAATTCTTTATCGTGTATAATCTTAACCAGGTAAAATCCTGGTGCCAAGGTAGGAAGATTGAAATGTATATTCCTATTAATAAGCTCCTGATCAACACCATAGATTTGCTTGCCCGAAAGATCATAAATATTAATGCTGATATAAGCATAATCCAACTCTAATAAAGTCAAGGAGAAAGAGCCGTTGTTTGGATTAGGGCCAAGTTTAAAAGTGTATGACTGATCGGGCCTACAATTATAATCGAACGTTTCTAACTCAAAGAAATTCATCAATTCTTCCTGGACAGCGCAGGGTCTTCTCAACAGGAAATCAACCAGGTTTTCCTTTATATCCTGATCCCACCTGGAAATACTTTCGGGGAATTGCCATCTATCCACCTGAGAATTCATCTCAGGGAAATACAGATCCTGTATGGCATCCATTTTCGACAACATGGTATTTGGCCGAAATGTTGAATTCAATAAGTGGCTAAACCTGTTGATGAAACGTGTCCTGAATTCTTTATTCTGCAATAAGTTCCTGAAAATAATTGCCACAGGTGCTTTGTTTTCTTCATCACAAAGAGGTTCCAACATGATCTCTTCAGGATTGCCAAACCCGCCATCGAGGTCATAAAAAAACCATCGCCATTTGCCGCCTGTAGTATCAGGCCTCCAAAACCCAACATTATTTAACGGCCAATCCAGGTTGGCGAAAAATATCTCTGCGGCCACGTAATCAATAAAGTTGCTCATGTCCATTTGTGTTTTCACAAAGGCATAATTTTCCACCAGGGCCATATCATTCATTTTCAGAAAAGCTACCAGAGCAGTATAGTGCGGATTATTCCAGTTGAATATTTCAACAAGATTCCTGTCTATACCATATTTTCCACGATATAATATTCATCGAGCCGGTCCCTAAGTGTGTGTATGCCCCAGTATTCTCCATTCAGGTAAACTATCACCGGTTGGAAATCCTGATAGTCCAGATCGAGATCCCGAACAATATCATGGGCCATAGCATCCTTGATGACTATCTGGCCAAACCAGGATGCCATGGGAGTACGCAATAAAAAACGCTTGTATCGGTCCTGTTGTTTTTGCGGCAACAGCTGTCCTTTGAAATAAGAGGTTCCATATTTCTTTCTGGCATACAAGCGCAGCGATTTTTGTGCTCGCTGCCTTGTTTTACCCCCGTGGGTCCTGATTCCTGCATCCTGAGAAAAGGTGAGCTGTCCTTCCTGATCATAATATTCTACATGAACGGGTCTTTCCCAATCTTCTCCTCTTTCAAAATAATTCCCTGTCCACTCCGGATCTTCTTCTTCAAAATGTGTTCCCGGCACCAGGATGCCCTGATCATCATCGAATAAATTTTGATTCTCTGTAACCAACGATATCATCGGAAGTGTTGATCCATTTGACAGCAATGAATCGATCCAATAAGTGCGGGTATAAATCTTACTGGATGGTTCACTTCCTCTATAACTTGCAAATCTTAATATCGTAGCCTTACCAACACTGCCATTTGGAGGTTTCCAACCTATGTCTGGAAGCAACGATTCATCCACTGTTGTCGGGATTAAACTCAAAATGTTGGGATCATCATTCCTGTTCTCAATTAAGATCGATGAAGTATAAATATTCGATGAAGTAGTTGGAATGCTACCATCTAATGTATAATAACAGGTATCTGGAAAGACAGAAGAAATGACCAGATCGAAGGGCTGTGAATAAATGCCGTTGGGTTCAGAAAAGGTTAGTATGTTATTAATATTGTTCGATCCGCCAGGGGTGGGGTTTTCCAAAATACCCATGAATGTGTCCCCATCGGGTAAACGGCCAAATGCCTAGTCGAAATCGAGCGTGATGGGTTCCAACAAATCTACAATTGAACCGGTAGCATCCGACAAAACAAGGATTTCGCCATCCGAATCAATTTTAAAATTGGTATGTATTTCAATGGAATCGTACAGGTTCTTTTTGGAGGCAAAAACCAATAGATAATCACCCGGAAGTATGTTTATTGGAGGAAAGGCCCATTTCATTGGCTCATAGAGGTCGTCAGATAAATAGTGTCCATCAAGAGACAGCGTATCGTTCGTTGTGTTGTACAACTCTAACCAATCCGAATAATCACCGTGTTTGTCCTGAATAATCTGTTCATTATCAGACGCAAACTCATTGATGACAATATTTTGCCCGTTTAAACAAAGAGGAATCAACAAACCAAATACGATCCAGGTTTTCTGAGCCACACTTTGAACATTAAAATGCCATCTTGATAAACTATGACTGGCAAATACTATTCTCCGCATTTCGCTTTGATTATGTTCAGCAATAATATTGTCTGCTTAACGGGAAATGGCATTTTTTATATCCCACAACGTTAGTTTGTTTAAAAACCCCAAAAACTTATGAAATTATTGAGTTGATAGATGCACTCTGAGGGTATTGCATTTTAAGAGTTCAAAAGTAAACTGTGTTGAAGAAATGGCCGATTTTAACTTGGAATGTTTCTGATATGGCTTCTTATGATCAAAAATTGCAAAGCTATTTTCCTTAGCCAGTTATTACATTCACTTTGTGGCACCCAGGTTGAACAATCAACACCTGGCGCAAAATATGCCGCATTGCCATGAGGGTTGCGTACTTGTGCCCTTTCTATTGTGGCACAAGTACCCATGCGCGCTTGCCATTGCTGTAAACTTGCGGCATTTGGGGCAGTTGGTAGAGTTGAAACGGGTAGGGGGGGCAGAAATATTTTAGGGAAAGATGAAATGATGAAAAATCTCCCAGTTGTCGGTAGAACCAGATGTTGGTAGAATCTTCACCTCCAGCAGAGTCTCCCGCGCGAAAGCAACGCGGGCTTGCTGGACTCAGTGGCTCATCATATTGGTGGTGTCTCACTTTGCAGAGTCCGGCTCGCGCGCTTCCCAAACGCTTCGGAGACTCTGCTGATGGTGAATTTTCACATCCAGTTTAATTGATCATGTTTCTCTTTCATTCTTTCCCAAAAACCATTGCTCCAGTCCATAACTACTGATGGTTGCCATTGCGTTGGAAAATCCTTCAATATAGCATTTACCATCTTGCCTCCATTCCCTTTTATTGGTGAATTAATGTCAAAGAAGTCAACGTATTTGTATTCTGTATCGTAAAGGATTTGAATTCCTATCGCACTTTCATGATTCATGTGTGTGATGGGCACTTTTGGCCTCTTCGAATAATTTTCACTTGAAGCTGATAAAGTTTCATCACAAATACGGACATATTTGATAAAGTCAAGTTCCGCCAGATTAATTGCCATTTTCACAATTTCAATGTGCAATCTTTTAATTCTTGTGATAACCCAAATTTGCTTACCCTTTTCATTGTAGGGCATAAACAATTTTTCAAATTCCTTCTTATTTAACCATTGACTCATTCAACACTTGTTTCATTTTCCTTGTGGGTATCATCTTCTCTCCTTGCTGGGTTATTCGCAGAAAACCCTGCTACTTTCATTCGCTTTTGTGCAGGGTCCTTTTCAAGTGATACTGCTGGGGATAAAAACAGCCTCCAACTACGCCAACTTATTGAAGCTTTTTCTCCCTCTCCCGAGCAATTAATCTTTCCGCTTCCCTGATTCTGCCTGTGCCGATCGGCATTATGATTATTCCAGGGATCAACATGACGGGAGAAAGTATCATCATGCCTCTGCCGGCACTTCTTGTTCGTTCAGTACCTCCGATTTTCCGCATTGCAATGCCAGCACCAAGTGAAAAGAAACCCAAGCCAAAAAATAGATGTGTTATTTGCAGAAAAAAACTAGGGATGCTTGGGTTTTCTTGCCGCTGCAGTGATACA
>PVBE011396313.1_pt1 | contig 12760 bp, 26 predicted proteins | sample 1631181 | NCBI WGS metagenome assembly PVBE01 (sample SAMN08397723, study PRJNA350692) | Marine metagenome, whole genome shotgun sequencing project. | isolation source: water | place: Pacific Ocean | collected 2012-04
CACTTTTTTGGCAATCGCAAGATTGTCATCTTATATTTTCAGAACAACATTTGTCCTGTCTGATACAGTTTTCAAAGATTGCCATCTGAAATATTTTGATTGCGAGTATGAGTAGAATACATATTGTTTGTATCATCTTATAATATCTATGGTGTTCATGGTGTCTTTATTCCATACCTCTAGTGTTTTTCGTATTCTACCATCTTGTGTGATGTTATTATACCTCTTGGAAGCGTGTTTCTTCCACCATGTAATGATGTTTTCTAGTTCAAATCTGTCATAGTTTGGCGATTTTATCAATGTGTCTGTATTCCCTAGTAAGACTTCTCTTGCATTTTCGTATCCATAGGTGGACATATAGAACCTTTTTTGTGTTGTTACACCAGTTGCCTTTAACATTTCTGTATTAAATAGTTCATAAGCCTTTGTATCGTGTGTTTTAAGTGAAGCCTTGATGATTTGTACCATCTTGGTTTGCATCTTGAGTTTTCTTGATGATGCACTCTTATGTATGAGTTCTTCTCCATTATTCTTTTCTGTGAACCATTCTTTGAGTTCTGGGTATATTTCTTCTCCTAGTGTGAGTAGAAACTTGGATTGTGTGTCCCCTTTATATCGTAAATAGGGTTTCATTCCATCATACATTGATGCACCCTTGATATTACCATACAGAGAGGTTGTTTCAAACAGACAAAACTTCGTATCATATTTCTTGTTTAGCATTCTTCTTGTTGCGTGTGAACAGCATATAGCCGCAAGAAGTTTTCCCCCAAGACAATTAAATCCGAATGGTTGTGTAGGTACAATATTGAATCCCATTATGGCTCTTTTGTTGAAGATATCCAGATTCGGTATATTACCCAGAAAATCGTTTCTTGGTTTGGAATTAATCAGCGGACTACCATGTCTTATGAACCCTACAATCGTATTTGTGGTTGTTTCCTTTACCACAAGTTTGAGAGTCTTGCCTGGATTCTCATCTGGACTAAATGATGCAGTTTTCTCTAATAGTGTGTCAAAGAGTTCTGTTGGTATTTGCACGACTGAGAAATTCATATCTTCTGGGTGCATTTCGTGATTCTGAAACAAATCATCTTCTAATGACATACCAGGCAGAGGCGATGGAATGTTCTTGACTCGTTCTATCTTTCTTGAACGAAAATAATCATCAATACGATTGAAGTCTTTAAAATACTTCATCATTTTCATAGCGACATAGAGAGAATCTTCTTTATTCAATATCATACGAAAAAGTCCTCTAATGTTCCTTGTGTTCCATAGCTTCTGTCTACTAACCAGTTTATCTTTTCTGTTATGAAATTAAATGGTTCTACAAATGACTTTTCAAACTGCACATCATAGTCTATTATTTTATGAAAGTCTAATTCCTTTGGTAGTGTTGTTATGAACGATATAGAACTACATTGATAGATATTTGGTTGTTTGAGATTGATGAATTTAATTTTATCACCCTCTTGTATATTTGGATATTTGTTACTCAGTTTATTTTTCTTAATCAGATGATTATACAGAATTGCACCTTTTACATGAATAGGAGCTCCCTTTGCAAACAACTGATTTGAATCACTAAACTTGGCCAATCCATTTACACTACGAGGATAAGCGATATCCTCTGGATTGAGTGTCATAAATTCCTCACGAAAATTCTGTATGAATGTGTTCAGTTCTTTCTCTGTTCCATTCATAATAATCTTCAGGCCTTCTTTAATCTTCTCACGACAAGGTTCTGGTGTTGATGACTTAACTGCTTCAATGCCCATAATCTTGAGTTTTGGTTCTTGATAACGAACCCCCTCATTATCCCATACATTGAGAATGTATCTTTTCTTTGCTGTCCATATACCCTTGTCTGCAATGACTTCTCTTGACATCTGCATCTTCTGTTCATAGGAGTTTACATACTGATGCAAACTCTGATAACTCTTATTAATAAAAGGTTCAATTTTATCTCTAGCCACATTATCCAGAAATTTGACAACTCTGGAAACTTCTTGTGTTTCTTTAAACACTTTATCAACAAGTCTGTCAAAAACAACATATATTGAGTCTGTATCTGATGCAATGACATAATCTTCGTTATCGGTTTTAAGCAAGTCATTAAGATACTCATTAACAGCAGACTCAATCCAACGAATAGATAACTGACCAGAAGTAGTAATTGCTTCAGCAACCAACAAGTCATAATAACGAAACCAGTTATTCCCAATAGCACCATACGCACTATTGAGAGAAATCTTCTTGGCCATTTGTATGTTGTTATATTTTGAAATATCTTTGAGTAATTTAGGGTTCTTAGTGTTCTCATATTCTTGCTTTGCCTGTAACATCAGTTTTTTATACTTAACACGATCATCATACATAGTCTGCATTATCTCAGGCAAAAATCCTCTTTTATTTGTTTTAAATAATGCACCATTTGGTGTAATAGTTACACCTTTTAATATAGATGTGTCTACCTCTTTGTTCAATAGTTTTTTAACTGACATATCTTTAACCTTGTCTTGTGCAACAAGTGTTTCTGGAGATATATTATACTGCATAATTAAATGTGGATACAATGAGTTCAAATCAAAAGACATCACCCAATTGTGCATACCTACTTGTGGCTCTTTTACATATGCACCCTCAAACTTTTCTGATTTTTCTGATTTTCTTTTCTGTGGTATGACGATATTCTTTTTGTGTAGAAAATTATAGATGAGTATATCCCAATATTTTGTAGAGCCTAGAACATCCATGAAATTGACTTTTGCATCATAGGCCATAGTTAAACATAGTTCAATCAGTTTCATCTTATCTTCTAATTTGTCTACAATTTCCACATCTTGAATATTATATTCAATAAACGACTGAAAATCTTTTGTATACCAATCTCTAAATGTTTCATGGGGATTACCAGACTTCTTTTCACCAAGTTCTACATATGCAATATGGTCAAGACGATATGATTCTTGAGCAGTATATGTAAACTTACGATACAAGTCAAAATAATCTAAATGTGCAACACCTTGAATATCATAGAGTTGATGTCTCCTACCCATTTGAAATACCTCTCTATCAAACACATTTCTCCAAGGCGATAGTCTTTTAAGTTCATCTTCTCCACATAGACTCTTAATACGATTGCACAAATAAGGTATATCAAAAAACTCTGTATTCCAACCAGTAATCACATCAGGCTGATGTCTTTCCCAGAAAGTAAGAAATTCTTTGATGAGGTGTATTTCACTTTCACATTCAATATAGGTTACATCTTCACGATTGTTAGTAAACTTACCAATACCCCAGACAACAAACTTTTTACTCTGGTGATTTTTTACTGTGATTGATAATAGTGGCTCTATTGCATCTTTTGGATTAGGAAAACCATTCTCACATTGAACTTCAATATCAATTGTAACTACCAGTATATTATCAATATCCCAGTTTACATTATTAGGATATTGTTCTGCAATATAGTTATAAGCATACATATTACTACCATAGATTAGATGTGGTTGGTTCTTGTAAGAATCCAACCATTCCCTTGCTTCTTTGATTGTATTATGTTTGATAGGTGTTACGAATTTACCATCAAGAGTTTTATACTCAGTTGGTTTTCCAACTGGAGCATATAGTGTTGGAGAATACTTGACTTTACGAACAAGTCTTTCACCATTTACCACTTCTCTTAATAATAGTTGATTACCCCATTGAGCAATATTTGTGTAAAAGTTCATTGTGTAAATATACCATATTTTTTTGGATTAGTCAATACCATTTACAACTTGTTTATTCTTCGTTCATGTCTACCACCCTCAAATTCTGTTTCTAGGAAGGTTTCCACGATATCTCTACTAGCGTGATAATCAGTATAATCTGCACCAAGACAAATTGTGTTGATGTTTCCATGTTGTCTTGCAATCTTAGCTTCTGATACTGTTCGTATTGTTGCAGCCCTTATATGTTTATAACGATTTGCAGCCATATTCACACCAAACCCAGAACCACATATTAATACCCCTCTATAATCATCTTTTTCTGATTCATTCATTAACATCAGAAGTTGCATATTGGTTGCAAAAGGCTTCACCATGTCTGGATAATCTACTGATGGCGTGGATTTAAAGGGGCCTAGGTCGTCAATAGGCACATACCTTTGGTAATCATCTATGGAAATTTCTCTAGACATAAACCAATCGGTAAGTTTTCGTTTAAGTTCTACACCTCTATGGTCAGAGGTAAATACAATTTTTTTAAGTTTCATTTTGTGTTTCTTTCGGTGTTGGTAATTGTTCTAACATCCATTCTAGATATAAGTCCTCATTAAGTATTACATAGTTATTATCATCGCCATATGTCTTGATATGTGTATATACTTTACTATATGGTTGTATCTGTTCTACCCACCAATCCATAGATTCTAATGTGCAATGTGCATTTTCTCCAGAGGGTAATATTGCGATAGCAGGCCGTGTGCAGATTGCAAGAAATACAAATTTTTCTGCTCTTGAGAATATCTGGTCAAAAACTTCTGGTAATTGTTCTTTTGGTATGTGTTCCATGACATCTGTTGATATCACTCCATCAAAAGGCCCATCTGGTAGGTTCTCATATTCTGGAACAGCAGGGTCATATAGAGCAGGAATCTCTATACCTAATTCTTTATGGTGTTTCCATTTTGTATATTGTAATCCCTTACCACAACCAAAGTCCAAAAGTGTTTTAGCTTTGGTATCTAATATTAAGTCTTTAACATGATGCAGTTGAGGCTTTAAGTTGTTGCCTGGATAATTTGTTTCCAGTTCTGCATGATATTTTTTATATTCTTCAATCCACCAATTCATTTTTCTTTATCAATTCTTCTAATCGTTGTCTTAATTCTTTAATTCGTTCTCTGTGTTTGTCCATAGGGTCAATAACAATTGGTTTTTTTGGTACAACCAAAGCACTAGAAACCATAGATTTTCGCAGCTCAGATAAATCCAATTCTTTTTTGGGTTTCCCATTATTCTGATCTTTCCAATGCCGTTTGTTGACCATGAGTTTTTTGCTTCTTGTCTGTAGCCCTCTTTAGTGCAGAAACATTTATATCTTCAGTAATCTCCAGAATAACAAATTTAGATAACCCCTCTTGTAATTTTGCAAGAGCCTTTTCAGCTTCTGTTTTTCGTGTCCAGATATAGACTATATAATCTTCCATATCTCTTAATAAATACCATTCACTCATTTTCCTTTTATTTGGTATAATCTTGATTGCAAACATTAACCAGAAATGCCTAATTGTTTATAATCATCACCAAATGCAATCACACAAACACTATTGTAAGATGGGTGAAATTCTATTATTGAAAAACTTTTGGTTTTCCAATTCACAAAAATTTGTATTGGTATATGTGCTGGTATATCTGATAATCCTTCTTCTTCACGAACTTTAGCGTGTTGTATTCCATTTGCAACAGGCGTTTCACCTTTGGATTTCAGAATTTTCATAGCTTCGTCAAGTTGTTCACATAAGACTGGTTTTTCATTCCATGTCGCTGAATATGCATTTGTAATTGTAAACATAATCCACAAACTAAAAAATGATAATGCAATCTTGTCTAATATATCCAATTTAATCATTATTAACTTCCTTTATATAATGAAAGTCTAGGACTTTCGGTTTTACACTCTCTATATAATTTATATGTTGCTGTGCTTCCTCTTTTGTGCTATATTGTGATATAACAACCTCATTCTCAATTCGTGGTATATATACAACTTGATATTTCATTCTTGTGTCCTTTTATATGTGAACCACCCAAAAGCAAATTCTAATCCTATTAATAAAAAAATATTCCATGTAGAAAATGCTAACATATAGCCATATGCAAAAATGATGCATACAATACCATCCCAAAAATTGAATGGTTTAGGCTTCTTAGGTTCTGGATATTTCGCTTCCCAATGCATAATTTTCTGCTATATTCTCTGCTTCTTGTTCTGTATTATATACACCTACTGACTTACCTTGCCATAAGACTTCGTACAAGGTTTTATCACCATAATTAACAAGTTGTACTGTAGTCTTTGGTGTATCACCAAAAAATTCACTCAGTATTTGTGTCATTTAACTTCTCCTTAATGTTCTTCTTGCCAAGTTCTTTCTATAACTGGGTGTCCAAACAAATCTTTCTCCATGTTTTTTTCTGCTTCTTCTAATTTCAATGGATTCATTTCTTCCCATGCTTCTTTTTGATTTATATAACTTCTTTCCATGTCATCATAACGAGCACCAAGTTCTTTAAATCGGACTTTGGCTACTTCCTTGATTGCATCAAGAGCACCATCAAGGTCATCTGAATACTTTTGGGCCTTTGTGATATCGTGTATTACATTTTCACAATCGTAAATCGCTTCTTCTAGGAGATTTAACTCCTCTGGAAAGTCTTTACCTTTACTCATATTAAATCACTCCATTGTTTTAGTTTTTTTCTTTTTTTGTCTCGTTGTTTCTCTATCTCTGTCCATGATAATATGTCCCATTCTACCAACAAATCAATCATTGCATACACATCACCAACTTCTTCTTTAAATCTTTTCATATAAACAGAATCACCATATAGTTCTGATCTTCGCAACAATTTAGAACTCGCCTGAATCAATTCTCCACATTCTTCCATAGTTGTAACAAGTAGTTGTTGTCGTGCATCAAGTGGTTTCATATCACCATTTGGTTCACTTGCATCTATTACATATTTACCATCAAGAGTTTTTACTTTAGATGGAGCCCAACCAGACATATAGATTCCTACTTTTTAAAATTTAGTGTATGAGTTCTTCCCTCATAACTAAATGTAATTGTACTATGTGAATAGACAGTTTGTGATTCTTCTTTATATCGTCTTTCCATCTTACATACAGTTTGTGTTCCACCAGATGTATTACTGTTCTGGTGTCCAAGTATTCCACCGATAATTGCACCAGCAGTTCCACCATCAGGCAGATTCTTTGTTACATTATTACCAATAATACCACCAATGATAGCACCAGTTAACATATCGCCTGTCTTATCACCAGATACTTGTCGGTCATAACACACCTCTACACTATAAGGTTTCTTGTGAATGATGTTTTTGTAATGGTCTTGAACAGTTGTATGAGGATTAGCTTTAACTGAATTTGCAACAAATGTAAATGCAATAAAACCTATTGCACCCAAAGCCAACATTTTCCTCTTATAATTGTTTTCGTAATTATTCATATTTTTCTCCAAAATCTCTTTTTAGTTCATAAATCATATACTCACGATATCTTTGATAATTTCCATCAAAATAATACTCAACAGTAAATCGTTCTGCATTACGACACTCAAAAGCATTTGATGGTTGTAATTCACTTTGCATAGCGAGTATACCACACATTTTAAGAATCAGTATAAGTGTATTTAGTTCTGTCATAGATTCTCCAATATTTTATAATTATAATACACTAAAATTGTATAGTTGTCAAGGAGTTATAAATAATTCTTTTAGGAGAAAAATATGGGAATCGTTTTCGTTGTAGCCGCACTATTCGGTTATGGTAATGCAGAGTTTTTTGATACTGCAAAAAAACAAAGAAGTGAAGGTTATTCATGGGAATATGTTGGTAAACAAGTTCCAGATGGTAATCCAGCGATTACTATGAAACCAGAAAATGGCGAGGAATTTATATTATATAAATTAAAAAAATAATGTATACAATCTACACACAAAGACTTTGTGGTTATTGTGATATGGCCAAAAGTTTACTCAAAGAAAATAGAATGGAATTTATGGAAATATCTCTTGACCATGACGAACAAGCAAGAGCTATGTTAAAAGAAATGGGTTGTAAAACTGTTCCCCAAATATTTAATGAGGAACAGCACATAGGTGGTTATACTGATTTAAATTCATTGTTATCCAAGTAATATCTTGTCCTATATAGAAGAAGTTTAATTTTTTGCTCCCTCTTATATTGTCTGGATATTTTTAATAATTGGTAAATTATCGTATTCATAACACTCTCCCTTCTTTACCAAAGTTCAAGTGCGTTCCTTCACCTTTATGGTTACTTCCGTCTATATGAATAGATGAACGATAGTATTATTTATAAATACTATTGATGATGGGAGAAATGTATGATTGATCCAATAACAGCGTTGACAGCTGCAACAGCTGCTTTCAACACAATTAAAAAAGGTTTTGAAGTTGGCCGTGATATTGAATCTATGGGTAGCGATTTAGGTCGTTGGATGGGTTCAATGTCAGACATCAAAAAAGCTGAAGAATATAATAAAAAACCACCTCTGTTTAAAAAGTTGTTTGCTGCTGGTTCTATTGAAGAAGAAGCTATGCAAGTCTTTATGGCCAAGAAGAAGGCTGAAGATATGAGAGGTCAACTTAAACAGATAATCATAATGTCTAGGGGCATGGGAGCATGGGATGAACTTTTGAAAACAGAAGGTGATATCCGTAAGAAAAGACAACAAGCAATATATGACCAAGAAGAAAGAAGAAGAGCTTTCTTTGAAATGTTTTTAATAATTGTTTTGTGTGGTGGTATTGGTAGTTTCATATGTTGGTTAGTATATATGGGATTGACAAGTAGAGGAATGATATGATCCACGCTTTTATGTTGGTAGTGGTTATGGGAACTGGAGAATTTCGTAAACAACTACCAAATCCAATGATATTCAGAAATATCAATGTATGTCAGTATTATGCACAAAAAATGCCTGCACAATTTGGTAATTATAGTTATCAAACATATGTAGATCCTAAAGATAGAGTTACAGCATATTGTAAACCAGTTTATGTTAAGGATGGACAAAATATCTACGATCACTAAAATAGTATTATTTGTAATTTTTATTCCCCTCATGGTTAGTGCTGGGGGTAAAACATATGTCCCTAAAGGTGATGGTAATGTATATAAACCAGAGTGCCCTAAGTTTGGAGCTTGTAATCAATGGACATTAGACCAACAACACAGAAAAAGAATAAGAGATATACCAAAATATACTACTTGTAGATTGAAGAAAAGAGTTAAAACAAAAACTGGACAAGAAGCGTGTGTATATATAGGTAACAACTCTACCTATGAATTAATCGTTGAAAATATCTGTCCTTTACAGATAAAATGTGTATACAACCCATACCAGAAAGAACCTAATATAGATGATGTAGTAGATTCTCTTAATAAAGCAGTAAAGTGATACAATGCAATTTGCACACGAAAATTTTCTTATAGATTTAGATGACACTACAAAGTCAAGATTGTTTATGAATGGTAAGCTTATGTTTTTAGGAGATGGTTACAGAGCGATAAACATGATGATAAGAAGTTGTAAAGACCCAAAACCAGTTCAAAAAAAATTTAAAGCACAACTAGATTTGAGAGAAAAACCTAAATTTAGAGATAATGAAAAACCTAAAGAATAACTTTTGTTCTATTGATAAGATGTTCTTCTTCAATATCATTTTTAGATTGTCCATGATATGCTACTGCATGATGTTTTTCTATCAAGTATTGATTGATTGACTTATCTGCATAATTGGTTGTTCTCCAGAGTTCCCCAAGAATACGGCCATATTTTCCCTCTGCATCTTTTTGTGTCTTGAGAATAATACCGCCTTCGTCATCTAACATATTCGTTAAAAATTGTTTTGCAGCTAATCCATATTTCTTTTCTTCTAAATCTCTGGTTCTGGACTCTGGTGTATCAATACCATACATTCTAATTCTTTCTTTATGTAACCATATACCAAAGCCTAAATCAATATCTACATCAACAGTATCACCATCAATAATTTTTACCACTTTGCAACTATACTCATACATTAGTTTTTACCTTGTCCTCTATAAGCCTTAAAACTTCTTCGTTTATGTTTGTTCATTTTTGCAAGTGAAGGTTTTCTACCAATAGATGTTTTATTAAATGTTGGTGTATGTACCTTTACTGTTACTCCTCTTTGTGCCATTATTTATCTCCAAATCTTTTTATTATTTATTCTACGCTGCAAGCGGCCTTTCTGGATTAATTCCTAGATGTTTACCCCATTCTGCATAGTAATGTCTCATACCAACTTCATCATGTATAGTATGATTTTCATGTCTACCATGTAAAATTCTTCTTGTTTCAGTTCCTTCTCTCATTGTAGTTCCTTGACCAGTAACCCCAATCAAATCTTCATGTAAGTTTCTACCAAAAGGCCCCCAAATAGAATTGTGGTGGTCAATACGAGTCTTTCTTTCTTCTGGTGTATCTTTCTTTAATCCATATCCACGAAATTCAATCAACACTTTATTAGGCCCAAGTGGTGTTACTGAATCAGAACGATATGCACTACCTCTTAGATTGAAATTGAAGCCTGGGAATAAGTCAACCATATACCATTGATTCGGTGGTAGGTTAGGAAAACTTAATTCTCCCCTATCCTCAAACCCATCATACTCCTCATAGTTAACAGTAAATGAACTGACATTCACATGACCATTATCATATGCAATGTTCTTACGAGCAAAATATTCGTCATTAAAACCAGATACACGATTAAAGTAATGCATGAAATCGTGATAAAATTCACTATTGGTATCATGCCATAATTTGTAGTTTGTATCTATGACGGCTTTATGGTAGTGAAATACTTCTAATTCTTCTGTATCAATAGCATCTGTAATACAATCAAAAGCACCAGCAGTCCATTCCTCAACAGACATAGTTGGATTTCTGTTTAGTGTAGTCCACACCATACCACCATGTTTTACTTCACAAGGCAATTCTGGTTCAGATGTTACTAATGGAGATAAAAATCTACCAGATGGTTCTGTAACATTATAATTTAAATAACACTTAATCCTATCCCCACTATTATATGCAAGAATATTTGAGCCTGCAATTGAAGAAGTCCTAAAACAGTTTTCTTCTGGTAATTCGCTTTTATGAAATACTGGAATCCAGACTTTAGAAAAAATGTGTTCTTGTTCTTCTTTAAATATTTCGTAGTTATTGTAACACTCACTTGAGATATAATCTATATTAGGTGTTTTAGTCCAGTTTTTATGATTACGAGGAGGCATGACCTTACTCCCTTTCTTTATACTGCGAAACTTTCTCCACAACCACATTGAGCAGTTGCATTAGGATTTATAACTTTTAAATATGAACCACCAAACTCTTGAACATAATCTACTTTACAACCTATTACGAATAATTCAGCCATCTTATCTAAAACCAATATATTGTCAATTAAAGTTCCTTTATCAGTTTCGTTTGTCATATCCCACTCATATTGGAAACCACTACAACCACCACCTAGAACACCAAGATATGCATATCTCTTGTTATTCTTTTTTGTGGTATTGGTTAAATAATCTTTTGCATCTTCTGTTATCGTAATCATTCGTAATATTCCATACTTACATTACCTTGTTGTTTGGTAACTCTTTTCATACCATTGGGTTCTTCTGTAACAGTTGTTTTTACTTTACCTTCATTTTCTTTGTCTAATAGTTTTCTTTTTCTATTTAATATCTTTTTTCTATTCTCAGCACAATCTTGGAAACTCATATTTGCAGATATAAGCAATAATACTGCAAGAGGGTCAAACACAAACACTAAAGTTAATATTACTGCACGAACAGCTGTGTCTATGTAATCTAATGCTCTATCTCCATAAACAATTGCAGAGATATATTTGATAGGCCCTATCTCTACCTCAAAACTATTTATCTGTAATTGGTATTCAGCTCTATTGTCAAGTAATGCATCTATTCGTTTTTGTGCTTGGTCAATTTCAAATACAATTTGTTTTCGTTCTGGTTCTTGTTCTTCTCTTTTTGCAAGTCCTTTTGATACTGCACCCAAGTCCAAATATTTATTTAAGGCTGTATCTAAATTTGTTAGTTGTCTTTCATATCTCTTGATTGTATTTCGTTCTGTCTTGATACGATTATCTACTCTTTCTACTTTGAGATATATCTCTGCAACACCTTTGCCTTGGTCTATATGTGCTTTAGATAGATAACCAAAAATCCCCATACTTGTAATAAACATGAGAACAATGACAGCAAATGAAAGATATGATTTAAGTAGGAATGGAACTCTTTTCCAATTATGATATAACCAAGATGCAGTAATTAATTTACCAATCTCTAATACTACACCCATGATTGCGATAGACATCGCTGATGCAGAAAAGATGGCCATTAATCCTACTATACTATAATAGGCTGCAACTGCACTAATACCCAATGCAGTTAACAATGTAATAATTGCAAGTATCATAGGGTTATTTATTCAGTTAAATCATTAACCAATCTGTTCAATCGCCTTGTTAATGCACCTATGACATTATTCCAATAAATCCAACCCCAAGAGCCTTCTTCGCAATTATCTCTTGCTACAAATGCATTTGCTATACGATTTTCTTCTTTTACTTCATCATAGGTTTTTTCTTTTGCTAACATTTATAATCCCATAATTCAGAATTTTTTTTATAACTCCATATTGATTTAAAGGAATCCAGATATTTTGGATTAGATGTTTGAAGTGTTACATAATCACCAAAGTTTTTATCAAAAACCTTTAGTAGATTGATGTAATTTCCAGATGTCATTTCATCACTTATTGGTTTAAAGTCCAAACCTAATTGTTTTGCAAGTTTTTTTGCACTACCAAGTAACCAAAAGGCATTACCCTTTTCACCATCTATATCAATATAGATTTTGTTTTGAGGTTTTTTCTTTTCAA
>PVBE010606200.1_pt1 | contig 12759 bp, 10 predicted proteins | sample 1631181 | NCBI WGS metagenome assembly PVBE01 (sample SAMN08397723, study PRJNA350692) | Marine metagenome, whole genome shotgun sequencing project. | isolation source: water | place: Pacific Ocean | collected 2012-04
GACAATCTGTACAAAAACATCACCGGCGGCGGCGGCGACACGATCGTCATTGGGCAGAGGTTCCGGGACGTCGGTTTTGCGAGGGGGCTCGTCGATGACTTCCGCGTGTTTGATCGCGAGTTGACCGGCGGCGAGGTGGCGCAGCTTCACGACGGCGAGTCACTGGCAAAGCTGTTGGCCAAGCCGGCCGATGCGCTTGGCCAAGCGGAACGCGCTGCGCTGCGCGATTACTTTCTGGCCACCGCCAGCAAGCCGCACGCCGCGCAGTTGGCCATGGTTCGTAGTGCCCGCGGGCGCGTCACGCAGCTCCTCGACGGCAGGGGTGAAATCATGGTGATGGAGGAGATGAAGCTGAACCCGCGTTCGACGTTCGTGCTGAAACGCGGTGTATACAACGCTCCCGGCGAACGCGTCGGGCCGGGCACGCCGAGGGCACTTTCGCCGTTCCCGAAAGATGCGCCGCGCAACCGGCTTGGTCTCGCCCAGTGGGTGGTCGCTCCGAAAAACCCGTTGACCGCCCGCGTGGCAGTGAACCATTTTTGGCAGCTTTGCTTTGGCCACGGTCTCGTGCGCACGCCGGAGGATTTCGGCGTGCAGGGCAAGCCTCCGACACACCCCGGGTTGCTCGATTGGCTGGCGAAGGACTTCATCGACAACGGCTGGAATGTGAAACGCCTGCTACGGCAGATTGTCATGTCCGCCACATACCGCCAGGCCAGTGAGACGCGCTCGGCGCTCGAGGCGCTCGATCCGGAGAACCTGCTGCTGGCGCGTGCGCCGCGTTACCGGCTCTCCGCCGAGACGATCCGCGATAACGCTCTCTCCTCGAGTGGACTGATGAGCCGGCGAATGGGCGGCGCCGGTGCCAAGCCGTACGACTTGACCGAGTCTTTCAAGCCGATGGGACACGACAAGGGTGAGGGGTTGTATCGCCGCAGCGTTTACACGTTTTGGAAACGCACCGGCCCGGCTCCGGTGATGATGGCGCTCGACGCGGCCAAGCGCGATGTCTGTAGGGCCAAGCGCGAAAACACGGCGACGCCGCTGCAGGCGTTGGTGCTGCTCAACGGCCCACAATTCGTCGAGGCAGCCAGGATGCTTGGCGAGCGGATGGTGCAGACACACGGCGACAACGTCGGCGCGATGGTGCGTGATACATTCCGCACGCTGACCAGCCGCGAGCCGTCCGTCCGCGAAGCGGTATTGCTGCGTCGACTGTACGACGAGCAGTTGGCCATTTTTGAAAAGGACGCCAAGGCCGCGGCCGCGTTTTTGAGCGTGGGCGAGAGCCGCTTGACCAACGGCTTGGCAAAGCAGCGAGTCGCCGCTGCAGGCGTTCTGGCCAAGGCGCTGATGAACTTTGACGAGTCGGTGGTGAAGCGATAGTTTTTGCTGAGAATGAAAACACCAGTTTGCACAGGATTTGAATCGACTGCGGCGATGAGTCGGCGCGGTTTCCTCAACTCGTTCGGCATGGGGCTGGGCGGCATCGCGCTTGGCAGCCTACTCCAGCCCGGTGCACTGCTCGGTGGTGCGACCGGGCGCGGTGTGCTTGGTGCGCCGCACTTCGCACCCAAGGCCAAGCGCGTGATCTACCTGTTCCAAAGCGGCGGTCCGTCGCAGCTCGACATGTACGACCCCAAGCCGATGCTGCTCGAGAAACACGGCACCGAACTGCCGGAGCCAATCCGCCGAGGCCAGCGGCTCACCGCAATGTCCGGCAACCAGGCGTCCCTACCGCTGGCTGGCTCGCCGTTCAAATTTGCGCCGCATGGCCAGAGCGGCCTCGAGATCAGCGATATATTGCCAAACATTTCCGGCATTGCCGATGACTTGTGCCTTATCCGCTCGATGCACACACAGTCGATCAACCACGGCCCGGGCGTTACGCATATGCAGACCGGTTCGCAGTTCCCCGGCCGGCCAAGCATCGGCGCGTGGCTCAACTACGGGCTCGGTCGCGAGAACGACAACCTGCCGTCGTTCGTCGTGATGGTGACCAAGGGCAAGGGCGGTCAGCCGCTCGTGTCACGACTTTGGGGCAGCGGCTTTTTACCATCGGAAAATCAGGGCGTGCGATTCCGCTCCGGCGTCAACCCGGTGCTGCATTTGAAGAATCCGGGCGGCATCGGACGCGACAGCCGCCGGCTGATGCTCGATCGCCTGCGCGAACTGCACGAACTGCAGCTCGAGGCCAACCCCGACGCCGAGATCGAGTCACGCATCGCCCAGTACGAAATGGCGTTCCGTATGCAGGCGTCGATCCCGGAGGTGACAGATATCTCCGGCGAGCCGGAGCACATCCTCAAGTCCTACGGTGACGACGTGAAAAAGCCGGGCACATTCGCCGCAAACTGCCTGCTGGCCCGGCGTCTGGCCGAGCGCGGTGTGCGCTTCATCCAGCTTTATCATCCCGGTTGGGATCAGCACGGAGGCCTACCGGGCGGCTTGCGGACGCAGACCCGCGAGACCGATCAGCCGTCCGCCGCGCTCGTGCGCGACCTCAAGCAGCGCGGCATGCTCGACGACACACTGGTGATCTGGGGCGGTGAGTTTGGCCGGACGAACTACTGTCAGGGCGAGCTGGGCAGGGACAACTTTGGCCGCGACCACCATGGTCGCTGCTTCTCGATGTGGATGGCCGGTGGCGGCGCGAAAGGCGGCACCGTCGTTGGCCAGACCGACGACTACGGCTACAACATCGTACGGGGCGGCGTTCATGTGCATGACCTGAACGCGACGGTGTTGCACTTGCTCGGCATCAACCATGAGCGTTTGACTTTCCGGTATCAGGGCCGCGACTTCCGTCTGACCGATATCCACGGCGAAGTGGTGAGAGGTGCCTTGTCCTAGCTCGTGACTGATGACGATCCCGAACTACATCTCGATGCTGCGGCTGATGCTGGTGCCGGTGTTCGTGATCTCACTGCTTGATTATGCCGATACAGGCACCGAGCTGAGTTGGTGGACGGCAGTGGCGGCATTCCTCGTGGCGGCGGTCAGCGACGGGGTGGACGGCTACATCGCGCGGCGCTTCCGGCAGCGCAGCGAGTTGGGCGCATTTCTCGATCCGCTCGCGGACAAGATACTGCTGGTGTCCGGCCTGGTGGTACTGAGTTTTTCCAGCAAACATCTACCCCAGCTGCCGATATGGATGATCGGAATGGTGTTCGGGCGCGACCTGTTTTTGCTGCTCGGTTTTTTCGTGATCACGCATTGGTGCGGCAAGATGAAAATCCAGCCGCACGTCATCAGCAAGTGCGCCACAGTACTGCAAATGATCGTCGTTGCCTGGGGCGTGCTGGGGAGGAAGGATCAGTTTGGCCTTGAGACCGACTGGCTGTTTTGGTGGTGCCTCGTGGCGACGTTGTGCACTGGCGCGACGTTTTTTGTTTATTTTCCGGCGGGGATGAAGCAGCTCAAGGCAGTGCCGGCGAGTGGCCCGAGCGAGGATCAGTCGCGGCGGCTGGTGCGGCTGGATCTCGAGATCGATCCGTCCCCCCGCATGAGAACACAAACACCTCGTGCGGACGAGAACGAGCCCTCGTAAGTTCGTCTGCCGCCTGTTTCTTTTCTCAAAAAGCTTTTGTCATCCTGAAGCTGTCGTTAGTTTTTCGCCCGTGAAGCTCTCTGGTTTGCATGTGGCAATAACGGCACTTGGTTTGGCCTCGCTCGGCCAAGCGGTGGAAGATGGATTTGACAAGTCGGTGGCAGTGCTGCGTGCCGTTGGTGGTGAAGGGCATGGCAACGCGGCTGCCGGCGGTGCACTGCGGCTCCTGGCTAGGGGCAGCGTCGACACGCTGCCAGCGTTGTTGGCGGCGATGGATGGCGCGAACCCGTTTGCGGTGAACTATCTTCGCGGAGCGGTGGAGGTGATCGCCGGCAACGCCTTGGCCAAGGATGGCGAACTGCCGGTGGTCGAGCTGGGTGAGTTTCTGCTGAACAAAACCCACGACACCAAGCCACGCGCGTTGGCTTTTGAGCTGGTTCGGCGTGCGGACGCCGAGGCGGCTGAGCGGCTCGTGCCTGGTTTTCTAGGCGATCCCAGCGTGGATCTTCGCCGCGAAGCCGTTGCCCGGCTGTTTGGGCTGGCGGGGGGCTTGGCCAAGGCCGGCAACAAGCCGGCCGCCGTGCTATTGTACAGGCAGGCGCTCGATGCCGCCCGAGATCTCGACCAGATTCAGGCCGTTGCTCGTGCCCTGCGGGAGCTTGACCGCAAGGTGAACCTGACGTGGCACTTTGGCTTTCTTGTGGACTGGCAGATGGCTGGGCCGTTTCATAACAAGGATCGCGCCGGGTTCGCAGCGTTGTTTGGGCCGGAGAAAAACGCGGCCCTGTCCGCGACGTACGACGGCATGAAGGGCAAGGTGAAGTGGCTGCCTTACTCAAGTGGCGACGAGTACGGGATGGTGGATTTCAACAAGCCTTACGGTGATCTCAAAGAGGTCACCGGCTACGCGCAGACGGAGTTCGTCTCCGCCACAGACCGGCCGGCCGAACTACGATTGGGCTGCAAAAATGCGTGGAAAATCTGGCTCAACGGCGAGCTCATCTTTGAGCGCGACGAATACCACCGCGGCGCGCGGATCGACCAATACCAGCTGCCGGTGCAGTTAAAAAAAGGCGGCAACACGATTCTCGTGAAGGCTTGCCAAAATGAGCAGGTGGAGGATTGGACGGTGCAGTGGCAGTTCCAGTTGCGGGTGTGCGACTCGACCGGCACGGCGATTCATTCCGCCACTCCTCCCGAGGTCGCCGCCAAGTAACAAACAAACATGAAAAAAATATTACTCACTATTATAATCGCCGCCTTGGCCAACGGCTTGGCGGTGGGTGACTGGCCCGGTCTTCGCGGGCCGCTTGGCAACGGCGTCTCGGATGAGGTTGGGCTGCCGGTCGCGCTCGACGCGAAGAAGCACGTCGCGTGGCGGATCGATCTACCGGGCCGGGGGCTCTCGAGTCCGTTGGTCTTGGGCGAGCGCGTGTTTGTCACCGCCAGCGGGGGTACTCGGCAGGATCAGTTGCAGATTCTCTGTCTCAACGCCGCCGACGGCTCGGTGATTTGGCAGCGCCAGTTTTGGGCGATGGGCAGTACCATGTGCCACAACAAAACCAGCATCGCCGCGCCCACTCCGGTGACCGACGGCAAACTGCTCTATGCGATTTTCTCGTCGAATGACCTATTCTGCCTCGACATCGACGGCAACCTCCGATGGCTGCGCGGTTTGACGCTCGATTACCCCAACGCCCGCAACAGCCTTGGCATGGCGTCGTCGCTGGTGCTCGCCGGCGGGGTGCTCGTCGCGCAGGTGGAGAACGACAGCGAATCGTTCACGGCCGGTTTGAGCAGGGAGAATGGGGCGAACATTTGGAAGCTTAGCCGTCCGAAATCATCCAACTGGACTACGGCCACGGTGCAGAAAACCCGAACGGGAGCGGAGTTGGTGTTGCTGCAGTCCGGCAAAGGAATTCACGCGGTGAATCCGAAAAACGGCGAGGTCATTTGGCATTATTCCGACGGTGCATCGACGATCCCGTCGAGCGTGCTGGCTGGCGGCGTGCTGTATGTGCCGTCGCACGGGGTGACGGCGCTGGAACTGTCGGACGATGGCAGGTCGTTCAAACAGAAGTGGCGCTCGTCGCGGTTGCGTCCCGCTACGGCCAGCCCTCTCGTGCACCGAGAACGGGTCTACAGCCTGAACAACGCCGGCGTGTTGACGTGCGGTGACACCGACAGCGGCAGGCGACTTTGGCAACTGCGCCTCGACGGGCCGTATAGCGGTTCGCCTGTGGTGGCGGACAACCACCTCTACGCCTTCAATGAGGAGGGCAAAGTGCAGGTGGTGGATTTGTCGGCGCCGGAGGGGCGCATCGCCGGCGAGATGGAGTTGGGCGAGATGATCCTGTGTTCGCCGGCGATCTCGAACGGTGCCATCTACGTCCGGAGCAACGAGCGCATCTGGAAGATCGCCCGCAAGACACAGCTTTGACGGTGAGCGGCGGGGAGGATAGTTCCAGTTCACTGCAAAGTCTCCGTCGCAGTGTCGGGCAACACCCTGATGACGCCAGGGCCCACCTGTTGCTGGGCACTGCCCTGGCCGAGGCCGGGCAGCCGGTGGAGGCGCTAGGCCATTTGCAGCGCTCGGTGGAGCTCGTCCCGACGCTGGTTCGGGGCCATATCCGGCTGGGCAATCTCCTGCGCGAACTCAGTAGGACAGGCGAGGCGGTGGAGGCGTACGGCCGTGCGCTGGAGCTGCGCCTTGGCGACCCGTTCATCCTCTCCAACCTCGGCAACGCCTGGCTGGACTTGAGCGAGGCCGGCCGGGCGATCGACTGCTACCGGCAGTCGATCGAGATTCATCCCGACGCGCCGGCCACTTACAGCAACCTGATCTTCGCGATGCAGTACGACTCCGGCGTGAGCCGGGAGGAGATTGCTGCGGCGCATCGTGACTGGGGCGTGCGTTTTGGCCGTGCGCTTGGCCAAGCGGACACGTCGGCGCGCGATGGGCAGCGGCCGTTGCGGGTAGGTTTTTTATCGGCTGATTTTCGTTATCACCCGGTCGGCCGGATGGTCTCGGCGCTATGGCAGAATCTGGATCGCGACAGGGTGACGCCGATCGCGTACGACAACTCGGCCGACGACTCACCGGCCAAGCGCCGCTACCGCGAGCAGGTGGAGCAGTGGTACGACATCGCTGCCCTGCCGGATGACGAAGTTGTGGAGCGGATTCGCGCCGACCAACTCGATGTCCTCGTGGATTTGTCCGGGCACACTTCCGGGAATCGGCTCGCGGTGTTGGCGCAAAAGCCGGCCCCGGTTCAGGCCACCCTTTTTGCCTATCCAAACACGACCGGCTTGCCGGCGGTGGACTGGCGGATCACCGACTCACTGGCCGATCCCCCTGGTGCCGAGTCGCTTTACGTCGAGAAACTGCTGCTGCTGCCATCGGTGGCGTGGGTGTATGGCCCACCGGAAAACAGCCCCGAACCGGGAGGCCCGCCGTGCCTCGGTGGCGAGCCGTTCACGTTCGGCTGCCTGAACAATCCGGCCAAGATCAGCTCGGCGGCGGTGGAGACTTGGAGTGGTATTCTGCGGGCTTGTCCGGGATCGAGGCTGTTGTTGCTGGTGCGCGACGACCCGGCGCATGAGGGATTGCTGTTGGCGAAGTTCGAGCGGCACGGTATCGGTGCCGGGCAGTTGTTGTTTACCGTGAAGGGGCCGGAACGCGAATATCTCGAGATGCACAATCGCATCGACTTGATGCTGGACCCGTTCCCGTACAACGGCGGGGTCACGACGGGGGATTGCCTTTGGATGGGCACCCCGATTTTAGCGCTGGAGGGCGACAGTTACGTGTCGCGGCAGGGGGCGAGCCTATTGACGTGTGTGGATTTGCCGGAGTTGATCGCCGTCGACCGCGAAGCGTTGATAGCCAAGGCGGCGGGCTGGTTTGAGGCACCGCAGCGCTTGGCTAAGCTGGGGGATGGCTTGCGGGGGAGGTTGCGGTGTTCGCCGCTGATGGATCACGCCGGGTACGCCCGGGATTTCACGGAGGCGTTCGAGGCGTGTGTTACGGCTTGACGGTAACCCAGTTGGTTTCGTGTCGCTCGGCGTACTCGGAGAGAGCACGCTCGTTCTCGATTAGGATCGTTCGGACGATCGACGATTCGTCGGCATGGCCAATGTGCGGCAGATGATTCGGGATAAGGCCAAGCTGCTTGTGGGCATACGCCAGCGCGTAGGCCGCCTCGGCCACGGCGACCAGCGGCAGGGCATCATCGACGCTCTCGACATAATCCTCGACCACGTCCGCCAAAAAATCGAGTTGCTCGACTAGATGCGGAAATTCGGGCGCGTTGATCTCGGCAAACTCCAGCTTGAGCGCGGGGAGTTTTTTATGGATTCCATCGAGGATTTTCGGTGTAATCTGTTCCGCGCCGTGATGGAGGAATTCCGCTATCTCTGACATGCCCCGAGTGTGTGCGAGGACAAGGTGAATTTCAAGTTTGGATCGACGAATGAACACAAATCTGGGACCGGATGAGCCTCGCCCCAGTTGCGTCCGGTGGCGTTGCTGTTGCGTCCACTTGGCCAAGTGGCTGGGTGTTGGCGTGTTGCTGCTGCTACTGCTACGGTGGGTGTATTTCTCTGGTCCGTACCTGCCGTTGGTCAAGCCGCATGACGGGCTAATCCTTGATATGCACTGCCATGTGGCCGGCATCGGCGCGGGGGGCAGCGGCTGTTTTGTTTCCAAGGAACTGCGGAACAATTTTCGGTTCAACATTTACATGAAGGCGTTTGGTGTGACGGTGGCCGAGGTGGAGGAACAGGGAGACCGGTTGCTGGTGGAGCGTTTGGCCAGAGGGATTACGGAGAGCGAACGAGTGGGTGCGGCGATCGTTCTGGCAATGGACGGTGCGGTGGATGACAATGGGAACCTTGATCGAGATCGGACAGAGTTTTACATTCCGAACGAGTTCGTTGCCGCTGAGACGGCCAAGCAGGCGAACCTGTATTTTGGGGCGAGCATCAATCCTCACCGTCTTGACGCGCTTGATCGGTTGCAATGGGCCAAGGACAACGGGGCGCTGCTGGTCAAGTGGCTGCCATCGATCCAGTTCATCGATCCAGCCGACTTGGCGCACGAGCCGTTCTACCGGAAAATGGCGCTGCTTGGTCTGCCGTTGCTGACGCACGCGGGACAGGAGCGTTCTTTCACCCATGCGCGGGATGAACTTGCCGACCCGGTGCGGCTCAAGTTGCCTTTGTCGCTCGGGGTGACCGTGATCGTTGCTCACGCGGCGTCCACCGGCGAGAACGATGGGCAGGAGGACATCGATCGGCTCATCCGGATGCTCGGCGACTATCCGAACCTTTACGCGGATATCTCAAGCATGACGCAGATCAATAAGTTGGGATATTTGCGACAGGCGATCACCGAGGAACGGCTCGAAGGGCGACTGCTTTACGGATCGGATTTTCCGCTCATCAACACTGCGGCGGTGACGCCGTGGGCGTTCCCGCTGAATTTGACTCACGACCGGATGAAGTCGATCAGCGCGATTGAGAATCCGTGGGATCGTGACGTGACACTGAAAGAGGCGCTGGGCGTCCCGGCGGATGTCATGGCCCGCCCTGCAGTTTTCTTCAGTGTGCCGCTTGGTCAAGCGGCTGCGGATTATCGGCCGATCTGGCCCTCAAGATAGCGCACTGCCTGCCGCACTTCCGTTTGCTGTTCCATCCGGTCGCGCACCAGTCGGCAGGCATGAAGCACGGTGCCGTGGTCGCGTCCGCCGAACGCCTCGCCGATGGAGTTGAGCGATTTGCCGGTCATTTCGCGGGCCAGATACATGGCGATCTGGCGCGGAAAGGCAATATTCTCCGGCCGGCGGCGGCTGGTCATGTCGGCAAAGCGAATATCGTAATGCTCCGCGACGCGTTTCTGGATGTTCTCAATCGAGACAACTGTGCGCCCCTCTTCATGGAGCACGTCCTTGAGCAGACCTTCAACGGTATTTGGCGTAACCGGCTCGCCTGTCAGGGATTGGTAGGATGAAACGCGAATCAGCGCTCCCTCAAGGCGGCGGATATTGGTGCGGATCCGCTTGGCCAGGAAACTGACCACTTCGTCCGGTAGATTAACATCTAGAGAGATGGTTTTTTTTCGCAGGATGGCCAGACGAGTTTCGAAGTCGGGCGGCTGCATGTCGGTTACCAAGCCCCACTCGAAGCGGGAAACCAATCGATGCTCCAGATTTTTGATTTCGTTGGCCGGCCGATCGCAGGTCATTACGATCTGTTTATGGGCCTCGTGCAGTGCGTTGAAGGTGTGGAAAAATTCCTCTTGAATGCGTTCCTTGCCGGAGAGAAACTGTATGTCATCAATCAACAGGACATCGGTTTTGCGATAGGTGCGCCGGAATTTGGCCAGTTCGTTGTTTTGGATCGCGTCGATGTACTTGTTGGTGAACTTTTCCGACGAGACGTAGGAAACTTTCAGTTTCGGGTTTTCCTTGAGCACGTTGTGGCCAATGGCGTGCAACAGGTGTGTTTTGCCCAGCCCCACTCCACCGTAAAGGAACAGCGGATTGTAGGAGCGCCCCGGCGATTGGGCAACAGCCATTGCCGCCGCGTGCGCAAAGTTGTTGTTGTCCCCGACGACGAAGGAGGAAAATGTGTTTGTAGGATTGAACAGTTTTTCCGCAGACTCGCGGGATGTTGAGCGTTTTGTGGGCCGCGGCTCGGCAACGGGGGCGGTCTCAGGTGCGCTCTGCGATTTGGCGGGAGCCGTTTCCAGAACGTTCTCGTTTATCTCCAACTTGACATTCAACTTTTTGCCGGTGATGTGGGCCAGCACATCCTGAAGCAATTCCAGATAATTATCCTTGAGCCAGACCGCGCAAAACTCGTTTGGAACGATCAAGGTAGCTGTTTCTTCTTTAATAGAGCCGGCTTGTATGGGATCGAACCACAGATTGAAGAGGTCGGGGTTCACCATGGTGCGCAAGGTTTCGCTTGCCTGCTTCCATGTTTGTTCAAAATTATTGGTCATCGGGCGTTGGGTGGCAGGGTTATTTTGGGTTTTATTCACTCACCACGGCCACGCCCTCGGGACACTTGTCTCGCGGATAGGTTTGATTGCTGAACAGGAATCGAAATATGCCGAGCGGAAGACTCCAGCTTGGACTCAAAAAAAAGTGTGTAATAAATCATAAGCTTTTGGTTTCCAGTTAGTTGATTAAATCCAACCAGCGGGTTGTTTGTCTCAATCGGGTTGCACCTTGAGGCGCGGTCAAACCGTCCAGGGCGGGCGGCAACATATCCACAAAGCCGAAGCTTATCCAGCGGAAGATATTAACTCTTGTCCACACTTTATTCACAGCCTAATGTTCACTTAACCGCAACTCGCACAACTGCTTAATGTTTGCGGGCTGATAACCGTTGCCATGTCATGGTTTCGCAGTCACTCCGTGGGTGAAAACGAGCCGAGCCGACTCGGCACTGTAACATCCCTAAACGGCTTCAGCCCCCGTCTCTCCTGTACGAATTCGTGTCACGCCTTCGATCGGGCTGATGAAGACTTTACCGTCCCCTATCTTGTCCGTTTTGGCACTTTTGACGATGGCATTTACCGCGTCTTGTACGCGGTCGTCGTCCAACACGATTTCGAGCTTAACTTTGGGAAGAAAATCGACGGTGTACTCGCTGCCTCGGTAAATCTCGGTATGGCCCTTCTGGCGGCCAAATCCCTTTACCTCGGTTACAGTCATGCCTTCAACGTCAACGGCGGCGAGAGCCTCCTTGACGTCCTCAAGCTTGAATGGCTTGATGATTGCGTCGATTTTTTTCATGGGTTGCCAGTGCAGTTAGTGGTTGCAGGTAGGGAACCGTAAACATTGCTGTGATGGCTGACAACTGCATTTTAATTTTATTTTATTTGTCTTTGTCAAAACGAGCTTGACAAGAAAATGAAAACACCTTCGCGAGGCGGTGCTGAGCCGCCGCGATCAATCTCCAAACAGTTTCTCGAAGGCGTTCTTGGCTTCCTCGGCCCGCTTGTTCACGCCGCCGCTGCCGGACCAGTTGCGCAACGCGAAGTCAAAGTGCTCGCAGAAGTTCGACCGGTGTTTTTCGGTCACCGGCTCGGCTCGGCGTTCGCGACATTGATATGCCACGCCGCGGTCGTGGTGGACGCAATTGAGGCAGGCGCGCAAGTCCTCGTTGCAACCGTGGCAGTTCTCGCTTCGGCCGGGTTGCCCGTCGAGTTCCCACTCCCTGCCGCAGTTGTGGCAATGTCGGTTCATTTTTTTCACTGGCCAACTGCCTGGCCAAGCGCCGGGCTCTCGTCTGCCGCCCTGCCAAGCGATTGGCGGATTTGTTCGGCAGCGCTGATGCCGGTAAGGCCGTGTTTTTCGCGCAGATAACCGACCGATGAGGCGTGCTCGATGAACTGATCTGGCCAGCCGATTCGCACCACCGGTGTGCGGATGCCGATATCGGCCAAATGATCGCGAACGATGCTGCCGTAGCCACCCCGGAGCACGTGATCCTCGATAGTGATGAGCACGTCCGCGGCCTCCGCAAAAAACTCGGTGGTGCCTCTGTCGATCGGCTTGGTGAAACGGGGGTTGATGATTGCGGCGTCGATGTTGTCCGCGCCGAGTTCCTCAATGGCGTCATCGGCAATGTTGCGCATCGGTCCAAGCGCGAAGAACGCCACTTTCGGTTGGCCGTTGTTGGAGAAATTTTGCAGCACCTCGGCCTTTCCGATCTCGATCATCGCCGATTGTTCCTTCACGGCGACACCTTCGCCGCTGCCACGCGGATAGCGAATAAACGCTGGCAGGTTTTGGTGTGTGGCGGTGAACATCATGTCGGCGAGTTCATCCTCGTTGGCAGGAGCCATGGCGACGATGCCGGGCACGCAGTTAAGATAGGCGATGTCGAACAATCCGTGGTGTGTCGGGCCATCGTTGGCCGAGAGTCCGGCACGATCCATGCAGAAAGTCACCGGCAGGTTTTGCAGCGCGACATCGTGCACGATCATGTCGTATGCTCGCTGTAGGAAGGTGGAGTAAATGGCGCTCATCGTCCGGTACCACATGGTGGCCATTGCAGCGGCGAACATCACGGGGAGCTCCTCGGCGATGCCGACGTCGTAGTAGCGTTCCGGCAGCGCCTGCTCGAGTGCTCCGAGTCCGGTGCCGCTGGGCATCGCCGCGGTGATGCCGACCACCGATGTGTCCTTCCTGCAA
>PVBE010872528.1_pt1 | contig 12759 bp, 7 predicted proteins | sample 1631181 | NCBI WGS metagenome assembly PVBE01 (sample SAMN08397723, study PRJNA350692) | Marine metagenome, whole genome shotgun sequencing project. | isolation source: water | place: Pacific Ocean | collected 2012-04
CCACCAGCACCGCCGCGTGGCACGGCCCGGACGCATGCTTGTCCAGAAACTGTCCATTTTCACCCGAACCAGTGTCCGTCCATAAGCCGGGGCAAGCACCAGTGCCAGTCGGATAAGTCTTGATGCCCGCCCTACATTTCAATCCTAATCGATCGGCACCCGCGATCAAGGCGCGCCGCCCTCCACTGCGCCTCCCTCCACTGCGCCGCCCTCCACTGCGCCGCCCTCCACTGCTCCACCCTCCACTGCTCCACCCTCCACTGCTCCACCCTCCACGGCTCCACCCTCCACTGCGCCACCCTCCACTGCGCCACCCTCCTTCACCACGCCGCCGTCCCCCACCGCGCCGTCCTCCGCGCCAACATCGGGCACAGCGCCGTCGGCCAGGCCGCTGTCCGGCCAGACCCCGAAGTCGGGCACCGGACCCGGGGCGTCCTTCATCACCAGCGCGTCGGGCAGCGTCGGCATGTCCATGCCCGCGTCCGCGGTCACCGTCTGGTCGGCCCCTGCCATTCCCGAGTCCTTGTTGTGGGGCAGAGGCACCGGAATGGGCGAGACGTTGCACCCGGCGCAGAGCAGGGCCAGGGCCAGGAGCCAGAGGAGCCGCCGTGAGATGGAGGCCATCAACACTCTCCGCAGAGATCGGCCACCGAGGCCTCGGGGCTCGGCCCATCCACGTCGGTGGCGTCGGGCGTGCCGTCGGGCGCGCCGCCTTCCAGCGGGCCGTCGTTGATGCCGTCGTTTTGCCCATCGGTGATGCCGTCCCCGGCGGCGCCGTCGGGCATCGGTGTCTTGGCGTCCGGCCCGCTGATGTCCGTCTTCACGCCGCTGTCGTTTTGGGCCGCCGCGTCGAGCTTGACGCCCGCGCTGTCCTGGCCGGCGCCGGCGTCGGCGTAGGGCAGGGGCACCGGGATGGGCGACACGTTGCACCCCTGGACCGCCAGCATGGCCAGCAGGGTGACCGCGATGATGAGTCCAGGGTGTCGTGTCATCTTGTTGCTCCTGATGGATCCAGAGATCCACCCCAAAGTAATTGCAATGTCCTTGCCATGACGCGCCGCTGCGAGGGAACCTCCTAATGGTGCGAAAATCCTAGCAGACCATGGTTGCCCCTGGCTACCCTCTCCCGTGGCCTGACACACCCTGGCACATGATCCGGGTTCAGATGTCGCGGTCCATGGCGATCCCCGAATCGCTCTTTTTTCAAGGCTGGCTGTGACGGCCCTCACTCGACTTCTCCACCCTCATCCTCTACGCTTCAGACAGTGCGCATTCTCATCATCCCACTTTGTCTTCTGCTGGTCCTGTCCGGCTGCTCAACCACCCGGCCCATCATCGCCCGGGACATGAGCAAGGTGTTGCGCACGAGCCAGGAGGCCATCCAGTTCCCCACGGCGGACGGCGACACCTTCCGGCTTGACCCCAACTCCAAGATTCGCTTCCGGCTGCGCACGGGCGAGATCACCCCGTGGATTCGCGGGCGCGAGCTGTGGCGCTCCGAGCTGGGCATCTCCTTCCCCCACCGCGACGCGGTGTACTTCGCTGGCTGGCACGAGGTGGAGGCGGCCCAGGTGGAGAACCTCAGCGGGGCCAAGACCTACGGCGTGGTCCTGCTGGTGGGCGCCGCGGTGGCCGTGCTGGTGATCCTCATCGCCAGCAAGGGCAAGGTCGGCAAGCTGTCGGGCGGTGCCGTGAGCGCCGGCGGCAAGGGCGCGGCCCGCGTGGCCCGTGGGGCGGCGCGCTTCATGGGCGGCGTGGCCATGGCCACCGGGCGCGTGCTGGCCCACCGCGCCATCCACATCCCGATCTACATCGCCGTGCACTCCGGACGTCGAGACGCGCCGCCGCCGCCGCCCACTGCGCCGAGCCCCTGGGCCGAGGAGCCGGGCGCCGCGCCCCCAACCGCCGCGCCGGCGCCGCCCACGGCGGGTGTGGTGGACATCGACGACGAACCCGGCGCGCCGTCCGCCGCGGTCACCGCTGGCAAGCGCAGACGCGTGCGCGCCACCCCGCTGTTCTCTGCCCGGGCTCGCCGCCGCTCCATGATCCAGTTCCTCGGCAGCGCCGGGGCCGGCACCGAGCTGGTGCGCCTGCACAACTACACCGGCTCGGTGACCTTCGGCGTGCGCATCCGCGACGTGTTCGAGCTGGCCGGCGGCCTGCGCCACACCATGGACCCCCGGATCTACGGGCATACCGGCGACACACAGTCCGGCGTCATCGGCTTCGCCCGCGCCGGCTTCCACTTCTGGATCGACGACAACCACCGCTTCGCCCTGCCCCTGTCGGTGGACCTGGGCGCGGGCCACAACGTCGGCATGCACTTCCGGCTCAACTACGGGCTGCGCTTTTCGCCCACCAGCAGCTTCTGGATCGGCCTGATGCCCTTCAACGCCAGCTACTCGGAGCTGGACGGCGACACCTTCCAGGGCACCATGCGCTGGACCTTCCCCACCACATTGGAGCTGGGCTTCAACCTGTAGCCCCACGTTTTCGCCTAGCTGATGTCGTAAGCCTTCAGCCGCCGGTAGAACGTACGCCGCGGCATGTCCATGCGGCGCGCGGCCTTGCTCTTGTTCCAGTTGCAGGCCTCCAGGGCCTCCAGGATGCGCTGCTTCTCCCGCTCCCGCCGGTCCTGGCCCGACGCGGGCATCGGTGTCGGCTCGGGCGTATGGGCCTCGGGGGCCTCCAGGGTGAAGTCCTCACCGTCCAGCAGGTCGCTGTCGGCCAGCACCGCCGCGTTGAGCAGCGCGTGCTCCAGCTGTCGCACGTTGCCCGGCCACCTGTACTCCGCCAGGCGGCGCAGCGCCTCCCGGGTGAGGTGCTTTTTGTCGCCCTTCATCTGCTCCGCGATGCGGTCGAGGAAGTGGTCCACCAGCAGCGGGATGTCCTCGGTGCGCGCCCGCAGGGGCGGCAGCTTGAGCGCCACCACGTTGAGCCGATAGTAGAGGTCCTCGCGGAACAGGCCCTGAGGGACCAGCTGAGCCAGGGGCTTGTTGGAGGCGGCGATGATCCGCACGTCCACGGTGATGTCCTTCTGCCCGCCCACCGGCCGGATGGTCTTCTCCTGCAGGGCGCGCAACAGGTCCACCTGCATCCGCATCGGCATGTCGCCGATCTCGTCCAGAAACAGCGTGCCGCCGTGGGCCACGGCGAACAGCCCCTTGCGGTCGCGGTCCGCGCCGGTGAAGGCGCCGCGCACGTGGCCGAACAGCTCGCTCTCCAGGAGCCCCTCGGGGATGGCCGCGCAGTTGACCGAGACCATGCGCTTCTTGCGCCGCCCGCTGCAGTCGTGGATCGCCCGGGCCACCATCTCCTTGCCCGTGCCGCTTTCGCCCTCCACCAGCACCGGAACATCGGTGACCGCCACCCGCTCCACCAGGTGGAACAGCTTGAGCATCGGCGCGCTGCGCCCCACCATGCCGAACATGCCGGGCCGCGACTCGAGCTTGCGCCGGGTCTCGGCCAGGTCGCGCCGGGCCTCCTCCAGCTGATGGGTGCGCTTGCTCAGCAGGCGCAGCCTCTCCTCGGCCAGGGCCTCGATCTCCTGCTTGGCCTGCTGCAGATCCTCGGCCTTGCGGATGTTGTCCGACAGCAGCCGCGCGTTGGTCAGCGCGATGGCCACCTGGTCGCCGAAGGCCATGAGCAGCCGCTGGTCCGCCGGGGTGAAGCGCCCCGTCTGGAAGCGGCTCTCCATGTACAAAACACCGGCGATGCGATGGCGGGCGTGGATCGGGATGCAGAGCACCGACTCCAGCTGCAGCTGGTGCACGCTGAGGTACTCCTTGAAGCGGGGATCGTTGCGCGCCGACACCGTGACCACCGGCTGACCGGTGTTGAACACCCGCTCGGCGATGGAGCGGCTGTAGGCCGCCTTCTCGCCGGTGAGCTCCAGGTTGCGCGCCACCTCCACCTCCAGCCGGTCCGGGCTCGGGCCGAGCAGCAAAAACCCCCGCTCGGCGCCGGTGAGCTCCACCGCGGTGTCCATGACAACGCCGAGCAGCCGCTCGGGGTCCAGCTCGGAGTTGATCTGCCGGTAGATCTCGAGCAGGCGATAGAAGCGCTCCTCGATCTGGCTCGTGCGCGGCTCCGTCTCGGTCTGACCGGTGAGGATCGTGGGCCCGAGGGGGTCCGCCGGTGGGCCACCCACGGGCGCCACCTCGGTGGTCTTGCGGTTCTCGAGATCTCCGTCGTTGATGGACATTCCTTCGACCTCCACTGTTCGTTGCAGCCGGGCGCGCTGTTGCATGGCCCTGCGGGCGCTGTCCTGCCAAAACGCCGACTGGATCTCCTGGGGCAGGCCCGTGGCCATGAGCTCCAGGATGGCGGTGCCCTCCACCGCGTGCCGGGTGCCGACGCTCGGCTGGCCCCGGGCGTCGGCCAGATCCATGGCCGAGCGGTGGCAGTCCCACTCCAGCTGGGGTGAGTCCTGGGCTCGGGCCGCCGCGAAGGCGCGCTCCAGGGCCTCGGCGGCGTCCCTGCTTCCACGGTCGCTGCCCTCCCGGGCGGCCAGCCGTGCCTCCAGGGCCGCGGTGCGGATCTGCAGGTCCATGACCTCGGGCAGGTCCACCTCGCCGGCGGCCTGCTCCAGGGCCTGGCGGGCCTGATCCCTGTTGCCCGCCTCCAGCTCCATCTCGGCCAGGTCCAGCAGGGCGTCCGCCGAGTCCCGGCCCATGCCGAGCTCCTGATAGATCTTGCGGGCCTCGGCGATGCCAGCCCGGGCCTGGTCCAGCTCACCCCGGCGGGCCCGGTCGTGGGCCAGCAACGCGATGGAGGCCGCCTCGGTGGAGCGCAGCCCCGCCCGCCGGGACTCCTCCACCGCCGTGGTCAGGCTGGCCCGGGCCTGCTCGAAGAGCCCCAGCCGCAGCTCGAGCTGCCCCCGGCTACAGCGCACACGCGCGGCGCTGGGCGAGCCCATGGCCTCGAAGAGGCGCAGCCCCTCGGACAGCGGCGCCAGGGCGGCGGCGTACTGCCCGCGCCAGGTGTGCGATGCGGCCAGGTTGGCCTGGATGGCGGCCACGCGCAGCACGTCGTGGCTCTGGCGCGCGTGCTCCACCATGCGCCCGTACAGCCCGGTGGCCTCGCCGAAGTCCCCCTGACGCATGGCCGCGGCGGCCCAGTGGCTCAGCACGCTGGCCTCGGCCCGGTGGTCCTTGGCGGCCCGGGCGTCGGCCAGCCCCTCCTCGAAGACCTCGGTGGAGCGCTCACGCCGCTCCAGAAACGCCAGGGCGTAGCCCAGGCGCGCCTTGATCTCGGCCAGCGGCACCACGGTGTTCGCCCCCGCGGGCAGACCGCGGCCGATCTGGATCGCCTCCTCCAGGGTGGCCAGCACCTCCTCGTGGCGATCCACGGCCATGTTGGCCGAGGCGGTCTCCCACAGCGCCTCCAGCCGCAGCTCGTCCGGGGCGTCCGCGGACGTCAGCTCGGCCAACAGCTCCAGGGCTCGGTCCACGTGGCCCGCCAGCCGGTGCCCCCGGGCCAGCGCGGCGCGGCCGCGCATGGCGGCGTGGCCCTCGGCGCCCGCGCAGGCCTCCTCCAGCCGCTGAATGGCCGGCTCGAAGTCCCCCGCGGCCAGCTGTAGCTCACCCTGGGTGCCGGCCAGCCGGCGGCGCACGTCCGTGTCCAGGGGCAGCTTCAGGGCCTCGCCGCAGAGGCGGATGGCGTCCCGGTGGGAGCCGAGGGCCCTGAGCGCGGCGATGGCCTCGTCCAGCCCCTGGAGCGTCAGCGCCAGATCCCGCGCCCCCAGGGCGTGGCGCGTCCGCTCCACCCGGTCGTCCAGGGCCTGGGCCGCCGCGCCGTGCAGCGCCCGCCGCCGCGCCTCGTCCATGCGCTCGTAGACCGTGCGCGCGGCTGGCCCCTGGCGAAAGATGAGCAAGCCCTCGGCGTTGCGGTCCAGCCAGCCCTGGGCCTCCGTCTCCTGGCAGGTCGCCTCCTCGCCCACGGCGCCCAGCACCTGCCGCAGCAGCGCCTCGCCCGAGGGCCGCCCGAGCACGGCCAGGGCCTCGAGCGTCCGTTGCTGCGGCGGGGCCAGCTCCAGCCAGCGGTGGGTGTACAGCTCCTCCAGGCTGCCGGGCGGGGCCAGGCGCTGCAGGTCCGGGTTGGCGGGCCAGCCGTGCTCGCCCAGGCGGCGCAGCACGTCCATGACGAACTGGGGGTTGCCGCCGGTGTGGTCGTGGATGCGCCCGGCCAGGTCGCCGTCCCGCCGGCCCGAGGCGTCGGCCACCATGCGCTCCAGGTCCTGGCCGGACAGCGGCCGGAGCTGGAGCCGCGACGGCGCGCCCAGAGCGTCGTGGATCGACGCGCTCTCGCGGAAGGCCACCACCAGCATCACCGGCGCTTTTTCCGCCAGGGTGTGGGCGATGAAGCGCGTGGCCGCCAGGCTCTCCTCGTCGGCCTCCTGGGCGTCGTCGAGCATCAGCATCAGCGGTGCCTCGCTCGACGCCCGCTCCAGGTACTGGCCCATGCGCTGGTAGGTGGCGTACCGCTCGGCCTCGCCCTCCGGCGCGGTCTCCAGCGGGTGGGGCTCGCCGCTGAGCCCGGCCACCTGGGCCAACAGATCGGTCCACAGGCCGAATGCGCGCGGGTCGCCGGCGTGAAACTCGCCGCGGTGGACCTCGATCTCGGCCAGCTGGCAGCGCCAGGCCAGCTCCTGCAGCAGGGTGCTCTTGCCGGCGCCCGGCTCCCCCTCCACGACCACCAACGCTGGCCCCTCTCTCCCCTGGATCAAGCGCCGGTGCGCCGCCGCCTCCAGCTCCATCAGGGGATCGGTGAGATTTTCCCCCGGCGCCGGCGGCACGAAGACGCGGGCGCGCGGCGCGGCCTGCGGGGCGCCACAGCGCGTGGCCGCCGCCGCCATGGCCAGCGCCGCCTCGGCCGTGGTGGGGTAGCGCCGGTCCGGGGCCTTCATCGTCAGCCTGTGCACCACCTCGTCCACCTCCGGCGGGACGTCCACCAAAGGCGACACCGTCAGCGGGTCGCCGTCCATGTGCCAGGCGATGAGCTCGGCCAGGGTGGCCCCGGGCAGAGGCAGCCGCCCCGTGAGCAGCTGGTACAGCGAGATGCCCAGGGCGTACAGATCCACCCGCCGGTCCACGGGCCGCCCGGCCAGGGTCTCCGGGGCCACGTAGGCGATGGTGCCGGCGCCGGTGCCGCTCTGCCCCTCGCTGTGCACCAGGCCGAAGTCGATGAGGTGGGGCTGGCCGTCCCGGCTGACGATGACGTTGGCCGGCTTGAGGTCGCCGTGGACCACGCCGGCCCGGTGCAGCACGTCGAGCACCTCGGCTGTGCGCGCGCAGACCTGACAGATGGTGGCCGGGTCCAGACCCTCGCAGTGCAGCTCCAGGTCCTGTCCCTCCACCAGGTCCCGGGTGAGGAAGTAACCCGGCCGCCCCTCGGACCCAGGCAGCCCGCTGCCCTCGGGGATGCGGCCGAAGTCGTAGACCCGGGCGATGGCCGGGTGGCGCAACGTGGCCAGGCTACGAAACTCCCGCTTCAGCGCCTCCAGCATCACCTCCTGGGAGGCGCTGGAGAACAGGGCCTTGAGCGCCAGCAAAGGTCCGCGCTTGCGTTGATCCTCCACGGCGTACACCGTGCCCGCGCCGCCCGCGCCCAGGCGCTCAACCACCCGGTAGCGGTTGCGCAGCAACAGCGTGTTGTCACAGTCGTGTGCCATAGTGTGCGGGCATTCTACCCGGTGAGACAATGGATGCCAAAATGAAGTTGAGAGTTGAGAGTTGAGAGTTGAGAGTCGAAAGCGGGCGATCGAACCCACTATCGCGCTGCTCCATTGCCTTGATCATTTCGGGAAACGTAGGGCGGGGGCTTGTCCCCCGCCACGCACTGCCGAGGCGGGGGACAAGCCCCCCGCCCTACATGTGTGTAGAGGGTGATCAACCTAAAAAGAGAACGCTCTAGATCTAGAGCAGCTCAAACTCCTTGCAGAACACCACTTCGGGGCAGTCCTCGTCCTCGTAGTACGCCTGGCGATGCTCGTGCTGAGGCCAGGAGTGGGCGCACTCCTCTGTGCCACGATCCATGTGCACGCAGTCCTCGCAACAGAACCGCAGATCGTATTGCTTCCACTGGGAGCGAAACTCCTCAGTCATCGGCAATCTCATCTCCTCATCTCCTCATCCCCTCACCCCCTCATCCCCTCATCTCCTCACCCCCTCACCCCTCACTTCTTCTCCGCCTCCTTGGGCGTCTTGTCTTCCCCCGCCTTCCCCTCCTGCTCCTCCGCCTCCTCGTCCTGGTCCAGCTTCTTGAGCAGCTTGCGCAGGCGCTTGCGGTCCTCCCTGGTGAGATCGTCCTTGCCCTTCTTCGGCTCCGCCTTCTTGGTGGCGCGCTCGATGACGTCGTGGGCCGTCTTCTTCACCCCCTCCACCATCTGCTTGCTCTCGGTGGTGTCGGCGATGGACTTGAGGTGCTGCCACAGGGTCTTGTCGCCCATGGGCACCATGGTGACGATGTAGATCGCCGCGGCCAGGGCCAGCAGCGAGACGATGAGGCTTACGATCTTGCGCACGAGGGAATACTAACGCAGGAACGGGGCCGGCGCGAAAAACACCGACGTGAGCGGCCCCCGGGAAGTTGCTAGTCCTGGCGCTTGCCGATGACAAACTCCACGCGACGGTTCTTGGACCAGGCCGCCTCGTTGTGGGCCTTGTCCACGGGGCGCGTCTCGCCGTAACCCTTGGCGGAGAGGCGGTTGGAGTCGATGCCCTTGTTGACGAGGTAGGTCTTGACCGCGTGGGCGCGGTCGTCGGTGAGCTTCAAGTTGTGAACATCGGAGCCGCGCTCGTCGGCGTGACCCTGAATCTCCAGCTGGAGGATCTGCGGGTTGCCCTTGAGCGTCTTGGCCACGGCGTCGAGGATCGGGTAGGACACCGACTTGATGATCGCCTTGTCCGTCTCGAAGTAGATCTTCTCCAGGATCTCGATGCGGCCCTTGTGCACGATGACCTTGCCCTTGTCCGGGCAGCCGTCCTCGTCCTGGTAGCCGTTGTAGGTCTCCGGCTCGTTGGGGCAGGAGTCGTCCTTGTCGAGGATGCGGTCCTTGTCGTTGTCGGGATCGGGGCAGCCGTCCTTGTCCTCGAAGCCGTCCTTGTCCTCGGGCTTGTTGGGGCAGAGGTCGTCCACGTCGAGGATGCCGTCCTTGTCGTTGTCCGGGTCGGGGCAGCCGTCGTCGTCCTCGAAGCCGTCCTTGTCTTCGGGCTTGTCGGGGCACTTGTCCGCCTTGCGACCGACGCCGTCCTCGTCCGGGTCGTCCTCCGGGCAGCCGTCGTCACGGCCCTCGGCCTGGGGGTCGTTCGGGCACTTGTCGAGGCGGTCGAAGACGCCGTCCTGGTCGTTGTCGATGTCCGGGCAGCCGTCGTCGTCCTCGAACCCGTCCCGGTCCTCCGCCTTGTCGGGGCAGCTGTCGGCCAGGTCGACGAGCGAGTCGCCATCCCGGTCGTTGGTCGGCTGGGCGCCGCAGCCAAGCCCCAGCAATAGCCGGGCTGATGATGCGCCGATCCCGCCGATGATCGCCGAGCCGAGGCCCATGCGCAGGGCGCAGGTCCCCATGTCGGCGACGGCGCTCGCCAGGACCTCGAGCGGCGTGTCCAGGGTGCTGTCGCCGGGCGCTGTGGACAGCACGGACAGCACCTCGAGCCCCGCCCGGACCGCCAGGTCGTACCTGCGCACCAGGCCATAGTCGGCCCCCGCGGACGTCCGGAACTGCCGGCCTCGCGGCGTGCCCGCCCCGACCTCGGTCGACCGCTCCCACCACGTGGCGTTGGCCGCCCAGTGCAAGCCGCCGATGGGGCTGCCGCCGTCGACGCCCACAGCCAGGCCCCCGCTGAACCCGCCGCCGCCCGTCAGCTCCTCGGGGCTGCCGGTCGGCAGCACCGCGAACGGCGCGACGAAGGTGCCACCCCAGGCCGCCTCGTAAGGCCGGTACCGACCTGCGAGGCGGATGTCGCCGAGGGCCGGATCGAGGGTGTTGTCCGACGCGGGCAGCTCCGGGTTGCGACCCAATGCGTGCAACCGCCCCGGGAACGACAGGGCCAGCTCGCTGCCGTAGGGCAGCCCGACGCGGGTGGTCGCGTGGGCCAGGACGTCCCGGCCCACGACCACGCCCACCCGGTCGCCGAACTGGGCACGCAGCGTGTTGATCCCCAGGTCGGTCAGCAACTCGCCGCGCACCCGGTAGGGCGGCAGGGTCTCCGACGACGTCGTCACCAGCAGGGTCCTGCCGGCCAACGCCGGCTTGACCAGCGCGGCGTCGAACCCCTGAGCTGCGGCGCGGGAGGGCCCGATGGCCCCCCCGAGCACCACGAGCGCCAACAGCGCGAAGCGCATCGCTACCGGCGCGCCCGGCCGAGAGCCATCAGGCCTGCGATCAGCAGGAGCAGCCCCGCTCCGGAGGTACCACCGGCGCCGGCGCCGCTCGCGGTCGCGCAGCCGCCGGCGACCGTGGAACCCTCGAACGCCGCCTGCTCGTCCGCCGCGGCCGACAGGAACAGGTTGAACTCCTGCCAGGAGGCGCCTCCGTCCTCGTCCTCGGCCTTGAGCTTCACGAGGTGCTCGCCGGAGTCGTCCTTGGTCGGGGCCCACTCGATGGAGACGCTGCCGTCCCCGGTGGACGCGACGGCCATGCCCTCCGGCCCCACCTGGACGGTCACGGTGACCTTGTCGTTGGCGCCCAAGTCCTGGACGTTGGGCGTGTAGCTCCACAGCACGCCGGCGCGCACCTCGGCGGGCGGCAGGCTGAGGAACACCGGCGCCTGGTTGGTCACGACCGCCGTCGCCCGGCCGATCACGACGCCACCGGCCGACACCTCGACCACATACGTGCCCTCGTCGGCGTAGGCGTGGAGCACCTCGCGGCCCTCGGCGGTGGTCTCATCGCCCAGGTCCCAGGTGTACTCGCCGTCCTCGGGGGCATCCTGCACCAGCTGGTCGACGGTGAACTTGATGGTGTTGCCCTCGCCCTCGACGATGAGCTCGGGAGACAGCAGCTCCTTGGCCCCGATCACCACCTCGTGCTCATAGCGCACGGTGGCGTCGCCGTCCGACACGGTGACCACCACCATGTGGGTGCCCTCGCCCTCGAAGACATGGGTGTACGTCGGCGCGCTGCCGTTCGCCTCGAAGGTGCCGTCGCCGCCGACATCAAAGCCGAACTTGAGCAGCAGGGAGTCGACGGGCGAGGCGTCATAGGCGTTGACGAAGATCTGCAGCGCCTGGCCGGCGGACACGGGCCCGTTGTCGAAGACCGACAGGATCACAGGCTCGACGTTGTTGACCGAGAAGCTCTGTCGCAGGTTGTGCGATGCCCCGGAGTCGTCCGTCGCCGTGATGGTGACGTTGAAGTTGCCGGAGGACTGCGGCGTATACGCGAACACGGCGTCGGTGAGGCCGTCGGCCTCGAGCGAGCCATCCGAGCCCACGTCGAACGACCAGAGCAACGGATCGTTGCCGGCGTCCTTGGCCCAGGCCTGGAAGACGATGGGCTGCCCCTCGGACACGGGGCCGCTGCTGAACGTGCGGGTCACCTCCGGCGCCACGTTTGCGACGGTCACCGTCGTCTCGCTGGCCGCCGAGCCCTCGAACGGGTCTCTCGTCGCGCCGGTGATCACGTAGTCGCCGGGCGGTCCCGTCGGGACCCACCACACGCCCTCGGCATAGGTCGCCTCGGTCGGCTCGCCACCGGGCGGGGTGTAGTGGACGGTCGTGCTCAGCTCGTCGCCGCCCGGATCCGACGTCTCGACGGACATCTGGATAGGCGCGCCCTGGTCGAACGCTTCGCCGACCGCGCTGAAGTCATCGAACGTCGGGTCGACGTTCACGATCTCGACCTGCTGGCGGACCGTCGTGGTCTGCAGGCCCGCGTCCGACACGGCCAAGCCCATCTCGTTGGTCCCCGGCGGCAGCGCCAGGACCCACTGCACGATGGAGCCCTCGGCGTCGTCGTACTCGCCGTCGCCGTTGAGGTCCCATGCGTAGACCAGCCCGCCGACGTCGTCGGGATCGAAGGAGCCGCTGGCGTCCAGCGTGACCGTCTGGCCCTGATCCGTCGGACCGTCCGGCAGCCCGGCGAGGTTGACCTCGGGAGGCGTGAAGCCCACGAGCTCGATGATCACGTCGGCCTCGGTGCACACCGAGCAGTCCTGGACCGGGTTGCCTTCGGCGTCGAGGGCCAGGTTGCCCTCTTCGTCGAGCTGGTCGTAGCACTGGCCGTTCCACTGGCCGTCGTCGCAGACCCGCACGCGCACGGCGAAGCGCTCGCCGTCCTCGAACACGCCCTCGGGGATCTCGTACTGCACCGTCGGCCCCTCGGCGTCATCGAAGACGCCGTCGAAGTTCAGGTTCCACTCGATCCGGGTCACAGCGTCCTGCAGCCCCTCCTCGCGGCAGTCCACGCCCTCCTCGCAGTCGTCCTCGACGGGATCGTCGCCGGGGAAGACGGCCTGGTCGGCGTCCGGGTCGAAGGAGCCGGAGACGTCCAGCTCGTGGGTGGTGCCGCCGTGGCCGCGGTACCACTCGCGGCCGTCGGGGTAGGTGATCACGACGACGGGCGCGTGGTTGACCTTGGAGACCTGCACCTGCACCCGGTCCTGGTCGTAGTTGAAGCGGCCGGCGTTGTCCTCGACCTGCAGGACGACACGGAAGTTCTCGAGCTCATCGAAGCCGATGTCGATGTCGTAGACGTGCTCGATGACCTCGGTGGGGTCGTTGGTCTCGTACTCCCAGGTCACCTCGTCGAGGCTGACGACG
>PVBE011092859.1_pt1 | contig 12759 bp, 10 predicted proteins | sample 1631181 | NCBI WGS metagenome assembly PVBE01 (sample SAMN08397723, study PRJNA350692) | Marine metagenome, whole genome shotgun sequencing project. | isolation source: water | place: Pacific Ocean | collected 2012-04
GCGGATTTAAAGTACGGTGTATCAATAACTGATGCATGCATTAATTGGGAAACGACCAAAACACTGCTACGCGAAGCACACGCGATTCTTAGCTAACAAAACGAATCTCAGTGACTAGGCTGATCTATCGTAGATTATGTCGATTTCAGAACTGTTCGCATCCATAGAAATCCACAAAGGCCCGACGGTGGCTACCGTAGGCACGTTTGATGGGGTTCATTTAGGGCATAGAGCATTGCTCAAACAATTGCAGTGTGAAGCAAAGGCACGCGGAGCGATATCAGTAGCCCTCGTATTCAAAGAACAGCCGAGGGCTTTCATAAAACCTGATTTTAATGTTTCGTATATAAGTAATTTAACAACTCGAAGAAACATTCTGATAGAAATCGGAATTGATCAGGTCATAGAACTAGATTTTGGAACTGCCATTCAGAAGTTATCCGCCGAAGAATTTGTATCCAAACTTCAACATCTAATTGAATTAAAAGCATTAATAGTTGGACCAAATGCAAAAATCGGATTTGACCGATTAGGAATCGAGAAACTCTCGTTATCGAAAAAATTATCTAATGTAGATTTCATAGAAGCCCCTACTAAAATCGCAAACGGCTGCGCAGTCTCTAGTTCGGCCATACGAAATGCAATCATCAAGGGTCATTGCGAGTTCGCTGCCACAATGCTCGGAAGGAATTACTCTATCTCAGGGGTAGTTGTAGAAGGAGATAGGCGGGGCCGAGAATTAGGTTTCCCAACTGCCAACATTCGACCAGATTCGACGATCACTGTACCCGGGAATGGAATTTACGCAACGTTAGTTGAAATTGACGGGAAGTCACATAAAGCAGCTACAAGCATAGGTGTACGACCAACCTTTGAAACCAGTGGGATTCGTACAATTGAGGCTTTCCTTCTAGACTTTGATGGGGATCTGTACGGTCAGCAAATACAAATTGAGTTCATATCGCGCACTAGAAGTGAAATCGCTTTTGAATCCACCGAAAAACTAACCAGGCAAATGAATAAAGACGTTGATGAAGTCAGGAATATTCTGGCGAAATAAGCGACGCAACTCAAATTCCAATAACGGGACATACTTATGACCACATATACAGAATTTGCAAACGTAGCAGAAGAACTCGAATGGCGCGGGGCGTTATTTGACGCAACTCCAGGAGCCCTGCACGCTCTGGCAACCAAAAAAGTTTTGTGCTACAACGGCTTCGATCCAACAGCTAGTAGCCTTCATATTGGAAACCTAGTCCCGATCATGGGTTTAGTACGCCTTCAACGCCACGGTCATACCCCAATAGCTCTAGTGGGTGGTGGAACTGGAATGATCGGAGATCCCTCTGGCCGGGTAGAAGAACGCACCCTAATGTCAGTAGCACAGATTGACAAAAATGTGGATGCCATTCGCCTTCAACTCGAACCGTTTCTAGATTTCGATGTTAAATCCAATCCCGCTCGTATTGTTAACAACGCAAGCTGGCTACGAGCTACCAATCTGTTGGAATTTCTCCGCGATATCGGTAAACACTTCACGGTAAATTCCATGATGGGACGAGAATCGGTTAAGGGTCGATTTGACCGCGATAGTGGAATTTCATTTACTGAGTTCAGCTATCAATTACTACAAGCCTATGATTTCCTGAGACTGTTCGAGCAAGAAAAGGTTGGTTTCCAAGCTGGCGGCAGCGATCAATGGGGCAATATTCTCGGAGGCGTTGAACTAATTCGCAAAATTCATGGAGCTGACTCAAACGGTAGACCGCTAGCGCACGGTATCGTTTATCCACTGGTCGTCAGCTCAACGGGTGAAAAATTTGGCAAGTCGATTGACGGCGCTCCGACATTGGACCCCAATCAAACGTCGCCTTACAAGCTATATCAGTTTTTTTTAAACGTGGCTGATGCAGATGTCGTGCCATATACAAAATTGTTTACCCTATTAAATCAAGTACACATAGGAAACTTAATGGAAGCTGTCAGTGTTGAACCCGAAAAACGCGAAGCTCAACAAACTCTGGCTGAAGAAGTCACACGAACTGTCCATGGAGAAAACGGGCTCGCTCAAGCACTAAAGGTTACCCAGGCATTCTTTGGCGATAATATTTCCGCTCTATCGTCGGACGAGATGGAAGATGTACTTAGCGGATCGCCTGTAACGGAAATCAATCGAGATCAACTAACTGGTAATGGAATGAAGTTCTCTGAGCTAGCTATCGCAGCTGGATCTGGCAAATCTAACGGAGACGTGCGACGTACGGTCGAGCAAGGCGGCATGTCACTCAATGGGGAGCAAATCAAAGATGCAGGTCGAGCGGTTCTAATGAAGGATCTTGTTGATGGTCGACTAATGGTCATACGCAGAGGGCGAAAAAACTACGCTATCGTAAAACTGACAGATTAAGTTTTACATTTACAAGTAAATATCATTTCCCATCGCCCTGTCTCCGATCATTTGATTTCTATGTAGATTTTTGCAATGGAATTGCAACCGTTTTATCTAACGAGAGTTAGAATCTTTTATAGTCATTGGTCAAGATGACCACTATCTATAAGAATCACTATTAACTCACAAGTATGGAGCACTTTGTTGGCCAGCCATAATCAGCCAAATCTTAGAATCCCAGGTCCTGTGCCACTACCTAAAAACGTATTGGCAGTGGCAGGATCTCAAATGATCAATCATCGCGGTCCAGAGTACGCAGAAATGCTTGATCAGATGTCTGCCAATTTAAAAACCGTTTTTATGACCAATAATGACGTTTACTTCATAACAGCTTCTGGTACTGGAGCGATGGAGGCCGCGTTAGTCAACACAATCTCACCAGGAGATAAGGTCCTATCAATAATCATCGGCGCTTTCGGTGAAAGATTTGCAGAAATCGCAGAAGCATATGGGGCTAATGTAGACAGACTTAATTTCGAACTAGGCAATGCAGCTGATCTCGATGCAGTGCGAGAAAACATAAAGAAAAATCCGCAAATAAAGGCTGTAATCTTCACACACAACGAAAGCTCAACCGGTGTCTCTAACCCTCTAAAAGAACTGTGCTCACTCATACATGAAGAATCTGATGCGCTCATCTTAGTAGACGCTGTTTCCAGTGCAGGGGGAGTTCCGATCGCGGTAGATGCTTGGGGTATAGATGTTGTCGCAACCGCATCACAAAAAAGCTGGGTTTCGCCACCAGGAATCGCAATGGTCACGTTTTCCAAAAAAGCCTGGTCTGCTTATGCCAAATCTACAATGCCAAAATACTACCTTGACATTCAGCAGTACGAAGATTTCCTTAAGATAGGACAACCACCCTTCACCCCATGCCTCCCGGCTATGTTCACGCTGAAAATCGCCTTGGAATCAATGGTCGAAGAGGGTATAGAGAACGTATTTCAACGGCACCATGAAATTGCAGAACACACTCGTAAAGGAGCCTCATCCATAGGGCTGGATCTGCTGCCAGACCCCAAGTTTGCATCCGATACCGTGACTGCCATTAGGCTACCTGATGATGTAGACGGGAAAAAGTTTTTGAGTAACGTAAATGACAACTTTAACGTCGTATTGGGAGGCGGACAAAAATCTTTAACGGGAAAAATTTTTCGGATTGGACATATGGGATGGGTCGAAAAAAGTCATATTGACGAAGCTTTAAATGCTGCCAGTGAAACACTCATTCATATGACCTCATAGTTCATTAAATTTATCGTAATGAACTTCATCAGCACACGGCGTGATTTTAAGCACAACTTAAAACCAGAATCCATTATTTTAATAGCTATGACCCTCGCGCTGTCGGTGGCCTGCGGCAGTGACGTTGTCGACCAGTCGCATACTTCTAATCTCGATGATAATTCTTCGGCTTCAGAAAAAATACAGCCGTCGGAACAAACAGCATCCCCCACCTCAAACAAAGCACCAGATTTTAGCCTTCCCTCAATCCAGGGTCGTACATTCACTCGTTCGGATTTTGAAGGCGACAAAACCGTTCTGCTAGTTTTTTATAGAGCATTTTGGTGAGCTGCATGTAAGAGACAACTCGTGGAGTTGCAAAAACAAAAACAAGTCTTTGACAAGAAAAAAGTTCAAATTCTTGCGGTAAGCACTGATGACCTAAACGGCTCATTAGAATTGGCTTCCAAAACAGATATCGAATTCCCTTTGTTGTTTACCTCCGCAGACTCTGATGTGCCAGATTCATACGGGGTTTTCAACCTGTTTGGAGATGAGTTGGCATCAGCCTCAATGTTTCTGATAGATAAAAGAGGTGAGATTGTGTGGAAGAGTATCGGAGAAAACACTAGTCACTTCGTCAGTTCTGAAAAAGTATTACAACAAATCAACTCCCCTCAGCTAAGTCAATAACAAAGGATAGTCGACTGTTACAGGGTTTCTCCGAATTGCTGAATCACCGCACCTGCGGGAGGCTTTGGAAAGAAATTCGTCGTTTTAGCAGGTAATCGCCAGCCACGAGTAACGATCGAAACAAATTCACCAAGTGGTACCGGCCGCATAATGAACGCCATTCGAGCTGATCCATCGTCAACGCGACGAACTATCAATTCAGGGTCATGATGCGGACTAATGATCTGCTCTTCACGTTCGCCATCCACGACGGGTCGAATTACATGCGAATGTAAATAGGAGTATTCAGAATACTCGAGAGCATTCTCTGCCTGAGGTGGAGATTTCATTGTTGCTATATGAAATTTCCCCGGTTCTTTACCGTATAGCCCAAATACAACTTCATCACCTTTACGCTCTCCTAACTCTATTGCAAACCGCTCAATGCGGTCCGTCATCGTAGAAGCATGAGGAGGATCCCATTCGTCTATGTGACAAGTTATCTCTATAGATTTGATGAGATCTACATATTCGTTGTCTGTGGCAGACTCAACGAGTCGGTGATACCCGCGTGTTATCAACCCTGGCTCATCAAACGAGACCAGCAACATCATCCGAAAGTTTACCGACTCATCGAATCGAACTTCTCGTTCAGATCGCACTGCGCTGCGATATCGCAAAGCTGCTTCATAACGATGATGTCCATCAGCTATGAATATTTCTGAATCGCGCAAAACAGCTTGAATCACATTAATGGTTCCAGGATCCGTAACGCGCCACAGCCGAAGTTGAGGCATATCCGGTGGATCGAAAACAACTGTAGGTTCACCACCAGCAATAGCCCGTATGAGATTCGTAACACTGGAGCGAAGATCATCACGATATATAACTAGCAAAGGACTGTAATTCGACTGTGCTGCCCGCATCAGTCGAACTCGGTCCGCTACCCATTCTGATCGCGTACCTTCATGAGGTAGTACGACCTTTTGGTCATAATCCTCTAACCTGACACCGGCAATAAACCCCCGCCTTCGGAGTATTCGACCTCGATACTCAAATTCTTCTTCCGTTACGTATATAGAAGGTTCTTCATCGTGTTCGAGAACACCTAAATCTTTCCAAGTTTGAGCTGTCTCCGCAGCCCGTTCATATGGATCATCTGAAAGCCCGCGCCGTGCCAGTTCTAGGCGAACGATATTGTAGGGAGAGCGATCGTAAAGTTCGTGTTGAAGTTGCGGAGTGATTACATCGAATGGAGGGCAAACGTGAAGACTCACATCCCCTGCGATATCGAAGTTATAACGTACTGCCCTGAAGGGCTGAATATCAGCCATGTCTAATTACGGATTCGGAACGCTCGAACACTAATACATTTACAGTCATTACAACGAGTATAGACCTACCTGTGTTGTTCATATGTTCACCAAACAGAAGTATCTGGTAAATATTTATGCCCAATTAGTACACAAGTAGCATTGATATACTTTGGGCAACGCAATTCACGCTGATTTTTCGATGCTGGGATTTCTAATCCCGAAGCCTGTTACAAACACGAGTGTATGAACACGTGAGTGATCAAGACTCCCCACTGTATATCCAATCTAATTCAGACTCCTCGGCCCCTGATGAAGTCATAAAGCGAGCCGCCCAGCTAAGAGCTGAAATCAATAGAGCCAACACCCTCTATTACATTGAAAACTCTCCTGAGATTGATGACGCTGAATGGGACGCCAGAATGCAGGAGTTACTTTCAATAGAGTCGGCCTACCCAGAACTGCAAACTTCTGATTCACCAACCCAAAGAATTGGCAGCCCTCCCGCTTCAGGATTTGAAGAAGTCATCCACCGATTACCGATGCTTAGTCTTGGAAACGTATTCGATGAAACTGGTTTAAGAGATTGGTATCGACGTACTCTCGCCTTTCTAGAAATCGACCACGCTCCAATGGTGTGCGAACTCAAAATCGATGGCCTAGCTATTGCAATAACCTACGCTAATGGCGTGCTCGACCGAGCGGCAACCCGTGGCGATGGGATTCAAGGAGAAGACGTTACTGCAAATGTCCGTACCATTAGAAGTGTTCCGTTAAAACTCAGCGGGGATGTCCCTTCAGAGTTAGAATTACGTGGCGAAGTTTTCTTGCCGAAATCCAAGTTTGCATCCCTCAACCGCGAACGAGAACGATCCGGACTCCCAACATATGTGAATCCGAGAAATTCAGCTTCAGGATCGCTTAGACAACTTGACTCTACTGAAACTGCAAAACGTCCACTAGACATGTATTTCTATTCGCTAGGCTACATCGATAACGCCGTCGAGCCGAAAAGCCACAGCGAAGCCCTTCATGCGATTAAAGAATGGGGCGGTCGAGTAAACGAATGGACGCGTAACGCAGAAACAGTCGAAGAAGTAATGAGTGCAGTCGCCAACGCCAGTTTAATCCGAGACACGCTCGATTATGACATCGATGGCGTTGTGATCAAGATCAACTCACTCGTATTACAAAAACGTCTCGGCTATGTAGGTAGAGATCCCCGATGGGCTATCGCGTTCAAATTTCCAGCTGAACGTGCAGAAACCATACTTAAATCGATACACATAAACGTCGGTCGCACTGGAGCGCTGACACCTTGGGCGGAATTAGAACCAGTAATGGTTGGAGGAGTTACCGTTGGGCGGGCCACGCTTCACAACAAAGATGAAATAGCCAGGAAAGATCTCCGCGAAGGTGATCGGGTAATCGTTCAGCGAGCAGGAGACGTAATCCCGCAAATAGTGGGTATCTCATCCAGAAATCAACGCAATCCGCAATCAGTACCTTTTCAATTCCCGGAAACATGCCCATCCTGCGAGGCAAGAACAATCCAGACCATAGACGAAGCCGTCACTAGATGTGTGAATGGGACATGCATGACTCAATTTGAACGTTTGCTGGAACACTTCGCTTCGCGCAGCGCAATGGATATCGAAGGGCTCGGAAAACGAGTAGCACAAGATCTTCCGCGTTTAGGGTTCGTATCAAATATTGCCGATTTGTATCGACTGCATAATCAAAGAAATGACCTTATTAAAGTTGACAAAATGGGTGAAACTCGCGTTGACAATTTGCTGCAAGCAATCGAATCCTCACGGTCACAATCGCTACCTCGTCTCTTATTTGCCCTTGGAATATTAGGCGTGGGATCGGAGAGTGCTGAGTGGATTGCACACCGATTCGGTAACCTAACAGCAATACAAAAAGCTACGAAAGACGAATTACTAGCGATTGACGGCATAGGCCCAACGATTGCTTCAACATTATGTGAATATTTCGCTTTAGAGCAAAATCAAAAATTAATCGAAGACCTCATAGAACTCGGAATAAATCCCTACGACCAGACCCCAAAACCAGCAGACGATCACCCAGTAAACGGAATGTTGTTTGTTATAACCGGGACATTGGAAAAAATGTCGCGTGCTGAGGCACAAAATCAAATAAAAGAAATGGGCGGTAAAGTCACTAGCTCAGTCTCGAAGAAGACCAACTATGTGGTCAAAGGAACCGACCCGGGCTCTAAACTCGATAAAGCTCAACAAATCGGCATTCACATTATTAATGAGGAGCAGCTCAGGGCATTAATAGGCGAGGGGATAGTACCGATTGACTAAAAGGCCTTAAGCGCTAAAGGTATTCCTGCAGATAATCAAGATATTGATATCGAAATCAAACTTCACGCGGTAATTTCCATTCATCAACTAAATTACAAAGTTAATTATCGAACATTACAATCAGATCCGACGATAACATCTTATATATTCTTGAAAAGGTGTCTGCTAGCTCCAGCGGAGATCCCAGCGATTGAACGTTTCCTCGATCTTAGAAAAATTATTCCCAGGCGGCAACGGCGGTGGATCAAAATCTTCCCCATGGATAATAGTCGGCCTAGGTAACCCAGGTGACAAGTACAAAAACACCCGCCACAACGTAGGTTGGTGGTGCATGGATGAGTTTGTGCGTCGCACAAAAACTCAAATGAATAACAAGCGAAAGGAGCTAAGATTCGGAGAGTTGGAACTTAATGGCAACCTCATAGTGCTGGCATATCCCCTGACATTCGTGAATCGTTCGGGCGCAGCCTTAAGGTATTTGGTCAACCGATATAAAACGGATCCAGAAAAAATACTGGTTATTAGTGATGATATTAACTTGGCGCCTGGTTCAATAAGAATCCGAAAAAAAGGTGGCCCAGGTGGGCATAACGGCCTTAAGTCAATAATCGCTGCATTAGGTACCAACGAATTTCCTCGAGTGAGAATAGGTGTAGGGATTCCAGAATCTATTTCTACCCAAGTAGATCACGTTTTGGGCACATTTGAACCTGACGCTAAGGAAATAGTCATTAGAGCCACCTATAAGGCAGTGGATGCGATCGAAATGATCATTCTCGATGATCTTGAAAACGCCATGAATAAATTCAACGGTGATGGCGAAGCTCCAAAAACACATTGACATTGCTCGATAAAATCACAGCTGACTTCAAGACGAAAGCCCTCGCCAGCGCCTTAACCGCAATCATCATTCTCTGTTCAGCTTGTAAAGGTGACATTGAAGATTTCACACCTACGATAGTCGGCGACTCGCATACAAAAACCAAAGTAAACACTGGGACCGCTACTGATCCAGGTAGTTCCGATATGACGATAATAGAAACGCCAACCGCTATCGGGACGCAAAAAAAAACCGTAACCCAGCCCGGCAGTGTAAAGTCCTCGACCACCGTACCTTTGCTTTTACAAGACTCACTTGAGCAATATATTCCTACGCCGCCGGACCGCGATCTTCCAGCACTCGCGAGGCGGCTCATCAAAGATTACGTAGAACCTAAAAAAATACCGACTCCACAGCCATTGGCTCTAGGTCAAAAAGTTTATTTTTGGATCCTCCGTGATAGTGGGAACACAAAAGTCAGTGGTGAGGTTTCATATATATCCGAACATGCTTACTGGATATTTGAAAATGACTTCATCCCTGATAGGGACGACATTAAAAAAGTCGCCGAATCTTTTGAAAACAACATATGGCCCACAATAACCGAAGTATTCGGTTACCCGGTTACACCCGGAATCGACGCAGATGAAAGGATAGTTATTTATAACGGCATCTTGCAATCGGGTATGGGAGGTTATTTTTCTGCGGCTGATTCCTATTCCAAGGAAATTCGCAAACACTCAAACGAGCGTCAAGCACTTTATATGTCGGCGGACCGACTAACGTTAACCAGCAGACAATATTTAAGTGTTCTAGCCCATGAACTACAACATGCAACCCATTTCGCATCAGATTCCAGTGAGGACTCCTGGGTTAACGAAGGGCTATCAGAAATCGCAGCGGAAATCGCCGGTTTTAACAGAAGCGCCATTTCTACTTTCATAATGAACCCATCAACCTCACTCATGGAATTTGATACATCGCCGGCCAACTACGGAGCTGCAAACCTCTTCTTTGCATTTCTCGCTACTCATTACGGAGGTACAAAAATATTGTCCGCTGTATCCCAAAATAAAAAAGACAGTATGGACTCAATCGACAGTGTGCTGGCTGATCTAGGTTTCGATGTTACAGGGCATGATGTTTACGCCAATTGGCTTATTGCGAATTACCTGAATCCAAAAGAAGGACCCTACAGGTATGAAAGCCGTTCGCTTCCACCTGTAAAACAAATACCCCTGAAGGTCCCCAGTTCACTGAATGGTCAGGTTAAATCATTTGGTGCAGACTACGTAGTAGGTTCAAGTAAATCTCAGCAAATAACAATTGAATTCAAAGGTGAAGTAGAAACAGCTCTGCTAACTCATCCGCCACATTCAGGCAAAACATGTTGGTGGTCTAATCAGGGAGATTCGATCAATTCAACCTTAACCAAGCGTGTGGATTTATCAGATGTGGACACTGCTACGTTAAGCTATTGGGTCAACTACGATATAGAGGAATCCTGGGACTATGGATATACGATGGTCTCAACTGATGAGGGTGTGACATGGGATATCCTCGCCACCGAAAGATCAAACAACCTCAATCCAAACGGCAACTCTTACGGTCCCGGACTCACCGGAAACAGTATGGGCTGGGTTCAAGATTCCGCTGATATCTCCAGCTACGCAGGGCAAGAAATATTAATCCGCTTTGAATACATCACCGATGACGCATTGTTTGCTAAAGGCATCTGCCTCGATGATTTCGAAATTAGAGCAATCAATTGGACTGACGATACCACAACAACCGGTAACTGGATTCCTAAAGGTTTCACTTTAGTACAGACCACGATTCCAACAGATTACTTAATCCAAGTTATTCATAAAAAAGATTCAGAAGATCCAATGGTGTACCGTCTCCCCGTCAATAAAAATGCTACCGGAACTATTAACCTGAGTGACATCGAAAAAGATGATCTCATAATTACAATCGTAAGCGCCGTTACACGCCAATCAACCACCCCAACAGAATACACTTTGACCATCAGATAGTGATATTCGTTTGCAGATAACCCGGAGTCGATCCAATTAGCCAACTCTTCAATCCAATAACAATAAGAGGGCAGACCATCCCAAACCGCGTGTTTGTTTCTCCAATGTGCCAGTATTCAAGCAAACCCGATGGTTTGGCGACGCCCTGGCATATGGTGCACTTAGGCACTCGAGCGGTCGGTGGTGCGGGGTTGGTAATGGCGGAAGCCACCGCGGTTCAGCCTGAAGGTAGAATTTCTCAATGGGATCAGGGAATCTGGTCAGATGCCCACGTCGATGCGCTACGACCTATAACTAAGTTCATTGATTCCGCCGGATCAGTACCAGCGATCCAACTTGCACATGCAGGTCGTAAGGCCTCTCATGCGGCTCCATGGATCGGTTCTGGCCTCTTGAGTGAAGACGGTGAAGGTTGGAAACCCGTCGCTCCGAGCGCGCTACCATTCGACGAAGATTATGCAATCCCAGCAGAACTCTCTGAACAAGAAATTAGCGATATTGTCCAAGCATTCGCTAATGCTGCTGTTCGATCTGTTGACGCCGGGTACAAAGTTATAGAGTTACATTTTGCTCACGGGTATCTTGCTTGTGAATTTCTTTCACCAATCTCTAATCAACGCCACGACAAATACGGTGGATCGCTCAAAAATAGAGCTGCTTTTCCGCTAGAAACAATCACGGCGGTTCGAAACGCTATCCCAGAATCAATGCCACTGTTCGCTCGTGTCTCCGCATCTGAATACGTAAAAGGTGGCTGGGATCTTGACCAGTCAATTCAACTTTCAAAATGGATGAATGACCTAGGAGTTGACTTAGTCGATTGCTCTTCGGGAGGAAACTCGCCTAATCAATTGCTGCCTATACCTGTAGCCAATCCTTCCACAGCAACAGCGCCCGGGTACCAGGTTGCATTCGCATCTGAAATTCGCAAACAAACAGGAATATTAACCGGAGCTGTAGGACTCATCACAGAAGCTCAACACGCGGAAGAAATTCTCTCTAAAGGAGACGCTGACGTCATATTTGTCGGTCGCGAACTATTACGGAATCCCTACTGGCCTCTTTACGCTAAAGCCCAACTTGATGGAGTCGCAACTTGGCCTGATCAATACGCAAGGTCTGCATTTGACGGTAGCTACACCGGATTAAGCATGTGAAACGAATCCATTACCTTATTAGCTGCGCGATTCAATCTGATCCCATCCGGTGTATGGCACCAATTCATCTGGAATAACTACTGAGCCATCGTCCTGAAGGCCGTTTTCTATTATCGCTATCCATATTCTCGGCAAAGCTAATCCAGAACCGTTCAGTGTGTGAGGAAACTTAGTAGGATCCCCGGCTTCGCGCCTATAACGGGTGTCATTACGGCGTGCCTGAAAATCCGTACAGGTCGAAATCGAACTAACCTCTAACCACTCAGCCGATCCAGGCGACCAGACCTCTATGTCATAAGTTTTGGCTGCCTGAAATCCAATTTCACCGGCACAAAGTTCCAAAACTCGATGAGTAAGATTAAGGCGTTTACATAATTCTTCAGCTTCATTAACCATCTCTTCTAGAGCGGCTTCGGAATTTTCAGGTTCGACGTAACGAAACATTTCGACTTTTTCAAACTGATGAACCCGTTTAATACCACGGACATCTCGGCCAGCAGAAGCATGTTCCTTCCTGAAACTCGGAGTTTGCGCAACATATTTCAAAGGTAATAGGCCCGGGTCAATAATTTGACCTTGATGTAATCCATTTAGCGCAACCTCCGCCGTCGGTATAAGCCAAAGATCTGTTTCGTCATCCCGATACAAATCGTCTTTGAATTTTGGAAGGTTGCCCGAACCAGTCATCGTCTCCGGACGCACGAGCAAAGGTGGATCAATCTCCATATATCCATGCTCTTCGGTTTGGA